>Ga0302320_10002795_pt1 | contig 40830 bp, 37 predicted proteins | sample Bog_T0_3_FD_202130 | JGI IMG/M metagenome (GOLD analysis project Ga0302320, IMG submission 202130) | Peat permafrost microbial communities from Stordalen Mire near Abisko, Sweden - Bog_T0_3 | ecosystem: Environmental > Terrestrial > Soil > Wetlands > Peat | place: Sweden: Abisko, Stordalen Mire... | reverse complement strand
AATGTTAGCGGCGTTCCAGAGCCCGCGCCTCCATCGAAAGGTGGGGATAAATGCCCTCCGATTGATCGTTGCGCGGCGTTCATTGCTTCCGCCAGGCAGAAATCCGGCACCTTGTCACAGCGCGGTGCGACTGATGTCTTGCCCATTCAAAGCTCGAACTCCTTGGAGCTTCCCTAGGTGATTTCTCTTACCGTGATTTCATATTTGAAGTTGTCCGGATCGAACGAATCGACCCGCCCCTCCGAGGTTTCCGCCTGAGGATACATAAAATACACCAGGGGTTGGTTCGCGGATCCGGGTAGTTCCACGTCATGAGCGTAGTTGTATGCCATCCAATTCATCTCCCATGAACCGAACAAATAATCGCGGGCCCGCGACACGACTTCATCGCCCAAGGGACGATTCCCGGGTGGTTCTTCCAAAGCAACTTTCCGGACATCGGCCGGGTCCATGGGAACCCAACCATGCTCGCGCACATAGACTTCCGCGCGGCAATGCTGTCCCTTCGTTGCTTTGTCGGTCGCCACTCCAAGGCTCTTGTAGCCCAGTTCTGATTTCGCGATCCGCAAACCGTAGACATGCCGCGCCGGCAAGCCCACCGAGCGGGCCAACCCGACATATAGAGCGTTCAAGTCGGCGCATTTGCCGCCCATATCGCCGGACTCCAACATGAATCGAATGTCGCCACGACCACAGCCACGAACTTTTGGATCACGAAAAGTATTTTCCACGACCCACTCATAGATGGCCCGCGCCTTCTCCGTGTCCGTGGTCGCTCCAGCGGTCGCCGCCAGCGCAGTCTGTTTGACGATGCCGTCTATTGGCACATATCGACTGGGCTGAAGGAAGTAGTCCAGTTCAGCTCGTGAAACGGGCGAGGCGGTTTCCCGAGAGGACAAATCGACCGCGTAGTTCTTCAGTGAGACGCGGTTTGTCAGCGCCAGCGCCGGCTTGGCGTTTGCGGGGTAAATCGCCGACACAATCGCGAGTGCGTTTTGCTTGTCCTTGCTCAGCGTTGCCTTTCCGCGCCCGACCGCGAAACGGGTCGAAATTGTTTTTTGATAAGGCGTGTCGCGAATCAGCGGCGCAGGCAGCCAAATGTGACTGACACCGTTAGGCTTCACCAGTTCAACTCTGGTGACGACCTCGAAGGTTCTCCATCCGCTCGCCGATGGGGTATCCGCAACGAGAGGCAACGCCTTGGCAAGAGCCCAACCAGCGCAGATTAAACCATTCGCTCGCATGAAACTTCGACGATTCATAACTCGATCTCGAAAATCGCCGCTGACGACGATTGGGTGGGGATCGGCGCCTGCTTCAAAGGAGACAAATTCAACTCAAAGCGCGGAATCGATGTTCAATTGGTCATGACGTTCATTTCAAGATAGCCCTGCGGCGGAATACCGAAAGCATCTGCAACACGATTGAAGAATGCGAACATCGCCGTAATATAGACAGCTTCTGCGATCTGCGGTTCGGTCCAACCCTGATCGCGCAGCGCCTGCACATCTTCTGCGGTCGTTCGATACGCGGCTTCCGTCACCTTCGTCACGTAATCCAACAATGCGCGCTCTGCCGAGCTCAGTTCCGCTTCATCGAGGTTGCCCTGTGCCAGTGCCTGTACCGTCTTTTCTTCTGCTCCCTGAACCCGCAGGAAGTATGCATGCGAGTCCAGTCAATACGGACAGCGATTGAGCCAAGAGACCCAGCTGGCGATGGCCTCTTTTTGACGCCGATTCAGATGCCCCTCAGAAAAGTGCACCGTGTCGCTGAACTTGATGACTTCACGAAGAAAGTCGGGCCGGTGACTGAAGCACTTCAGAATGCCCGGCATCTTCTGCCTGCCGGATTTCTGACGCCATTCGTCATAGACGGCAGCCACGTCACCAGTCGCTTCGGCATCCTCAATCAGCTTGATCTTGGTTTCTTCGTCACTCAAGAAGCAGTCCTCACTCAGCACTATACCATGAGGACAATTTTCGCGGTATCAATCTCTCGGTGGCGCGGATATGGGCGAATTGCCGGATGATCGTGGGAAAGATGGCTGCCGCCGAACCGCGTATGGAGGGACGCGGAAGCCATTCAATCATGAATGCGATTGTGAATCATCTATTTCGATAATAAGGGGTCATTTGAATTCTCGTATCAGTCAGCGACCGGCTTCATGTAAGACCAGTCCCTCTCCTGCTTTCTAACGATCTCTACAATGCCAGAAGAAACAACCGTTGCGGACGAAACCAGGTCTGCGGTCTTCACTTGTGCTGCACGCATCGAGTTTGAAGCGCAAGGTTCTGCCGGAAGATATGCAGGCCGGCCGCCACGCATCAACTAAAAGATGTAGAAAAATCTCGTCCGCATCTCCGAAGACGTGAGCCAACCGTTCGTCGAAAATTGTGCCGCGTCATCTCGTAGCTTGACGCAGGTCCCTGGAGACAGGTGACTCCAGGCGGCACGAGATTTTCCTCATTCACTCTCCCGTGCTCATGACAGTCAGGTTTGCTGACGCATAGTGCACAGGGGATCACTGTCCGCACATTTTTGGAGGCTTTGTGAAGATTCGTATTCAATCTCTCGCCGTATGCTCGTTGGCGATCGCGTGCTTATCGGTTTGCGCGGTTCAGATCGAGGCACAATCGACAACGGCGTCGCTTCATGGCACCGTTACCGACCCAACCGGGGCGATTGTTGCCAACGCTACCGTCACAGTTATCAACACGAGCACGGGAATTTCGAATACGGAAAGTTCCGACAGCAAGGGGTATTATGTCTTTCCCGATCTCCACATTGGCGGTCCCTACACGGTTACCGTGGGGGAACAAGGATTCCAGAAATTCATTGCAACAGGCATCATGCTGGACCTGAGTTCCTCCCTCGAAGTCGATGCAAAGCTCCAGATTGGTGGATCGTCGCAAACAATCCAAGTGAATTCAACCGCAGTCCAAGTGGAGACTTCCGACGTGCAGTTGAAGAGTGTGATCGGGGCGGCGGAGCTGGAGGAATTGCCAACCCTTGGCCGCGACGCTGTTCAGCTGCAAAAGACCGCGCCGGGAGTGGTTGAGGCAAACGACCGTGAGGCTACTTTCTCTACAAATGGCAGCCAGACCCAGGAAAACTCCTACCTGCTGGACGGTACAGACATCAACGATATTCTGCTCAACCAGCCGGGAATCGTCGTGAACCCGGATGCACTGGCCGAGATAAACATCATCTCCAGTACGCTCGATCCGCAGTTCAGCCGCAACTCCGGCGCAATCGTGGATGAGGCCTTGAAAAGTGGAACGAATCAGATCCACGGAGACGGCTTCGAATTCTATCGCGACACATTCCTGAATAATGGCGGCTATTTCTCGGCGAGCAGGCCTGTTTTTCATCAGAACGTTTACGGCGGTACTCTTGGTGGTCCAATCCAAAAAGGTCATGCATTCCTGTTTCTCGCCTATCAAGGGCTGAGAAGCCGGACAGCTCAAACGACGAATACCCCGGTTTTCAGCACCGAGCAAAGAAACGGCAACTTTTTCGCGGATGGCGGCTTGTCGGGCAATCCAATCCCATTTCCCTCCGGCCTGCAGGGATCGACCGGCTTTTGCCCAGCCGGCACGCCATGGAACAAGTGCTTCCCGAGCGGACAAATTCCAACATCGAACTTCGATAAGATCGCCAGCAGCCTGCTCAACAAGTATGTGCCGCCGTCAAACTTTACGAGCGGCAACATCAACTATTACAACTACAACGCTCTGAGCACGGACGGCGACGATCAGGGGATCATCCGCATCGACGATCAGTTGACGTCGAAAGATGCGCTGTGGGCCTCGACTGTTTTCGATTCGAATCCCAGCATGAATACGCTGCCTCAGCCTTCGAGTCAATCGACAGGCAACGGCGCCACTCTGCCTGGCTTTGCGGCCGATAACTCGGCGCATACCAAGATATTCAATGCGTCATGGACGCATGTTTTCAACAGCACAACTCTGAACGAATTGCGCGCCGGCTATTTCCGGTACAACTTCGGCGAGCTGGAACCGGCTGCTTCAACGCTGGCCGCGCCCTCATCGTTCGGGTTCAATATCATCCCCCAGGATGCGGCCGCGGGCACGCTGCCCTATATCAACGTTACCGGGTATTTCGCGCTGGGCTTCAGCACCAACGGCCCTCAGCCGCGCAAAGACGAAAACTATAACTACTTCGACAACTTCAGCAAGGTTGTGGGAAACCACAACTTGAAGTTCGGAGCAAACGTAGAACGCTTTGTCTTCAGCAATCCCTACTATTCCTCCAACAGCGGATTTTTCAACTTTGTTCCGTCCGGAACATACAGTTCGGGCGATCCGGCGGCGGATTTTATGCTCGGCGTTCCTTCAAGCTACAACCAGGGATCGGGCTTCTTTGTGGATGTAAGGGCCTGGCATTATTACGCGTATGCGCAGGATCACTGGAAAGTCTCCGATACTCTGACGTTGGCTTATGGTACCGGCTATGACGTTGAGACTCCGCTCGAAAATTTGCAATACCAGGGCGTGGGCGTCACTTGTTGGGTGGCGAGCAACCAACAATCAAAAGTATTTTCCAACGCTCCTCCAGGATTGCTCTATCCGGGCGACCCCGGCTGCAACAGGAATGGCAGCCCGACGACTCATTGGAGTCATCTGTCTCCGCGCGTGGGATTTGCGTGGACTCCTAAAAGCGGCCTAACCGCGCTCACCGGCACTCCGGGCCAGCACGCGTTTGTGATTCGTGGCGGATTCGGGGTTTACTGGAACCGTGGACAGGCGGAAGGGACGCAGGAAAATTCGGCGGACTCTCCATTCTCGCTCAACAGCATCGGAGCTGCCGCACTGGGCGGCAACCCCAGTTTTGCCAATCCCTTCCAGGACATCGCCAACACTCCCGGCGCGTCTTACTCAACGAATCCTTTCCCCTACACAGTGCCGAAGCCGGGGCCGAACGTGAGCTTCGCCTCTCTTTACCCACTGGAAATGGACAATCTGACTTCAGCGTACGACGTTCCCTACACCTATAACTTCAACCTGAATGTGCAGCGGGCCCTGCCCGGCAAGATGGTGCTGACAGTGGGCTACGTGGGTTCGCTGGGCAGGAAACTGTTGCGCGCCCGGGACGGCGATCCGGAGACCCAGGCAGGGCACGACGCCTGCCTGCAGGGCACCGGGACGGGTGCGCCGATCATGCTGGGCAACCAGACACTTTCCTGCATTCAGCTCAGCGCGTCGCAATCGCTCTTTTTCCCAGGCAACAAGACGCAGCCGGCAACTGTGCCTGGGTCACAGATTCCGGGGGTGTTTCCAAACGGCCTGCCGGACTACCTATCGATCGGCGCAATGTACACCAGCGGCGCTTCCAACTACCACTCGCTGCAGGTTTCGCTGGCCAAGGCCCCCACCCATGGATTGTATTTTTCTCTTGCCTATACCTACAGTCACGCGTTGGATAATTCCTCCAGCCTGGAGGACTCAGTAGCAAACGGCTACAACGTCAATTCATTCCCTGGATTCGAGCATCTGAGTTACGGAGATTCTGCATACGATGCGCGTCAGCGGCTTGTTGGGATCTATAACTATGGAATTCCGTTGCCGCGCGGCTTTGGAAGCAATACACTCGCGGGCATCGCGTTGGGCGGATGGCACGTTTCCGGAGTTACGGCGCTTCAAACCGGCTTCCCTGTCACCGTGTTTGATAACGGCGTATTCAACTCGCTCTATTGCGATCAGTTCAGCTTTGTTGAGTGCCCGGATAACCCGAACACTTCCACGTTTCACATCAAGACACTCAATCCACGGAAGCCGGGCAACCTGTGGTTTGATCCGTCAACGTTCTCGCAGGAGCCGATCGGCACTTTTGGGAATGTAAAACGGAACTTCTTTCATGGTCCAGGATTCAATTATTCCAACTTTGAAGTCTACAAAAACATTCCGGTGGGCGGACTGGAGAGCCCGCGCTATGTGCAACTGCGGCTGGAGGCGTACAACGCCTTCAATCACGCGAACTTTGCCAGTCCGATCGGCAACTGTAACGCGGGCCCACCCGTTGGCAACAACGGCTGCGGCGCTCTGTTCGGCAACATCAATTCCGTCGATCAACCCGTAAATGCCGGGGCCGATCCTCAACCTGGGAGGGCAATACAGCTTGCCGGGAAGTTTTATTTCTAGCTGCCTGGTGGCGCGCAGCCGGTTGTGCGCAGCCGGTTGTGCGCCAGCAAGGAACAATTCAGGCGGCGTGATGCGAATGATCCTGGGAACCCCACCTTGTCACAATGACGTGGCGGCGGTGGGGTTCAACTGTTTCGCATGACGCGGCGACTGATCGTTCGACCACAACAAATGGATTTGAAGGCTCGAGTTCGGCGACTCGACTCAGCTGCAAATCGCAAACAGCGTCTTTTATCCTGTTTGTCGGGCTGTGGCTGCGGACCGAGTTTTTGGACAATGTCGCGCTCGGGGCGAAGTGCGAGCCATGGCGGAAGTGCGTGTGAGTCGAACACACCGTCGCCCGTTAAGAACGACCACCGGTTTTGAAGACCGGGAGGATCACCGGAGCCTAAGCACTTCCTTGATTCGGATGAACGCAGCGCATTCAAACGGTCGCGTTCTACTTAGTATGCTATCTGAAGACGGAGGCTCCAATTGGATGGTTTGACCGAAGTCAGGCTGACGCAGACGGTGAAGGCCGGTGGATGCGCAAGCAAACTCGCGCCGGGTTCGCTCGCAGCGGTGTTATCGAGGCTTCCAAAGCAGGGCGATCCCAACGTTCTGGTGGGATTCGAAACCTCGGACGATGCCGGCATCTACCGGATAGCGCCGAATCTCGCCCTGGTGCAGACCGTCGACTTCTTTACTCCGCTGGTGGACGATCCATTCACGTTCGGTAAGATCGCAGCCACCAATGCGCTTAGCGATGTCTATGCCATGGGAGGCGAGCCGGTGACGGCTCTCTCGATCGTGTGCTTCCCGCAGGATGGCGATCTGGACGTGCTGGAGCAGATCATGCGCGGCGGCATGGCAACGATGGCGGAGGCAGGTTGTGCGGTCGTGGGTGGGCACAGCGTTCGCGATGCGGAGATAAAGTTTGGTTACGCGGTGACGGGTTTGATCGATCCGCAGCGGGTGCTTACGAATACCGGAGCGCGGGCGGGCGATGTTCTGATTCTCTCCAAGCCGATTGGTACCGGCGTGATTACGACCGCGATCAAGCAAGGCAAGGCGATGCCTGAATGGATTGCGAGTGCAGTCGAATCGATGACGACTCTGAATCGCGCGGCATCGCGGCTGGTGAGGGAATGCGATGGCGTGCACGCGATGACTGATGTCACAGGGTTCGGGCTGATGGGGCATGGCCGCGAGTTGGCGATTGGCAGCGGCATGAGGATCGAAATCGTGGTTGACCAGGTGCCTCGCATCGAGGGCGCACTGGACGCTGTTCATCTAGGCGCAATCCCCGCCGGGTTGCTGGCCAATCGAGAATTCGCTGAGTGCATCGGCGCGGACGCGCCTGGCTCTCGCATCCCCGATGATTTGCGCACACTGTTGTACGATCCGCAGACCGCCGGCGGTCTGTTAGTCTCAGTTGCAGCCGACTCCGCGGAAGCCCTTCTTGGATCGCTTCGCGGCGCGGGATTGAATGCAGCGAAGATCGGCTCAGTGCGTGGCCCCTATGCGCCAGGCGGAGGTGAGCCGGCCATTCTACTGCGGTAATTTCAAACAAGCGCAGCAAATTCCCACCGATAGATTGCGATTGGCCAATGAAGAGTATCGAACCAGCGAGCGACAGTTGCGAAGCGGGCAATCTCTACAGGCTGCTGCCTTCTGTCAACGATCTGCTGCTCACTCCCAGCTTTGCGGACTTGCTCAAAACGCATTCGCACAGCACAACGACTGAGGCTGCACGAACCGTGCTTGTTCGTATTCGCAAAGAGATATCCGAAGGACAATACACGCATTCCATTCTTGCCGATAAGGTCAAGCATCTCGATCATTCGGTCGCTGAAGAACTCAAAGTCAGCAGGTGTTTTTCGCTACGGCGCGTTATCAATGCGACCGGCGTCATCCTTCATACCAATCTTGGACGCGCGCCTCTCAGCGCATCTGCGCTTGAACACATTGCAGAAACCGCGAGGGGCTATTGCAACCTGGAGTTCGACCTTGAAAGCGGGGTACGGAGTCGCCGCGACACTCATGCGGAGGAACTCATCCTGCGGCTGCTGGGGATCGACGCCGGCAGCATCAATGGGCGCGATGCGACTACGCCGGCAGCCGCGCTGGTTGTCAACAACTGCGCTGCGGCTACCTTCCTTGCGCTCAATTCGCTCGCCGAGGGCGCTGAGGTGATTGTCTCTCGCGGCGAACTTGTCGAAATCGGCGGCGGCTTCCGCATTCCCGAGATTCTAGCCAAGTCCGGCGCCCGCATGCGGGAAGTTGGTACGACGAACCGCACCCGGATTTCCGACTACGAAAACGCGATCCGGCCTGAGACTGCGCTGATCCTTCGGGTTCACCAGTCCAATTTCAGCATGGAAGGCTTCACTGAGCGGCCGGCCCTCGATGAACTGGTGGCATTAGGCAGACGCGCCAACATTCCTGTCTTTGAGGACCAGGGCACAGGCTTGAGCATATCGCTGGACGAGTTGGGCGTCGGCGCGCAACCAACTCTGCCCGAGAGCTTTCGTTTTGGCGCCGACCTGGTTGCGGCAAGTGGAGACAAGTTGCTCGGTGGTCCGCAGTGCGGTCTCCTCGCCGGTCGCATTGATCTGATCGAGCGCATTCGCAAGAACCCCTTGCTGCGGACTTCTCGCGTTGACAAGCTGACCTACGCCGCACTGGAGGCAACTCTGATGGAATATTTATCGGGCATGGAAGAGTCGATTCCCGTGGTCAGAATGCTTCGTGCTTCGCCAGATGAAATTCTAAGAAGATGCGAGTGGGTTGCCGGTCAGTTGAACAACATCGATCTTGTCGCGGATGTTGTTCCCGCGCACAGCCTCATTGGCGGCGGCGCCGCTCCATCGGCGCGTCTGGCAAGTTCAGCCGTAGCCCTTCGCCACGCTTTGCTACCGCCCCAGGCGTTTCTGCATCTGCTTCGACAACTCGATCCCGTTGTCATTGGCCGCGTCAACAATGACAAAGTTTCTTTGGACCTTCGCACGGTTGAACCAGAATTCGATGCAACACTCGTTTCCCTGTTGCAACAGGGCGCGCAGAGCGATCTCGTCTCTTCAAAGCGAATCCCCAGCCATGAGTGAGCACTCGAAATTCGCCTGAACGACTTTACCCTCATGAGTATGCCGATCAGATCCATCGTCATTGGAACCGCTGGTCACATCGATCATGGCAAGACGGCGCTGGTGCGCGCGCTTACCGGCTTTGACACAGATCGGCTGCCCGAGGAAAAACGGCGCGGCATCACCATCGACCTTGGTTTCGCGTGTCTGGATGCAGTTGCTGCGGATAACTCCCCGCTTCGAATCAGTTTTGTCGACGTGCCTGGACACAGGCTCTTCATCCGCAACATGCTTGCGGGAACGGGTTGCATCGACGCTGTCCTGCTGGTCATTTCGGCTGAAGAAGGCATCAAGCCGCAGACCGAAGAACATCTCGCTATCTGCAATCTGCTTGGCGTTCGCCGAGGAATTGCGGCGATTACCAAAGTCGATGCGGTGAGCGCGGCCCGGCTCGAAGCAGTCCACGCCGAGATACAAGAATTTCTTCGTGGCACATTCCTTGGCGGGAACATTCTTCCGGTCAGTGCGCATACCGGCGCGGGCCTCAAAGAACTGCGCCAGGAGCTTCTATCTCTGGCAACGCAGTCTGCAGCAGGCTACCCCGGTCATCTGCTCCGCCTGCCAATCGATCGTGCATTCGCGATGAAGGGATTCGGCACAGTCGTCACCGGAACGTTGCTTTCCGGATCGATCGGCATTGGAGAAACGATGACGCTCGAACCCGGTGGCCGCACAGTGCGCGTGCGAGGATTGCAAACTCACGGTCGTCCAGAAGAGAGCGTCCACCCCGGCACGCGAGTGGCTGTCAACCTTGCCGGCATCGAAGTCTCCGAAGTGACCAGAGGACAGACCCTCGTCGCTCCGGACACGCTGACCGCTGTATATATCGTCGACGTTGAAGCCGCTCTGCTTCCCGGCGTCAGAAGCTTGAAGCATCGCGCCCATGTGCACTTTCACGCGTTCACCGCCGATACGCTTGCAGCCGTTTCGCTTTACGATTACCGGCCAGCCGAGGCAGGCACTCGCCGATTGATGCGGCTCAAGCTCAACTCTCCTCAAGTGCTTGTGCCCGGCGATCGCTTCGTGTTGCGGCAATGTTCTCCGGCCGCCACTGTAGGCGGCGGTGTTGTGATCGATGCGCATCCGCTTCCCAATCTGAGAAAGGCGAAGTGCCTGGTGTGGCTGCAGGCTATGAACGGAGCCTCGACCGAACAACAGCTTTTGCTGCGCGTTGCGCGACGTGGGGCCGCGGGCATTACCGTACGCAGGCTCATGGCTGAGACCGGCATGACAACCGAAGCGCTGCTTCGGTTCATACTGCCGTTGACGAGCCGGAACGAACTCGTTCACATCCCCGGCGATCTACTCGTCGCCGGTGAAACGCTGGCTGCCGCCTTTGAGAACATCACCGGTCGCGTAAAGGCAGACGTAACGCAAATGGGCGTGCGGCGCGCCGAACTGAGAACCCAGACCGGGCTATGCAAAGAGCTTTTCGATTTTGCGATTGAGATCCTGGCGCGCGAGCAAAGACTGAGATTGAGCGGGGAACTGGTCTGCCCTTTTGAATCGGATGCGCGGTTCACTTTGCCGGACCGAACCGCATTAGCCGCGATTACCGATGCATACCAGGCGGCGGGCCTGGCCGCACCCCAGGCTGCTGAAGTTGCGGCAAAGCTAAACCTGGCAGATGCCGAGATGCGCCGATTGATGACGCTGCTTCTCCGCGACAAGATATTGATAAGGATGGGAGCGGAGGCGCTCTATATCCACCAGGGCGCTCTGACGCAATTGAGGGCGCGGATGGCCGAATTGCGCGGTCAGACGCTTGATGTCGCGGGCTTCAAGCAATTGACTGGACTTTCCAGAAAATATGCCATTCCTCTGCTGGAGTATCTGGATCGCGAGAGAGTTACACGCAAAGACGGAGACAGGCGTGTGGTACTTTAGCCGTCTTTGGTTCGCTGCCGCGGAAAAGGAAACGAACACTTGCTCTTCTAGAGTATGCTAATCTTTTTCCGGTGTGTTCGTTTCGGTGGCCACAGTTTCCGGACGCACCACGGGCCTCTAAGCATCGAACGGGGAAAGAGCAATTGACCATCGCAATAAAAATGAAGAAGAGGACAAAGCGCTGGTTGGGCGCCACATTGGCGGTGCTCTTCTGTCTGTGGCTGGGGTTCGTGGCCTATATCGACTGGGCCATGCATCAGCCGCCGGAGGTCTTCGGCCATGTCATGGCGCGAATGCCCATGCCGGCTTATTTCCTCTTCCCGTTCGAGACCATGTGGACCGATGCTCGCAAGGGAACGCTTAGTGCGGGTGACTTGGCGCCCGATTTAACCGTCAAGACCTTGGATACGAAAGTACCGGTCAAGCTCGCATCCCTATGGGCAGACAAGCCGGTCGTTCTGGTATTCGGGAGCTATACCTGACCGCCTTTTCGGCGGGAGGTTCCCGCCCTGAACAAGTTGTCAGCACAGTACAAGGATAAGATCGATTTCTATGCAGTCTATATCCTTGAGGCACACCCCACCGACGTGTGGGAGATGCAGAGCAACATTAAGGATCAGGTCTTGTTCCGCAGCCCGCGCGACGCGGCAGAGCGCGCCGCGGTAGCAGGCACATGTGTACGCAAGCTTGGGATCAAGTTTCCTGCCGTGGTAGATAGCTTCGACAACCGGGTGGAGAGTGCCTATACAGGCTGGCCCGACCGCCTCTATCTTATTGCACCCGGAGGTCATGTTCTCTATAAGAGCAAGCCCGGACCTTTTGGCTTTCACCCCGAGGATCTGGTTGGCGCCATTCAGAAAGCAGTGGCGAACCCTTGATCGGCATCGAAGGCTCGCTCCCCGAAAACGGCATCCCGTCCTTTTCACTTCTCCAACCAGGGATTGAGGTTTGATTCATCCTTCCGTTGGTTGCGCTCTTCCTTACCATCCTGGATAACGCCGCCTGAGCGATTGGCTTCCCCTCTTCCTTTTGCGCCACGTTGGATGAAGTCTCTTTCCCCGATGCCCTTTTCAAAGCACCCGCAAGGGACGCGGTTTGCTTTCATTTTGGAGCGCGAACGAAGCATAGAAACTCGACCTTTGCCTGGAAGGGAACCATGCGTGTCTGACAAAACTCGAATGGGAACCGCAGAGGACGCACTGCGTTACGAAGGATGGCGCGTTGTTGCGGCGGCATTCATAGGCGTCATGGTCGGTTTTGGCTCAGTGGTGCCGTACACCTTTAGCCTGTTTCTAGCCCCGTTGCATCAGGCATTTGGCTGGAGGCGGGAACCAATCTCGCTGGCATTCGGAATCACCGCGATGACGTTGGCCATCTGCTCGCCAGGCATCGGTCATCTGCTCGACCGTTATCCCCCGCGCAGAATCATTCTTCCGGCGATCGCCCTTTTCTCGGCCGGTGTGGCATCGCTGGCCTTTCTGGGACCGCACATTGTACAGTTCTACTTGTCCTACCTCCTGTTGGGGATTGTGGGCAATGCCACTGCTCAGCTCGCTTACTCACGAGCCATCTCGACATGGTTTGTTGAAAGACGAGGATTTGCTTTCGCGCTCATGCTGACGGGTAGCGGCGTCGGCTCAATCCTGCTTCCGCTGTTTACACAGCGCACGATGGATGCATACGGCTGGCGTGCAGCTTACCTGGAGTTGGGCGCTCTGGCGCTCCTCGTTGGATTTCCCTTGACAGCTCTCTTCGTTCGAGAAAACCCCTCCGCCCTCCGCGTTGCCAACCATGAATCTTCAGTGGGGATGGCGTTTAGCCAGGCCATGCGGAGCAGAGTCTTCTGGATACTCATGCCGTCCATCCTGCTTTATGCGCTGAGCGCCAACGGCACCATTGCACATTTCTCGGCCATCCTGACCGGATATGGAGTGGCAGCTCATAGCGCGGCCATTGCCCTTTCAGTCTTGGGAGCATCCGGGATTGTTGGCAGGATCGTGACCGGCTACTTGCTCGACCGGTGCTTCGCGCCACGTGTCTCGATGTGCATGCTCCTGCTCTGCTGCGTCAGCCTCATCCTGCTGGCCCACACGCACTCGGCGGTGGCCGGCATCTCTGCCGCCGCGCTTCTGGGCTTCGGTCTTGGCAGTGAGGCCGACGTGACGCCCTACCTGATTGCGCGCTACTGCGGGCTGAAAAACTTCTCGATGCTTTATGGCCTGAGTTGGACCGCATATGCCTTCGGCGCAGCGTTCGGGCCGGTGATCATTGGTAGAGAGTTCGACCGATCCGGGGCCTATCAGAGCAACTTCATCATGTTGCTTTCCCTGCCTTGCTTCGTCGGCGCTTTGCTCACTCTGTTCCTCCCACGCTACGCGACGCGCCCTTTGACCGAAACCAGTCTAGACGTGCTGGTGCCGTCCACTGGCGCTGACTGATTCATGAAAGAAGCGTGCGTTCCGAGGTGAAATTCGGACAGGGTCAAGGAATGGAGTAGTGCCTGGATCGCCTGTTCGGAAGTGTCGCCAACTCGACAGTCGCCAACTCGGCAGTTACACATGGGTAAACAGCACCACTTGAGACAAGAGGCCCAACCGGCCGGCAGCATCAAGAGCCATATACCAGGAGGTTGCTAGAGCACCTGGTGCAAAACCAGGGGGTCGGGAATTCATACACCCTTTCCTAATCTGCTGATAGAGAAGAATCTAGGATGGCCGCGAGGTCAACGTAGATGATTTTGTAGTCGAGAGAACCTCCAAAATCCACACCGTTCAACAGGTTGATTTTCGCAAATAATTGATTTTACAAGGCTTGCTGAGGGTGGAGAACGTGGTCCCGAACCAGATTCTGCGCCTTGTTGAAGTGCGTTGAAATCGATCGAAATTAAATGCTTTTGATTGAATGCGTTGCGACCTTCGTATTGAGAGCTGTGGTTATGAATGGTTCCAGAGTGCTTTGACCGCTACAAAATCGACGACACACGTGAATTTCATTCCGAAGCCTCCTCTGTAGACTCGGAAGCCGAATAGGGTCGTATCGCAGGTGGCCAGCCCCCTCCTTCGTCTAGTTCGTATTCCAAAATGGACGGATTTAGGGGGTCTCGTCAAGAGCATGGCGCCCATCTGTCACAACTCCACCTTCGGATTGACGCCCAAACCATCCAATCAGGGGAAGACTCTAGACCTAATGCGTGCGATCCTTCATTGTTAGAGGCGCAATGACCTGTGAGCAACTGGCGATGGACTACAAACATTTGGGGTCATCGCACCATACCCGGCTCCTCCAAAAACAATGGATTCTTCGAATCAGGGCGCCGCTCTGCTCGTAGATTTGATTCGTTCTCACAATATGACCTATCGGAACCGTTGCTGCTCGGTTGTCTCGGCTGTTCTCGTAGAGCGAATCCAAGGAGCGGGATTGCTCACTAATGCAAGGAAATCAAGCCGGCAAGAAACCTGTGCTTGTGCCATCAACACATCCCCTCCGACTATCCGAAACTCGTTCCGAGCTTTTTTCATAAGGATGAAAGGCCCAGGGAGCGGACTGGCGGTGCGAGTGATACTCATCGAGACGGCAGGAACCGAATCTATCTATGAGGGATTCGGAACTTGGCGCCAATTTAGGCGCCGGATCGTCCAGATATCCGGATGCGTTATCCTCGGGGAGCAGTTTGCCGTAGTTCAAAAACGCCTCGAGCTGAATCGTATGGCAACCATCGACGAAGTGCAAGCCTCCTTTCACGATCTTGAGTCGGTCGGATTTCGACGTGCAACCAACTGAACGAGAGGGATCCAGCCCTGGCCAGGAGACCCGCTCTGAAGCGCCCGACGCGCAACCCTTGCTCTCCGAGACGCTGAAACAGCGGGGGCCGTTGAGCATCGCCGCTATCAGCTATGCCGGTTCAACCTCCCAGGGCTCCATCTGCCGTCTTTCTGCCAACTCTTGAGAGCGATGACACGTCAACGAACGCGTCGGCTCATCCAGCATGCCCTTGCCGAAATGACCCGCCGTATCGAGACGGCGTTGCTTAAATTCGGTTACCATTCATTCGACGCTCTCCTCTTAAGAGTGGATCCCCGATGAATCGTCTAACTAGGTCGGCAATCAAGTTTGTCTCGTGCGTACTTTGTCTGGCATGCAATTCCGGCCAAGCTACAGCTCAGGTTCCGCCAGTGGCGCCGGATTTTGCGCTTCGGGATCTGAATGGAGATGTCGTGCGACTTAGCAGCTTTCGAGGACATACGGTAGTTCTCGATTTTTGGGCAAGTTGGTGTCCACCTTGCGTTGCTCAGGTTCCGTCGATGCGCCAATTGACTGAGAAGTACAAGTCCCAAGGTGTTATTGTGCTCGATATCAACGTGCTGGATGAGCAGAAGGTTGTCGAGAAGTTCATTTCCGAGCAGGGGCATTTTGGATCTGACGTTCTGCTGACATTAACGGACGAGGGTACGATGAGCGCCTTTGGGGTCGAGCAGTTTCCTTCAACGATCGTCGTTGACAAAAGAGGCAGGATTGTCGCCAGGTACTCGGGTGGAGCCCCGGACGACTTCGCAAAAATCGAGGCAACTGTCAGAGGGCTCACATCTCCTTTGAGTTCTCGAAGGGTGGCAAGGAAGTGATAAGCGACCCTCGGTGTGGTTGAATCCTGCTTCCGGCCCCGACTTGCCTCTTCAATCGGAATCCTGCGGACGAAGCCTCTGCGCGATCCCACTTGAGATTGGAGGCCCATCTCCATCGGATGGCGATGACAACGCCTGTGTGTAGCACTCTCGTGGTCGTAATTTTCATCCAGCAAACGCAGTCGAGTCGATCTGGGGTCGGCGTCGGCAATTCGACCTTCAGAAGAGTTTATGTTCCCGGCGGTAAAGTAGTCGGCTCGATCGATCCCTTCAGCAAGTTTGTGCGATCGACGGTTGTGTCCGTCCTTCCAGCTGCGGCCAGCAAGAAGTATTACGTTGTCTACCAGCCCCACTACTGGCCGATCCTTTTTGTGGGCGCGGCTTTCTGATTCTGCTGTTGATGGATCTGCGCGTCACACGTTTCTGGTGCCGGGCGCTATGTCCGCTTGGCGCACTGCACGGCGTGGCCACGCGGTGGTCGATTCGGGGTCGCACAAGGATGCGGCCACCTGCAACGAGTGCAGCCGCTGCCTGATCAACTGCCAGGGCGGCGACGATCCGATCGGGGGGCTATGGCGTCGTAGCCAAGATCGCGGATAAATACGGCCAGCGACGACACTACGAAGGCGGAGTGGCTGTAATCGTCGTCGTCCTGTCTGCTTGCGTCCTTCTTCCATTTCAACAGAATCCTCGACAAAAGCGTTTTCCGCCAAGGAAGGGCCGTCCTCCACCGAATGGGCGAGTAGGTAGATCCGCCTTTAGGTGGATAGGACTCCTCCACTAAAAGTCAGACGAAACTCTGCATCGGATGCACGATGGCAAGACATGAATCAGGGAATATGGTTATCCCACTTTTTCTTTTCGGCCACCGCCGAAGATTGTGGAGAGCCATACATGCACAGAGTTGCCTGCAGGATGAGTTGCGCCCTGTCGTTGTTTTTCCTTCCGATGCTGCTGTTGGTCTGCCTGCCAGGGCACGCGCAGTTGACGGAAGGTACCTTGAAGGGCAGCGTTTCCGACTCAAGCGGATCAATACCGCACGCCGCCATTGTTGTCACGAATCAAGACACAACAATCGGCCGTTCTGTCGTTGGAGGCGATGATGGATCGTTTACCGTCCCCGAACTTCCGCCGGGCTTCTATACCGTCCAGGTGAAGGTCCAGGGATACAAAACATTTGAACAACGAGGCGTGCAACTGAATGTCGGAAAGACTTCCGAAATCAGCGTACACCTGGAAGTTGGCGGAGTCGACCAAACCGTGGAAGTGAATGCCGAGCAGGCCAGAGTGCCTGTTTCTACGGATGGACGTCTCTCTGACACATTGGAGAAGAACCAGATTACTGGTCTGCCGATTCCTGGACGTGATGTTTTCTACCTAACGAGTTTGAGTGCCGGCGCCAGCAACGTACCTGGTGCCTCGGCGTCAGGCAAACTGACGAACTCGCCCGCCGTTACCGTGAATGGAAATCGCTTCCGTGGAAACGATTATGTGCTCGACGGCGCTCTCGACGAGTACATTCTGGAAGAAGGAACGCCGTCGATCGTGCCCAGTTTGGAGTCGATCGAGGAGGTCCAGGTCCAGACCGACAATTTCTCGAGTGAATATGGCAGAGGAAATGGCTCGGTTGTAAACATTCGAACTCGTTCCGGTACAAACGCATTTCACGGCAGAGTCTGGGAGTATCACAAAAACGCCGCGTTCAATGCGGCCAATCGATTCTCGGCGAATGGTGGCCCATCACCGCTGGTCTACAACCAGTTCGGTGGCAACCTTGGCGGACCAGTGTTCAAAAAGAGGACCTTCTTCTTCACCTCGTATGAAGGTACCCGCAGTGCTCTGGGAACGCCATTCTCATTTCAGGTGGAAACCCCTGAGTTCAGGAACTATGTTCAGCAGCAATATCCCTCGGGCATTGCAGCGGGGCTTCTGAAACAGTTTCCCGCGCCGACGCCGGTGCGGGTCGGCGCGGGGTATCTTGGGGAAGTGGATCTGAATGGGATTCCCGCGAGTGGGTTGGCCGAGGTGAACGTTCCGGACAGCCTCCGCTATGACCAATACATTGCCAGGATCGATCACACCTTCAATCAACAAAAGGACACCGTTTTCGGGCGCTGGATCTCTGAATATGATCGCGACAATGGAACTGCCCCGACAGGCGCTCAAGCCTCGCTAGGCAAAGCCGATCGTGGATTTGTAGACCCGACCAACTTCTTCTATGGCAACTTCGACCTCGGGGAGACGCACGTTTTTCAGAGGCCGTTCATCAATGACGCTCGTTTCTCCTTCAACAACGTAATTTTCTCCTTCGATCGCCCCTACAAGCAGTATCCAGCCATTAACATCACCGGAATCACCATGCTCTTTGGAGATCCAGCCAGCCTGAACAGCCATCTTAGGACCTTTGAAGCGCGGGATTCCTTCAGCATCAACCGGCGCAACCATCTCATTCGGGCCGGCTTCGAACTGAGGCACCTCTTTGTCGGCTTCAACATCGGCCAGCCAGCCGCAGGCGCATTCTACTTCAGCGGACTGAGTACGTTCGCAACGGACACGCCGTATGAGCAGACGTTGATCGTTAACCCATCGACCGGCAATCCAGCCGAGCAGGAACGCGACTTTTCATTCATTGAATACGGCCTGTTCGCCCAGGACGACTGGAAGGTGACTTCGCGCCTCACACTTACCCTGGGTGTGCGGAACGATTATTTCGGCGATCCTTCCGAGCGGCGCGGTGAACTTACCTCCATCATCTTCGGAACAGGGAGCACATTCGATCAACAACTGGCTGATGCAACGGTGGGGCATGTCGGCCACCTTTTCCACGCCTCCCCTCGTAACTTCTCGCCGCGCATTGGCGTGGCCTACGATCCATTTGGCGATGGCAAGAGTTCAATTCGCGCCGGTTACAGTTTGGCGTATGAGCCTGTCCACGGGCACACCGTGATGGGAGGAACCGCTAACCCGCCGTATGCGATTCAAGGTGTCATCTACCCGGCCAATGGCTATGGGACCACGATTGACTATGGGATCCCAGTCCCCTTTAACCCCGAGTTTCAGGCTACCCTCAACGCTCAAGGCGGAGTGGTCGCGCCGCCCGGAAAGCCAGCGATCCGAATCTCTCCCTGGCTTATCGATCCAAAGCTGAAGACCCAGTACAGCGAAAGCTACTTTCTCTCTCTACAGCGCGAAGTTGCGAGGGGTTGGATCGTCGAACTGGGATATGTGGGAACCGACGGCATCAACCTTGAGAGGCGCGACGATATCAATCGCTTCACGGGCGATCTTCTGTTGAACAAAGGTCAAGCAAGGCGGATCAATCAGAATCTTGCCGGTGTCACCTATGTTACGAACGGAGTAACTTCAAACTATAACGCTTTTACCGCCGAAGTGCGGCGTCAAGTAGCCACCGGCTTGACCTTGCAGGCAAACTATCGCCTGTCACGGTGGCTCGACTCGAATTCCGATACGAACACGGGTTCATTTCTCGACAATGCGGACGGATCGGTTGGCGCGGAAGATGTAAATTGCCTCAAATGTGAACGCGGCCTATCAGAGATGGATGTGCCCCGGCGGTTTACAGCTTCAGTTGTTTGGGCACCTCAGTTTGGCAAAAGCAACGGGTTTGCTGCGAGACTCTACAGGAACTGGCAGGTTTCGAGTATCGTCTCGGCACAATCCGGCAGACCGTTCAGTCCTTACTGCTCCGCGCCATCCAAATTGTCCCACGATGCATCAGGAAATCTGATCGATATGGGTTGCGACTACAACTTGGATGGTGGCGGTGGTATCGGAAGCGGATTCTATGACCGCCCGAATGCCCCTGCCAAAGGCGCGGTCAAGTCGTCTTTCAAACAACAGGATTTTATCAAAGGACTCTACAGTCCAACTGTCTTTCCGCAACCCGTGCTCGGAACGGACGGCACACTGGGCCGGGACGCGTATCGCGGCCCCCGCCAAATCTCGACAAACCTGGCGCTCGGTCGAAGCTTCAGCCTGGGCGAGAACAGAGTATTGCAGTTCCGTGCCGACGCATTCAATGCGTTCAACAACGTCAATCTCTTCTTCCCGAATAACGATCTGGCTCTCGCGCTTCAATCCAATGGGACTTACTCGAGCACGTCGATCTTCGGCAAGTCCACTAAAGCTTTCGATCCAAGAGTTCTTCAACTCGGCGCCAAAATCGTTTTCTAATCGCCGTGGAGGCACTCCCCTGCCTCCACTCCCTTTCAAATATCTCTGCCAAGGAGAATGCAAATGATTCTGCGCAATTCCACTGCGCTTCTCGCAGTTGTGCTCGCAGGAGCGCCAACATCATTCAGTCAGTATTGGTCGCAGCCGGCGCCCATGCGGTTGCACCCTGTGAGCGTTGCCACACTCGAAAATCAAGCGCGGACCCACGCGGGATCCAAGCCTCGTATCGACTTATCCGCATCCGCTGCTGGATTGGTTGATCCAGGAGACAGCCTGGAACCGGCAGGCAGCGAGAATGTACCGAATTATGTGAAGGTTTTCGCCTCGCGTCCCGGCGCCCCCGCCGCGTTCGCACACGCTGTCAGAGCATTTCTCTATGGCGGGCTTGTGCAGCCGGAAATCAAACTGGGCATGGGTTTGCGCGTTGCTCAGTTCAATTCCAACCCCTACCTCGCTGCTCATGCCGTGCGTTTCCTGCGCTCAACGGAGGAAGGCAAGAAGTTGCTGGCGGCTATTAGCGCGGAGAAAACAGCGGCTCTGCCAATCGAACAAAGGCTGGCTCTCAAGTATGCGGATGAACTCTCGCCGGAGTTCGGCGGAGTCGATGATGCGACGTTTCGAGAGGTTCGCGGATACTATAACGACTCCCAGATCATCGAGCTCACGGAGACAGTAGGCTTCTTCAATTACTTCACCCGTCTGGCTGAAGGGCTCAATCTTCCCGTTGAGGCATGGGTGCTTGATACTCCGGCACGCCCGGATGTCCCGGCATTTCATCCTTATGCCGGTCGCATACCGTTCCTCACGGATGAGCACCTGGCGCGAATCGATGAATACCTTCCCAGCACAGAGGGAACGAATCGCTATAACTCCGAGAGAACCCAACTATGGGAGCCCGATCTTCCCGAAATCTGGTGGGCGTTCGGCAAGATCGTCTCCAAGACTCCGTCGACGCTGCCCCGTGCTATCAGAAGCTATGTGACCTTTGCCGTGGCAACTTCCAATGGATGCCGCTACTGCACGTTGCATACCCTGCTCAGCCTTCGCCGCGCAGGAATCGATCCGGCCAAGCTCGCTTCCATCAAGAAGGACGACTCGCAACTCAGTCCTGAAGAGCTTTTGGCCGTGCAATTCGCCAGGAAGCTGACGCGGCGTCCCGGAACAATTACCGATGCGGACTGGTCCAGCCTCGTGAAGACATTCACTGAGCAAGGTGCGCTGGACATACTTTTCGGCGCCTGCGGAATGAATTATCTGAATCGATTCAACGACGCCATGCACTCGCCTTCTGAAGACGTCCCCATCGCAAACTATCGCGAAGTCTATGGCGACAACTGGACGCCCACCCCTTTATCCGCTCTTGCCAAGTGATGCGCCATTCGCGCGTTTGCGGAAATCCGCAGAAAATGCGCGAGCAAATTCTGCTTGCAGTTTGGTTTCAATCGTTGGGAAGTCTTCGGGATTTCCGTTTAGGAGAATAACCATGAGTTTACGCAAAGTCGCGGCGGTTTTGGCGATCACTCTATTTGGGTCTTTCGCCGCATTCTCTCAATACTGGTCGCAACCATCGCCGATACGGCTTCATCCGGTGGCCGTGGCCACGATTGACAAACAGGAACGAGCCCAGGCCCATGCCACTGCGCGCATCGATCTATCTTCGTCCGGTGCCGGTCTTGTTGACCCAGCCGATAGCCTGGAGCCGGCCGGCAGCGAGAATGTGCCCAACTACGTCAAGGCATTCGCATCGCGGCCAGGCGCTCCAGGTGCATTTGCGCATGTGGTCAAGACCTTTCTCTATGGCGGTCTTGTCCAGCCGGAAGTCAAACTGGGCATGGCCTTGCGTGTAGCGCAGTTGAACTCCAACCCTTACGTCGCCGCTCACGTCGAGCGCTTGCTACGGTCGACCGAGGATGGTAAGTCCATTCTCGCGGCGCTTGCGGCGGAAAAGCCAACGTCCCTTCCAATCGAACAGAGATTAGCCCTCAAGTACGCCGATCAACTCTCGCCGGAGTTCGGCGGTGTCGACGACAGTACGTTCCGGGAAGTGCGCGGCTATTACAACGATTCCCAAATCGTTGAGCTGACTTTGACCGTGTGCTTCTTCAACTACTTCACGCGCCTTGCCGAGGGACTCAATCTTCCCGTCGAAGCTTGGGTGCTCGATACACCGGCACATCCCGATGTCCCAGCCTTTCATCCCTATGCGGGACGAATACCGTTTCTGACGGATGCACATTTGGCAATGCTGAACTGGGATCAGGACGCCCCAATGAAAGAAATGGCCGAGCGAACAAAGGCGGGGATGGGCATGTATCTCCCAAATTCGGAAAGGACGATGTTGTGGTCGCCAAACTTTCCCCAGGCATGGTGGGCGTTCGGTAGCATCGCATCCAAGACCCCATCGACACTGCCACGCGCCATTCGAAGCTATGTGACCTTTGCAGTCGCAACTTCGAACGGATGCCGCTACTGCACGCTCCACACGCTGTTGGGGCTGCGTCATGCCGGAGTCGATCCGGCCAAACTACTGGCGATGAAGAAGGACGATTCTCAACTCAGCCCTGACGAACTGACAGCCGTGAAATTCGCTAGAAAACTCACGCGACGCCCCGGCACCATTACGGACGAAGATTGGTCAAAGCTGACAACAGCGTTTGGCGAAACCGGAGCCCAGGACATACTTCTGGGCGCTTGCGGCATGAATTATCTCAATCGGTTCAACGATGCCATGCACTCTCCGTCTGAAGACAACGCAATCCAGACTTATCGGGAAGTCTATTGGGGCGATTGGACACCGACTCCGGTGTCAGCCCTTGCCAGGTGATCGTTCTTCAGTGGCCTTCCCGGCTGTCTATCGAAACTTTGCGAAGTCATCTTGTTGGTTGGAGTGCGAATGAGAGTTGGTTGCATCCTCATCCCTGTGCTACTGTCTGGGGCAGTATCATCGAATCTCTGTGCCCAGGTCGCCTCCAGCAACAGAGCTGCAAAGCGGCCGCCCGCATCTTTACACCTCATCCCGCTTAGCGTGCTTGAGGTGGAAGCACGCGCGAGGATGAGTGCAAAGCCCAGGGTAATCCTTGAGAAAGAAGGCAATGGGCTTATCGAACCTGCTGACGATCTGGAGCCGCCCGGCACCGGTCGCGTCCCCAATTATGTGAGAGCCTTTTCCGACCGCCCCGGCGTGCCCGCAAGCGTGGCTCATCTTATGCGCGTTGTGTTTTACAGCGGCTCAGTAAGGCCAGAGACAAAGATGGCAATGGGTATCCGCGTGGCCCAGTTAGACAACAGTCCATACGTGGCAGCCTATTTGGAGCATATGTTACGCGCTACTGGTGCTGGCGCTTCAACGCTGGCTAAGCTCCGCTCCGGAGACGAAGCAGGGCTCTCCCAGGAAGAAACAATGGCGCTTCGTTATGCGACAGCGGTATCCACAAATGCGAGCGGGATCGATGATTCCGAATACCGCCGGGTCCGAGCCTTTTTTGATGACTCGCAGATGGTTGAACTCACGATTTCCGTATGCTTCTTCAACTACTTCACCAGGATGGCCAATGCATTTAACCTGCCTGTCGAAAGCTGGAGCTTGGCTCTCTCTGCCAAGCCGCCGGAGCACGCCTATGCGCCGCCGGCAGGTCGCTTGACCGTCCTTGATGACAGCAGGTTGACGCTCCTGAGTAAGGATGACCCTTCGTTCAAAGACGCTGAGAAGCGCGGCCAGTCCTCGATGGGGATAGGACTTCCCCATGGTGAACGCATCATGCTGTGGTGTCCCGATGTTCCGCAGGCATGGTGGGACTACGGACGGGTTCTTGGGCCATCGGTGACGCTGCCCCGGATTCTGTTGCGTTATACCTCGCTCGCGGTGTCGACGGCGAATGGCTGCCGGTACTGCACGCTCCATGTGCTCCTTGGATTGAGGCGAGCGGGGGTTAATCCATCCAAGCTTGTTGAGATGAGGACAGGTAACCCTGTACTGAGTTCCGATGTGCGATCGGTGGTAGAGTTTGCCCGGAAGTTGACGCGCCATCCAGAGCTAATCGGCGATCAGGACTATAGAACAATTGAGGAATCGTTTGGGAGCAAGGGCGCAGCCGATATCGTGTTGCAGACCAGCTACTTTGCCTTTATGAATCGCTTCAATGATGCAATGCGGACGCCTTCCGAGGACTTGGCTCTTCAGAACTATCGAGAGATTTATGGCACTGATTGGCGCCCGTGACGAACGGCCATTGCCGGTCCTACGCCTGACTGATAGTGGGAGGACAGGTTGTGACACGAACTGCGAAGATGATTGCCAGCTCGCCAGGAGCTTGGGGCATTGATCCAAACCCCGCATTGCAATGCGAACACTTGGAATAGCCTGTAGACGCCACTTGAGAGCGTCTGGAATAGAGTGAGCGGAAAACCCCATCGGAAAAAGCCTGAAAGAGTGGTGCTTCTAAACGCTTTCCGCATGTGCTGTGAAGTGAGCGGGAATCTAATATTTTCCGCCCGCAAGACTGTGCGGAATAGCGATGAAGCGAGTGTCACAGAACACAGCTCCCCGCCGTGAATACAATGCTCCCATCTGGTCCACTTTGGGGGAATGATGTTCGATGGGAGAGGGCTGCGAGAACTTTTTAAGAAGTTCAACGAACAATACTTTGGCAATCACCTGTCTGCCTACTCCATCCGCGTCATTCACGGGACGGCTTACTCCGGCTTCTGCAACAAGAAAAGAAGGCTGATCAAAATCCAGTGGGGCCAGTCCCCAGATGAAACAATCGGGACTCTACTCCATGAAATGGCTCACGCAGCGACAAACGACGGTCATGGCAAAAAATGGATGAACGAGATGATTCGGCTCCGCGAGGCGGGTGCGCCGGTTGCCAGCGCCGAGAAGAACATATGCTCGAAGACATGGGACGGCAAAAAGGTAACGAGGGGCCACTTCCGGCTTGTGGTCCAGGACGTACTTGTAGACAGTTCAGCGATAACTCTGTCCGAAACTCTTCGGCATTCTAGCTCCATCGAAGGAGGTCCCGACACCATTGCGCGTTTTTTGCGAAAGTACCCGTGGGTTCGAGCAGTATTCAGAGATGAGAAAAGCAAGTTCATCGAAGAACAGAAGCGTGTAGCCGAATTGCGCGCACGATTGGGACTTAAAGGTTAGAAGTGAATCTAGCTTCCCTGTGGACCACCGTCGAAATTTGTTCGCATACACTTGTGTGCACGGCAAGCGCGAACAACCGGTCCCACTTCAAGAAACCGGCAGCAGTTATTCAGAAGCTGCCATGTGTGCATCTTTTACTGCGTTTCGAATCGCTTGGATACTGGCACTTTTCTTGAGCACTTTCTTTGTCATCATCATCTGCATCTTCAGATTCGGAGAAAACTCGTCCCCTTTGCCCAGCTTTTCCGCTTTCAAAAACGCATTTAGGTCCTGGGTTTTAGAAAATTCCGGTTCAGAGAATAGCGAGTCCTCGTTGCCCTGCGTCAGATATTCGTCCACCATGAGTACGGCAGCATCTCCTATCTCAGTTAGCAATCCCTTCTGCTCTAGCGCCACGACGGATCGTGAAATTGAGGCATAGCTGCAATCTAAGCCCACATTTATAAGGATGTCTTTCACAAGATCTACTGCGACCATGATGAAAAGGTAGCGCGTCTGCCCACGAGTTTGCTGCTTAGCTCCTCTACCGAAGTTATAGGTGTTAGAAAGCTTCTGCATCAGGTGAGCCGCGAAAAGCCAATCCACGCCAAAAGATGGGTCATTCACGATCTTGTTAAAGACAGAGCCGCCCGGAGCAAAGGGAGGATTCTTCCCGAATGCGATACCAGCCTCTCCGAGCCAACCGGCAGCATAGGCTTTGAGTAACTCGAAAGCATTTGCAGATTCCTCAAATCGCGGGAGCGCCAGCGGATTTTGCTTTTGGTAAGCTCTTCGTGCCTCCCAAGCGCCTCGCTGAATTTCGAGAAAGACTCCGGAATGGCTATTGAACGCAGGTGCCCACACGCGAAAATCCCTCTCAAGTGCAATGAAGTCCTTTTCACCAACTGCATTCTGTGAATTTGTAAATCGCGTCGTCTCGGTAAGCAAATCTTCGCCCGCCGAACCAACGATCACAATCTTTGTGACAACAACGGCACCGCCGAGGCGCGTCTCCCAAGACTGCTGTTCAGGCGTCTTTGCGGTGCCCCGGCGTTAAGCCGCTTTTGCAGCACCGACCAAATCGACTTAGTAGTTTGGCAACCATTGACTATATACGGATTGGTTAGGAGCCAACTGTTCGCGGTTTCCCTATCGACAGATTCGGCGACAATCGTGACTCCATTGTTGTAAAGGCCGAACCGTTCCGGGTAAAGCTCGATGGTCTTTTCAATACCTTTGTTTACCTTCTTCTTATCCCCAAGAACTTTCGCACGTTCTTTTCGTAGAGCAAGTCAAGATCACCCGACGAGCTCTTATATTCCTGCATGAACTTAAACATATCCGTGAACGGCGTTGCTCCAATTAGCAATATCTCACCTGAACTTGCAACTGATGTCTTGAGCCTGACGCGCAAGCCTCTGGGCGTAGTCGCATCGGCTTCCACAAGCTTGTTATAGAGTGTTTCTACCGAGACGGAATCTACGCTGAAGAGTGAGCCAAACTTGGCCTTTCCCAGAACTTCAACATTTGCGAGATATTCCTGCTCTTCCGAGGAAATCCGGCCACTCGTGGGAATTACATAATCTAGGTGATCTTTGGGTCCGGCATTCGCGATGAATGTCTTTAGACGTTGCACCAGTTCGTTGCTTAGTGAAGACAGCCTTTCACGTTTACCTTCAAGCGTTGCAAATAACTTTTGCGCCTCCAGTCCAATGGTGTCTGCGCCGGAGTACGAATGCCCATGCTTGCTCTGAATGAGAATCCAGTTATCTCCCTCCAGACCTTCAGCATCATCTGCCTTTATGAAGACAGCCGCGTCTATTCCACCGTTACCGGCACCATCACAAAGAATGATCTCGGAGGTCGCGTTCTCCACTTCTTGCCAGTCACGGAGCATTTGTTCTGCAAAGCGATGTCCAAGTTCGGTGGTACTTGGGCTACCTGCAACTACGTCTTCAAGCCACTGGGACCCGAAATCTGAAAACTCGATCATTCTGGTCTCCGTTGTGCAACCAGTATAGCCGGAGGCTGGGCCACCCGATTGCAGCGACGACCTGGCAATCGTGCAGGGGGCTGAATGCGGCATAAATTGCGTTGATTTGCCGGGGAGAACTGCACCCTAGGGGGATCATGAGCACCTGGCAGCTACGGACGAATGTCGAATCGCCGTCAAATTTCTCCTGGAGCGCAACATCATCTGGGGCGATGCCCTCACGTTGAAGACGATAAGCGACAAACCCCAGCCGATTGTATTTTCCGAATGGTCGCCAGTCAACGGCAGCATGTTGAAGCGAAGAGATTCTACGTTTCATGCGTTGCTCGACCATGGGGCGATGAGAGAACTGCCGCTGTTTTCGGATCTTGGCGAGGATGTTTTCATCCCAACCCCGGTCAAAGAATATCCGTTGACTCACTTCCTGAGGCTTGCCGATGTTGCCTGCCATTAACTACAACCCGGATGTCCTGAGTTGCTTGGCGAATCTGAGCAATGATGAGGTTTTTACACCTCCGCAACTGTGCAATCGAATACTGAATTTACTGCCAGCGACAATCTGGAACGATCAGACCGCCCGATTCCTCGATCCTGTCTGCAAGTCCGGTGTATTCCTGCGCGAGATTGCAAAGCGGCTGATGGCGGGGATGGAGGAGCAGATACCCAACGAGCTGACGAGAGCAAATCATATTTTCACAAACCAGCTTTTTGGCATCGCTATCACGGAGCTGACATCCTTGCTTTCGCGCCGGTCGGTGTACTGCTCCAAGACCGCCAACGGGAAATACTCAGTCTGCGGCCCATTCAAGGACGGAGAGGGCAATATCCGCTTTGATCGAGTTCAGCACGCTTGGGACCATGGAAGATGTAGTTATTGCGGAGCAAGCCAAGAAGAATATGACCGGGGTAGCGAACTCGAAACCCACGCTTATGAGTTCATCCACACCAAGAAGCCCGAGGAGATTCTCAACATGAAGTTCGATGTCATCGTCGGCAATCCGCCGTATCAGCTGAGTGATGGGGGGTTCGGAGACTTCGCGCCGGACCGGGCCTTGCGTAAGATAGCGGATTACAGTTGCCGCCTCAATGTCAACGAGTCAAACCCTGAGAAGAAGGTCGAGGAGTTTATCAGTTTTCTTCCCGTGCTTGCCTATGATGGCAGTTCAATGAAGCAGATTGATGCCGCTGGCATTCTTGATATGGCGATGGGTGGGACCACCGCAACATTGCTGGCGCGGCGCTGGGAAAGCGCCTTGCTGGTGAATGTAGACAACAGTACGTTGCAGCGCCTGATGAACAACAAGGGAGCCTTGGATGCGCTTATGCGCATTGAAGGATTCTGCAATCTCAATCAGGAGATTGAGACCATTATTAATAAGTCCGAGGCGGTGAAAAAGGCTAAGAAAGAGGCCAACGACAAAGAGCTTTCCGCGAAGAAAAAGCAGGAACTTACGGACGAGGAAAAAGAATACAAAGGCCTGCGAAAACAAATTCAGGAAAAGCTCATCAAATTTGCGACGCGCATACCAGTGTTCATGTACTTAACCGACTATCGGGAGCGGAGCTTGAAAGATGTGATTACTCAACTGGAACCTGGACTCTTCAAGAAAGTAACTGGTTTGGCCGTGAAAGACTTCGAATTGCTAGTAAGTCTCGGTGTATCCAACAGCGCACTGATGAACGATGCTGTCTACAGATTCAAACGGTATGAAGACGCCAGTCTAGTCTATGTTGGAATAGACAAGCACGAAGGTGAGGATGTTGGTCTTTATGACACTGTTCTCAGTACGAAAGAGTATTCTGCGGAAGTTGAGAATGTACCAGCTCTCCAGAATTGAATCGCAAGCCGTTACTTTCTTTCCGGAAAGGCAAGACGAAGTCATGATCTCACGCAGTCTGTTTGGTAACGACCCTGCGCGACCATCGACCGCCCAAACAGCGCAGTCTTTCTGTGAAAAGTACCGTCCGATGAAGATCTCTGAATTCATCGGCCCTGACCGCGCAAAAACGATCCTACAGAAGTTTGCGGCAAACCCATACAGCAAAGCTTGGTTATTCGTCGGCCCAACCGGCATTCGGAAAACCTCGATGGCTCTTGCTTTGGCATCAGAAGTTGCCGCAGAGCTGCATCACCTGGTTCCAATCTGCACTCGCGAATATATTGAACAAGTCTGGGAAGAATGCCAGGGCTTCCCCAATTCGGAGTGTAAGAGACATCTCATCCTGGTTGACGATGTTGACGGCATAACCAAGACGGCCTTGAATACACTGATCGCCAAGTTGGATGCCCGTGACAATGCGCGGAACATAATATGGGCTTTCACCTGTATTGAAGCGGAGAAGTTGGGCCGCCGCTTCGTTTCGTTCTGCGGAGAGATCAAATTCTCAAGCTATGGCATTGCCAAGGAAGCTGCCGCATTGCTTGAGCGAGTTTGGCAGGCGGAAAGTGGCCCAGCCACCGCGCTCACGCCAAACTTCGCAAGAATCGTGAAGGAGAGCAACAACGATGTTCGTGCGGCACTCAACACTATCGAAATGGAGTTGATGACGAAAAAAGAACGGATGCCAATGACGGTCAATAATTCATTGCCCGAATAGTGGTTGTGTGGCCGAACTGATACTTCCAACCATCCATCCACCTTTCAGTATTCCTCCGGCAACAGAATCGTAGTCATGCTGCGGTCGGCCTCGGTGATCACCCAAATTTTCTGACCGCTGCTCAGCGTGTAGGCCGACAGCACACGGAGGCCGTGTTTCACGGCGTGCTCGTTGGCTTTCCGGTCATTCTCCTCCAAATCTCCCCAGTCGCCATTAGCGTGGCGGGAGATGTAGCCGTTCAGGTCCTCATCGAGGGCTCCCGCGAAAGCGCCGAGAGCCCCCATCGTTCCGTAGACTTTTCCCAAGGGCAGCGCCATTACTTCTTCGCCGCCTTCCGGTCCTTCTCCGGTTTCTTGGGGGGATCGGCCACCGGGACGTCGGCGGGGGCAGGAGCGGGCACCTGAGGCTCGGAAACCACCATCGGGGCGTCGGCAGGTGCTGGTGCGGAAGCCTGAAGCGCGGGACCAGCGCCCAGTGCGGCCTTGGCCAGCGCCTTAGCCTGTGCCGATTTACGCAGGCCTTCGGCGATTCGCTGCCGGGCCTCCGGCGACATTGGATTCCGCCCGGTAGGGGTTGCGACGTTGCTTGCCGGGAAAGGCTGTCCAGACAGGGCAGCCACGGCGGTTGAAATAGATTGAAGAGCAACCTGAATGTCCTTGCGTTGAATGGCCAGCTTCGCTTCCTCGCCTGCGATTGCGGCGAGGGTGGTTTCGAGTTCTGCCTTCTGGGAGGTCAGCGACTCAGGGACGGCGATTTGAATTGGTGTCATGCATTCTCCTTAAAGTCCGCCAGACTATCCGCGGTTGTATGACTCTACGGAGGTCTTGGCAGAAACGGACTTTCGCAGGTGAGTCGTGGTTCCACACCGGCATTGCCGAACACATCGCCAGAGCTGCTAGCAGATGAACCGCATACGAGCACCCTGGGAAATGTCGCCCCGATACCACAGTTCCGCGACACATTCCCTGCAAATCATGTCGGCGGGATCACACGCGCTATTCTCAGGAGGCCAAACGGGAACCAGATAATCGTGTGTCTCGCAAATGAGCTTCTGGCACTTGGCGCAAGGCCGCCAGTCTTCAGTCGAACAAGGCCAAATCTTCTCTTCCGCGCATTCCGGATTTGTCGGCACGGAGTCATCCTTTGCCAAAGTCTCACCGTCCGTCATGGGCTTTGCCGGGGCTTTCGCAACAGCCACGATCCGATATCTCCAGACCCCACATATTTGTGGACCGGGAGAGTAGAGCCGGTCTCGCCGTGTCGAGCGAAAGTTTTGGGGTTCACTTCCCTCTGCTTCGCCCCTGCCCCCGCATCTTCGGCACTTCCCCGTTCCTCCACACACATCGCATTGACATGCCATTCAGACTCTCTTTATGTTCGTGGTTTGGTTTCGCTGCATGACATTTTCAATCAGCCGTCAATGTCCCCTTGCTCGGTTTCCCTATCGCAGCGTTCCGGTACCTCGGCAAATCCGGCAAAGCCGCTCGCCGCCGCAAAAGGGGCAGTCCGGCTTTGTTTTGTCGTAAAAACCAAATCCAGTTCCATTGGTCTTTCCTGTGCCCTTACACGGCTGACACTTTCCACTTCCGCCGCATTTTGTGCATTGATGTGCCATTTCAATTCTCTTGTTTGGGTGTGTGAGCTGTTCGTCGGGAAAATCGGTTCACCGTGTCGTGATGTCCAAGGCAATCGGACTGTTCTCAAGTTCGCCCGACCAGCCGAGCAAACCGGCATTCACAAAGACGGTTGCCCTATTCTCTGCCACGCCATATCCCGCATGTACATGCCCGAAGACATGAAGTCGAGGCTTCACTCGCATAACGGCTTCCCTCAGTTGCGGGCAACCACGCCGTTCATCCAAGCCCCGCTCGTGGTCACGTATGCCTAGCGGAGGACCGTGGGTAACAAGAATGTCTGTGCCGGGCGGAATCGTTGCGTACCGACCGGCCCGCTCTTCTGGCTTTGTATAACCGTGGGCAGCATCGTCGCACGTGACCGGCGACCCCCAAATGCTCAGGCCTAACACCCTTACGCCTTCATTGATGAGCAACACCCCATTGGTAATCAAGGCGCGAAAGCTCGCGTCTTTGTGGAACGCGCGATCATGGTTTCCTGGGATGACAACCTTGTGACGATGGGGCAATTCGCCGAGCCACAGATTGAAGTCCCGAATCTTCGAGGTGTGATTCCAAAACGTGAAGTCGCCCGCATGGATTAGCAGGTCTCCGGCTGGCACATTCAACTCCCTGTGCAGTTCGTGCGTATCGGAAATGCAGACGACACGGACACGGCGAGGTGTGGATGGTGACCCAGTGGGATCCTCATTGCTCGCGATCATCGGTTCCCCCAATTAAGACAACCTGCTTTTATGTAGCAGCTAATCAAGTGCGCCAACTCGCTCTTGTGCGGGTCTGTGTCGTGGCCATTGAGCCAAGCCATGTCATGTGCTTCCGCTGCCAAAAGTGGCCAGTCTTCTGTGCGACCGGCGATCACTTCGTCGCTTGAGCTGTACAGCGATACACGATGTTGCATCCAGACGTGCAACTCAGTATCCCCGGCCCAGGTCGGCGAGTTGACACAGAAGACATGCAAATCTGGCCGCGCCGATTCTTGAAGTTTCGCAGCAACCAAACCACCCAGGCTAATTCCGATGATGAGAGTGCCCTCTGGTATTCCATGGTCGCGAAGATACTGAACCGATTTGCTCGGCAGCACGTTTGGGTTTGCGTGGGGCATAAGGGGGCGCACATAGTTCTGTTTCTCTCCGCAACTCACTAACTCAGTTTCAAGCTGCTTGACAGAACCGTCCGGAGAACCGCCCGTTCCGTGCAGCAAATAGATGGCTGGAAAATCCCCCGTTGGCATTCGTCGCCTCTCAATACAACTTGCTTCCATTTTGCCTTCCAAAGCGGGCGGAAAATATAAGATTGCCGCTCGCTTCACAGCCCAGCCGGAACCCCTGTAAACGAGCCAGTTTCTTCGCAATTGTGGATAGGGTTTTCCGCTCATCAGTTTGCAACCTTGCGCGGACAGTGCCATACCCGACTTGGAGCGCGGCGGCAATCTGCCGCAGACTCTTCCCGGAGGCTTGCATTTCCCGAATGCGGTCAAGGTCTACATATTGGTGGGGACGACCAAGACGCTTGCCATTCGCGCGGGCAATGCGGATTCCGGCGCTCACGCGTTCACAAATTAGATTGCGTTCAAGCTCCGCGACGGCTGCAATGATAGTGAAAAGAGCCTGCCCCAGCGGCGTGCCGGTATCGATGTTCTCCTGATAGGAGATGAACTGAACGCCCAAGCCTCGGACTTCTTCGAGTGCCAGAAGCAAATGTTTGGTTGACCTCGCGAAGCGGTCAAAACGCCAAACGATGATTGCATCGATCTTCCGCTTGCGGGCGTCGCCCATCAATTCGTTTAACTGTGGGCGGGAGTCCTTGGTGCCCGACACCCCGGCGTCAACATACTCGTACACAACCGTTAGCTGGCGGGCCACACAGTAGGCGCGCAAGTCTCTAAGCTGCATTTCACAAGATTGATCACGGGTACTCACAAAAAACCTGATCGTTGCTTAGCCGTAGTCAACCGCAACGCAACACTTACCGCAGCACAGAGGACAGGAGAATGCCAATGATTCACAAGGCGAGAACCATACGCTCTCATAAACGATGAACAGGACCTTCTGGACTTCATGTCGAACTATGGGGGTCCAACAGGAGACGAACTTGAACCTAGACTGGATTGGCCAACAATCTGAAGCCATGACCCCGATTCTGTAGAGCGGGGCCTGACCGGTACCCGTCCGTTCAACTCCTACTTAGCAAGTAGTTCCCTCGTTGAACCTACGACTGTGAAGATGGCGAGCATCCCGGATTTGCCATCGTCGGGAAGAACCGCTACCGCCACTGTGGGCAATCGCACGAGGTTTCTCTTCCCCTTCGTGGCTACCCCATTTGTTCTTTTCCAACTTGTCTCGATCATCTGGCTGTTCTCAAAGACCTGGTGAAGGGTTCTCTTGATCGTCGCGGAATCATTCTTGTCCGCCTTCAACCGCGTAACCAGCGTGCCGATGACGTAATGTTCGTGTGTCCGGTCTGTGAGATGTATGAATGCGCTCAGCTTACTTCTTGGATTTGCTTGGCTCTTTGCGTGGGAGCGAGTGAGCCTACGCACCCCCCAGCGACTTTTAAGGAAAGCCGACAGTTTCCCAGGCGTTATTTCGGACTTCGACTTCTTCGCTTCAAGGTAGAAGTTGAACCGTCCCCCAGGGTGCGAGCGATCGGAAATGGAAGCCCAAAGGTCGCATCTCCCCCAAGGTGCCTTTCGAACCCTCGGGACGCGACATTCTTCAACCACAAGGGAGCTCGGGAAGTATCGGATGATTGCAGCGGCAAGTGAACTCACCATCTCTCTCTCATTACATAGCCAAGGCAGTTCCGGGGCCTCAAACAGCTTTGTAGTTTGGTTGACGAAGTCCTGCAAGTAATCCGCCCACGCAACGCAGACTTTCTTCAGGGAGGACTGGATCATCTCCGGAGCGACGAAGTGAGAGGGAGTATCGACAGGGACGGCCGACTTGAAGACGGGCAGACGATATAGTTTCACAGTGAACTTCCTTTCGATGGGCCGGCTTTATCGCGCCATACCCAGGATCGCCTCAACCGCTCCTCCGCAGTTCAGTACCGGATAGTCGTCGCGCATATTCAGAATGTTGAGGTATGCCACGAGGTTGAAAGTGTTGCCTGAACGACGGTGCAAGGCATACCTTATGCCATCTGTCACGATGAGCCTGTCGCAGGACTCTCGGCCAGTCCGCAGGGCATACTCGCGAGCTTGACCGACCGGAGAGAAGACGGAACTACCGAGCAGCTTCGCTTCGAGGACGCAAGCGAGGGTTGCATCAGTCTGAGGCATGCCACGAAACAGCGCCACATCGACGCATTTCCATTGAACCGCCGCGGTTTGTTGGGACCATCCGAGCGACAGCAACAGTGGAATGACTAAATAGCAAATCGTTTCCTGTTCCGATGGTCGCCCTTCAGGCCGCTTGGTCTTGTTCCAGTACCAGGACGCTACACGCTGAAGTGACTCCAGCGTCGTGGTCAAGGTATCGACATGCTCACTCGAAAGGCCCTCTATAAACAGCCGTCTGCCAAGTTCTATAGGATCTAGGTAAGGTCCTGCCGTCGGAAGCTGTGCCAGTTTGCGTTTGCCGTCAGCCTCCGCTGTGTGGAGTCCTTCGACCCATGATCTGACGGCCGCATGGTTCACCGCAGCGAAAGTCCGGACCTGACCGCCGAATGTCTTGGTGGGAAAGGAATGAGCGGTGTTGGGAAACCATCGGACCCGCCGAACGTGCTGGAGGTCCCATCCATCGACGTCTCCAAATGCATCGAGCCATTCAACGCAATCATCCGCTATTTCCCCAGCAGCTAGGACTTCCCCAGTACCCAGGCGTAACAGGACGATATCGTTCCGGTGAGCGTTCTTGCAGAACCTGAGAATACTGTCAGATTTGGCGTAGAGCGTCTCCTCATAGGCACCAGGATCACCCGGACCGACAATCATCACGTCGTGCCTTATACAAAGATCACCGTATGAACGGTTGGTATCCCCCGCGCCCACTTGCCACAAAGTTCGCCCCGCTAAGTCCATCTATTCCCTCCATTGACGCGGATTCGATCACCCGGCGCGACTATGGCTCCTAAGCAATTCTGATCGCGTTGTGGACTGAGCGTAGCCGGAGATGACGCGAATCGGCTGTGCTGGTTAACACACCGGCGTGTTACGACCGTGAGCGCATGTTACGAAAACAGCGCCTACACGGCCTATCCATACGGACAAACTGGACAAATTGAACAGTTGATAGGTTACTGTAAGTTATTGATTGTATGTCTATTATAATGATTTGATTGAGTTTGCTTGTTACGATGGCGGAGAGAGGGGGATTCGAACCCCCGGTACAGCTTTTGACCGTACAACGGTTTAGCAAACCGCCGCCTTCAGCCACTCGGCCATCTCTCCGCGTCCTGTGTGGGATTATACCGGAAGTTGCGCTTTCCACGCACGAAGACCGAAAAGTCACGCAACTGCCACAACATTGCGCGCGCAATGATTTTTCCCTTTCTGGAATCGATCAAGGTTGTTAGATTCGCAATCATGCCCCCGGTCTTCCAGCCCGCGCGGCGCAAGATGCGCTTCTTGCCGCTGATCGCCGCCACCTACTTCATGGTGTCGGGCGGCCCGTACGGCATCGAGGACATCCTCGGCGGGGCGGGTTTTGCCAAGGCCATCGTCATTCTGCTTGTCCTGCCCTTTCTGTGGTGCCTTCCCACCGCGCTCATGATCGGTGAGCTTGCCAGCGCAATCCCCGCCGAGGGCGGCTTTTACGTCTGGGTGCGCCGCGCGCTGGGGCCGTTCTGGGGTTACCAGGAGGGCTGGCTGTCGCTCTCGGCAAGCATCTTCGACATGGCCATCTATCCGGCCATCTTCGTTCTCTACCTGGGCAAGTTCAGCCCCGCCCTCACCGATGGCTGGCGCGGCTACGGGTGGTCGTTGGCTGTCGTCGCGCTTTGTTGCGCGTGGAATCTGCGCGGCGCTCCCGCAGTGGGCGAAGGATCAGTGTGGATGTTCGTCCTGCTGCTGGCGCCGTTCGTGGTCTTTGGCGTGCTCAGCCTTCGGCACTGGTCGGCCGCGCACCCTGCCATTCAATGGAGCCAACCCGCCTCGGAGGATGCCCTGTCCACAGCAATTCTGGTCGCCATGTGGAATTACATGGGCTGGGACAACGCATCCACGGTCGCCCAGGAAGTCGAAAATCCACAGCGCAATTATCCCCGCGCCATGATCGCCGCAACCGCGCTGGTTGCCATCACCTACATCGTGCCGCTTGCTTTCATGGCGCTCGCCGGCCTTTCTTCCGCCGGCTTTTCCACCGGCGACTGGGTAAACGCCGCGCACGCGGTTGGCGGCACCGGACTCGTCGGAATGGGGCTCGGCTTTGCGGTGGTCGGCGGCGGAGCCATCACCGGTATCGGCATGTTCAACGCCTTGGTCATGAGTTATTCGCGCCTGCCCATGGCCATGGCGGAGGAAGGAATGCTCCCGCTGGTAGTGGCCAAACGCAACAGCCGCGGCGTTCCGTGGGTGAGCGTGGTGCTCTGCGGACTTGCCTGGGCTCTGGCGCTCAATCTGCCCTTTGAGCGCCTCATCTCCATCGACCTGATTCTCTACGGCTCAAGCCTGCTGCTGGAGTTTGTGGCCCTGGTAGTGCTGCGCATCCGCGAGCCGGAGCTCGACCGCCCCTTCAGGGCAGGCAATTTTACGGTCGCCTGCCTGCTCGGAGCGGGTCCAGCCGTGCTCATCGGCTACGCGCTCTATGCCTCGCGAGACGAGAGAATCATCGGCTCAACTTCGGCCCTCGTTTTCGCGTTTGGGGTAAGTCTGCTGGGGCCGATCCTCTACTGGGCAACCGCCTTGCCAATCGCCCGCCGCCGCCTGGCAGCGGTGCCGGTAGATGGCGATTAGTGGATTTTCGTTTTTACTATGGCGCTCCCTGCCCAATCCTTTCCGCTTTTTTCCTGCGGAAAGGGTGGGAAACCCAATAAAGTCCATGGTTACACTCCATAAGCGCTAATTCAAGGCGCTGTTACTTCCGAATGGCCGGCGAGAACGAAGCCGCCGGCGCCGCGGTCGCTGCTGTAGTGGCTGTGGAGTAGTTTTGTGGCCGGTATAGGGTGGGCACAGGAGGTACCAACTGTGACCCATCTTCGCAAAATGATGCTCGAAGAGCTCGAGCGTCGTAACTACTCCAAGGGGACGATCCGGAATTACCTGCGGTTCGTCGAGCGGTTCGCAAAGCATTTCGGCAAGTCACCCGACAAGCTCGGTCCCGAACACCTGCGCAACTACCAGGCCTATCTGTTCAAGGGGCGAAAACTCTGCGCGAGATCGGTGGAGCACCACGTGGCAGCACTGCGGCTTTTCTTCGTGCGCGTACTCCATCGGCACGAGTTCCGCCAGTTCCTTCCTTATCCCAAGGTGCGCAGGAAGCTGCCCAACATTTTGAGCCGTGAGGAAGTGGCGCGTCTGATCGAAGCCAGCAGCAGTCTATTCCAGCGCACGCTGCCGATGGTTCTCTACGGCACAGGAATGCGCCGCGCCCAGGTCGCCCGGCTGAAGATCGCCGACATCGACAGCCGGCGCACGATCTCCACGTGGTCGACGGCAAGGGCCATAAGGACCGCGATCTGCCCCATGTCCGCCCTGAAGCCCGCCATGGAAAGCATGAACTGCAATGTGAACCGGGCTGTGTCGCGTTGCCGTACCGCGGCTCTGGGCGGACATAAAGACAAGTGTGTCGACTGCCAGTACGAAGCGCCTATCTCGTATAACTCCTGCAGATCACCATGCTGTCCAAAATGCCAGGCGCAAGCTCGCAGGCGATGGCTCCAAGCGCAGCAACGCGATCTGCTCAACACCAACTATTTCCACCTCGTCTTCACTATTCCCCACGATCTGATCCTGTGATCACGGCGACAGAGATCGTTGCTTCTGCATGTTTAGGGGCCATCCTGGTGGGAATCGTCATGAGCTTTACCTCCCACCAAGAGCGCCGCCGTCGGAGGGCCCGCATCGCGACGATCGTCCCATCTATTCCAATCTGTCTGCTTGTAGGCTGCGCGCTGACATTGTGGGTAGTTGTTAGGGAATCGCAGCCGCCAACCTTAGCGGAATTGAAGCGCGACTTTCCATCAAAGCGTTCCTCTTTTGAGATGATCGTAAGCATGTCCGCCGAGGACTCAAGGTTTTGGCGCATTGCCCCAGGTTGGGTGGACCGCACAACCGACGACCCAATCAAGTTCGAGCAATTTTTGGAGAACGATCCCAAGGCCGGATTATCGAACGCTCGTTGGGGCGCATATCGCGAGATTTTCAATCGGAATGGCATCAAGCTGGGGATTCAGCGCAACAAACAACGAGATGCCTTCATCATGGTTGACTCAATTGGTTTGCTCAATCGCGGTCACACCAGTGGATACGTTAAATGTTCTTCAACTATTTCCCAGGACCCCGATCGATTCTATCCCTGCATTCTTCGTAAGGACAACGGAAAGCAGGAGTACAGCCCCGATCCTCGCAGAGAAGGCCATTTCTTTCAAAAGCTAGACGACGCTTGGTATGCCTACGACGAAGGGCCAAGTTGACGGGTGCGCCACCTTAACTCGGTGTCTATCGTCCGACTCGTGCCTTTCGGAGCAAAGCTGTCACGCTCTATCGCGGGTACCGCCTGAATGGTTGCAAACTCGCTCCTTACTTTATTACGGACAGGCTCCCGTCTGGATTGCCGGGATTCTGGCGAGACCATTGGACAATCGCTGTGGTGCTTCAACCTACCGGGGTATTCGCAATTTGCGGAATCTACGTCGCCCTGATCATTGGATTTTGGCGGAGTAGAGAGAGTGATGCGCGAGGATGAAGAGCGTGTTATTTCCTGCGCCGCCGAAGAGGATGTCGATGGGACGCTCGGGGACGTCAATCTGGGCGATTGGCCTGCCCGATGAGTTGTAGACAAAGATCTGGCCGTTGGTGATGTAGACGTTGCCCCGGCTGTCGACGGCGACGCTCTCGCCGCCGCGGTCGGCGAAGGGCTTGAGGTCGGTGAGCGTGCCGTCGGCGTTGACGAGGGCGCCGTAGGTGCGGTCTTCTGACTCGCTGCTGACGTAGACACGCTTGCCGGGTTGCGCGGCGATGAATCCGTAGGTATCGAGATTGTCGCTGAAGCGCCAGCCCTGGATGTCGGTTGCCGGGCCCTGCTGAAAGACGCGGCCTGCGGGGAGAAAGATGCTGCCGTCGGGCGACATGTATTCGCGCGGCTTGGGAGTGGAGACATCTTTCGCGAACATCTGGGCGAGGGTTGTGTAAGCCAGAGTGGCGGGGTTGAGCTGATCTTCGAATTCGCCGTTGTTCCAGTAGTTGACGGGCAGAATTGCGGATGCGCCTGCATGCGGCGCGGCGGGCTGCGGCTGGAGTCCGGTGATTTCGGCATCGGGCGAGCCGGGGCGGAAGGAATAGACAGTGCTCTCCGGTCCGGCGGATGAGAGCACGAGCAGGTTGCCGGATTTATCGAAGGCTAGATTGACCGGGTCGAAGGGATTGTCGCGCACGATGGTAAGGCCTTCGGCTTCAGACCAGGCAAAGATGCGCTGCTGGTGACGATCGACGAAGTAGAGCTTACCGGAAGCATCGACTGCTGCGCCGGAGATGGAGAAGAAGCCGTCTTCGAGCTTTTCGACTTTGACGCCGAGAGCCAAGGCGGATGCTGTGGCCGGCGGCGCGGGAGTGGATGGGTTCGAGGGAATGTCGAGCAGGGCGAACTCGCGCTCGCGGACTTCGAGGTGGTGGGTTACGTCTTCAATCGCGTTTTCGTAGGGGAATTTGCTGACGCGGAGAAAGGTGCCGCAACCGTTGTCGTCGCAGATGCCGTAGCCGCTTTCGGCGTTCACATGCACATTGCGGAAGTGGATGTCGCTCGAGTTGTAAAGGCGCACGGCGGCGGGGAACGGCGCGCGGGTGCGGGTGACGCGGTAGCCATGATAGTTGGCGATGGTGATGTTCTTCGAGTTGTCGAATTCGAGCGAGACGGATTCGGGGCTCTCGGCGGATTCCTCTTCGGTTTGTGGCGCGTTGATGTCCCAGTTCTCTGCGTGGTCGAACTTGATTTCGCCGCGGACGTGGTGCTCGTTGGAGAGTTCGTCGACGTGGCCGGGGGTGGTGGTGTTGGAGACGAGGAAGCCGGACTGCGCGAATGTGTTGGGGGTCCAGATGTCGGCGAAAGTGCCGCCGCCGCCGTCGGCGACCCACAGGCTGGGGTATTGGCCATCCCAGCGCTTGGTTGGGTCAGGATCGCCGGTATGGGTGGTGTTGTAGGGGTTGGTGCCGCTGCCGTGGCCGCCGAGGAAGCGGATGTCATCGACGAGTGAGTCTGCGCCGGCCTTCCATAGCAGTGCGACGGCGCGGGGATTTACGCCGCCGGCAAAGATGCCGAAGCCGCTGACGATGTTATGTCCTCCCGACGGCGCATAGATCACCGGCTTGGGTGAGCCGATGCCTTGGAAGCCTG
>Ga0302320_10002789_pt1 | contig 40887 bp, 44 predicted proteins | sample Bog_T0_3_FD_202130 | JGI IMG/M metagenome (GOLD analysis project Ga0302320, IMG submission 202130) | Peat permafrost microbial communities from Stordalen Mire near Abisko, Sweden - Bog_T0_3 | ecosystem: Environmental > Terrestrial > Soil > Wetlands > Peat | place: Sweden: Abisko, Stordalen Mire... | reverse complement strand
GCAAACCCAGGCGCTATGCAAAGCATATGGAAGCAATATGCCGCCCCGCACATGAACAGTCTTGGCACAAGCGACGATCTCTGGTTCGAGAGGATAGACATGCCGTGGGAGGACAGGAGCGGAAAGATGGCGGAGCATTATTCGCGCCAGGCTCTAGATATGTACAAGAGGCGTTCGTACTTTTTTCCGCCATATACGCATATCCACGGCCATATAAAGCCCTTGATCATGAGCTCGGAATCGCTCGCCACCATCTATCATTTCCCGGGTGCCACTGTGGCCACGCCGACCCTCGCACGCGTGCCGTCAAAGAAAGGCGAGGCACCGGCCAATATACCTATATAATCTATGGAACCGACGGACAATTTTTCGCCTTTGAAATATGAGACGCCGACTACACGGTCTGATCCACTGATTTTTGTGCCGTCGCATGATGAGCCGCCACGAACGCCGGCGCCTAAAAAGAGATTTTTGATAGGCGGCGCCATTTTTTTTATTGCAGCGCTTTTGATCATGGCCGTCGTCGCTGTCATTCCGCCGTCCTCTTTTCCGGCCGGGGCTACGTTTCATATCGAGCAGAATTCTTCGCTCGGAAAAATCACCGATGATCTTTACGGCCAGCATATCATCAAGTCGGAAGCGCTCTTTAAGGCGCTCGTCATCATATTTTCCGGACAAGGGGGGGTGAAAGCAGGCGATTATCTTTTTAGTTCCAGGGAGACGGTCATCGGCGTCGCATGGCGCCTCGTTCATGGCCAAGAAGGGCAGGTGCCGATAAAAGTGACCATCCCAGAGGGCTTCGATGTGCGGCAGATCTCCCTCGTCCTTGGCAAGGACATACCAGGTTTCTCGACGTCTACCTTTTTGATCAAGGCACAACCGCTCGAAGGATATCTTTTTCCTGATACGTATTTCTTTGACAAGACGACGTTGCCTGCTGACGCGGTGAAGGCCATGCGAGCCCTCTTTGATCAAAAAATCGCAACTGTACAAGATCAGATCTTGGCATCCGGCCGCGCTACTTCATCAATCATCATCATGGCATCTATCCTCGAACGCGAAGCGACGTCTTCCTATGACCGCCAGATCATCGCCGGCATACTCTGGAAGCGCCTTGCGAACCGGATGCCGCTCCAAGTGGACGCCGCACTTGCTTATATTTTGAACAAAGACGGGACCAAGCTCACTTCAGCCGATCTAGCCACTTCTTCTCCGTATAATACGTATAAAAATATAGGCCTACCGCCCTCGCCGATCGGCAACCCGGGCCTTTCCGCGATACGCGACGCGCTTTCGCCCGCATCGACGGCCTACTGGTATTACTTGTCCGATCCAAATGGAAACATCCACTATGCGGCGACATATGACGAGCAGATAGCGAACGAAGCAAAATATCTGCAATAAAATTCGCAATAAAAAGAAGCCGAGAACGTTGGTTCGCGGCCTCATGATTTTCCTTTGGGCTCTCCTTTGAAAAAAAGTTCGTTCACTTGTTCAAGGGTCATATTCAAGAGGATGACCTCTGCATTCCATCGTTTCATGAATGACAATCCGTGCTCGAGTTTGTGCGTTGTGACTACTACGTAGCCTCGCCCGCAACCTTCAAGGGCGCTCAAAACCCTTCGTCTGCGTTCTTTGTTCGTATCTATGAGAAGTATATTCAGCATACTTTTTGTTGAGGTTTTCTGCTTACTTTGATATCATTCGCAGAATGATAAGTCAAGTGGAAGAAACAAGGGAAAAGAGCGCGCGCGGCAAGCGTGTCTTCGTCGGCATGTCCGGCGGCGTCGACAGCTCGGTATCTGCGGCGCTTTTAAAGGCGGCAGGATATGATGTGACCGGGGTTTTCATAAAAGTCTGGCAACCGGATTGGATGGAGTGCAATTGGCGCGAGGACCGTATCGATGCCATGCGCGTCGCGGCAGTGCTCGACATTCCGTTTGTAACCCTCGATCTTGAAAAAGAATACAAGCGCGACGTCGTCGACTATATGATCGCCGAATACAAGGCCGGCCGCACTCCGAACCCGGACGTCATGTGCAACAAATCCGTCAAATTCGGCGCTTTCTATGATTGGGCGATTGAAAAAGGCGCTGATTTCGTGGCGACAGGGCATTATGCGAGGATAGTCAAAAGTCACGAGTCGAAAGTCGAAAGTGAAGGCGCGGAGGATACAGAACTTTCCGAAGGCCGAGGACTGTTTGAGCGAGCAGAAATCTCTGACGACAAGGGCGACCGAATGAACCCGACTCCGGCTCGCAGTCGTCATGAGATTTCGCGAAGCGAGTTTCGCAGGCCGAGGAAAGTTGATGTATCCGAGGCGACTCGTTTCGAACTTCTTGCCGGCAGTGATCCAAACAAGGACCAGTCATATTTTCTCTGGAATATACGCCGCGAGCAACTACCACACATACTTTTCCCAATAGGCGATATAGAAAAGCCAGATGTGCGCAAACTTGCAATGAAATTCAAATTGCCGAATGCCGACAAAAAAGACAGCCAAGGCCTCTGTTTCATCGGCAAAGTCGATATAAAAGAATTTCTTTCACATTATATGGATCCAAAGGAGGGAAATGTGATCGATGAAAACGGCAAGATCATCGGTCATCATGACGGCGCTTTTTTCCTTACCATAGGCGAACGCCATGGTTTTACGATCGACACAAAAACTCCGCATGGCAAGCCGTATTTCATTGTTGCGAAAGATATAAACAAAAATACGATCATAGTCTCGAACAAGGATCCGCAAGGGCTTTTGGCAGAGGCAAAAACTTTGGTCCGGCTCGAAAAGACGAATTGGATGAGCGGTATTCCGCAGATCGGAGCCATGCACGAATTTGCTAAATCTCCTTCGTATTCCGGTCGTGCGCGCTATCGTCAGCCGCTTGAGCCGCTTGTTTTCACTTCAATTAAAGAAGGAACAATTGACGGAAATGGAGGAACAGCTGAGGTTGAATTTTCAAAGCCACAGAACGCCTTGACACCCGGACAGTCGCTGGTTGTGTATGATGGAGAAGTCTGCTTGGGAGGAGGGGTGATAATTTAGAGAATTTGCCAACCGCCCATTTCAGGACCCATAAAATTTCTATTTAAGACGATTTTGTCATCTTTGAAAATCTTAATTTCACAATTAGCGTAATTTGTGCCACCATTTTTATCTTGATTTTCAAGTGGTAAATCAGCATTATTCACTTCAATTTTAAGGCTTGAAGTGTCTATTCCAATTTCTTTAAGGATTGAAATTATTTTTTCGGAACTGTCCAAGCACCCAAGACCACTTACTTCCAAACCTTCATCAGGTTTTAACTCTGCCTCTCGTTTTGCTATTTCAGCTTTATACGCAGAATCCAAAGCTAAAGACATCTTTTGTTCAAGGCTTTCGGAAGGACTTTCAAATTTGTTTTTCATAATAATTATATTTAATATTTAATCGATAACGATAAAATTATATCACATATTATATTTTCAGCATGTTTTATTGATATATAAAAGCATACACGAGGGGTGGCGACCTTTATTTTTCATCATTTTTATAATATAACCAATAGGTTATAAATACAAAACCCGCTAAAATAGGATTGCACGTCACTGGCGATCAATCATTATTCTTCAACAGGAAAACGAATGCCCTTAGCCATAGCCAGTGTCCTCGGCGTACCAAAAGATGCTTTGAATTTTACACTTCCATCCTTGTAAACAGAATATCTGTCTCCGCCGCCCCAGCCATAAAGTGTGACTATGGACCAATGACTATCTGAATTATCTGGATTCTTTAGCCAATCCATCACATGTTCGAAACTACCCTTGATATCTTTTCCTTGCGGCTGGTCTTCAAGCCAACCTTTTCCTTCGATTGCTTTCATATAGGTCATCGTTGTCTCGTAATTGGTGAGCAAATTGGCGTCGAATATTCTTTCAATCTTTGCTTCGTAGGGTGCAATTTCTTTGTATGGTTGTTTTTCTTGTCCTTCCATATTTTCATTATAACAAAATTGTATGAAAATGACCTTTGATAAAAACTTCAAAAAGCGTACAATACTCCCCATGAGAGACCGCTCCACCGTTGACATGATAAAAGAGCGCCTCGGCGTCGAGGAGGTCATTTCGTCGTATATGAAGCTGGAAAAAACGGGCAAGAACTTTAAAGGCCGATGCCCGTTCCATAATGAAAAGACTCCGTCATTCTTTGTCTCGCCGGATCGCGGCTCGTTCTATTGTTTTGGCTGCGGAGCGAAAGGCGACATATTCACTTTTGTCGAGCAGTTCGAAGGCCTCGATTTTATGGGTGCATTGAAGCTCTTGGCCGAGCGCGCAGGTATACCGATCGCATTTGAGAACAGAGAAAAGAAAACAGAACGCGAGCGTCTGCATTCCGTCATGGAAGCCGCGGCCATCTTTTACCAGTCGCATTTAGCTGGCGAAGCAAAGGAATATCTAAAGAAAAGAGGAGTCAAAGACGAAACAGTCAAAGAATTCCGCATCGGCTTTGCACCGGAGGGCTGGCGGAATCTGCGCGACGCCATGGCAAAAAAAGGCTTTGCGGATGTGGATATGGAGAAAGCAGGTTTGGTGAAACGGAAGGATAGTATGGATGGCGCGAGGGTGGATACTTCTGTCGGAGGGCTCCCGGGCGAGCCTTCGGGGCGAGAGCTTGGCTTGGGAAACCCGGGAATAGCCCGGAGAGAGAATGTATCCGCTGGAGCACACCTTTCTCATTACTACGACCGTTTTCGCGACCGTGTCATGTTTCCCATTATGGATTCGTCCGGCCGCATCATTGCATTTTCCGGCCGCTTGCTCCATGAAAAGGAAGGCGAAGGCAAGTATATAAACACGCCAGATTCGCCCCTCTACGACAAGTCTGCGGTGCTCTACGGCATCGACAAAGCAAAGGGTGATATTCGCAAAAAGGATTACACTATTTTGGTTGAAGGTCAGATGGATTTGATTATGTCGCATCAAGCGGGAATAAAAAATACCGTGGCCGCTTCCGGCACCGCTCTCTCTGAAGACACCATTTCGCGCGAGGCGGTGACGAACAATCTCGGCATCATTCGTCGCTTGTCGCCAAATTTACTCATCGCTTTTGACGCCGACAAAGCCGGCCGCAACGCTGCACTGCGCGCCGCACGCATCGCTCTCAACCTCGGCATGGATGTAAAGATAGCCGATATAGAAGGGGGAAAGGATCCAGCTGATCTTGTTCTCGCTGATCCAGATATGTGGAAGAACACGCTCCGCCGCTCGAAACCGATCATTGAATTCGTGCTCGATGGCATCATAAACGAAAAAGATCCGCCAGCTGGCGGACCAAAGCTCGACTCGAGAAAGTTACCGGCAGTCATTCGCGAAAAAGTCCTACCGTTCATAGCCGAGGTTTCCGGATCTATGGAGCGCTCGCATTGGATAAAGATGATACATGACAAGACAGGCCTTTCCGAAGAATCTGTGCGGGATGACTTGACTTCTTACTTGAAAAATAAGCCGATCGAAACTGCTTCGCCGAGCGCTGCAGCTTCAACGACGGCCAAGAATTCTCCGCAACTCCGACTCGATATAATCATGCGCAAGCTGTTCGGTTTGCTTGCTTTTGCCGAAAAGAACACCGACAAAGTTTTCCTTGATCCAAAAGAATTTTACAAACATATACATGAAATCACCGGCGATGATTATGAAAAAGTAATTGGTGAAGTTGAACCGTTCAGGGATGAGCTCGTACTCGAAGCAGAGATCACCTACGGTGACGGCCACGATATCGGCAAAGAATTAGCCGAGCTTTTGTTCAATTTTGAAGAAGACGTGTTAAAGAAAAAGCTCGCCGAGGTTATGAATGACTTGGCAGCCGCCGAACGAGAAAAGAACGCCGAAAAATCAAACGCTGCCGCAAAACTGTGCCATGAGCTGTCAAAGAAACTGGCGGAGGTGGGGAAGAAGAGGAAATGAGAGTGATTTTCTTCGTAAGGATGAGTTGACAGTAAAAACCAAGCTTGATAGAATACTGCTATCACGACGAAAGAGGTTCTCGAAGGGTTTCGTCCCGCTGAGAGCCTTTTTTATTTTATATAAGACAACTTGTCACGCAATTGATTCATAAAGTCGAGCATGTTTATTTCGCTTGAACTGATTAACTTCAACAAAGCAGAATACTTGTACTTGTTTGGAATGATTATCTTGCTTAGCTTTTTCTTTGATCTAAGATATTGAGCAAGACAGAAAAAGTCTCCATCGCTTGTAACCAATACCGCTTTGTCAAAGTTTTCGTATTCGATCATAGAGTGAAGTATCAATTCCGCATCGACATTTCCTTTTACTATTCCTGTCGGCAGGACCAACGTCGGCCTGAATATACAAATATAACCCGCATTTTGAAGGTGTGTATAGAGCAGTTCGTTTCCTGCGACATAACCAATAAATATAAAAGCCTTTGAAACGCTATATTTATCGGCAAGGTATTTACGGAACTTTTGAAAATCAAGCTTCCAACCAAGCGCACGGACGCCAAGATTCAGATTCTGGCTATCAATAAAGGCATATATGGTCATTTTCATATTTTTTGTGAAAGATATCCAATAATTTGGTCATTATACAAATCAGTTATTAAGAAAAGTTAAAATAGTTATGAACATGCAAATACAAGGTGCTACCTTGTACAATAAAAAAGCCCCGCGCGAGGTGCGCGAGGCGTGAGAATAGGATTAAAGTAACTGAAAGCGTCGCAGTTCATCCTCGAGTGCTTCGATGAAAAAATTAGGCCGTTGGCCGATCTCCTTTAGCCTCCATCCGATTCTGAAAGCAAGACGGCGACGGCTTTCTTTGTCGATCTTGAAGGTATTTGGACCCATACCACCACCATCTTCCCATCCGATGCCTTCAATGACTTCATCGACGGTCCCAAAGATACGATCTTGCCAATTTGTGGCATTAGTTCTGAAGGCCATTCTGATCTTTTTTTGATCGCGGTCTTCAAGTCTGGTCAGTTTCACTGCTGTCTTGTTTTTTGTCATAATGAGCTTTTCCTTTCCTTTCCGAACCCTATCACCAACTTTTCCACATGTCAACATTGCGCTTTGTGCGCGTATCCCGTATCATGTCTCCTTATCGTCCCCAAAACGGCATAAATGCCTAAAAGCACGTCAAAAAAATTAAATAAGAAGAGCAAAACAAAGGCTTCAAAAAAGCCCATTTCAATACAAAAGAAACCGTCCTCGGCGGCGAAACCGAAGGAAGCAAAAAAGACACAGCAGTCCAAAAAGCAAAAGGACGCCCAGAAAGCATTTGATACAAAGGCCGGCAAGCTCATGGTCAAGGGCAAGGAACGCGGCTTTGTCACCTACGACGAGATACTCAAGGAATTTCCGACCATAGAATCCGACATCACGTTTCTCGACGACTTGTACGGCAAATTTGCCGCGTCCGGCATCGATATCCTCGAGGGAGGGGGCCTTCTCAATATAGAAAAGGACACCGCTCCCGCGCCGAAAAAATATTCGTACGGCTCGCGTTCGAGCGACTCTGCATATGACTCGATACAGATGTATCTGCGCGAGATCGGCCAGTACCCGCTCATCAATGCCGCTCGCGAAAAAGAGCTGGCACGGCATATCGCCGCAGGAGACAACGAGGCCAAGGGTCTTTTGGCCAAAGCAAACCTGCGCCTGGTCGTTTCTATCGCAAAAAAATACGTCGGGCGCTCGGCCGACTTGACCCTGCTCGACCTCATCCAGGAAGGCAACCTCGGCCTGTTCAAGGCAGTCGATAAATTCGACTGGACCAAGGGCTACAAATTCTCCACGTACGCTACCTGGTGGATACGTCAGGCCATAACCCGCGCCTTGGCTGACCAAAGCCGCACCATACGCGTGCCGGTCCATATGGTGGAGACTATCGCCAAATACAAACAGGTCGTTCGCCGCCTGACGCAGGAGCTCGGCCGTGACCCGCTGCCAGAAGAGATCTCGACCGAGATGGGCATTGACGTCGAAAAGATATACCAGATAGAAAAGATAGACCAGCCCGTCGGTTCGCTCGAAATGCCGGTCGGCGACGATTCTGAAGACGGAAAGTCAACCCTTGGCGACTTTATAGCCGATGACAAGATACTCTCGCCGGACCAGGAGAGCTCCCGCCGCATCCTGCGCGACCAGGTTCGCGAGATCTTGAACGAATTGTCTGAAAAGGAGCGCAAGATATTGGAGATGCGCTGCGGTCTGTCGGACGGAGTGCAACATACTCTGGAGGAAGTCGGCCGGGAATTCGAGGTCACCCGCGAGCGCATCCGCCAGATCGAAGCCAAAGCCCACGAAAAGATACGCCAGCACGAAAAGGCTTCACGCCTCCACAACTATTGACGCTCGGCCACTTTCTTTTTCGTCTGATCCATGCTATAAAATAAGCAGTGCGGTCTACTCGACGCATTGCAGTTCTTTGGCAAGGGAATAAATAAAGGGAAAAGCTGAAGAGGAACAAACCAAAAAACAAGATACAGAAGAAGGATCGAAGTATGAAATTTAGAAGTCTCTCAATGGCCGCGGCCTTAGTCGTCGCGGGTTTACTGTCGGCACAGGTCGTCTCGGCACAAGTCACTTACAATACTACCCAAACTGCCATCAACGGCTCCGGCAACACGGACAATGGCTGGAGCGTGTATACAAGTCCTGATTTGACACTGGCGTCCATGGCTCAGTACAATTATCCGGGCTATCCGAACAATGCGACGGCACCATCGGATCCGAATAACGGTGCGGGAACATTTCTGTTTCCGACTGGACCAAAACCAGGGAGTCTGACTCGAGGTCAGTATGATTTGTGGTTCAGTGTCTATACGCCGAATTCCAGCGTCGCTGCAAGCGGCTTGGACTTTTACTGGTCTGTCACGACGACTGGTCCGGGCACGGCATTTGGGCCTATCAACCTGTCACTCTATTCAGACAGTTCATATGGTAGCTCGGCCACTCCAAATGGCGGAGGGACAAGGGGAACGTTTGCCGCTCTGGCTGGGGCTAACACTTTGGTCCAGAATGCCGAGGATCCGTCCTGGCTCATTGCGGGATATGATCCAAATGCAGTTCAGACCATCACCATGGATCTGTTTGCTGTCGCTAGTGGGGCTAATCCGAACACCGCCACAAAGGTGGGGGATTTAGTCAGCATCATTCAAGTCGGCGCCGTTCCCGAACCGGCGACGTTCGCGCTCCTTGGCTTCGGCGGTTTGGTCAGTTTGATGGCAGTTCGCCGCAAGCAGGTTTGAAGTCCCTTAAACCCTGAAAACACCCGCGTTCCTCGACCCCAGTCGAGGGACGCTTTTTTGTATTTTTATGTACTTTTCCTTTTTCTGGGAACCATGTTAGTCTTTATTCAGGACCCTGTACCTGAACTGGTGCTTAGTCCTTTGACACAAACAACCAATACAGAAACGAAAGATATGATATGAAAATGAAAATAGGCCGTTTAGCGATGGCTGTCGGCGTATGCGCCGTAGGCCTAGCCACGGCTGTCGCACATGCCGCGGATTTGTACGATTACTCCTATGTCGGAGAAGGCGTCGCCGCCACGGGACAGCTGACCCTCGACGGCACATTTGCCGTCGGCGGTTATATCGACGTCACCTCGGGGCCTGTCCTGGGGACGTTCAATCTCTTCACCTGGGCTATTCCCGGGGAGAACAGCATCCGTCTCACCGATGGGACGGATCTGATCGTCGACAACAAGGTTGACTTTGGCTCCAATCCACCAGTTGATTCGGATGGATTGGCATTTGTGAGCGGCTATGTCGATGCAGGCGGCCACCCCATAGAAGGCCTGAACCTCTATGGAAATGGTGCATCGTCCTATGGCCTCTGGGGCGCTGGCGACGCGGGCGGCTACGGCGTGCCGAATGTCAGTGGCACTCTGGAATTCACCCCTGTGTCGGCGGTTCCAGAACCTTCGATGCTTGCCATGATAGCCATGTGCGGACTGGCTCTTGTCAGCCTGAATCGCAATCGTCAGCAGAAAGCGTAATCCGTCCGTCTTTGCACAAGGGCTTGCTTCACCGCAAGCTCTTTTTTCTTGCCATGATAAGATATCCATATGCCGAATCCATCTGCCGACAAAGCTTTCCTCGAAAGATATGGATCCCTCAATCCTGCCCAGAAAAAGGCCGTCGACCAAATCGACGGGCCGGTCATGGTCATAGCCGGTCCCGGAACGGGCAAGACGACGATTTTGACCTTGCGTATCGCCAACATTTTAAAGCAGACGGACACGCCGCCGTCTGGCATTTTGGCTATCACCTATACCGACGCCGGCGTCAAAGCCATGCGGGCGAGATTGCGCGATACGATCGGCAATCGCGCGCACGAGATCGCCATACATACCTTTCATAGCTTTGCCGCGGCCATGATTGCGGAGTATCCGGACCACTTTCTCCATTTGGACGGCATGGCGCATATGAGCGATGTCGAGCAGGAATCTCTCGTCCGCTCTATACTCGCGGAGCCGGCTTTCCACGAATTGCGGCCGACAGGCAAGCCTGACGCGTATATTCCGGCCATTATGCGCGCTATCGATGATGCAAAGAGGGAAGCCCTAACGCCGGAAATGGTGCAGAAATATGCCGAGGAAGAAGTCGGGCGGATAAAGAATGACGAGAATTCTATTTCCACGCGCGGTGTCACAAAAGGCAAGTTAAAGGCCGAAGCTCTGGAGCGTATAGAGAAATGTGGACGAACAGTCATCTTTTCCGATGTCTATGAGCGATATGAAAAAGACAAGCGCGAACAAAAAAAGATGGATTGGAACGATCTCATCATCGAGCTTCTCGTCACCCTTCGGAACGACGAGCTCTTTCTCCGGCTTGTTCAAGAGAGATTTCTATATCTTCTCGTCGACGAACACCAAGACACGAACGACGCGCAGAATTTCATCGTCGGCACGATCGCCGAATTTTTTGAGACGCCAAACATATTCATCGTGGGCGACGAAAAGCAGGCCATCTATCGATTCCAAGGCGCTTCGGTTGAGAATTTCCTCTCTCTGCAAAAGCGCTATCCGGCCATGCAGGTCATATCGCTCGACACGAACTACCGCTCGCATCAGGGCATCCTCGACGCCTCCTTTGCCATGATCGAGAACAATTATGAAGGAGACGAGCACAAGGATCTGCGCGTCGAACTCACGGCCGGCGGTGAAAAAGGGGAAAAGCAGCGCAAGCTCGACATAGTCACCGGCGAGAATGCTTCGTCTATTGAAAAATATCTCGTGCAAGAGCTTCAAACGATCATAAAAAAGGAGCCCGCGGCCACGGTCGCTATCATCACCCGGCGCAATCGCGACCTCGAGCGCGTCATACGGCTCCTCGAATCGAACCATATCCCTGTTTCGTCGGAGCGGAGCGTTGACATATTCCATCATCCTGCGGGCGCTGTATTCTTTGATCTGATCGAATTCATTACCGATTGGACGCGGACGGATAGTCTGGCCAGGACGATAGCGGCCGGGATGTGGAATATCGGCATCAACGAAGCCGTTCCATTGATCAAGTCCTTGAGGAGCGGTCAAGTCCAAGGTGACACCTTGGACAAGAAAATTACCCAGCTTGTCCGCTTGCAAAGAAAGATGCAAGAAGACGGCGCGGTGGCTTTTCTCGTCCATGCGGCGGAAATCTCCGGATTCTCCGCTCTCGCCAGCCGTGACCCGGCTGCTATCCACGTCTGGCGCGGCATCGTCGCTTTGGCCGAATCGCTCGCGCGAGAAGGGAATATTCAGAGCCCGCTCGAGCTTATGAAAGCGATGCTCGCCTATCGCCAGTCGGCCGAATCGAAAACGGTCAAGGTATCCGTCGGCGCGCCTGATTTGCCTATCTCTGCTATGACGGCGCACGGCTCGAAAGGCCTGGAATTCGACTATGTCTTTATGCCATACGCGACCGAGGAAGCGTGGATAGGCCACACGCGCGGTGCGTCATTCGTTTTGCCGGAAAAGAGCACGAGCGGAAATGATATCCGTGACACCCGCCGGCTCTTTTATGTCGCTCTGACTCGCGCCAAAAAACACGCCGTCATTTTGACTGCACTCGAGGAAGGCGACGGCAAATCTCTGACTCCGCTCCGATTCATCTCCGAGCTCGATCCGGAGTCCGTTGCTGTAACTACGTTGCCGCGAAGAGAAGTGGAATTGCCAAAGGCCGTCCTTGGCCAGACTGAAAGTTCGAGGGCAACCCTTCCCATGACCGCTATCGCAAAGCAAGTCCTCCTTGAAAACGGCCTTTCCGTGACTGCGCTCAACCATTTCCTAGAATGTCCGAGCAAATTCCTCTATTTGAGCATATTGAAACTGCCGCAAGCGCCGTCACCCGCTGCAGAAAAAGGCACAGCTATGCACGAGGCTATCTCGGCCGTTTGGAAAGAGGGCAATCGCACAGCGGAGCATGTCCAAGATGTCATCGTGGAAAAGGTCGCTGAATACCTAGATACGTCCTTTCTCGCTGTTTCTGAAAAAGAATCCGTCAAGAAAGACCTCTTTGAAGATGCGCCTGCTGTGGCAAAAGCGCTTGAACCTCATTTCGTCGTGCCAAAAGATTCCGCCGTCTTCACCGAGCGCTGGGCAAAGACTGTTTTTGAAGGAATATATAAAGAAAAAAACGGCGCGGAAAAAGTCATTATTCCGCTTCACGGCAAGCTCGACGCGATCGTGGATAGAGGCAACGAGCTCGAAGTCTTTGATTACAAGACTCGCGAGGGCATGTCGGTGAACGAGATAAAAGGAGAAACCAAGAATTCCACCGGCGATTATTTCCGCCAGCTCATCTTTTACCGCATCCTCCTTTCCGACGAGCCGCGCTGGAAGGGGAGAAAGATAACTCCTGCGCTCGTCTTCATCTCGCCCGATAAAAAAGGCCGCTGTCCAATTATCACTTTGCCGATAAGTCCAGAAGACATAGATGCGGTCAAAAAGCATATCCAAAGCGTCATCGACAGCGTTTGGTCCGGCGAGCTTGTTAGGAGTAAATGCGACGATCCTGACTGTGAGTGGTGCGGGTTGAAGAAAGCAAGCCTCTTTTAAAAAAAGCCGGCACGTATGCCGACCTTAATCGTCGAACATCAAACAAAACTTACTGCGTCGAAGTCGTTGTCGAAGCCTGATTTGCGAGTATTGCATCGATAGCCGCCGAGAGGGTGGCATACGACTGCGCGCCTTGGATGGCGATTGGCTGGCCGGTCGTGGTGACAAGGTAGCTGGTAGGCGTGCCTTCGATGCCGAGAGCGAGGCCGGCCGTATATTCTCGCTCTATCGCTCCGGCGAATTTGTCGCCCAAAACGCAATCGCTGAATGCGGTCGTGTCGAGATTGACGTCCTTGGCAGTTTGCTGGATCTGCTGGCTGTCAGTCACGGAGCTTTCGCCGCCGCCGTCAGAAGGGAATGTGCTGTACCAGTCCTTTTCATAAGCCCAAAATCCGGTATTTCCTCCGACGGAAGCGGCGCATTCGAGGGCGTTCGCTTGCACGCCGGCATTCGGATGCAGGATGTTCCCATTCTGGTCAGGCTTGTCGAGCGGAAAATGGCGATAGACCCAGGCGACTTGGCCGGAAGGCCCGTAATTCTGTATGACCTGGAGCATGGTCGTCTGGAACATCTTGCAGTACGGGCATGAAGGATCGGAATATTCCACGATCTTTATCGGCGCATTCGGATTGCCGAGGATGTGATCGGCCGCGGTTATGGGCGGCAAGGAACTGGTATCGGGTACAGTGGCTGAAGGCGCAGCGTGGCTGTTCGTCGCAGGCTGTGCGGTCGTCGCCGGGCGGTACATATACAGGAGGACTCCGCCTATGATGGCTGCGGCTAGTACGATAGCCATGGGAATGGTGAGGATCTGCTGTGGTTTTTGTTCTTGCATAGTGAGTTTAGTATAGCATTAAAACGGCAAAGAAAAGTTCATCGCTCCGTGTGGCGCATCGTCCCAGCCAGCGGTGTCTATCGGGAGCTCTTTTATGCCGGAGAAATCCTTGTATTTGACCGACTTTTTATCGCGCATGTATTCATAGAGCGCTCGAGTGACGCGCACGTCGTCGAGGCAGTATCTCGTCAATTTCTCTATCTCGCCGTTCTTCCACCAGGTCACCGCTTCAAGGCCGTTGCCGGATTTTTTCTTGTTCAAGGTCGCTTCGGCCAGGGTGTCCAGCTTTATGCGACGACCGAGCGACTTTTGCACCGCCACCATGAGGTCGATCGATTTTATCTTGGTCAGGTCGCCGTGATAATACTTGCCGAGGAGCGGTATGTCGAAATGGTCGCCGTTGAACGTCACCAATGCGTCGGCATGCTCGAAAACCGGCCACATTTTAGGAAAATCCTTTTCAAGATACGCCGTGTATTCGCCGGTCTCGGAATCGTGAACGCCGATGACGGAGATATCTAATGCCACCGGATCACTCGAACCGACTTCCTGGAATATGTTCTTGGTTTCGAGGTCGAACGTGATGATGCGCATGATAATAATAAAAATCAAAAGACAAAAATCAAAGCTTTAATTCTTTCTCCTCACCGCTCTTCAGGTTTTTCACTTTCACCTTGCCGCTTTTCACCTCTTCTGGACCGACGACGATGACGTTCGAAATGCCGCGCTTGTCAGCGCTCTTGATCTGGTCTCCGATTTTCTTGTAGGTAAAGTCGACGGCGACGCGCGAGCTTTTTTCACGCAGATCTCGAGCCGTCTTTTCCGCGAAAGACGCTTCTTCTTGGCTCATAACACAAATATAATAATCGGCGGAAGCTTTTGTTTTTGGGAGCAGATTTCTAGTTTCAAGGAAATCGCGGATGGTCACATCGCCCATACCGAAGCCGACGGCAGGAATCTTGTCGCCGCCAAAAAGGGAAGTCAGGTCGTCATATCGGCCTCCGCCAAAAAGCGCGCGGCGGTTTTTCGGGTTCGTATCGAATATCTCAAAGACGATGCCGGTATAGTAGTCAAAGCCGCGGGCGAGCGTCGGGTCGAAGCGGACATTGGTTATTCCGAGTTTCTTAAAGTCGGCAAGAATCTTGTCAACTTTTTCATCCGGCGAAATAGAGAGGTCGACCGGACTACGGGTCAATTCTTTCATCGCCTCGTCGAATTCACCAGGCTTCATCTTTTCGCGACGATCGAGAAGCCGTATAGCTTTTGAGAGATCGCCTTCATCCTTTAATTTTCCTTCGAAAATTTTCCTCAAAAGATTGCGGCTATTCACGCGTATCTCAAAATCCTCGTCTTTTGCGCCGAAATTCTTCATAACCTTGTATGCAAGGGCGATTACTTCAATATCGGCTTCTATTCCATCGACGCCGAACAAATCCACATTCAACTGCCAAAATTCGCGCACGCGCCCGCGTTGCGGCTGTTCGTAACGGTACAGATTCGGGACAGAATACCAGCGCAAGGGGAATACGAGCTCGCGCCGTTTTGAGGCAACCATTCGCGCCACGGACGGCGTTATTTCCGGTCGCAGAGTCACTTCGCGATCGCCGCGATCGATGAATGTATACGTTTGCTGATTGACGATCTCCTCGCTCGTCTTGGTGCGGAAAAGCTCTGCCGGCTCGAGCACGGAGGCGCCATATTCCTCGTAGCCAAAGCTCTCGGCCGTCTTCTTCCAAATGTCGAATATATAGCTCTGCACCGCCATGTCGACAGGATAAAAATCCCGCACGCCTTTGTACGGTTCCATCGACAAATTCTTCCTTTTTTCGGCTTTTTCGGACATGAGGGTATTGTAGCTTGAAATATCGAACAGTGCTACACTTGCGTTTATGAGCAAATTCAACTTTGAGAATGGGGTCGCTTTTATGCGCGATTCGTTTGTTCCGTTCAAGGAAGCCAACATTAGCATCGCATCGTCGCCGGTCCTCTACGGTCTCGCCGTTTACACTGTTTTCAGCGTCAATTGGAATGATGTGGAGGGCAAGCTTTATGCTTTTCGTGTACAGGATCATTATGCTCGCCTCGTCAATTCGGCAAAAATAATGGGTTTTGATTCTTTTGCCAAAAAATGGCCGTATGAAAAATTCGAGAAGACCATGCTCGAACTCGTCAGGAAAAATCAGATACAGGAAGACGCGCTCGTTCGCATTTCCATTTTCATCGACGCCACGATCGCCGGGACAAAGATAGCCGGTCTGCCGGTCGCTCTCTCCGCATTTGTCTATCCGCTCGGCAAGATACTCGATCCAAAAGGCATCAATGTCTGTGTGTCATCGTGGCGGCACAATCCGGACGACGTCATTCCGAACCGCGCAAAGGTGAACGGCGCGTACGTCAGCAATTGCCTGATGAAAAACGAAGCTCTACAGAACGGCTATGACGATGCGATCGCACTGGATTACAGCGGCCATGTGACCGAGGGAACCGTAGCTAATCTTTTTCTTGTCCGGAACGGCAAGCTCGTGACGCCGTCAGTTTCGTCCGACATCCTCGAAGGCATCACGCGCGCGAGCATAATGGCTATCGCGCACGATCAGAAGATTCCTGTCGAAGAGCGCCAAGTCGATCGAACCGAGCTGTACATTTCTGACGAAGCATTCATAACCGGTTCGTCCGCGCGCATCGTGTCGATTCTTTCCATAGACAAACGGCCGGTCGGCTCCGGCAAAGCCGGTCCCATCGCCTCAAAGCTCGCCCTAAGATATCTGGCGGCGCAAAAGGGGACGAGCAAAGAATATAAAGAGTGGAGGATGGAGGTAAAGTAGATGCTCATCGCTCACAAACAAATCGGCGAAACGCCGCTCGAATGCCTGGAACGGTCGAGGGCTCTACAGGGGATTACCGCCCTAGTGCCGATGACGTATGCCGGTCGGCTCGATCCGCTCGCCTTCGGCAAGCTTTTGATATTGGTGGGCGATGAATGCAAGGACAAGGAAAAATACCTCGGCTTGGACAAGGAATATGAGATCGAGGTCGTTTTTGGCGTGAAGACAGATACAGGCGATGCACTTGGGTTGGTCACGCAGGTCTATCCTGCGTGGAACGAAAGCATGACGCCGGATTATTTATCCAAGGGCTTTTATTGGACAAAGCTCCGCGGCAAGTTTACTCAGGTCTATCCTGCGTATTCCTCGAAGACGGTTAATGGTCGCCAACTTCACGATCTTGCCCGAAGCGGTGATTTGCCAGACGAGATGCCGACGAAGGAGGTCGAAATATATTCGATTGAAGAAATAGGAAAAGGGGAAACGAGCGGCCATGAACTTGCCAAGCAGGCTATGGAGAATATATCGAAAGTTAAAGGCGATTTCCGTCAAAAGGAGATAGTCGCCAGTTGGAAAAAATTTGATAAGGAAAATGCCGCCAAGCGCTATTTCCACTCGAAATTGCGCGTGAGGTGCTCCAGCGGTACCTATATGCGCAGTCTTTCAGAGCGTATCGGCAGGGAAGCGGGCACAGTCGCGTTTGCTTTTTCTATAAAGAGGACGAGAATAGGGGAGTTTTGAATCGTAATTCATTCCGCCCAATCGTCTCTAGGAATTACTGCTTGCCTCAAAATTCTACTCAATAAGTCCACACTAATCTCTTTTTGGTGTGGATTCGGTATAGTTATCGACAAATGACCTTTAATCATATATGGATGTCGGCCTTCCTGAAATGGTCCACTCCAGCCCACCTTCCTTAGTTTGCGCACAAAAGCACCCCACGAAACAGGTGACAATTTAGGCATATTTGTTCACGGAAACTAGACCGCTCGGAATCTTGAAATGTGGTATTGGTAGATTTTTCTTGAGGCGTACGATAAGCCATCCTTCGATGGTCGTTACGAGATTTCGTCTACACTCTTCGAGTGTTTTACCCACAGCCCATACGCCGCGAAGGCCTTTTATCTCGCCGTAGAAACGCTTGCCGCCGTCTATCATTTCATAGTCGGCTTTGTTGAGATTTGAAGTTAGAAAGTCTTGGATCATCTCTAAATCATAGCAAAGAAAAATCAGAGTGAAAATCTTGACAAAATATCTTACATATGTTACACTAAAACCAGCCTAGTACGTGTGTATTTAGGCCTTTGAAAACAACAAAAACCACTAGCGATCCCGGGACCACTCGGGACGCAAAGAAGAAAGGTAATAGTTATGTCGACTATATATGCATGGAAAAACGGTGTGTCACAGATAAGTTCTGGTAGCAGTGACAAGAAAATAGACTTTGGTGAATTTCTTTCTCCGAATTTCAAAAATATCGAAGCGTTCAGCCCTGAATACTTCACGTCGCGTGATTATTGGAAGGTGAGCACCTGCCCCCCAAGAATTCTTGGTCAGTATAAACTTGGTTCAGCCACGGCGGAACTCACCGTTCATCATGCTGGCGGGAAAACACCCGAACTGGATTACTTCTTGGACATTCGCTTTGAGAAATTCGAAGACGGTCAGAAGCTGTATACACTCATCCGTTCCGGCCGAATCCTGCCGCGGATTTCCTACGAGGAACAGCAGATCAAAACGCCGGTTCAACAAATGCGGGATTTGATCCGCATCTGGTGGCGTTCGGTCGTCACCGACATCCGCTCGCGCATGGCGGCGTAAGTAAATCGAAAAAATTCAACGAAGGCCGGAAGAAATTCCGGCCTTTTATTTTTAAAAAACCCCGGACATCAGCCCGGGGTTCTTCTTTTTCAAGATCCACAAAAGTTGACAACTTTCTTGTCAACTTTTCGAAGAGACAAATTAATCTATACCGAGGTGACACCTCCGTTTGTTAGTGCAGCGCAACATTTCTATGCTTTTTACATTTATAACCAATTGGTTATATTTCAAAAATGAGCAAAAAAACCGCTGGTGAAGCGGTCTTTTGGAGTGATTTTGATGTCGACGTTTTTATTATTTTAAAGTCCCGTCTTTCCTGCCCGCTCTCGCTCTATCCAATTCCGTCAAAAATTTCTTGCGCAGACGCACCGACTTCGGCGTGATCTCGAGGTATTCATCATCGCGCATCAGTTCAAGGCCGCGCTCGATGGAAAGTTCAAAGGGCGGTACGAGCATGAGAGCCTCGTCTTTGCCGGACGAGCGCATGTTGGAGAGCTGTTTGCCTTTGGTCGGATTGACGTCCAGGTCGTCGCCTTTGGCGGTGTCGCCGATGACCATGCCTTCATAGACTTCGACGGCCGGGCCAATGAACAGGCGTCCGCGATCCTGCAGATTCCAGAGCGAAAAGCCGAGCGATTTGCCGCTGGCCATCGAGGTCATCGAACCGGTCTCGCGCTTTTCTATCTCGCCTGCATGCGGTTTGAAACCGATGACACGGCTGGACATGATGCCTTCGCCTTTTGTGTCGATGGTGAACGCGTTGCGATAGCCGAGCAATCCGCGCGTCGGCATTTCAAATACCATGCGCGTCTGATTGCCGTGATTGGTCATGTTCGTCATGATGGCTTTGCGCTTGCCGAGCGTTTCGATGATGGCTCCGGAATATTCTTGCGGCGTGTCGATGATGACTTCCTCGAACGGCTCGAGCGTCCTGCCGTTTTCTTCCTTTAATATGACTTTCGGCTGGGAAACCTGCAATTCATAGCCCTCGCGGCGCATGTTCTCGACGAGGATAGCGATGTGAAGCTCGCCGCGGCCATACACAGTCATCGCTTCATTTGAAGAAAAATCCACTTTGAGACCGACGTTCGTTTCGAGCTCGCGCTCCAGCCGCTCGCGTATCTGGCGACCGGTCACGAATGTGCCTTCGCGTCCGGCGAACGGAGAATTGTTGACGAGAAATTGTAGCGAGATTGTCGGCTCGTCCACCTGGATGGCTGTCAAAGCGGCGGTCGCTTCGTTGTCTGCAATAGTCTCACCGATATAGATATCAGGAATACCAGCGACGGTGATGATGTCGCCCGATTCAGCCTGCGGCACTTCGAGGCGCTTTTTTCCGTCGAATGTGAAAAGTTTTGTGACTTTGCCGGTAAAAGACTTCCCATTGACATCCTTTATCCAAACATTCTGGCCGTCTTTTATCGTTCCATCGTATATTCGAGCTACAGCTAAACGTCCGAGAAAGTTGTCGTAGCCGAGATTGAAGACCTGCGCGGTGAGCGGTGCGTTCGAATCCTTGTTTGCCGGCGGTACATGCTCGAGAATCGTATCCAAAAGGGGAGTTATATCCTTGAACTCATCGCTCAATTTTTTCTTGGCAACGCCTTGGCGACCGATGGCGTAAATAGTCGGAAAATCTATCTGTGCGTCATGCGCGCCGAGCTCGATGAAGAGCTCGAGAACTTCGTCATGCGCGCGAACCGGATCCGCGGCTTGTTTGTCGATTTTATTTATGACTACAATCGGCTTCAGGCCCAACTCGAGCGACTTTTTCAAAACGAATCGCGTCTGCGGCATCGGACCTTCTTGCGCATCGACGACCAGGAGAACCGTGTCGATGGAGCGGAGCACGCGCTCCACCTCCGAGCCGAAATCAGCGTGGCCTGGCGTGTCGACGATATTGATTTTGGTGCCCTTATAAATAATGGACGTATTTTTGGCATATATCGTAATACCGCGCTCCTGTTCGAGCGCGTTACTATCCATGGAACCCTCGTCTCCGTGGCCGCATTGGGTCATGATGGCGTCGGTAAGGGTTGTCTTGCCGTGGTCGACGTGGGCGATGATGGCTATATTGCGTATTTCCATTAAATTATAGATTACTATATTTCAACCGCGCTCGGACGTCATGTCCACCTGCTGGTGGCCACGCCGCTCCTCACTTGTTGAAATAAAGAGAATCCGCCGCGGCGGACTCGGATAGCCATTAAAGCATAGAAAAAGAGAAAAGGGAAGTTTCCGGAGGTCGGACCTCCGGAGCGCTTGCGGCTCATATGGTGAAAATGAACCACAAGCAAGTAGTGGAAATGTGAAGGACGCGAAGTTCAAGGAGAAGGAGTAGTTCTTTGTTACTTTGAAAAGTTGACAAGAAAGTTGTCAACTTTTGTAGGTGTTGAAAAATAAAAAGGGAGCCAGCGGACTCGGATAGCCATTAAAGCATAAAAAAAGAGAACTCCACAAGAAGCGGAGCCTCTCGTGGAGTGGTGCCGAGTTTAATGGCACGTGTTGATGTAACCGGCGATTTTGATTGCCATGTCCATGGTTGTCTTCAACCGCATTGTGGTTGATTGTTTGAGACGGCTTAAAATCTTCATAAAATAAAGACTTAAAGCCACATCAAACAAACCGATGCTCCGATTCAAAGTTTAGCATATACTTACATACTTGTCAAGTTTTACTGATGGCGCTCTCAAGTTCCATCTGCCCGATATGATTAAGCACTATTCCGAGGTCTTTTTATACCAAACAAAAAGCCACCAAGGAGGAAGGATTGGGCTTTTTGTCCGCAGGGCGAAAGGTATTCCCGCAGGGAAGCCCAACTAACTGGCGCCAAAGCCTTTTCGCGTACACTTCACTATGGCTCGCACCGTCTTGCCGAAGCACCAAGCTCGGCTTCATCCTCCTTGGCAGCGGGCCCCACTATAGCACGGAGACGTCACTTCTGTATAGAGCCGCTACCTCTGTGCGCAAAACAAAAGGGAAATAAAAAAAGCCCCGGCGCGAACGTCGGGGCGATGTTGAAAAAATCTTTTCGGGTTCAAGGAGAAGTCGCTGTCCTCGTGGCCGACTTTGAACCGTTCCCTCCGATGAATACTTCGGGGAACAGGCGTTCTGCAGGGATAGTAGACAGTTGCAAGAAATCAAGGATGGCTAGCCCTGTCTCGTGCTTCTGCAGGTTCGAATTGTCCAGCATGAGCAGGTTGCCGTTCGCTTGGCTGATGCCGAACTGGCTTTTCATGGGTTCCTGCATCGGAAGCGTCCTGTCCTTGAAAATAGTCAGGCGTTCCATGCGGCTTTCTTGCGTGTCCTCGGTCTCCCGTCCTGGCCGTCCGAGCCGAGTGAGGCAGACGTTGAATGGCAGATCGAACCAGACGACCGCCGGATCAAAGCCGCGCTCCCTCAAAAAACCGATGATTTCGAGCTGTGGAGTAGTGCGGGGCATGCCGTTCAGGTGGATCAACGGTTCGCCGAGCTTGGACACGATCCATTTTTTTGCCTGCCAGATCGCTGTCGAGTCGGCGATGAGCCTGTTCTGTGAGATGGCCGCGCGCATGGCCCCGTTCGGGTCTTGTTGCGCCAACCCTTTGAGGATAGGCCCCATTTTTAAGACGGGAAAGCCCAACTTTTCGAACCGCTCTGTCTGGGTGTCTTTCCCCGAAAGCGGTGGGCCGACCCAGATGACGGCACGATTACGGTTGCCGGGCCTTCTGATGATGATCCCGTTTTGCTCCGATCCGACTTTGAATGCTTGTTTTGCCACGAATGACCTCCATAGGTTTGTTTTTGATTTTACCGTCTTCTCTCCAATCCATTTTTCTGGAAAGAACAATTACAAGGGAACATAGTACCACTATTATATAAAAAAGCAATACACAGGTCTGCCAGAGGTTCCCGCCATTTTAACTTTTCTTGAGAACTTTTTTATCTTTTCTTAATGACCCTTCTCTATACTTATGCCATGCAATTGACTATAAAACCCGAAACGAAGGCGGCCGAAGCCTTTGATATAATCATCGATTATGCCGTCACTCATGGCGCATCTGACGTACATATAGACCCTGAAAGCGGCAGTCTTGCCGTGCGCATGAGGATCGATGGCGTTCTGACCCACTGTGTGACCGTTTCATCGTCTCTCCATACAGAGATGATCGCACGGATAAAAGTCCTCGCACGATTGAGACCGGACATACATCTCCTTGCCCAGGACGGCCGATTTTCGTATGCGGAGAGGTCTTTTGGCGCTTCCGTAGACATGCGCGTCTCGATCATCCCGACGCATTTCGGTGAAAATGCGGTCATCCGTATCTTGGCCGGCGGTCGGCGAACGACGAACCTGTCTTCCTTGGGATTTTCTCCGGACGACGAGGCTGTCGTACGCGAAGCGTTGACCCGCAATCAGGGCATGATATTAGTCACCGGTCCGACAGGCAGCGGCAAGACCTCGACGATGTACGCCATGTTACGAGAGCTGGTTCGCGAGCCTCTATCTATAGTCACCCTAGAAGATCCGATCGAATATGCCATAGAAGGCATACGCCAGATCGCAGTTGACCACCGTCACGGCATCAATTTCGGGAACGGCTTGCGTTCTCTGGTACGACAAGACCCGGATGTCATCATGGTCGGCGAGATCCGTGACAAAGAGACCGCGCAGATAGCCACGAACATCGCTTTGACCGGGCATCTCATCATTTCCACGCTCCATACTTCGGACGCTCTAGGTTCGGTCACCCGTTTGAATGATCTGGGCATAGATCCATACCTAGTCGCGCACACGCTTTCAGTCGTCATAGCCCAACGGCTCGTGCGCACCCTCTGCATCGACTGCGATGGCATGGGCTGTTCCAGATGTTTTCAAAGCGGATATCGCGGACGTACTATTATCGCCGAAGTCCTCGAGATAGATGACGAGCTCCGGGCATATATAGCCGCTCGTATGCCGATGGTCGAGATCTCCCGTCACGCCAGACTGAAAGGCATGATATCGATGCGCGATCATGCCGCGGAAAAGGTCGAGTGGGGCGCGACGACATTGGAGGAGGTAAAGAGAGTCCTCGATCTATGAATAAAAAAAAATTCCAAAGACTGAATCGCTCGTCTCTGTCGAAAAAAGAGCAAGCCCTTTTTGCCGAACGGCTGTCGTTGCTCCTCGGCGCGTCTATGTCTCTGCCGGAATCCATCGCCATCATGCGCCGTGCTTTCGGCAAGCGGCGCCATGCGGCATTTATCGAGCTTGAAAACGCCCTCAACCACGGTTCGAGCTTTGAATCTGCTCTTTCCGGCTCATCGCTCGGTTTTTCCCGCATGATCATTCTCGCCGCGCGCATCGGCGAGAGGAGCGGCACTCTCTCGGAGAGCCTCGTTGCGGCGGCCGGCAGGATCGAGAGGGGCCGTGCGATACAAAGCGCCGTCATTTCAGCCATGACGTATCCGGGAATCATTTTTTTCGCCTCGACAGCCATTATCGCATTCCTTGTCTTTTTTATCATGCCAAAGATAGTGCCGACCATCGAGAGCCTCCATGTTCCATTGCCGGCGGTTACGGTATTCTTTATTTCCGTCTCTCATTTTTTGGCCGGCGAATGGTGGAAAATACTCTTGCAATGCATTTGTATCGCTGCGATCTTCATTTTTCTTTATAAAAAATCGATTAGATTCCAGAGGATCATCCAGCGCGTCGTCTTGGTGGCTCCACTCGCATCGGGAATCATCCGCGCTCATATGTTGTCCGATATGTTTGACACCGTTTCAACGCTCGTCTCTGCAGGGTGCCCTCTCATCGAGGCGGTAACGGAATCCTCGGCCTCGACAGGCTTCGTCCTGTATAGAGAGGCTTTGTTGGAGGCCGCCAAAGGAATGCAGAGCGGCTCAAATCTTTCGACGACGATGCGGCATCACCCAAAGCTTTTTCCAGAGCTTTCTGTCGATAGCGTCGCTATCGGCGAGCGGACAGGGAATATGGAAGCCGTCCTGCCGCAGATGGGCCGCTATTATGCCCGCGAGCTCCAGTCGGCTCTGACCGGTTTTTCAAAGCTGATCGAACCCGCGCTCATGATATCGGTCGGTGTCATTGTCGGTGCCGCCGCTTTGTCCATCGTACTGCCGATATATGAGATATCACAGCATCTTTCCGGGTAAAGAAAATCCAAAATCTAAAGCATCAAGCTCCAAATAAATTACAGTGTTCAAAATTCCACTATGACTATTCATATAAAAAATAAAGCTTATGGTTTTCTCATCCTCGAAGCCATTATTGCTCTGGCCCTCTTTTCCATCTCTGTATTCTCGACCTTGATTCTTTCTTTTAGTTCGAGAAGGATGCTCAACGAAGCTCGCGCCACGTCGGCATTGATAGATGCCGCGATTCCGGTCGCCGGTAACCCGCTGTCTTTTGATCAGCAATCCGCCCATACTGCGTACGGGAATGATGCAGTCATAGCGGCGTTCAGTTCGTCTACGCCCAAAACCTCATCGAACATATCAGGCAGCTCCACGGTCAGCTTCAATATCCTTGAACCAGACACTTTCTCTGCCTATGGCAAGGACACTTGCCCGCCGATACTCGATTTTTCGAACCAGACCTCTACGCCGAGCATTGGAGCTTTGCCGATTTCTTCCACGGATTTGATCACAGATATGTCTGTCAAGGATGGTGTTGCTTATATTTCGGCAAAATCGAGCATAGCCGCTGATCCGGACTTGTTCATATTCGACATGAACGACATAGCGATTCCAAAGCCGATCTCTTCTTTGAATACCGGCCCAGGCCTCGCCGCTTTGGCTGTCGCGGGACCCTATATCTTTGCCGCGAATGAAAGCTCGGTCAATCAGCTCCAGATCATCGATATCCATGACCGCTCCCATCCTTTTATGGTATCGCAAGCCAAAGTGCCGCTCGACATAGCTTCTTCGACAAGGCCGAATGCATCGGCAATATTTTATGACAAAGGGTTTATCTACCTCGGTACGGAAAAAGGCGACAGTCCGGAATTGACCGTGTGGAACGTATCCGACCCCGCGCATCCGATATTGGCCGGCAGATACGAGATAGGGAACAAGGTCGAAAGAATATTTGTAGATGGCAGCGAGGCATATATAGCCGGTTCCGGCGCCAACCAGCTCATGGCTATTGACGTTTCCGACCCGACACACCCTACGCTCATTACGACTGCGGCTCCGTCCGGTTGGCAGACCCAAAGCGGCCAAGCCCTCGATGTCTTTGAAGGCAGTCTTGCCCTTGGCCGCGACACCGGCGGATTCAACAACAAGGCAAATCCAGAATTGATCCTCTATGACGCTTCACATATCACCCAACAAGGTTCATTCGACGAACGCGGCGGCGTATACGGCATCATCGCTCGTCCGCCGAATTTTCTTCTCTTTACCCGCCGGACGAGCGGACAGTTTCGCCTCGACAATGGATTTGGTACGACAAGCGCCGCATATGACATTCCCGGGATCCCGGCAGCCATGTCGTGCGACGGAGGAAATATATATGTGGCGTCCAATGCTGATCCATCTGTCACCTTAATCAAAGATTTCCATGAATAAGCGTCGCGGTTTCACTTTGATAGAAGTACTGGTCTATATGGCTATTTTCAGCATGATAGCTACAACTCTGATTTCACTGGCTTATGCCTCGGCGAATGAGGATCAAAAGACTACAAATGACGTCATTAACGCCTATGAAAATGGATAAAAGAAATCAAAAGAGCAGCCGGCGCGGCTTTGCGGCGATATTTTTGGTCATATCGGCTATGATCCTTATGACGCTCGGTTCCCTCGGCGCCTTTGTCGCGGCTGAAAGCTATAACGACTCGGTTTCTCGCCGAGAATATCGTTTGGTGGCAGGCCAGAATGCAAGATCATGCGTTTCTGTCGCTCTTCTTGCCTTTGCACACGATTATTTCTATACAGCAAAAAATCAAGCCGTACCGGATTTTTCTTGTACCATCGTCTCTGCCGACAGAGACGGTTCGAGCATATCGATTGCCGCGAGCAGTTCTAGGAACGGCGTCACGGGATCTGTCTCCGCTACGGCGATCGATAATGGCAGATCAATCGATGTGATCACAGAAGGATCTCTGTAGCGATCGAGCATACAAACACGCTGAATCCGCAGAGGTTCCCGCCATTTTAATATTTCTTTAGAACTTTTTTAACTTTTCTTAATCTCTTGCGCGTATAATTTTCTCATTATCAGTAATTTTTTCAACAATAACATGAAAAAGAAGTATTTCGTCAGCGTTTATAAAGGCCAGCGTCAATCTAAATACAAGCCGGAGGGGAATCTCGTTCGTCGCCTGGCCGGCAAGGCATATAGCCATCAGATACAAGGGTTATTCAATCGGCGGACATTCGTTCGCAATGCTTCGGCGCAGTCCGGCTTTACCCTGATCGAATTACTCGTAGTTATCGGTATAATCGCCATATTGGCTGCTGTGGTCATCGTTGCCATCAATCCTGCTCGTCAATTTGCTCTGGCCCGCGATACCCAGCGCATGACCAATGTGGCGACCATTCTTGACGGCGTCGATGAATACATGACCGAGCACCATGGCCTCTTTGACTGTGGACCGGACATTACAAATGGGTTGAGTCTGCCGACAACAGCCAAAGACATCAACAATACAGATCAGGACACCGACATAGCTTCCTGTCTCGTGCCGAACTATATAGCGGCCATGCCCTACGATCCTTCCACAGGATATTACAATACAAAGAGCGAGTACGAGACGAGATATAACATCTCCCAAGACCAGTATGGTCATGTGATCGTCTCGGCCAAAGGCGAATTGACCCCGAACATTTCAGTGACGAGATAGATCATCCGCAAATCGATCTTCGTAGGTATGAACAAAAACGGCCACAATGGGCCGTTTTGCCGTCTTGTCCCTATATTTCCGGGTTGTTTGATTGTAGAATGATGCACATGAACCTGCTTTCTTGGATTATAGGCGTGGCGACGAATCATGACATACTTATCTACGGTCTCATGGTCGTTTTGGCATGCTTCCAGGGCCCGATCATCTCCCTCATCGGTGGGTTCCTGCTAAAGGCCGGAGTGCTGTATTTCCTTCCGATATACCTATGCCTCATGGCCGGCGAGCTCGTCGGCGACGTCATGTGGTATTGGCTGGGATATCGTTGGGGCCAGCCTTTCATCAAATATTTCGGCAAATATTTCAGCATCGACATAAAAAAGGTCGAGGCCATGAAAAAGGTATTCCAAAAATACCACAATTCCATACTTTTAGCGTCCAAACTCACGACCGGTCTCGGTTTCGCCCCGCTCGTCCTTTTTACCGCCGGCCTGTCAAAGGTATCTTTCCGCCGCTATATGATTCTGAACGGTTTTGGCCAGATATTCTGGTCAGCCGGGCTCATCATGGTCGGCTTTGCACTGGGCAATCTCTATGTCGCCATCGGTGCAAAGCTCGATCTTCTGTCCATCATAGCCACTTCGATCGTCATCTTTGTTCTCTTTCTCGGTCTTGGCAAGTATCTCGGCAAGCTTTTTATGAACCGTTTCCTTTAACTATATGAAAATATCCGTCATCATACCTGCCTTTAACGAAGAGAACTATCTGGAGAAGACGCTCGAGGCGATTGGGCGCCAGGACTATGCTGATTTCGAGGTCATTGTCGTCGACAATGCGAGCACGGATAAGACGGTAGAGATCGCGCAATCGTTCCAAAAAGTCAAAGTCCTGCACGAAAATAGAAAAGGAACGATGTGGGCTTGTGAAAAAGGCTTGCGCGAGGCACAGGGCGAGATCATCGTCAGGATGGATGCTGATTGCGTGCCGGAAAAGGATTGGTTGTCAAAAGGCGCCGCACATTTTCTCGACGAGAGAGTCGTGGCTGTGACAGGCCCATATGATTATTTCGATGCGGGAGGTTTCTCGAGATATTCCTCCCTCTATTTTCAGAAATATATATATCGCTTGACGAATTCGGCTCTTCAGCTACTACGGATCGGCGCGGTCATGATAGGCGGCAACAGCTTTATGAGGGCTGTTTCGATCGTCGCCGTCGGCGGTTTTGATACGAGATTCGTCTTTTACGGCGATGACACCGATACGGCGAAAAATTTGTCGAAGATCGGCAAAGTCGTATTCGATCCGAATTTGGTCATAGCGACATCGGCACGACGGTTCAAAAGGGAGGGATTTTTTAGCATACAGATGAAGTATCTCTATAATTTTCTCAAAGTCATATTTTCAAAGGAAAAAAATCCTTCAAACGCTTGAATCGAGGAAATCCGCCATTATGTTCGAGATTTCCGTTGGGTAATTCAATACCAGCATGTGATCGGCCAGAGGAAGCACCGCAAGCCTAGCGCCCTCGATATGCTTTGACGCTTTGATCGAATGCTGGAGCGGAACGTACGAGTCGCGCTTGCCATGGATGATGAGCGTGGGCAGATGCAGTCCATAGAAAGAGCCTTCGTCCATGGATCGATAGAGGGAATGAAGGCAAAAGAAATATATCGCTACACCAGTGTTGCTCACGTCGGTCCAGATCCTCCGAACGTCCCAGTCGTGGGTCGGCAAAAAACGCGAGTAGTCAATATGCTTTCCTGGTTTGTCAGAAATCGGCAACGCGCGAGAAAAGAATGCTAGCGTGCCGGAGACGAGGCGCATGAAGAGCGTCGATAGTGCGCGCTTTGACGTGAAAGCCGGCGCCAAAAATATCGCACTTTGTATCCTGCCCGGATCTCTTTGTATGAGACCGACGGATATGATGCTGCCGAACGAGTGGCTTGTGATGACGCATTTTTCTATCCGTAAAAAGTCGAACAATGCTTCGATGTCGTCTATGAAAAGATCCATGTCATAATCTTTTTCTTTGAGATATTTTCGCGAACATCCGTGGCCACGCAGATCGATGCTCAGCACGTTGTACCTAGCCATGAATTCTTGCTCATAATGCTCCCACGCGGAAGAATTGCCCGAGAGGCCGTGGATGAAGACGATCGTTTGCCGATCTTTTTGGAAATCGTTTGTGCGATAATAGATGCCGTTTTTTGGGAAAATGTATTCTTTCATAAGCATAAGCACTTATTCTTTTTCCGATATATCTTTCAGCATTCTGGCCATCGCCGAATTCTCGAGATCGTCGATAGAGACTGTGTCAGGCGATTCCTCCTGTTGCAGCATCTTTGATAGGCCGAGTGCGTTTGTAAGGGCCCATGAATGATCGGCTCCTTTGACTCTATGGAATTCGACCGGAGAGACGTTTGAATCTTTGGCTTTTCTCAGGACATCTGTTTCCGTAAAGATCTTTTCCGCGAGGTCGTCATCGACCAACGGGCTTTCCGTTCCGACCCATACTTGAAAGCGCTCTTGCGGATGGAGATTCTTCAAAGTTTCAGGCTCAAAGCTTTTTCGGGATAAGATTTTTCCATCTTCCGCGAGGAATCCAATATTGCCTTTGTCCTCGTCAGATCCTTGCCGAAGAGCCTTGATCATCTGTTCAGAGGAAACAATTGTATTTACAGCCTGTACCCCAATAAATTCTTTTACGATTTGAGCGAATCCTTTGTCTTCTATGCCGATAGGTTCAAGCAGGGTCAAATCATGAATGGCATTGAATTCTGGATCTATGCCTATTTTCATAGCTACTGCCGTACCCATAGAAAAGGCGATGATATTCACTTTTTGCAAACCCATTTTTTTTATGATTTCCTTCACTATCTCGGCTTGCATATCCAAACCGTCCTTTTGCAAGATTTCCTTGAAATTATCAGGGCGCTTGGTGGAGCCTTGCTCGGGATATGTCGGGACGAACACTTTCCGTCCGTCCAATGCGAGCGCCATAGACAACGCGGCTGATTGGTGATAATTAGTCGCCACACTTCCGATCATGAAGGTCGGAATCTCATTTTCTTTGTTTGAATCGTTCCGTTCCTTCAAATCGAGTTCGACTACAGGTATTCCAAAATCGCCATATTTTGTTTGAACGTCGATGTCGTGGACATTCTCAAAGTATTGCCGGTTGAGCTCATCAAGTTGTTGTTCCATGATTTCTGCCCTCTCGCGAATCTGTTTCAATAACTCTCTTTTGCTCGTCGAGTCCTCACCCATTTTTTCTGTGTCACGGATTTCTTTTCTGAGGAGCGTGTAAGCTTTGAATATCTGGCCACGCTCGAACCTAAAGGTTTCTCCTCTTTTTATTTCGCTTGGTTCTACTCCGTCACTGTTTTCAGATCCAGGAATAGTCGTTTTCCTTGTCTGAAACTCACTAAAAACTCTTTCTGTAAAAGTTTTTTTCTGCAGTTGTTCGCTTAATTTTTCAGCGTCTTCCTGAGGAGAAGGGAATTCAAAGCTCATGGCAGTTATCATAGCTTACAAATACAAAAAATCAAGGGCTATATCGCCGGAAAATAAAAAATCTGCCATATGATGCATCATTTTCATGATATAATCCAAGCATATGAATCCCGCAGAAAAAATGCCGACCGGGGCGGAAGAGCCGTCAAAGCCCGATTTCGATTTCACTGCAAAAGAAGTCTTGGAAACTCTCCGGCCGGATTTTCCGAACGCCTACATTGAATATGTCGGTAGCGCCACTTCCGATTTTCAGGCCAATCCTGTCATGTACGATGCCCTAGGCAACATGCTTCCTCCTTTGTCAGATTGGGAATTCGAGCTTCAAAAAAATCTAAAAGGGCAAGCTTCTGGAATCAAAACACAGCAGGATGCGGCAAAGTTGCCGCGCTTTTTCGATAAACCAGAGGAATATATCGACCGTTCCGCTGAACTCGGCGAGAATATGTTCCGCTTTTCGCTCGATTTTGGGCGTCTATGTCCGGAAAAAGGGGAATTCGATGAAGGAATGATGGCCGAGTATGTCAAAGCGCTCACTCTCGTGCGCGCCCGCGGACAGGAACCCATGCTCACCATCCACCACTTCACCATGCCGAAGTTTTTAGTGGAAACGAACAGGAATGACGACATCGTCAAAGGCGGCTGGGAAAATCCTGACGTATCCAAGCATTTCAGATTCTATATAGAAAATGTCACAAAATTCCTCGGAGACGAAGACAAGGTGCGCGGCGTCTTGAACAGCGCAGGATTTGCTCCAGAATCGCAGGATAAATTTCTGGCCGAGGGATTGGTCAAATATTTCATCTCTATCAATGAGCCTTTTACGACTTTCTTGAACGGCTATACGACCGGAGTTTTTCCTCCGTACAAGCACGGCGGATTGATGATAAAAGAAGTTTTGAAACGGATGGTCGAAGCCCACGATGTATCCTTTGACGAGTTAAAGAAGTTGGGAGCGCATGTCCCGAGCGACCGCGAGCCGCAGATCGGCGCAACGTACAACTGGCAACACTTTGACGGATTGTTCGGCGATATCACCCACAAGGTCGCGAATGAAATGACGACAAATGCTTTCGAGCGCGATGGGGCGCATTCCGATTTCCTCGGCCTCCAATATTATTTCCGCAACGTCGTCACGCCGTTCGCGAGCAAAAAGGACCGCCATTTCGGCGATCATCCGGGATTCGGCGATATATATCCGCCCGGTATATTGGAAGTCTTGAAAAAGATGAATGAAAAGTATCCACAAAAAGAGATCTTTATCACCGAAATGGGCTTTGCAGACAATGCCGACAAACGAAGGCCATATTGGATGCTCGAAACCATGCGCTACGTCCTCGAGGCAAAGCGTCAAGGCGTTCCTGTCAAAGGGATGCTGCTCTGGTCATTGGTCAACAATTTTGAATGGGATCTGGGGATGGATACGAAATTCGGATTGTTCGATGAAGCACAATTGGACAAGCCTTTGACGCCAGTAAAGGGCGGTGTAAACGGTTGGGAAGCATGGAAAGCCGCGACGAAGGCGATAACGAGTCCCAGCCAGGAATCGTTGCAAGAACTTCAAAATGTCTATGAAAAGACAAAGATGCAATTCGAAGCGAATTGACTCTGCTATAATCATCCCATGCCTCCCGACAATCAAACGCCTCAACCTGGCATCCAGAGCGTCGCGCCGGAAATTCGGATAACGCCGCCGCCGAGCGACAGTTGGTTCAAGATGATGGCTTCTCTCTGCGTACTGGCTCTCATCATGGGTTTTGCTGTTGATACGAGCAAGACAGGGCATTCGGTCGCAACGAATGATGCGTCCGTGATAGGCGACAAGGATGGCGGACTAGGCATAGATTCTTCTTTTTTCAGTCTCAATCAGCCGGTCGCCGTTCCGCCGGAAGCGCCTCAACCGCCTATCGCAATCAAACCCGCCCAGGCTCCGACCCCGGCAGATTTCATAACCGCCGATTCATATCTCGTCGGCAATCTGGCCACCGGCAAGATATATTTCGAGAAAGACCCGACGGCGGTGCGGCCGATCGCTTCCATATCAAAGCTCATCACCGGCATGGTCATACAGAAAAACTTGGATCCGAACGCCTTGGTCGCCATCGCTTCCTCATCTGTAACCGGTTACGAGCAGGTCGGCGACGTGCATCCAGGCGAAACATTTTCCGAGAACGACCTTCTCGCCGGCATGTTGCTCATATCGTCGAATGACGCGGCGTTGGCTTTTGCAAACGACTATGGCTATCCTGCTTTTATCTCTCTTATGAAGACAACGGCGCAGTCTCTCGGCATGTCGCAAACTTCATTTATTGATCCTTCAGGCCTTTCACCAGGAAACGTCTCTACGGCCGACGACCTTTTTATTCTCGCCAAATATCTCTATGCCGACGATCCCGGTCTTCTTGCTATAACAAAGATGCCGCGATTCGATGTGGCCACGACGACCACGCACGACAATCACGATTTTCTCAATATCGATCCGTTCGCCTATGATCCGCACTATATCGGCGGCAAGACCGGACGCAGCGATGTTGCGGGCGAGACGATGCTGTCCATGTTCAATCTTCCGATCAACGGCGTCCTAAATCCGATCGCCATCATAGTCCTCCATTCAGACCAGGATTCGCGCCAGACGGATTCGAGCATTTTGGTCGGCAAAGTCCTCGGGCTCATTTCGGGGCAGTGAAACGAAAGAGATTTTTATACGTATATGATAGAATAGTCCGTAAAGTCGAAAGTTCATAAAGTCCATAAAGTGAATTCAAGAATGCTCGCATCTACTTTATAGACTTTATGACTTTAAGGACTTTATAGACTAATTTTTATGACATTTCTCATCATCTCATTCATCGCTGGCGTTCTGACCATTTTGGCGCCGTGCATCCTGCCGCTCTTGCCGGTGGTGCTCGGTTCATCAGTCGCCGAAGTGGGGAATAGAAAGCGGCCGTTCGTCATCATCGGTGCTCTGTGCGTCTCGGTGTTCGTCTTTACCCTCATCCTCAAGGGTTCGACGGCTCTCATCAGCGCCTCGCCGTCGTTCTGGAGCTACATTTCAGCGGCGATACTCATACTCTTTGGTTTGACGCTCGTATTCCCCGATACATGGACAAAAGTGATGCTCAAAATGCCCGGCCATACGAATCCGGACAAATGGCTAGGAAAAGGGTATCAGAGCCGCGGCCATTGGTGGGCCGACATCGCCGTCGGTGCCGCGCTCGGGCCGGTGTTCACGACATGCTCGCCGACATTCTTTGTCATCCTTGCCACCGTTTTGCCGCAGTCGCTGGCGCAAGGTTTGATCGACCTCGCGGCGTACATCGTCGGCCTTGCGCTCGCGCTCCTCTTTATCGCGTGGCTTGGTCAAAAGCTGGTAGGCAAGCTCGGTTGGGCGGCCGATCCATACGGCTGGTTCCGCAAGATCCTCGGCATCCTTTTCATTCTCATCGCTGCGGCGATATTGCTGGGCTGGGACAAGAAAGCCGAAGCGGACATTCTGGGAAGCGGTTTCTTTGATGTCACAAAAGTGGAGCAAGCGATAACGGAGACGTTGCAAGGCCGGCCGCCGTTGCCGAATGGTAGCGTGCCGAGCCCTTTGACTTCTGACGAGCGCAATGAGGGGCCGTATATCGAGATAAAGGATCCTTCCGGCTTTGTTAATACCCCTGCCGGAGCGCCGATCACAATCGGCCAATTTATCGGCAAGAAAGTCATTCTCATCGACTTTATCGATTATTCCTGCATCAATTGCGAGCGCACGTTCCCGTATCTGGAGGATTGGTGGCAAAAATATCAGGATCAAGGCCTCGAGATCATCGCTATCCACACGCCGGAATTCGCTTTTGAAAAGGACATCAACAACGTCACCGCCGCGGCAAAACAATACGGCCTGACGTTCCCGATCGTCCTGGACAATGACTATGCCACGTGGAACGCATACCAGAACGAATACTGGCCGCACAAATATCTGATAGACGCCGATGGGAATATTATTTACGACCATATTGGCGAAGGTGGGTACGATCAGACGGAGGCGGAGATCGTCAAACAGCTCAATATCTTGCATCAAAAACTGGGCGAGCCAGCTGACGTGACACAGGCGACAACATCGCTGCCAAGCGTGTATCAAGTGAACGCCGCGAGTCCGGAGACCTATTTTGGCGCAATGCGCAATGAATATTTCGGTAATGGAACGTCGGGTGCTGTTAGCACTCAGGTCTATCCTGCGTTAAACGAGTCGACACAGCTTTCACCAAACATGTTCTACCTCGGCGGTACGTGGGATATCGAACAGGAATATGCGCAAAATATTTCAGCCTCGTCCACGATTTCGTATGTATTCACTGCCGGAGACATGTACATGGTCGCCGCGTCCGCCAATGGCACCGCTGTTATCGCAACTATTCTCATCGACGGCCAACCGATTCCGCCGCAATGGCAAGGGGCTGATGTAAAGAACGGTATCCTCACTATCACAGGCTCGCGGCTCTACAGCCTCTATTCGAATTCCATCGTCGGCCAGCATCGCATTGACATCATCTTTAACAAGGCTGGAGCGCAGGCGTATACGTTTACGTTTGGGTGATTTTGGAGCCTTTACGGTAAGGGTATTGCAAGATTGACATAAAGTCTTTATCATGCTATACACAATGCAAAAAAACAGCACACGTTGGCTCGTTGCCGGCACAAACAATTGAATACAGAGAGAAAATATGAGCATAAGATATGAATTCCGTTACGGTAATCAACCAAAAGATGGCCAAGTGACTGTTGCTATCAACGCCGCAAACAGTTACGACAAGCGCTTGTCCACACTCAACCATATGGCCGTGATGTTGAAAGAAAAAATATCCTTCGCTTTCGAACTTACAAAGGAGCCAGACGTGGTAATACTTGGTGGCGATCGTAGGAAAAAGATGCCATCGGTTGAATTCGGGATCAAGGCAAACATTCCCGATCACGAGATTCTGTGCAAGTTAGAAGAAGCCGGCTTTATACATGGCTTCGAACTTTCTTTGCATTAACCACAAAAATCTTGCATAAAACCCCCTAACACAAAATGCCCGCCGGCCGTTTGGCGGGTTTTTCTTTTACTATGCCCATAAAAGTTGACAACATTCTTGTCAACTTTTTGAAGAGGTCAAAAACAATGTTCTACGCTTTTATACAAAGTAGCGCCTCGCACTCGAATAATGTATACTGCATCCACTTACCAATAATCCTTAACCACATGCCAAAACGAGCATCATCACAATTGCACGGTTCGAGGTCGAAAAAGACAAAGAAGCGCCTCGCCATAAAATACGCGCGCAAAGCCGCACAGACAAAGAAAGGAAGGAAGAAATAACCCATGCTCGAAACTGCAGTATTCGCGAACGGTTGCTTTTGGTGCACAGAAGCGGTTTTTTCCATGTTAAAGGGGGTCCAAAGGGTCGTGCCGGGCTATACCGGCGGTGCTCTTGAAAATCCTACGTATGAACAAGTTTCCAATGGCAATACCGGTCATGCCGAGGCGATACAGATAACGTATGATCCAAGTCTTGTTTCGTACGACGACTTGCTAACGGTTTTCTTTAATACACATGACCCAACGACTTTGAATCGACAAGGAAATGATTTCGGCACTCAATACCGCTCGGCCATCTTTTATGCAGATGATGAACAGAAACAAAAGTCAGAAGCCTTGGTCAAGGAATTGAACGACACAAAAGCTTATGAAAAGCCCGTCGTTACGCAAGTCCTTCCTTTAACCAAGTTCTACGAAGCCGAAGACTACCACCATGACTATTACGAGCACAACAAGGATGCACCATACTGCCAGCTCGTCATCGCGCCAAAAGTCGAAAAATTGCAAAAGAGGTTCGCAGAATTATTAAAATAATCTTAAATGAAAATATGAACGAACAAGAGCTCAAAAAGAAACTGACTCCCGAGGAATATCATGTCCTGCGCGAAAAGGGGACTGAAGCGCCGTTCTCCGGCAAGCTCCTGCATGAAAAGCGCTCCGGCATGTATACCTGCAAAGTCTGCGGCACAGCGCTCTTCCCCTCGACCGCAAAGCTTGATCCGAGAAAAGGCCCAGCTTCGTTGGCAGGATGGCCATCCTTTGACCAAGCCCTTCCCGGCGCTATCAAAGAGATTCCTGATAATAGTTATGGTGTGCGTCGGACTGAAGTCGTCTGCGCAACGTGCGGTTCGCATTTGGGCCACGTTTTTGAAGACGAGAACGAAGCGACAGGCAAACACTATTGCCTCAATTCCGTCTGTCTCGACCTTGCAGCAGAAGAGGACAAGAAAAATCAAAAATAAAGATTACTTTCTCTTGTCTTCGCTCGGACGCCATGTCCGCGAGCGGCCGTGGCGCTCCTCGCTAGCCAAGATAGTCACCTAACTTCCATCCAGCCCATATGCCGACGATACTGCCGACACCAGAAAAAAATATCGATGAAATAGAGACAAGAGCGTTTCCGCCCCACAAGGCTGGAATGAGCGAACCGACGGTTGACCCGACGCCGAGACCTATCCAGACGAGAGTTTTGCGCGACATTGTATAGATGATATCATAGATGCAACATCAAGTTTACGATCGCCGCTGCGGCGATGACAGCCCAAATTAGGTTGAGCCAGAACGGCTGATAATCGCGCTTTGCCCAGGTTTCAATAGTGATGCCGAGCGCGCCGGTCAGGTTCATTCCTTGGTACCAGAGGTTTGCAGGCGACAGGATGGAGAAGCTGACAAAGAAATATGCCGCTATCGTGGCGGCTGCGCCATACCAACCGACGATCTCGATGAGGTGTTTTTTCATGTTCTATGGATGATATCATTTTATTATATCTTTTGATATGTCTTTGGCATCAAAAAAACCGCCGAACCCATGAGGAACGGCGGCGTGCGATATTTTTTTAAAGCGCTAACTTCTCAAATATGTCAGTGCTTCGGCTACTCCATAGGAGTCATCGGGATGAGACATGAGAGACGAGAGAAAGCCGATGTCGTCCCCCATGGTGATTATCGGGGCTTCGTCCCCGTCTCCCAAGCCGGCAGTGGAGAGGAGGCCGTTGCAGATGCAACACACTCCCTTGGTTTCTTCAATTTTGCCGCCTTTTGCAACGTATCTGGCGATCGGTTCTGCCGGACAGCGATACCCGATCGACCCGTCGGGCTCTTCGAACAAAGTTCGCAGAGCGCCTTGGTTACAGAGCCTGTTCCTGGAAAGGAGAACGGCTTCCTCGGACAAAGATCCAGGCAGGATGACGACTTTGAAAGGGAATCCGGTTGGTGATGCTGTCATATCTGTCCTCACCTCAAACTTTCCTTCAAAACCGAGCCGTCGCATCTCCCGACGAATCCATGGATCCATGCCAGATTCTTCGGCAAGGGCAAAGATCGAGCCGGCTTGGATTCCCGTTGCGCCGACCGATCGAGCCCACTTTAATTTTTCCGGACTGGCTTTGGAGCCGCCGATCCAGAACGGCAAACCCAATTCTGCGATTTTGCCATAATCAACATCATCTTTCGGACCATATACACCGCCTTTTCTGGGTGGGGCATTGTGTCCTCCGGCAGTTGGCTCTTCGATCACGAATCCGTGAATGTTTTCTCTGGGCAACTTTTTCATAAAGATCGTGGCCAGTAGATTTGAAGCAATAATCGGTATGAACCCAGGTTTTTTCAAGGGAGGTAGTTTTGCCCCGAAGAATTTTTCCGGATCAAAGCTCATGACGTGAATGTGGATGTTTGTGCCAGTGACAGGCACATCGTAGCTCGCTGTTCTGCCTTTGATGATGGCATCGGTCACTTCAGGGATTTGAAGCGGTATTCCCGCACCCATGGTTATGAAATCCACGCCAGCGAGCATCGCACCCGTTATGGCGTAGATGTGAGGCAGAGATATCTTTTCCAAATAGTTCATGCTGACCGGATTTTCGTGCCCTTCCTTTGCCAGATAGACGAATGCGTAATTGGCGCAGATGCAGAGAGCGATGAGAATCTCTGGAGGATGGACAGTGAAGAACGGCGCATCTTTGCGTTGTCGGCCTTTTGGATTGCCTTCCTCGACATAGAATGCATCGAGGACTTGCTGTGCTACTTTTGGAAAAGGGAAATGCGATAGGGCTCTTCGATAGTGCCCACCGACATCTCCTTTTCCGAGGATACGAGCCAAGATACGCTCCGGCGCGACTCCCGAGACGGTGCCGAGCGCACCGTTACGAGAAACGGTATTTGCCAAGAATGGAGTGGAGATATAGACTCCCATTCCACCTTGGATTATTTCTGGTGTCATAGAATTGATCTCCTTTATTTTTGATGAACTAATACGTTAAAATCCATGTACAGTATAGCAAAGTCTCATAGTCTTCACTAAACACTTTCAAACAGCCCCAGGAGTAGGTTAAAACGTCGTAACTCGTAATATCCCCGGTACTACAACGGCCTCCATATGATAGTCGATTACTCATTCAAATTGTTTATTAACGTATCATTAACGAACGAACAAAAATAATTTTATGATAAAACTTACGAAGAGCTCCCTGATAACAGCCGTGGCGGCTGTTTCATGTGCGCTCGTTTTCGCTGGCACTGTGGTTGCGCTTGCGGCCGGCCCCGCAACGGTGAATCTAGGGACAGCTGATAATTACGTGATTCTTTCAAAAGCAGGCATCTCAACGACCGGAGTGACAAAAATTACGGGGAATATCGGAGTCAGTCCGATCGGTAATACCGCCATAACAGGATTTGGATTGGTGCTGAGTAGCTCGGGAACATTTTCTAGGTCAGCTCTCGTGGTCGGAAAAGCTTTTGCGGCTGATTACACCGCCCCGACGCCGTCCAATCTGACTACGGCCATAAGCAACATGCAGACCGCTTATACCAATGCTGCAGGCCGAGCTCCTACCTCTGCCGCTACCATTAACGTAGGCGCAGGAAGTATCGGCGGGTTGACGCTCAAACCAGGCGTTTACAAATGGACTTCCGCTGTAGCGATCCCGACCAATGTCACTCTCTCGGGTCACAAGAATGACGTTTGGATTTTCCAGATAGCTGGAACTCTAAATGTCGGCTCCGGTAAAAGCGTGATCTTGAAGGGTGGCGCACAAGCCAAGAATATCTTCTGGCAAGTTGCCGGAGCGACGACACTCGGAACAGGTTCTACGTTCAATGGAAATATTTTGGATCAAACGAATATTGCCATACAAACCGGAGCAGTGCTGAATGGCAGAGCATTGGCTCAGACTGCGGTTACACTGGATGCCAATGTTATCAAATAGTAGATACGCGTCACCGCACATAAAAAAGACCACTTCAGAACTTGTGTAATGAAGTGGCTGGAAGATATGGTTTTTTGCCGTACGCAATCAAGCGTCGTCATATGCACATTTGTCCGTGCAATAGACTGTGATTTGAGCCGGCAGAATAGGGTTGCCGCACGCCTCTCTTTCACATTTTCTCCCTTTGGAATGGCCAGAGGGGAGCCAGCCCTTGTCATTGCAAGTAGGGCATCCATGCCCGCCGCAGTTGTCGCACTGGACAGCATCTGCGGGATAATTCTTGTCTTTTGGAATGTCCATAATGATCCTATAGTTTTTGTTAGAGCGGTTTATCCCAAGCCTACAGCAGTCTTTTTCTCCTGAGTTGACGGATTCGAGTTTTGAGTTTCTTTCTGATTTCAGTGACCTCCTTTTCTAAAGAAGTTTTTTCTTTTTTATCTTTTGTGCCCCTTATCTTTCTAAGCTTGCCGTCAAGGATCGTTATCAATCTGGCATTGGCTTTGTGCTGAGACAACAGGCTGTTAGTATCAAATTCATGTTTTGGACATGGGCCTCTCATAGGAAATTATCCTTTCTTGGTTTTTATTGAACTGCTAAATTCAAGCTTACCCCCAAATTATGAAAAGTCAATAAAAGAAAAAGGCACTCTCAAGTTCCAACTGCCCGATATACTTGAACTATGTATACACATATCAGGTCTTTCGAAAGAGAACGGATCGGGCTTCTCAAGGCAAGCGGTTTGAAGATACCGGCCATCGCGCGAAAG
>Ga0302320_10002787_pt1 | contig 40892 bp, 38 predicted proteins | sample Bog_T0_3_FD_202130 | JGI IMG/M metagenome (GOLD analysis project Ga0302320, IMG submission 202130) | Peat permafrost microbial communities from Stordalen Mire near Abisko, Sweden - Bog_T0_3 | ecosystem: Environmental > Terrestrial > Soil > Wetlands > Peat | place: Sweden: Abisko, Stordalen Mire... | reverse complement strand
CCGGTCAGTTCTTCTTCGCCCTCAGCTTCTCGAGCCTCACCCGCCGCATCGTTTCCCTCAATCTCGCCGGCCTGGTCGCGCTGGTGGCCAGCATCCTGTATCTCTCGCAATTCCGCGCCGGGCTGATCGACGCACGGGCCGAAAACCTGCTGTCGACCGGCGAAGTGATCGCGCGCGCGATCGCCGCGACCGGCACCACCGAAAACAACGGCCTCACCATCGACCCGGAGCGCCTGCTCGATCTCAAGCCCGGCGAAAGTTTCGGCCCCTCCGACGAGGCATTGTCGGGCCTTGATTTCCCGATCAATCCCGAACGGATCGCGCCGGTGCTGCGCGGCCTGATCTCGCCGACCAAAACCCGCGCCCGAATCTACGATCGCGATGGCGTGCTGATCCTCGACAGCCGCAGCCTGGTCGGCCGCGGCGATATCACGCGGTTCGAACTGGCCCCGCCCTCGACCGCGACGCCCGGGATCGCCGAGCGGGCGATGATCGCGGTTCGCACCTGGCTCAATCGCGGCGATCTGCCGCTCTATCGCGAACTCGGGCCGGAGAACGGCAAGGGTTACAACGAGGTCGTCCGCGCGCTCGACGGCATCAAGGGCTCGATGGTGCGCATCAACGACCGCGGCGAAGTCATCGTCTCGGTGGCAGTGCCGGTGCAGCATTTTCGTGCCGTCAATGGCGCCTTGCTGCTGTCGACGCAGGGCGGCGACATCGACCAGATGGTGACCGCCGAGCGGCTTGCGATCCTGAAGATCTTTGCCGTCGCCGCCGTGGTGATGATCGTGCTGTCGCTGTTGCTCGCCAGCACCATCGCAGGCCCGGTGCGCAGGCTGGCCGACAGCGCCGAGGGCGTTCGCCGCCGCATCAGGACCCGGGTCGAGATTCCCGATTTCACCCGCCGCCGCGACGAAATCGGCCATCTTTCCGGGGCGCTGCGCGACATGACGGACGCGCTCTATAACCGCATCGAGGCGATCGAGATGTTCGCCGCCGACGTCGCCCATGAACTGAAGAACCCGTTGACGTCCTTGCGCTCCGCGGTCGAGACGCTGCCGCTGGCGCGCAACGAGAACAGCCGGGCGCGGCTGCTGGCGGTGATCGAGCACGACGTCAAGCGGCTCGACCGGCTGATCTCGGACATATCGGACGCCAGCCGGCTCGACGCCGAATTGCAGCGGCAGGATATGGCGCCGGTCGATCTGCGCCGGCTGCTGACGACGCTGACGACGGTCGCCAACGAAACCAAACTCGGCCATGACGTCGGCGTCGAAGTCCGCTTCGAAGGCCGCGGCGCCGGCGACGCCTTTTCGGTGCCTGGACATGATTCGCGGCTCGGACAGGTGATCTCCAACCTCCTGGTCAACGCTCAGTCATTTTCCAACGCCGGCGGCAAGGTGCGCATCGTCTGCCGCCGCGTGCGGTCGGAAATCGAAATCGTGGTCGACGACGATGGTCCCGGGATTCGCGAGGACGCGCTGCAAAGAATCTTCGAGCGCTTCTACACCGACCGACCGCATCAGGGTTTTGGACAAAATTCCGGACTGGGGCTGTCGATCTCGAAACAGATTGTCGAGGCGCATGGCGGACGCATCTGGGCGGAAAATCGTGCAGGTCCGCTCAATGCCGAGGGCGAGGCGACGGTGGCGGGCGCCCGCTTCGTGGTCAGGCTGCCGGCGCCATGACGAATGTGGCGCCCGCGAGCGTGCATGCTTCGGCGGTGCGGGTGGGAAGTCGCGCCGTGCTGATCCGCGGACCATCGGGCGCCGGCAAGTCCCGGCTGGCGTTCGATCTCATCCTGGCCGGGCGCTCGGGGCAGCTGCCCCCGGCGGTACTGGTCGGCGATGATCGTGTGCACCTTGCCCTGTCGGGGGGACAAGTATGGGTCCGGCCGGCGGCCGAACTGGCTGGCCTGATTGAAATTCGAGGCCTCGGCATCCGCCGCTGCGACTTCGCTGACGCGGCCGCAGTCGGCCTGGTGGTCGATCTCTGCGCCGACGACGCCGAGCGCCTTCCGTCGGCGGAAAAGCTGCTGGCGCGCATTTCTGGTGTCCAAATACCACGAATTCCCGTCGGACAGGGCTATGCAGCCCTACCAATGGTTGTTGCTGCACTGACGACAACCGGGGGTGGGGTTACTACCCAACCTTCGGCTGATTGTTTGAAGGGAATTGGTAACCATATGAGTCCCACTATCGCGACCGAATAGACCGGCGCAGACTCCCCTCCCTATTGCTAGAATCCGGGAGAATCGCGAAGACCCCTCTTGCGCAGGGGCTCTGGATGGTCAAAGTGGCGCGTTCGTGCGGTGCACCAAAAAGCACCCGCGAGGAGTTTCCGATGATTGGTCTAGTACTTGTGACCCATGGGCGCCTTGCCGACGAGTTCAAGGCGGCGCTCGAGCATGTCATGGGTCCGCAAAAGCAAATCGAAGCCGTCACCATCGGAGCCGAGGACGACTCCGATCTGTGTCGCAGCGATATCATCGAAGCCGTCAACCGCGTCGACAGCGGCGATGGCGTCGCCATCCTCACCGACATGTTCGGCGGCACGCCGTCCAACCTTGCGATCTCCTGCATGAGCCGGCCGAAAGTGGAAGTGCTCGCCGGCATCAACCTTCCGATGCTGGTCAAGCTCGCCAAGGTTCGCGAAGAGCGCTCGCTGCCCGACGCCATCGCGATGGCCCAGGAGGCTGGCCGCAAATACGTCACCATCGCCAGCCGGGTTCTCGCCGGCAAATGAGCGACGACGACACGTCGCCTGAAAGTGCTGCCGGGCCAACCGTCCCGTCGGGCGCGGTGTCCCGCGAACTTGCCATCATCAACAAGCGCGGCCTTCACGCGCGTGCGTCCGCCAAATTCGTTCAGACCGTCGAGCGCTTCAATGCCGAGGTCTGGGTGACGCGCGGCAATGAGACCGTCGGCGGCACCTCGATCATGGGGCTGATGATGCTGTCGGCGGGACCAGGGACATCGATCGTGGTCTCTGCGATCGGCCCCGAGGCCGAAGCCGCGATCGCCGCCATCACCGATCTCGTCGCCAGCAAGTTCAACGAAGAGACGATGTGAGTGGTTGAGCGCTCGCCACCGTCGCCGCGACGCTGGTGCGCTCCCTCTCCCTTGGCGGTCGTGATTCCGGGATGGCCCGAAGGACCAGACCCGGAATCTCGAGATTCCGGGTTCGCGCCTTGCGCGCCCCGGAATGACGGGAGGAAGGCGACTACTTCGCCGGCGGCACGATAAAAACTTTCCACGTGCTCGGCGGCCCGGGATGACCCTGGAAGAAGCGTCGCGTCGTGATCGTGATTGGCTCGGCGTCCTTGCCGTTTGCCGCCATCCAGGCCTCGCAGGCCGGCAGCCGTCCGTCCGAGGTATCGCAGACGCCGATAAAACCGAGCCGCCTTGCCTCCTCGAGCGAGGTCAGCCCCGACGACCAGATCTCGCCGGGCGTGAACGGCGCCGGATGATCGGGGCTGTAGAACGTCATCGGCTCGCCGACTTCGGTGGTGCCGGCGACCACGGCCCAGCGCGTCGCAAACCGCGTGTGCCACTCCTGGGTCAGCTGGCGGGCCAGCTGGGCGCGCGCGCCATAGCTTGAGGCGCCATTCGGATCATCGGCCATCTCGCGTTCGGCGATGCTGGGAGCGGCGGCCAGCACGCCGAGCGTGATCACGAGCCAGATCGCGAACAGGTGGAACAGCGCCAGCTTCGGCAAACGCAGCGCGGGAATCGCGACCAATGCCAGCGGCGTCAGGAAGAACAGCGAGATTCCCCAATCGGTCTTCATGTAGATGATGAAAATCAGGCCGCCGAGCGGCGGCCCGATCGCAACCACGATCTGGATGATCCAGATGTTGAGCGCCTGCGCGACGTTGACGCCGGAATTGGCGCCGCGCGACCAGGGCTGCGTCAACAGCGCCAGCGGTTGCCGCGCCAGCGTCGCCCACCATCGCGGCCGCCATGCCAGCGCCATCACCGCCAGCGCCACGGGGGCGGCGAGCAGCGCCAGATTGTGGCCGACATAGCCGAGCACGAGCTGCAGGCTCTGGCCCCGATCGGACAGGCCATAGACATCGCCCGCATAAGTCAGTGGCACGAAGTCGACCTGCTTCAGCCAGACCAGATGCGGAATCATGGCAACAACGAGCGTGACGATCGCGACCCACGGCGCCGGCGAGCGCAGGAATTTCAGGCGCTCCGGATGGATCAGCGCCGCGATGGCGATGGCGCCGATCATGGTCAGCACCCAGTATTTCGTCATCAGCGCCAGCGCGCCGGCGAGCCCGAGCCAGATGCCGGATTTCACGCTGCGCTTCGCGAAGGCATCGAGATAGGCCAGCACCACCAGCGGCAGGGTCACGAGCTGCAGCAGGTCGGGATTGTATTTGAAGCCCTTGAAATTGAAGATCGGATAGAGCGCCAGCATCATCACCACGAAAAACGCGCGGCGCCGGTCGACCACGCGCAGCGCGATCAGCCAGCAGATCACAAGGCTCGTGCCGATCGTGGCCATCGCCAGCGCGTAGGTCGCCCAGTCGGCGACCGGAAACAGCCGGAACCAGACGCCTGCGACCCAGCCCGCCAGCGGCGGATGCTTGCCATAGCCCCACTGGAATTTCTGACCCCAAGCGAAGGCTTCGGCGACGTCCATGTGGATGTCCTGCGCCGCCTTGAGATCGATCAGGATGAAGGTCCAGAGCACCGCGTGCGCGGTGGCAAAGCCGATGACGAGCGAAAGGCTGGTCTTCGGATCGCTGGCGCACGCAGCCAGCCACGCCGCCATTCGCCGGGCGGACAGAAGGCGGCGCGCACGCTTGCGCGCGGGCAATAATGAGGCAGTTGACATGGCCTCTGCGTAGCGCGTTTTTCGCAACAGTGGAATCAGCTTGGCGTGAAGTTGGGCCGCTGAAAGGCTGCATTATGGTTGCCGCGTCGGGACGCCAATGCTATCCCGCGCCCCATGACCACCATTCCGATTTCGAACATCCGCAACTTCGCCATTGTTGCGCATATCGACCATGGCAAATCGACGCTGGCCGACCGTCTGATCCAGACCACCGGCGGACTGCAGGCGCGCGAGATGAAGGAACAGGTGCTCGATTCCATGGATATCGAGCGCGAGCGCGGCATCACCATCAAGGCGCAGACCGTGCGGCTGACCTATCCGGCGCGGGACGGCAAGACCTACATCCTCAATTTGATCGACACCCCCGGCCATGTCGACTTCGCCTACGAGGTTTCGCGGTCGCTGGCGGCCTGCGAGGGTTCGCTGCTGGTGGTCGATGCCAGCCAGGGCGTCGAGGCGCAGACGCTCGCCAATGTCTATCACGCGCTCGACGCCGGCCACGAGATCGTGCCGGTGCTCAACAAGATCGACCTGCCGGCGGCGGAACCCGATCAGGTCAAGCAGCAGATCGAGGACGTGATCGGCATCGATGCGTCGGACGCGGTGATGATTTCGGCGAAAACCGGGCTCGGCATCGACGAGGTGCTGGAAGCCATCGTGCACCGGCTGCCGCCGCCGAAGGGCGATCCCGACGCCTCGCTGAAGGCGCTGCTGGTCGATAGCTGGTACGACGTCTATCTCGGCGTCGTGGTGCTGGTGCGGATCGTCGATGGCACGATGAAGAAGGGCCAGCGCATCCGCATGATGGGCACCAACGCCGCCTATGACGTCGAGCGGGTCGGCTTCTTCACCCCGAAGATGACGCAGGTCGACGAACTCGGCCCCGGCGAGATCGGGTTTATCACGGCCGCGATCAAGGAAGTCGCCGACACCAGGGTCGGCGACACCATCACCGACGACCGCAAGCCGGTCACCGAGATGCTGCCGGGCTTCAAGCCGGCCATCCCCGTGGTGTTCTGCGGCCTGTTTCCGGTCGATGCTGACGACTTTGAAACGTTGCGCGCGGCGATGGGTAAACTTCGGCTCAACGATGCGAGCTTTTCGTTCGAGATGGAGACTTCTGCGGCGCTCGGCTTCGGTTTCCGCTGCGGCTTCCTCGGCCTTTTGCATCTGGAAATCATCCAGGAGCGGCTGCATCGCGAATTCGATCTCAATCTGATCGCGACCGCGCCGTCGGTGATCTACAAGATGCACCTGACCGACGGGAGCGTGATCGAGATTCACAATCCGATCGACATGCCCGACGTGGTGAAGATCGCCGAGATCGAGGAGCCCTGGATCGAGGCCACCATTCTCACGCCCGACGAATATCTCGGCAGCGTGCTAAAGCTGTGCCAGGACCGTCGCGGGTCGCAGAAGGAACTCACTTACGTCGGCAACCGCGCGATGGTGAAATACGAACTGCCGCTCAACGAAGTCGTGTTCGATTTCTACGACCGCCTGAAGTCGGTCTCCAAGGGCTACGCCTCGTTCGACTATCACCTGACCGACTACAAGCCCGCCGATCTCGTCAAGATGCAGATTCTCGTCAACAACGAGCCGGTCGATGCGCTCTCGATGCTGGTGCACCGCCAGCGCGCCGAGGGCCGCGGCCGCGCCATGGTCGAGAAGATGAAGGAACTGATCCCGCCGCACATGTTCCAGATTCCGATCCAGGCCGCGATCGGCGGCAAGGTGATCGCGCGCGAAACCGTGCGCGCGCTGCGCAAGGACGTCACGGCAAAGTGCTACGGCGGCGACATCACCCGCAAGCGCAAACTTCTGGAGAAGCAGAAGGAAGGCAAGAAGAAGATGCGGCAGTTCGGCAAGGTCGACATCCCGCAGGAGGCTTTTATTGCGGCGCTGAAGGTGGACAGCTGAGGGTCGGTCGTCATTCCGGGATGCGCGCAGCGTAGACCCGGAATCTCGAGATTCCGGGTTCGATGCTACGCATCGCCCCGGAATGACGAGTGTGCATGGGCCAACAAACATATCGAAAACAACCCCATGCAAAGTAGAAATTTCCGCCGGCATGATGCCTGAAGCATCCTGCGAAGGCGTTTGACACGTCGGGCAAATCACCTGCACGATGCCATCATCGCAGAGCGCGTGACCGGTGGGGCGGCTCGCTCTTCAACCTTTGTAGCCATTGAATTTCCGCGCGTAACATGTTACGCTCCCTCGATGGCCGTCCCCCCGAAAAAGTCAAAGCCCCGCACGCCCAAGCAGCGCATGGCGTCGCGCCGCGAGCGGCTGCGCGCGCAGGGGCTGCGGCCGGTGCAGCATTGGGTGCCGGATCTGCGCGATCCCAAGGTACTCGCGGATATCCGCCGGCAAGTGAAGCTGATGGCGCAGCATCCGGAAAATGACGCGATCGATGACTGGATCGAACAGGTCTACGATTGGGAATCGTGGAAATAACGCGCGGCGATGTCGTGCTGATGGTCGTTCCGAGCGATCTCGGCAGGCCGCGGCCCGGCGTCGTCGTTCAAGCCGATGAATTCAATGCCGGCCTTTCGACAATCTTTGTCTGTCCAGTCTCATCCGACCTGCAGGACGGGCTTCCACTGCGGCCACTGATCGAAATTGCGCCGGGGAACGGCCTTCGACTGCGATCGCAAATTATGACGGACAAGCTGGTCGCGCTTCGCCGCGACCGCATTAGGCGGGTTATTGGCCGCATCGACGCGGAAACATCCGAACAACTGGACCGCGCGCTCCTTCTGGTCCTCGGCTTGACCCGCTGAAGGAATGTCATTCCGGAATGATCCGCAGGACCATATCCGGAATCTCGAGATTCCGGGTTCGCTCGCTGACGCTCGCGCCCCGGAATGACGGGGCTCTCACCCCCTCCCCATCTTGATCCGCCGCCCCAGATGGACCACCATTGCGCCATCGCCAATCAGAACCCTTAAAAAGGGCCAAGGAAACGTAGAAGGAAACGCATGAACAAGCTTCCCGGTTTCGGCCTGATCGAGCGCGCGCAGGCGCTGGCGCCCTTGCTGGCGCAGGAGGCCGACGAGATCGAACGGACCCGGCGCCTCACCCCGCCTGTGGTTTCGGCGCTGATCGAGAACGGGCTTTACCGGGCGCTGTTGCCGCAAAGCATAGGCGGCGCCGAGGTGCCGCCCGAGGTGTTCATGCGGATGCTCGAGGAAATCGCCAAGGCCGACGCCTCGACCGCGTGGTGCCTCGGCCAATGCTGCGTCTGCGCCATGACCGCGGCCTATCTCGATCCCGAGCCGGCGCGCGAGATCTTTGGTCCGCCCGACGGCATCCTGGCCTGGGGCGCGATCGCCAACGAAATGCATGTGGTCCCCGGTGGCTACCGCGTCACCGCGCGCTGGGATTTCGCCAGCGGCTCGCGGCAGGCGAACTGGCTCGGCGCCCATGTCCAGGTGGTCGAGCCCGACGGCAAACGGCGGATGAAGCCGAACGGCGCGCCGGAAATCCGCACCATCATGTTCCCGGCCTCTGATGCCACCATGTACGAGGTCTGGGACGTGATCGGGCTGAACGGCACCGGCACCGATTCCTATTCGGTCGACAATCTGTTTATCCCCGACAAATTCGCCGTGCTACGCGACGACCCCTCCGAGCTGCGCGAAAAAGGTCCGCTCTACGGCATCACCACCTACAGCATGTTCGGGCTCGGATTTGGCGCCATCGCGCTCGGCGTGGCGCGCGCCACGCTCGATGCGGCCATTGATCTGGCGCGCGGCAAATCCTCGCTCGGCCTCAAGGCGATGCGCGAGAACAACGCGGTGCAGGGCCTGATCGGCCGCACCGAGGGCAATTGGCGCGCCGCGCGCGCCTATCTCTATGGCACTGCCGCCGCAGCGTGGGCCGACCTCAACCACAGCGGCAAGCTCAGCGAGGAGCACCGCGTCGCGCTTCGGCTGGCCTCGACCTGGACCATCCACCAGGCGGCCGCCGTGGTCGACGCCGCCTATCGCATGGCGGGCGCCACCGCGGTGTTCAAGTCCAACAAATTCGAGCGCCGCTTCCGCGACATGCATGCGATTTCGCAGCAGATCCAGGCCCGCGATACCCATTACGAGGATGTCGGCAAGGCGATGCTGGGCAGCGGCGTGGTCCCGCGCGGCACCGGCCTGACCGCGGATCTCTCCCCGGGCGGGAAAGATCGATAGGCGCGCCGTTCTTCGCTGCTGAATGCGCCCCCGTAATACTACGATTGAGCATTCCGCCTCAGTCATTAAGCACTTTCTGGGAGTTTCCGAATCTTCCCTCAGCGGAGCCTCGGCAGTCCCATGTTCAAACTTCGATCGATTGCGGCCCGTCTGATCCTCGCCATCTCGCTGACCGTTGCGGTGGCCTGCGCAATCCTTGGAACCTTTTCGGTCCTGCAGCAGCGCTCGCTGATGAAGCTCGCGCTCGATCAGCAGCTCAAGCTGCAATATGACAGCGTCATCACTGCGCTCGACTATGAAGGGCGCGCGGCACTCGCGGTCAGCGCCACGATCGCCGCATTGCCCCAGATTGAACCCGGCATCGCGGCGGGCGATCGCGCCGGCTTGCTGGAGCTGCTGGGCGGGGCCACGAAAGCACTCAATATCCAGGGCTTTTCACTCATAAACCTGACCTTGCCACCGGCGACCCTGTTCCTGCGCCTCCACGATCCCAAGGCGTTCGGTGACGATATCTCCGCGCGGCGATTGACGATCGTCGAATCGAACAGGACCGGCAAACCGATCGTCGGGGTCGAACTGGGCCGCAACAATGCGCTGGCCGTGTTCGCGATCACGCCGATCATGCGTGACGGCAAGAGTGTGGCAGTCGCCGATATCGGCATTGGACTGGATAAGGAATTCGTTGACCGCGCCAAGCAGCGGCTCGGCGTCGATCTCGCCGTGCACGTATTCGATGGCAAAGCCTTTATCAGGATGTCTTCGACCTTCGGCGACGCCGTGGTCGCCACCCAAAGCGAACTGAAGAGCGTGTTCGACGGCGCGGCGATGCGTCGCGATGCGACCTTGGACGGTCACCCGGCCGCGCTTTATCTTGGGCAGATCAAGAACTATGCGGGGCAGCCGGTCGCGGTGATCGAGCTGCTCAAGGACACCACCGAATTCGAGGCGGCCGCAGCGAGCTCACAGCGCACCCTCATTCTTGGCACGGTCGCCATTCTGGCCGCTGCCGTGCTGCTGGCCTTCCTGCTCGGCCGCGGGCTGTCGCGACCGCTAGCCGCGATCACCGCCGTGATGAACCGGCTCTCCAGCGGCGATACCGAAGTGACCATCCCCGGCGGTGAGCGCAAGGACGAACTCGGCACCATGGCGGGCGCAGTCGACGTGTTCCGCCGCAACATGATCGAGGCGCGCAGTTTTCGCGAGGTCCAGGAAGCCGCCAAGGTCGAGGCCGAACTGGAAAAGAGAAAGTTGCAAGGCGCGATGGCCGACCGTTTCGAGGCCGACGTCAAGGGCGTGGTCGGCGCGGTCGCGAAGGCGACCCAGGACATGCGGCGCGTCGCCGGCGAGATCACCGAAAGCGTCAACGGCACTTCGGAGCGGGCCGCGGCAGCCGCGACGGCTTCCGAGGAGGCCTCCGCCAGCGTCGGCACCGTCGCCGCCGCCACCGAGGAGCTCGCCTCGTCGGTCGCCGAGATCGGCCGCCAGGTCAGCCATTCCAGCGGCGTCGCCGATAGCGCCGTGATCATGGCCGGGCAAACCACCGAGATGGTCAAGAGCCTCGCCGCCGCCGGCGAAAAGATCGGCGATGTGCTGCGCCTGATCGGCGCCATCGCCAGCCAGACCAACCTGCTGGCGCTCAATGCCACGATCGAGGCGGCGCGTGCCGGTGAAGCCGGCCGCGGCTTTGCCGTGGTCGCCTCCGAAGTCAAGGAACTCGCCAGCCAGACCGCCAAGGCGACTCAGGAAATCGCCGGGCAGGTCACCGCGATCCAGTCGGCCACCGGCAATTGCGTCGCAGCGATCGGCGGCATCAGCGACACCATCCGCGAGATCTCCGGCATCGCCACCACCATTGCGGCGGCGGTCGAGCAGCAGGATTCCGCGACCCGCGAGATTGCGCGCAGCGTTCAGCAGGCCGCCGCCGGCACCAGCGAGGTCTCGGTCAATGTCACCGGCGCCAGCCATGCCGCCGACCAGTCGCGCGCTTTGGCCGACAATGTCTTGGACGCCTCCGGCGAACTCAGCCAGCACGCCGCGGCATTGTCGAGGAGCGTCGACAGCTTCCTCGCCGGCCTGCGCGAGGCCGCGTAGTCTGCGTGTGTCCCGGGCGCGGTGCAGCGCGCCTTCGCGCTGCTCCGCAGAGCCGGGACAAATTTCCACCGAGCAAGGTATAGACCCGGCTCAGCAGCGCGCCGCTTCGCGCTGCACTGCGTCCGCGGAACGTATCCGTCATTCGGAGGGGCGCGCTGTCGCGGGCGTCTCGAAGGATGAGGCCCCCGAACTGGAAAATGCTCTAGCCGGAATCCCCTGCCAGGGTCCCGCGCGCGCCGACAAGCCTGCCTCGCCATCCCTGCGCGACGCAAACCGCGCAAATTCCGAGCAGCCCCGCGCCCAACATGAGACTCAAAATTCTTTCGCCGCCGGAGCAGAAATTGCCATCAATGCAGGCATGTGAGATCGCCCCGCGCGCGACAATATCTTCGATGATCACGACATAAACGATTGCTATCAGCAGCAGATAGAAGCCCGTCACGGCAATCCGCCGCGACGGCGGCGGCATGCCGGCGGCTGCAAATTCGGTGCGCTCGGCCAGGTATTGACCGGGCGAGGCTTTCGCCGGATCGCGGATCTGCACTGTCGACCGCGTCAGGAGATCGTGCAGAGCCTGATTGCGGCGGGTGGCCGCCAGGATCACGAAGGAATACAGGCCCAGCGCCCCCTTGATGAGGGAGCGCGCGCAGGCCCTGGCGAAGCCGATATTGCCGCCACCGCGGTCGTCCACGACGCGCAGATTGGTCAAATAGTGTCCCACCGTGCTGCCCGTACGCGACACCAGGATCGGCTCATACAGCAGGAGCGCGGCCACCACCCCGATTCCAAGCCCGCGGGAAAAGTCGTCGTTGCCCGCCGCTGTCGCCAGCAGCACCGCGCCGTATATGACGATGAGGGCGAGAATCCAATCGATGAGCATGGCGCGAAGCCGGCGCGAGAAGCGCGCATATTGGGGCGCAGGCCTTGGGGACACATCCATGTCGCGGCTCATACGGAACACCCTGTCTCTACCCTATGTCGACGGGAGCAGCGTATCGGTTCAAGCATGCGGGAACCCGGCCGCGCCGGAGCGCGTTGCGATGGCATCCGCTCTCACCCTCCCCTGTAGGGCAGGGGAGGGTGACAAGCGGAATGCACCTCACGCCACCCGCGCGGCTCTCCGGGCGGGGTCCGCCGGCACGGCGGAATCGGCGCCGCGCTGCGCGTTCAACAGCCCGATGATCTCGCTGTTGGGCCGGGCGCAACTGAACAGAAAACCCTGCGCCTCGTGGCAGCCCTCCGCGCGCAGGCAGCTCAGCTCCGCCTCGGTCTCGACGCCTTCGGCGGTGATGGTGACGCCGAGGCCAACGCCGAGGCTGATGATCGAACGCACGATCGCCTGGGCGTCGCGGTTGGCGCCGAGGTCGCGCACGAACGACTGGTCGATCTTGATCTTGTCGAACGGAAAACTGCGGAGATAGCTCAGGCTCGAATAGCCGGTGCCGAAATCGTCCATCGAAATCCGCACGCCGAGCGCGCGTAGCGCGTGCAGCGTGGCCAGCACCTGGCCGCTCTTTTCCAACAGCAGCGTCTCGGTGATTTCCAGTTCCAGGCGCTTGGCCGGCAGGCCGGACTGCTTCAGCGCATCCATCACGATGGACAGCAGATTGCCGGCGCGAAACTGCAACGGCGACAGGTTGACCGCAACGCGAACCGGGTCCGGCCAGCCCGCCGCGTCCATGCAGGCACGGCGCAGCATCAGGGCGCCGAGCCCGTTGATCAGGCCGGTGTCTTCGGCGACCGGGATGAATTCGGCCGGCGAAATCATGCCGCGTTCGGGATGAGGCCAACGCACCAGCGCCTCGAAGCCGGTGATGCGTCCGCTCTTGAGGTCGATCAGCGGCTGATAAAATGGCCGCAGCACATCGTTCTGGATCGCGTCGCGCAAATCGCTTTCGATCTTGCGGCGGCTCTGGGCGCGGGCGTCCATCCCGGCTTCGAAAAAGCTGAAGGTGCCGCGGGAGTCGTTCTTGGCGCGGGAGAGCGCCATGTCGGCGTTCTTCAACAGCTTTTCGGACTCGTCGCCATCGCCGGGCGCCATCGCAATGCCGATGCTGGCGCCGATGACGACCGAATGGCCGTCGAGCAGATAGGGATCGCCGATCGCCTCCAGCAGCCGTCGCGCCAGCAACACGGCATCCTCCGGCCGCGTCAGCCCGCTCTGGACGATCGCGAATTCGTCGGAGTTGAGGCGGGCAAGCGTGTCTTCGTCGCGCAGCATCGAGCGCAGCCGCTTGGCGACGCCGCGCAGCAGCTTGTCGCCGACGCCATGGCCGAGCGTATCGTTGACCGCCTTGAAATTGTCGAGGCCGAGTACCAGCACGGCCGTCTTGTCCGAGCTGCGCCTCGTGTGCAGCAACATCTCGTCCATATGCTGGCGCAGCAGATTGCGATTCGGCAGCCCGGTCAGACCGTCGTGCTGGGCCAGGAAGGCGAGCCGCGCCTCGGCGCGCTTGCGCTCGGTGATGTCCATCAGCGCCAGCAGCACCGCAGGCCGGTCGCCATAGACCAGGTGGCGCGAATAGATCGCCAAGTCGATCAGCGTTCCGTCGGCCCTGACATGCTTCCAGGTGCGCGCCGTCTGTTCGTCGCTGGAGCGATTGCCGGCCCAGGGCGGTTCGGATTCGAAAGCCTGGACGCTGCGGATGGTTAGCTTCTCGAATTCGGCGCGGCTGTAGCCGTAATGCTCGACCGCGGCGGCATTGACGCCAAGGATGCGTTCGTCGTCGAGCGCGCAGACGATCATCGGAATCGGATTGCTGTCGAACAGCAGCCGGAACGAGGCTTCGCGCTGCTTCAGCTCGGTGATGTCGACACGCAGGCCGATGATGCCGCCGTCCTCGGTCAGCCGCTCCTCGATCAGGATGACGCGGCCGTCGGCGAGGACCTGCTCGTGGCGTTCGCCGGGCTGATAAAGTTTCGCCAGCCGCTCGGTGATCCACTCCTCTTCGCGGCCGATGGCCTCGGGATAATCGCCACGCTCGACGCCGATGCGGATGGTGTCCTGCAGCCGCGCGCCCGGCTCGAACAAATCCGAACTGCGGCTGTAGATTTCCGAATACTTCTTGTTCCAGAGAATATAGCGGCCATCGGCGTCGAGAAACACGATGCCCTGCGGCAGGATGTCGATCGCCTCGCGCAGCCGTTCGTGCGATTTTCGCGCTTCCGCGATGGCGGCCTCGGCCTCCGCGCGCTTGCGCACGATCTCGCCGATTTCAGCTGACACGCGCCGACAGCCGGCTGCGAGTTTTGGACTGGGCCTTGCCGGCCGGCCAGGGATGCGATTGATCGCCCTGTGCTTCGGTCGCTTGGCCGTCGGTGGCCGGATTCTCGGCATTGCTGCGCCCCACTCGCATTCTGCGTTTCCTGTTCTCCGATAAGTGTCTGAAAAATTGGTATCTCCTTGCCGACGATCGATGCGATCAGCTGGGTTCGCTCTGCCGTTTTTGGCACTCCGGCTGCCTGTTTAAGAGGCGGCCTTGTAAACACTGATGAGAAGAACGCACATCACGCCATCAGATCGACGAGGTATATGAGGCCGCAGAGGAAAATCTGCTCCGCGTCGCCGCAGATTTTCGACGAGCCTCGCGATTACAATATGGGTGACGCGATTTTCCGCACCGACGCACGAAATACCGTCAATGATCCGCAGGGTTAGAAAACGGTTAAAGCGGCGCCGGGTCGCAACCCGCGTCAGTTCGAGATCTCGATCCGCGTGTTGCGTGGCCCGTTGCGCTCAACCAATGCGAACAGCGTCGCCGCATTCGCCGGATGCAGCCTGACGCAACCGTGAGATGCAGGGCCGCCGAGTTGAGCCAAATCGTTGGTGCCGTGAATGGCAAAGCCATAATAGAAGAAGATCGCGTGCGGCATCGGCGCATTGTAGTATTTGCGCGAGAAATAGGATCGCGCCATCGACTGCGGATGGAACACGCCGCTCGGCGTGCCATAGCCGCTGCGGCCGGTCGACACCGGCCAGTTGTATCGGGTCATGCCGTCGACGCTTACGGCCATGCGCTGCGCGGATTTGTCGATCTGGACCACCACTTCGGCGCGGGCCGGCGTCAGTATCGATCCCATGATGACAAGCGCGGCCGCAACCGCCAGCCTTGCGAGCCACCCGCCCGACATCCGTTTCATGATCACGCCCCACTGCCCGATTTGATCGGCGGCATGATGTGGTCTTCAGAAGCGCCTTGTAAAGACCGCGATCAAGGCTCGGCGCGGACAGTCGCGATTAATCTTAACCCGTCGCATGGGCCGTTCTGAGCGGCCGCCGCGGATCAAGCGATTGCGAACGCTGCGGCTTGTTTTCGGGCGTAGAATCCGTGTTAGGCTGGCTTTAGAGTGATCCGAATGACCCCCCGCCTGATTGCCATTCTGCTGCTGTTGCCCGCCGTCATCCTGAGTGCCGCCGCCGCGCAGGCGCAGGACAAGGGCAGCGTCGATCCGAAGCCGTTGCCGCCGCTGGCCAACCCCAAGGATCCCAAGATCGGAGCCAAGGAACTGTTCGCCCGCAAGCTGCTGCCGGCGGCGATGCCGCCGCGGGTGATCGGCTCCTATACCGCGGGCTGCATCGCCGGCGCCGAGCAGATGCCGCTCAATGGCGACACCTGGCAGGTGATGCGGCTGTCTCGCAATCGCAACTGGGGACATCCCGACCTGATCGCGCTCGTCAAGCGGTTGTCGGTCAAGGCCCACAGGGATGCCGGCTGGCCGGGGATCCTGGTCGGCGACATGGGGCAGCCGCGCGGCGGCCCGGCGTTGAGCGGCCATGCCAGCCACCAGATCGGGCTCGATGCCGATATCTGGCTGACCCCGATGCCCGATCACAAATTGTCGCGCGAGGAGCGCGAAGAGATGTCCGCGGTCATGATGGTGCGCGACGACCGCCTCGACGTCGATCCCAAGGTGTTTACGCCGGGTCATGTGCTGGTGCTGCGCGACGCGGCGCAGGAGCCGGGCGTACAGCGCATCTTCGTCAATGCCGCGATCAAGAAGGCGCTGTGCCGCGAGGCCACCGGCGACCGCAGCTGGCTCAGCAAGATCCGCCCGTGGTACGGCCATGATTATCACTTTCACATCCGGATGGCCTGCCCGCCCGGCAGCAGCGACTGCAAGGGCCAGCAGCCCCAGGCGGGCGGCGAAGGCTGCGGCGCCGGCGAACTGGCTTATTGGTTCAAGGACGCGATCATCCACCCGGCGCCGCCGAAAGAGCCGCCGAAACCGAGCCACGGGATCACGATGGCGGCATTGCCGGCCGCCTGCAAACAGGTGCTGGCCGCCCCGGACGCCAAGCCATAGTATTTTTGCGGCTATCCCCGCGGCCCCGAAATACGCTAATATCGGGCATCGCCGCGCCGTAAGCGCCCTGGCGAGGCTTCGGATCAGGGCCACTGATCCCATCCCATCCCCCAATTGTCGATGCGGGCCGTCGTCACGCGCGGGATAAACACGTCGAGGATTTCATGCGCATCAGTGCACGCAACCAGATCAAGGGTACCGTCGTCGAAGTGAAGAAGGGTGCCACCACCTCGCATGTCCGCGTCGATATCGGCGGCGGCCAGATCGTCACCGCCTCGATCACCAATGAAGCGGTCGATGACCTCGGCATCAAGGCCAAGGGCGCCGTTACCGTGGTGGTAAAAGCGTCCGACATGATGATCGGAGTGGATTGACCATGCGCGTCCCTCTCCTGATTGCGTTGGCGTTGCTCGCGTCGGCTCCTGCCTGGGCGGCAGAGGAGCCAAGCGGCTGCGACAAGTTCAAGTGGAACATCGACCAGGAGAGGGCGGCGCTGACCGCACCGGATCGCGTCAAACTTGCCTCGGGTGGCGAACTTGCCGTGCTGCCGTCAACCGGCGTGACGCTGGCGTTGCGTCCGCCCGCGGAGGCAAAACTGCCGACGCCGCCCGAGCGCGCGCCGAAGGAAGGCAGCTTTGCGGGCTTTGCCACCATCAAGGCCGCACCGAAGGCAGGGCTGTACACCATCAGCCTGTCCACCGGCGGCTGGGTCGATGTGATGCAGGACGGACATTTCCTCAAGCCGAAGGCGTTCAGCGGCGCCACTGATTGCGACGGCATCCGCAAGACCATGAAGTACGAGCTTTCCGCGAGCCCGCTGGTGCTGCAGGTCAGCGGCACCAAAGAGGATGCGATATCGATCGCCATCCTGCCGTCCGAATAGAGCGTTTTCAAGCGAAGTGGGCACCGGTTCGCGTCAAGAAAACGCGTCAACGGAAAAGGCTCTAGACCAACGAACACTGTTATCCCGAGTTTCAGCCTGCTATTGTTTTGATTGCGATATCCCTGTCGGCCGTAAGCCGCCGGGATGGACGGAACGGCGCTTCCGGCTTTCGCAACCCCATTACCAACGCCTGCTTTGCGCGCGCGAGCACTGCGCCGCGAACGGACACGGAGCGCCATCATGCATCGTCTCGCCGGACTCTTTGCCGCTTTCGCCATCCTGTGCGGATCGGCGCAGTCGCCCGCTCTCGCCCAGGACAAGAGCCTGACGGTATTCGCCGCCGCCTCGATGAAGAACGCGCTCGACGACATCGATACCGCCTATACCGCCAAAACCGGCGTCAAGGTCGTGGCCAGCTATGCCGCCAGTTCCGCGCTCGCCAAACAGATCGAGCAGGGCGCGCCGGCGGACATTTTCGTCTCCGCCGACACCGACTGGATGGATTACGCGACCGGCAAGAAGAGCATCAACGAATCCTCCCGGGTCAACCTGCTCGGCAACTCTATCGTGCTGATCGCGCCGAAGGATTCCAAAATCGACAACGTCGCGATCGGCCCCGGCTTCGATCTCGCAAAACTGGCTGGCGACGGCAAGATCGCCACCGGCGACGTCAAGGCGGTGCCGGTCGGCAAATACGCCAAGGCGGCACTGGAGAAACTCGGCGCCTGGCAGGCGGCGGAGCCGAAATTCGCGATGGCCGAAAGCGTGCGCGCCGCGTTGACTTTGGTGGCGCGCGGCGAAGCAGCCCTTGGCATCGTCTATTCGACCGACGCCAAGGTCGAGCCCGGCGTCAAGATCGTCGGCACCTTCCCGGCCGATTCGCATCCGCCGATCATCTATCCGGTCGCAGCGACGTCGACCGCGCGGACGGAAGCCGCCGACTACCTCGCCTTCCTGCGCTCGTCGGCGGCCAAGGCGATCCTCGAAAAATACGGCTTCACCTTCCTGATCCGCCCGACTTCCTGACGCTGCCCGCGTGTTCGAACTCTCGACAGCGGAATGGACGGCGATTCTGCTTTCGCTGCGGGTCGCCACGGTGGCGACGCTGGTGGCGACCCCGCTCGGGATCGCGCTGGCGTGGCTTTTGGCGCGGCGCGAATTCTGGGGCAAATCAGTGCTGGATGCGGCGGTGCATCTGCCACTGGTGCTGCCGCCGGTGGTCACGGGCTATCTGCTGCTGCTGACGTTCGGACGGCGCGGGCTGGTCGGCGCCTGGCTCGCCGACCATCTCGGTATCGTGTTCGCTTTTCGCTGGACTGGTGCTGCGCTGGCCTGCGGCATCATGGCGTTTCCGCTGCTGGTGCGCCCGATCCGATTGTCGATCGAGGCGGTCGACCGCCGGCTGGAGCAGGCGGCGGGAACGCTGGGCGCGGCGCCGTGGCAAGTGTTTGCAACCGTCACCCTGCCGCTGGCGCTGCCGGGCGTGCTGGCCGGCATGGTGCTCGGCTTTGCCAAGGCGATCGGCGAATTCGGCGCCACCATCACCTTCGTGTCGAACATACCCGGCGAAACCCAGACCATTCCCTCGGCGATCTATTCGCTGATCCAGACCCCGGACGGCGACACCGCGGCGCTGCGGCTGGTACTGGTCTCCATCGTCATTGCGCTTGCCGCGCTGGTCGGCTCCGAATGGTTCGCGCGGCGCGCCACACGTCGACTGCACGGAAACTGATCATGCTGCGGGTCGACGTCTCCAAACAGCTCGGCGATTTCCTGCTTCAAGCTTCCTTCGCCAGCGCGGGGCGCGTGACCGGGCTGTTCGGCGCCTCGGGCGCCGGCAAGACCTCGCTGATCAACATGATCGCCGGCCTGCTGCGGCCCGATCGCGGCATCATCGTCATCGATGACAAGATTCTCGACGATACCGCGCGCCGCCTGCATGTCCCGATGCATCGCCGCCGCATCGGCTATGTGTTCCAGGATGCCCGGCTGTTTCCGCATCTCGACGTGCGCCAGAATCTCGACTACGGGCGGCGCATGAACCGGCTTGCCGACAATCCCGCGCAACGTACCCGCGTCACCGACCTGCTCGACATTGGCGGCCTGCTCGATCGTCGTCCTGGCAACTTATCCGGGGGCGAGCGCCACCGCGTCGCGCTCGGCCGCGCGCTGTTGGCGCAGCCGCGGCTGTTGCTGCTCGACGAGCCGCTGGGCTCGCTCGACGAGGAGCGCAAGGAGGAAATCCTGCCCTATCTGGTGCGGCTGCGCGACGAGGCCGGCATTCCCATGATCTATGTCAGCCACGACGCCGGCGAGATGCGGCAACTGGCGACCCGGATCGTGATGCTCCGGCGCGGGCGGGTCACCGCGTTCGGCGGAGCCGAGGTGCTGCCGGGTGCCGCAGCGCCAATGGGCGCAACCCAAAACGACCGCTGAAGCGGGCTGCCGCAGCCAGAGCCGCCGAACTCCCCCTGCGGCGATGCGAGAAGCAACGAAATCACCAGCACACCCACGCCGGTCTGGGCCTCGCTGCATGCACGTGTTGCGTGCATGGACGGACCGTGTTGAAATTAGGCTCGATCAGAACAGGCTGGGAGGTTGGCGCCATGCCGGACAGCGAAGCGGTGATTTGGGCTGATCGATTTCTCGCGGGCGAGCAGATGAAGTTCGCGGATGTGAACGCGAAATGGCAGCTGCTGCGAGACGAAGATCAGCTCTCGCTGGCGCGGCGGGTGCTGGAGAGGCTGCGCGAAGAGCCCGATTGCCTGCTCGATGGCCCGGTGCCGAACGTTACGGAGACCAGGGATATGCTGTGTCAGCAGGAAGCGCTGCTGACCAGCAAGGACGCTGAGCTCAATGCGGCTAGCCGTCACGATGAGGCGCTGGCGCTGCTGGCCGACAGATTCACGTTCATCGACAACAAGACGCAAAACGGTGACACCGAGACGCTAGGTATCGCCGGCGGCATCGCCAAACGCAGGTGGAACGACCTCGGCCAGCTGAAGGACTTGCTGGCGGCGGCCGACTTCTATGGACGGGGCGCCAGCAACGATTTGGGCGATGACGCCTACCCGCACATCAATGCGGCCTTTGTCGAGGATCTGCTGGCCGCGGCGGGCGACCGACCGGACGAGCGCCGCCAGCGCGCAGCCGCGTTGCGAGAGAATATCCTCGCACACATCAAACTCAGCGACACCTGGTTCAACGCCGCGACCCGCGCCGAAGCCCTGTTCGGGCTGCGGCGATATGCCGAGGCGACCGCCGTGCTGCAGGGGGTGCGGCCGGAGGCCAAGCGCGCGCTCTGGAAACTGCGCACCGGCACCGAACAGCTTGCCCAGCTGGCGCATCTTCAGGAGCAGCGTCCGCTGATGGTGCCGGAAATCCGCGCCTTCTTCGACACGCTGCTGCCGGGTGCGGGCGACGCCATCAGTTCGGTGATCATCGGCAAGGTGGGGCTGGCCTTCTCCGGCGGCGGCTTTCGGGCATCCTACTACCATCTCGGCGTGCTGGCCTGCCTCGCCGAGCGCGACGTGCTGCGCCACGTCGAGGTGCTCTCATGCGTCTCGGGCGGAAGCATCGTCGGCGCGTTCTACTGGCTGAAGCTGCGCCAGCGCATGCTGAAGCCCGAGCCGTTGACGCGGGACGATTACATCACGCTGGTGCAAGAGATGATCGGGCGCTTTCAGGAAGCCGTCGGCACCAATCTGCGAGGGCAGGTGCAGCCCTACGTCGCGAAAATCGCATGGCGCCTGCTGACCGGCGCAGGAGGCGTCCTCGATCCCGAGAAAACAGCCGCCGCGCTCGAACAATACTTCTATCGGCCGCTGTGGCCGGACGACGGCCCGATTCAAATGGATCAGCTGGCTTTCCAGCCCGCCGACCACAATCCGGCGCTGGCGGGCCCCGGCGAGTTCAATCCCGGCAAGCACAACTGGCTGCGGGCCCACAAGGTCCCGGCGCTGATCCTCAACGCGACCACGGTCAATACCGGCCACGCCTGGCATTTCACGCCGACCTGGATGGGTGAATCGCCCTGGGCGGTTTACGAGGCGGCCGACTCTATTCCGAGATTGCAATGGTCCACCTACGACCAGGGCTCGGGCTGGCAGATCAATCTCGGCCGCGCGGTGGCGGCCTCGGCCTGCGTGCCGATGGTGTTCGCGCCCTTGCGCCTGGGGCCGTTCTACGGCGACAGCATCCAGGTGTCGCTGGTCGACGGCGGCGTGCACGACAATCAGGGAACCGTGGCGCTGCTCGCTTCGAACTGCAACCTGGTGCTGGTGAGCGACGCCTGCGGCCAGCTGCTGATGGAGCCTGCGCCGCCACCGGGCCTCAAGGGCCTGATAAAATCGACCATGCGATCGTCGGACACGCTGATGGAACGCGTGCGCCTCGCCAGCTTTGGCGACCTCGACTCGCGGCGACGGTCCGGCCTGCTGCGCGGCCTGATGTTCCTCCATATGAAGGCAGGGCTCGATGCCGACATGATCAGGCTGCCGTTCTCGCAGGAGACGTATCGTTTGCGACGGGCGCCGCTGACGGCATCGGGCGTGCGCAAGGAATTTCAGCAGGCGCTGGCGGAGCTGCGGACCGATCTGGATATATTCGGCCCCGACGAGTCCTGCGGGCTGATGGCTTGCGGCTATCAAATGGCGTCGAAGGCCATCGAGCAGCAGCTGCCCAGGTTGCGGGATGTCTGGGCGCAGCCACCCAACACCGAATGGCCGTTCAAGGACATGCTGGCCGAGATCACCTCGACGGCAATGAGTACCCCGCGCCGCGATGAGCGGCTGCGAGCGCTGCGCCAGGGGCAAGGCGTCGATTTCCTCGGCAGTTCGCCGAGCCGGATCCTGAAGGACTGGCGCTGGCTGCGATCCCGCCTGATGGGCTGAGGCGCAGCGGCTCAAATCCCCGCCACCGACGCCCACAATTCCGACAGCCTGCGCCTGAACCTCGCCATCCCCGTCAGCGGCGCGGGCGCCTCTTCCTCTTCGGGCAGCCGCAGGCCGACGACATTGACCCGGCCGCCGGAGATGCTGCGCGCGACGAGAACGATAGAGTCCAGTTCCAGCGTCGCGCCTTCCTTCGGCGCGTGGTCGAGATGCACGTCGAAATAGTCTGCCAGCGTGAGATTGGCGTGCTCGGAATCGCTGGCGACGCCATAGATCTCCGCGAGTTCGCCGAGCGTGTGTTCGCCGGAGACGACGAAGTCGCCGAGCAGATGCGGGTCGGGCGCCGAGCTCGGCGCCATGTCGGCGAAGAAGCGATCCAGAGCTTCGGCTTTCTCCGGCGGCGCCAGCAGATAGATGTAATCCCCCGGCGCAATCGGATCGGCCTCCGCGGGGGAAAGGATGTGCTGGTCGCGGATCACCAGGGTCGGCTTCGACCAGGATGGAACGAGGCCGCGCCGGAAAAACAGGCTCTTCGGCCGCACCGAATAGCCGACCAGCTGCTGTTCGAGCTGGCCGGGCAGATCGAGTTCGACCCGGCGCGGCCCGCGATCGGCGCGAGGCAGCGCCACATGCAGCCGCCGCGCCGCCGCCGCCAGCGTCCAGCCCTGCAGCAATAGCGAGATGATGACGACGACAAAGGCGACGTCGAAATAGAGATAGGCCTTCGACAGCCCGACCAGCATCGGGATCGAGGCCAGGAAGATCGCGACCGCGCCGCGCAGCCCGGTCCAGGCGATGAAAGTCTTCTCGCGCCAGCTGAAGCGGAACGGCGCCAGGCACAAAAACACCGCAAGCGGCCGCGCCACCAGCATCAACACCAGCGCCACGATCACGGCAGGGATGATACTGACCACCAGCCGCTGCGGCGACACCAGGAGGCCGAGCATCACGAACATCACGATCTGCGCCAGCCAGGTCGCGGCGTCGAGAAACGTCACCACCGAATTATGCGCCCGTGTCGGCCGGTTGCCGATGATGATGCCGGCGAGATAGACCGCGAGAAACCCCGAGGCGTGCGCGATCTGCGCGGCCCCGAAGATCACCAGCGCCGCCGTGGTCACGAACGGCGCGTGCAGGCCCTGCGGCAGCGCCACGCGGTTGAGCGCCAGCACCACCAGCCGGCCGCCGATCACGCCGACGATGGTGCCGAGCAAAGCCTCGCGGCCGAGTTCCAGCGCGACATGGATGAACGAACTTTGCCCGACCGAAATCAGCTCGACCAGCATCAAGGTCAGAAACACCGCGAACGGATCGTTGGTGCCGGATTCGGCCTCCAGCGTCGCGCCGACGCGCGGACGCAGCCGCAGGCCCTGCGCATGCACCAGCAGAAACACCGCCGCCGCATCGGTCGAGGCCACCACGGCGCCGACCAGAAGCGCCTCGGTCCAGTTCAGGTCGAGCGCGTATTTCGCCACCGGCGCGGTGATCAGCGCCGTCAGCAGCACCCCGACGGTGGCCAGCACCATCGACGGCGCCAGCACCGCGCGGATGCTTTGAAAGCGCGTTCGCAGGCCGCCATCGAACAGGATCAGCGCCAGCGCCACCGACCCGACCAGATAGGTGGTGCGGACGTCGCTGAAGCTGACATGGCCGGGGCCAGAATCGCCGGCCAGCATGCCGATCACGAGAAACACCAGCAACAGCGGCGCGCCGAAGCGCAGCGCCAGCAGGCTCGACAGAATGCCGGCCATGACCAGGACCGCGCCAAGCAGAATGGCGATGCTGACCGAATCGAGAGAAGCCATGAACCCCCGGGCGTCGATCGCACGGCGCGATCGATGGCATCCTTATCGTCGCCACAGTTGGACGCCAACCCATTTCTGCCGCTAGCGCTAAATGGCCCGGTTTTGCTGGCTTTGGGCCACTTTGCCGGTGCGACGCGATGGCGCCGGCGCCACCATTGTGGAAATCTGCCGCAGTTTCGAATCAAGTTTTCCGAGCAGGCCAGCGGCCCTGAAAAGAGATTTTGACGATGGACCAGAACGACATCATCGACTTCCTGCAAGCGGCTGCGCGTTCGGTCGACACCGAGCTGACTTCGCCATGGTTCTATCTGCAGCTCGGCCTCACACTGGCCGCCGCCGGGATCGCGTTCGGCGCGGGCGCGGCGATCCGCGCGCGGATCGACTTGGCCACACTCGGGACCGGTTGGCCGGCACCGCTGCGGCAATTCATGCGCGTGCTGGTCGGCAGCGCCTCGACCGCGGTTTTCGCTGCCCTGACGGGGCTGGCGCGGGTGGCGATGCTGGCCGCGACCTGGCCCAGCCGCAGCTATCTGCTCAGCGTCGCCGCCAACATCGCCTTCGCCTGGCTGATCATCCGCCTCGTGACCTCGGTGATGCGCAGCACGTTCTGGGTCCGGCTGGTGGGGCTGGTGGCGTTTGTGGTGGCGGCCCTGAGCATTGTCGGCCAGTTCGAGCCGGCCATCGACGCGCTCGACTCGGTCTCCCTGGTGCTCGGCGGCCTGCGGCTGACGCCGCTGTTGCTGATCAAGCTCGGCGTGCTGCTGGTGGTGGCGTTGTGGCTTGCCAACATCGCCAGCAATTTCGTTGAAACCCGTATCACCCAGTCGGGCGACCTGACGCCGTCGATCCAGGTGCTGCTGGTCAAGATGATCCGGCTCGGCCTGATGATCTTCGCGGTCGCCGTCGTCATGAGCGCGGTCGGCATCAACCTGTCGGCGCTGGCGATCTTTTCCGGCGCGGCCGGCGTCGGCATCGGCTTCGGCCTGCAGAAGATCGTCGCCAATTTCATCAGCGGCATCATCCTTCTGGCGGACAAGTCGGTGAAGCCGGGCGATCTCGTCACCATCGGCGAAAGCTCCGGCCGCATCAGCGCGATGAAGACCCGCTATATCTCGGTCGCCGCCGGCGACGGCCGCGAATTCCTGATTCCCAACGAGGATCTGGTGACGCAGAAGGTCACCAACTGGACCTATACCGACAAGAACACGCTGGTGAAGGTGGTATTCGGCACCAACTACGACGCCGATCCGCGGCTTGTCTGCAAGCTCGCGATCGAGATCGCCGCCAGCGCGCCGCGCGCGCTCAAGAACAAGCCGCCGGGCTGCCTGCTCACCGAATTCGCCGAAGCCGGAATGAAGTTTGCCCTCACCTTCTGGATCGCGGACCCGGACGGCATGGACAATGTGAAGAGCGAGGTGATGCTGGAGCTGTGGGAGGCGTTCAAGCGCGAAGACATCCACGTGCCCTACCCGGTGCGCGAAATCCGGGTGCGCGGCGGGGCGCTGCCGGTGGAGACCGTGGTCGAGGCGTCCGGTTGATGGCGTACGTGCTTTGTTTCCGCAGGTTCCTGGAAAGCCATGCCATGCCAGGGGCCGAACCCATGCTTGCTACTGCCTGTTCCGATCATTAAATTGGGCCGGCAAATCAGATCTTCACGTGCTTTTGCCCGTCCCCTTGCCCGCCGGAACATGACCCGCCCATGAGCTATATCGAAGCCACCGATACCTCCGCGCTGCGCAAGACCGGGCAGATCAAGCTGCACGGGCCGAGCGGGTTCGCCGGCATGCGCAAGGCGGGCGCGCTGGTGGCCAAATGCCTCGACGAGCTGACCGATATCGTCAGACCGGGGGTGCCGACCGCCGAGATCGACGATTTCGTCCGCGAATTCGCCTTCCGCCATGGCGCCTACCCGGCGACGCTGATGTATCGCGGCTATCGCTACTCGACCTGCACCTCGATCAACCACGTGGTCTGCCACGGCATGCCCGGCGACCGCGGGCTGAAGGAGGGCGACATCGTCAATATCGACGTCACCTTCATCGTCGAGGGCTGGTACGGCGATTCCAGCCGGATGTATGCGGTGGGCCCGATCGCGCGCAAGGCCGAGCGGCTGATCGAGGTAACCTATGAGGCGATGATGCGCGGCATCGCCGCGGTCAAGCCCGGCGCCACCACCGGCGACATCGGCCACGCCATCCAGAGTTTTGTCGAACCACAGGGCATGAGCGTGGTGCGCGATTTCTGCGGCCACGGCCTCGGCCGCATGTTCCACGACGAGCCCAACATCATTCACGTCGGCCGGCCCGGCGAGGGCGTCGTGCTGAAGCCCGGCATGTTCTTCACCATCGAGCCGATGATCAATCTCGGCAAGCCGCATGTGAAGATATTGTCCGACGGCTGGACCGCGGTGACCCGCGACCGCTCGCTGTCGGCGCAGTTCGAGCATTCGGTCGGCGTCACCTCGACCGGCGTCGAGATTTTTACGCTGTCGCAGCGCCACGGCGAGAAGCCGCCGGGGGCGTGAATTTCAACCCGTCGTCGTCCCGGCCTTGAGCCGGGACCCATACGCCGCGGCATCTCGTTTTGGCACGCGGGTTGACGGCTTTTGCTCCAACAAACATTGGTGGTTATGGGTCCCGGCTCAAGGCCGGGACGACGCAGGTTTTGGGCAGAGTGGGCAAAGCGCAGGCGTGCCCACCGATTCGCAGTTGCAAAAACCGGCCGGGACGGCATGGTGGCGGCGATGCCCGCGAAAGCTGCCGATCCCCAAGACCCGCCCCCCGAGGCCCCGCACTATCTCGGCCATCGCGAGCGGCTGCGCGAACGCTTTCACGGCGCGGGACCGGATGCGCTGAGCGATTATGAATTGCTGGAGATGGCGCTATTCCCGGCGCTGCCCCGGCGCGACACCAAGCCTTTGGCCAAAGCATTGCTCAAGAAATTCGGCTCCTTCGCCGAAGTGGTTCACGCACCGGAAGCACGGCTGCGCGAGGTCGACGGCATCAAGGATGCGTCGATCCATCAGCTCAAGCTGATCGCCGCCGCCGCAAGCCGCATCGCGAAAGGCGAGCTGAAGCAGCGAACCGCGCTGTCGTCATGGAACGACGTCATCGACTATTGCCGCACCACGATGGCGTTCGCCGACAAGGAGCAGTTTCGCATCCTGTTCCTCGACAAGCGCAATCAGTTGATCGCCGACGAGGTACAGCAGACCGGCACCGTCGACCACACCCCGGTCTATCCGCGCGAGGTGATCAAGCGCGCGCTGGAATTGTCGGCGACTGCGATCCTCTTGGTGCACAATCACCCCTCCGGCGACCCGACGCCGTCGCAGGCCGATATTCACATGACCAAGGCGATCGTCGACATCGCAGCGCCGCTCGGGATTTCGGTGCACGATCACATCATCGTCGGCAAGAACGGGCATGCGAGTTTGAAGGGGTTGCGGCTGATTTAGGAACGCCGGCGCCTAAAGCCAAAGCGGACCGTGCCTCCTGTTTCGGAAACGGTGCAGCGTGGTTGGCGCAATGACCGCCTATTGCTCAAACGCCCGCGCCAGCCGGGCAATCGCCGGCGCGATGATCTGGCGCGGATAGCCGCTGAAGCCCAGCATCAGCCCCGATCGCGGCGGCGCCTCGACGTAGAGGCGGCTGATGGCACGAACGATGACGCCGTGGTCGCGGGCCGCCCGTTCGAGCGTGAGGTCAGACAGTCCTCGCCGCGTGTAGGCCACCAGATGCATGCCCTGGTCCGGCGCATCGACCGAGAGGTGATCGCCGAGGCGGCGCGTGATCGCGGCAACCAGGGTGTCGCGCTGGCCGCGGTAGAGCTCGCGCATCCGGCGGATGTGAGCGGCAAAATGTCCCTCGGCCATGAAGGCGGCCGCGACCTCCTGGCACAGACTCGATGGCTGGCGGTCCATCAGATAGCGCGCGGTCACGAAGGCGCGCACCAGCGCAGGCGGCATCACGGCGTAGCCGAGCCGCAGTCCCGGAAATAGCGCCTTGTTGAGGGTTCCGATGTAGATGACGCGCTCGGCTTCATCGAGGCCCTGCAGCGAGGCCAGCGGCCGGCCGCCATAACGGAATTCGCTGGCGTAGTCATCCTCGACGATCCAGGCGCCGGACTCGCGCGCCCATGCCAGAAGCTCGAGGCGGCGCGACATCGACAGCACCACGCCCGTCGGAAACTGGTGCGAGGGCGTGATGAAAACCGCACGCGCTTTTGGCGCGCGGCGGATACCCTCGGTGACGTCGATGCCATGTTGGTCGACCGGGATCGGGCGAACTCTGGCGCCGGCGGCGATCAGCGCGAGGCGGATCGAGGCGTAACCGGGATCCTCGATCCAGACTTCCCTGTCCGGACCCGGCAGGACACGGGTCACGATATCGACGGCCTGCTGGGTGCCCGCGGTGATCACGACCTGGTCGGGTTCGCAGCGCACCCCGCGCGCCGCCTGCAGATAATCGCAAACGGACCGGCGCAATTCCAGCATGCCTTGCGGATCGCCATAACCGAGGTGATGACGGCCAAAGGAGCGCAAGCTGCGCGCACTGAGCTTGCGCCACAGCTCGGCGGTGCGTGCGTCCACCAGCGTGCGCCCGAGATTGAAGGGGCGCTCGTCGCTTTGCATGGTCATGTCGACAAAACCACCGAGGTCACGCAAGGGCGCGGCTTTGGCAATCGGTGCCCGCCGCTTCTTGCGGCCATGAATCGCCGCGAAGGGTTCGGGAAGATCCGACGCGACATAGGTCCCGGCGCCCTTCCTGCCGAAGGCGTAGCCTTCGGCAAGGAGCTGCTCGAAGGCCGCGACGGCTGCGGAGCGGGAGACACCGAGCTGGACGGCGAGTTCGCGCGTCGAGGGCAGCTTGGTCGCGGCACCAAGCCTGCCCGAAAGAATTGCCGATCGCAGCTGCATGTATATCTGGCGGAACACCGGCGCGTCCGCCGCGCGATCCACCTCCAGCGCATAAAGCTCCGCCCAGCTTCGCCTGTTCTTCACGGGTGCCTTTCGAAAACGCCGGCCGGCCGCCGCCGCGTAAAAGTGGTATGCCTTATTGAAGCCAAGTGGCCCTTTGCGCAGGACCACCTTTTTTCTATCCTTTTTCAGATGAGATGGAAACCCGAGATACCCGTGCGCTCGAACCGCACGGCGGAGCGCGCCTGGTCATGAGCTCACCGCAGATGCGCCGTGCCGACAGGGTGATGTCGGATGAACGTACGCTGGAAACGCTGGCACGGGGATACAGCGGCAGCCTCGCCACCGTGAGCGAGGACGGTTTCCCGTATTGCATCCCGCTGTTGTATCTGTGGATCGACGGTGAAGTGTATCTGCACACCGCCAGCGGCCGCGGACATCTGCGCGCCAACATCGAGCGAGAGCCGCGCGTCTGCTTCGAGGTCGATGAGCAGGAAGGCGTGTTTGATTATGGCCGGTTTGAATGCGATTCGGGTCTGGCCTATCGAAGCGTGTGCCTGTTCGGCCGGATACGGATCGTCGACGATCGGAAGATCAAGCAGCAGTTCTGCGAGGCGCTGATGGAAAAATACGGCAAGCCGGAGACCGCGCGGCCCAAGGGCTTTTTCCCGCGGCTCGACGTCATCACCGTGTATGCGATCGCGGTCGAGCGCATGACCGGCAAGGAACATCCGCTGCCGCCGCTTTCCGAACAGTGGCCCGCGAAAGACCGGACCAAGACGCCAAACGCTTCGTTGTGCAGCGACGGCCCGCGCTCATCCCTCGAGTAATCCAATGCGCCGCGAGGCGGTTGCGCTTCGGACCGCGCCAACAGCAGGTAGCGCCGTGCATTTTGCGTTGATGATTTCTACTCGAGTGGGTGTATGATTTTGAACAGACACCCGCCGATTAAAATGATGGTCTCAATATCATCACCGCCGAATCACTGGCATGCATACGGTGACAGAATGTGTCGTACGCATGCCATTCGATCGGAGCGGCACAACGATGCGCGAGTCAACGCGGACATCGGGACGGCAGTCAACGCGGACGTCGAAACGGCAGTCGTCGCCGTTCCCCTGGTTCGGAGCCATCGTCGCCAGCGTGCTGCTGTGGTCGTTGCTCGTCTGCAGCATCTGGAAGGTCTACTTTACGACGCTGTAATACTTTCATGACGTAAAAGGGTGGATCACCCGGCGGTAGAGCTTCGCCCTCACATGATGACGTTGAGACCGGCATCGGTGAGCGCGGGGGCATCATCCCGTATTTCGACCAACCCGAACACCATCAGGGTTCGCAGGTCGCGCTGACTGACGGGCAGCAGCCTGGTCCGGTTGCCTCTGATATCCCTGAGCACCCAGCGCAGATCAACGGCGCGGTGGCGATCCGCAGGAGCGGTGTAGATGTCGGACTCGACGATTGCCTTGAAGAGGGCCGACTTCGGTGCTTCGTCCCAAATCTCCGCAGCCACCAGCGTCGAGGCGGCGAGATTGAACACGCTATCCGGTTCGGGCGCACCAAAGTTTGGGGGCGCGATCGGATGTTCGATTGCATTGGTCTGGTCTGCGACGAGCATGATTCGCATCGTGCCCCGAACGGGGCCGTATCGCGTGGTCAATACGGCTCACGGCGCCATATTCTATGCTGAGCCGCTTCGGCGCGGAGGACCCGCAGGCGGCATGGTGCGCACAAAACTCGGCCGCGCCGCGTGACGCTCATAATAGCCGCGGAGATGGGGCGCGGCAGCGAGCGCTGCGGCGCCTTCGGGCAATTGCCTGACATAATAGAGGATGGGCAGCAGATTGATGTCGGCGAAGGTGAACTCGTCGCCGACCAGATAGCCGCTGCCGGCGACCGCCTTGTCGAGGATTCCGATCTGCTCGCCCACCGCCGGCATCACGGCGTCGATCGTTCCGCGGTCAGGCTCTGCCGGTCTCGCGGCGAGATAGGCGAACAGATAGGTCCGGATCAGGGTGCGGTCGATCGCGGTGTTGACCAGCGAGACCCATTGCGCGGTGAGCGCGGCGAGGCGGGGATCGGACGGAAAGACAGGCGGACCCGGGAAATGGCGATCGAGCCAGGTCGCGATCGCGCTGGATTCGAACAGTTCGAGATCGCCGTGGCGAAGCACCGGCATCTTGCCCAGCGGATGGATGGCAAGAATTTCCGGCGCGCGAAGCGGCCGCTCCGTCAGCTCATAGTCGATCCCCTTCTCCTCACAGACCATGCGGACGACGCGGGTGTAGGTCGACCGCGCCGAGCCGATGATCTCCGGTTTGGTCATGGCCTGCCTCTCCACGGTAGCCGAGCGTCTGGGCGTCGGGGTAACGATGTCGACATTACTGCCGTAGCATGATCAGCGGATCGGCGGCGTCGGGCACCCGTCGCCATTGCGCATTGTCGTCGGCCTCGAACTGCCAGACCTCGCCGCTTTTCGACATCAGCAGCATCTGGCCATGCTCCAGCCGCCATTGCGTCGGTGCAAAGGCGGATACCGCCGGATCGCATTTCGGCTTGAGGAAGACCTGGAAATTGTCCGGCGACGCCTCGGTGTTGGTCAGGGTCAGGCCGCAGATCAGCTCGCCATTGCCGCGGACCATGGCCCAGTCGCCGATCATCTGATCCATCGATTTCGCCAGCGATCGGGCCGCCGCCAGATTCTGCAGGATGTAGATGCCCTCGCCCTGCCGCAGCCCTTCCAGAATCCCGCTCTCGACTTCGGTAAAGTCGATCACGGCTTCACCGGTTGAATCCTGCAGCCGCACGATATCGCCCAGTCCCTTGATGCTCCAGGCCGCGATATCCTTGGTAAACGGCAGCGCCGCGGCGCAGCCCGGCTCGAGTTCGAGCTTGAGACCCTGCGGCGCCGTATCGTTCTTCAGCGTCACCACGCAGGTCTTGCTGCGCTCGGTGGTCGAGAGCTCCCACTGCCCGATCATGTTTTTTCGTAAAGTCGCCGCATCCTGCGCCCACGCCTGCGATTGCCAGGCTGAAAACGCCAACAGCGCCGCGAGCGCCATGCCGGGCCGGAGTCGCATCAGCGGCTCTTGGCCGGGGTTTCCGCAACCGGCGTCAGCGGGCCCTTGCCGGCGAACCAGGCTTTCAGGTTATCGACCACCAGCTGGTCCATGGCGTTTCGCGTCACCACCGAGGCGGAGCCGATATGCGGCAGCAGCACCACGTTCTGCATCGCGCGCAGTTCGTCCGGCACCGTCGGCTCATTGGCGAACACGTCGAGTCCCGCGGCGAGAATGGTCCCCGACTTCAGGGCTGTTATCAGCGCCGGCTCGTCGACCACCGAGCCGCGCGCGACGTTGATGATGACGCCGCGCGGCCCAAGCGCCTTCATGACATCGGCGTTGACCAGTTTGGCCGTCGCGGGTCCGCCGGGGACGATGATGACCAGCGTATCGACCGCCTTCGCCATCTCGATCAGGTCCGGATAATGATGGTACGACACCCCGTCGGCCGGCTTGCGGGTATGATAGACCACGGGGACGCGGGAGGCATCGAGCCGGCGCGCGATCGCCTGGCCGATCCGGCCCATGCCGACCATGCCGACCTTGCGATCCCTGAGCGAGCCGACGCTGAGCGGAAAATTCTGGGTCATCCAGAGGCCGGAACGGAGGTAGCGGTCGGCCTTGATGAACTCGCGCAGGGTCGCGATCAAAAGCCCCATGGCGATATCGGCGACCTCTTCGGTCAGCACGTCGGGCGTGTTGGTGACGACGATATTGTGATCGCGCGCGTAATTGGCGTCGACGTGATCGTAGCCAACGCCAAAGGCGGCGACGATCTCGAGTTTCGGGAAACGCCCCAGCGTCTTGCCGTCGCCGCGCACCGAGTTGTAGGTCACCGCGGCGCCGCGGATTTTCTCCGCGACCGCAGGCGTCAGCCGCTCCAGATCGGCCGTTGTCTCGAATTTGTGCAGCACGAACTGGTCGGAAAAACCGTTGTCGACGATCGGCTTGCTCGGCCCATAGATCAGCAAATCGACTTTTTCCGAGGAAATATTCCCGCCAGACATCAGTTTTCCTTTCCAAGCGCGCTTTCGTGCCAGCGCCGCAGCACCAGGTGCGAGGTTAACGCCAGCAGCCCATAAATGACAATCCCGGCGACGGAGAGCAACAGCAGCGCCGCGAACATTCGGGCAATGTTGAGGCGATAGCCGGATTCGGCGATTCGGTAGGCGAGCCCGGAACCGGCACCGGCGGAGCCGGCCGCGATTTCGGCGACCACGGCGCCGATCAGCGCCAGCCCGCCGGCGATCCGCAATCCGCCGAGGATAAACGGCAGCGCGGCGGGCAGCTTCAGATATAGCAGCGTCTGCAGCCGCGAGGCGCCGTAAAGCTGGAACAGGCCGGCCAGATTACGGTCGACCGAATTCAGGCCCAGCGTGGTGTTGGCGAGCACCGGGAAGAATCCGACGATCCAGGCGCAGACGATGACGGCGGTTTCCTGCGGCAAATAGATCAGGAGCAGCGGCGCGATCGCGATCACCGGCGTGACCTGCAGGATCACCGCATAGGGAAACAGCGAATATTCCAGCCATTTCGACTGATTGAACAATAGCGCCAGCAGCACGCCGCCGACCGCGGCGGCAATGAAGCCTTCGAGCGTGGTCCGTAGCGTGACCAGAAGCGATTGCGACAGCACCCCCCAATCCATCATCAGCGTGCGAAAGACGGCGCCGGGTCCGGGCAGCACGTAGGGCGGAATGTCGTTGAGCCGCACCACCAGCGCCCAGATCGCGATGCCGGCGGCCAATACCACGACGGGGAGCCCGATCCGGACCAGGCGCAGGATGCGATTGTCGGGCGCGCCCTGCTCGGCGGATAATGGCGGTGTCTGCAGCGAGCTCATCAGCCGGGCTGCCCGGCATAGGATGGCACCAGCGCGGCGGAAACTTCGCGGCAATAGCCGGCATATTCTGCGGAAGTTCGAAACGCCTCGCCGCGCGGCTCGGGCGCGTCGATGCGAATTTCGGCGGACAGCCGTCCGGGCCGCGATGTCATCACCACCACGCGCTGCGACAAATAGACCGACTCGAACACCGAATGGGTGACGAAGATGACGGTCTTGCGCAGATCGCGCCACAGCGCCAGCAGATCCTTGTTGAGCCGAAAGCGGGTGATCTCGTCGAGCGCGGCGAACGGCTCATCCATCAGCAGGATTTCCGGATTCGTGACCAGCGCGCGCGCCAGCGACACCCGCATCTTCATGCCGCCTGACAATTCGCGCGGGTAGGCGTCGGCGAATTCCGCAAGCCCCACTTGCGCCAATGCCTCATCGACGCGCCGGTTCGCTTCAGGCATCGGCGTCCGCGCCAGTTTCAGGGGCAGCCGCACATTCTCGCGCACGCTGGTCCAGGGCATCAAGGTCGGCTCCTGAAACACGAAGCCGATCGAATGCCCCGTGCGCGCCGCTCCGCCTGGCCCAGCCACGCCGACGGTGCCCGTGGTCGGCGCATTGAGGCCCGCGATCAGGCGCAGCGCCGTCGACTTGCCGCAGCCGGACGGCCCGAGCAGCGACACGAACTCGCCCTTGCGCACCGCAAGGTCGAGCGGCCCCAGGGCCATGACGCCGCTGTCATAGGTTTTGGTGACCGCGCGCAGGCTCACCGCGAGATCGGGCGTGCCGGGGCTCGCTTCGGACAGAGCTGCGGGCGCGGCCATTGCGGCGCTCTAGTTCTTCGGTCGCAGATCGAGGCCGATACCCTTGTTGACGAAGCGAAGCGTGTAGGCCTTGCGGTAGTCGACGTCGGAACGCACTACGCCGGCCCGCACCATCTTGTCGAAGAAGCTCGCCATCCGCGCGTCGCTCATGGCGCCGATGCCGTCGCGCAGGGTATCGCCGGAATCGACAATGCCGTATTCCTTCATCTTGTTGATCGAGTACGCCAGCAATTCGTCGGTCATTTCCGGATTGAGCTTCTTGATCATGGCGTTGCCGGCGGCGTTGTCGCCGTAGAGATAATTGTACCAGCCGACGATGGAGGCATCGACGAAGCGCTGCACCAGGTCCGGCTTCTTGTCGGTGATTTCGCGGCGCGTCTCGATCAGGGTCGAGTAGGTGTTGAAACCGTAATCGGCGAGCAGCACGATCCCCGGCTTGAACTTGGCGGCTTTTTCCACCGCGTAGGGCTCCGAGGTGACGTAGCCCTGCATCGCGCTTTTGCCGTCGGCGATAAAGGGCTGCGGATTGAAGGTGTAGGGCTTTACCCTGGCCTCGCTGAAGCCGTATTCGGACTTCAGCCACTGGAAATAGCTGGAGATCCCCTCCTTGGACACGAACAGGGTCAGCGGCTTGAGGTCCTCGAGCTTGGTCACGTTGCTTTCCGGATGCGTCAGCAACACCTGCGGATCCTTCTGGAACATGGCGGCGACCGTCACCACGGGCACATTGTTGGCGACCGCATCCAGCGACATCAGCGTGTTCGCAGCCATGAAAAAGTCGAGCTTGCCGGCGATCAGCAGCATGCGGTTGTTGTCGTTGGGACCACCCGGCACGATGGTGACGTCGAGCCCGTATCTGGCGTAGGTGCCGTCGGCCGCGGCCTGGAAAAATCCGCCATGCTCGGCCTCGGCCACCCAGTTGGTTCCGAACGAGACCTTGTCCGGCGCGGTTTGGGCGCGCGCGGACGCGGTGGCCATGATGAGGGCCGCGAGCCCAGCGGTTAACGCTCGCAGCAAAAGAACCGGCTTCATGATTGGACTCCGTCGATCGTTCTGGCCCATGATGGGAGGCACGGGCGGCTCGTTTCCGCCCGCGTAATGAGACCAAACTAGCTTGCCTGTCGATTTAAGGAAACCTCCCGCGCGATGACTTCGACCCGGCCTCCCCGCGACTGGACCGACATTCACTGGCCCGATTTTTCCGCAGCCGCAGCTGCGCGCTGGATTGCGGTCCTGCCGCTTTCGGCCACCGAACAGCACGGTCCGCATTTGCCTGTCGGCACCGACGTCATGATTGCGCAGGCCTATCTGGCGCGGGTGCGCGAGCTGCTCGCCGATCAGATTCCCGCAACCTTCCTTCCGCTTCAGCCGGTCGGCATTTCCACCGAGCACGTCAGCTATCCCGGCACGCTGACGCTGCCCGTGGACGTGGCGCTGAAGAGCTGGATGGCGCTCGGCGAATGCGTCGCACGCGCCGGGCTCAAAAAACTGGTGGTGGTGACGAGCCATGGCGGCAACAGCGCGGCCATGAGCCTGGTGGCGCAGGACCTGCGCGCGCAACACGGACTTCTGGTCGTCACCACCGGATGGTCGCGCTTTGGCGCGCCGGAAGGATTGTTCACGGCGGAGGAACTGCATCACGGCGTCCATGGCGGCGCGGTCGAAACATCGATCATGCTGGCCAGCTGGCCGCAAGCCGTGCGCCGCGAAGCGATAGCGGACTTTCGGCCCACCAGCGTGGCGATGGAAAAGGATTATCGCTGGCTTTCGGCGCACCGGCCGGCGCCGTTCGCCTGGCAGGCCCAGGATCTTCACTTAAGCGGCGCCGCCGGCGATGCCACCCAGGCCTCGGCGGAAAAGGGCCAGCTTCTGCTTGACTATGGCGCGGCCGCCTTCTGCGAACTGCTTGCCGATGTCGACAGATTCGATCCGGCGATATTTTCTATCGCGCCGGAGAAATGACGTTGGTTCGGTCAAGCTTTTGTAGCAACGGCGAAAATATCATTACCCGGAATTAATGGAACAGGTCTCGAACCGGTTTCGAGCAGGCTCCGTCCAACTGGGCATGCGGACCATCAAGGCCGCCCTTAACCGGATGGAGTTTCCAAATGTCGATCAAGACCAAGATTGCCGCCCTCGCTCTCGCCGCGCTCGCCGTCACCGGCAGCCTCGCTTCCGCCTCTACTCCCGCAGAAGCCCACGGTTTCGGCCTCGGCTGGGGCGTCGGAGCTGGCCTGGTCGGCGCCGCCGTGGTCGGCAGCGCGATCGCCGCCAGCAACGACGGCTATTATGGCGGCTATCGCCGCTGCGGCTGGGTTCGCCAGTTCGACGCCTACGGCAATTACATGGGCCGCGTTCGGTCCTGCAATTACTGAGATCGGCTGAGAGGACTTTAGTCGGACGCGTTTTCTTCACGCGAACCGGTACCCTTCGCTTGAAAACGCGCTGATGTGGATCCGCGTCCGGCACGGGCGCCTCATCCACTCCCGTGCCGCACCCGACCCGCCCGGCTGTCCCCCCGGGCGGGTCACGTTTTACTTACCATCCAAGGGAGGGTGGTGACCGCGCATTGACATAGTATAGGGGGGTACCCTATATTTCCGTGATGGCGCATACCATCCGGGATAAGAAAAAGCTGTTGGCCCGCGTTGGCCGGATTCGCGGCCAGGTCGAGGCGATCGAGCGTGCGCTCAACGACGAGGCCGAATGCGAGCGCATCATGCACATGATCGCCGGCATCCGCGGCGGCGTCGCGGGGCTGATGGCGGAGGTGGTCGAGGACCATATCCGCACCCATCTGGTCGATCCCGACAAGAATCCGGGCGCGCTCAACGCCGATGCCGCGGACCAGCTGATCGAAGTGGTCCACACCTATCTGAAGTGAGAAACCCCATGAGCGATGCTGAGCGGGTGTTTCCGCTTCCCCCGCACGACCACGTCTTTCTCGGCCACGACCATGACAAGGCCGAGCGCCGGACCTGGGCGGTGATCGCGCTATGCAGCGTCATGATGATCGCCGAGATCATCGGCGGCGTGCTGTTCGGTTCGCTGGCGCTGGTCGCCGACGGCCTGCACATGTCGACGCATGCCGGCGCATTGCTGCTGGCGGCGCTGGCCTATACCTACGCCCGCAAATATGCCGGCGACCGCAATTTTACCTTCGGCACCGGAAAATTCGGCGATCTCGCCGGCTATTCAAGCGCCATCGTGCTGGCGATGATCGCGCTGTTGATCGGCTATGAGGCGGTGTCGCGGCTGCTCAATCCGGTTGCCATCAGCTTCAACGAGGCGATCCCGATCGCCGTGCTCGGCCTTGCCGTCAATGTCGCCAGCGCCTGGCTGTTGTCCGGCGGGCATCATCACGGCCACGACCATGGTCACACGCATGGTCACGGCCATGACCATGGCGACGAAGTTCGCCAAATCGCGCTCGGCGGCGCCATTCTGCGGATCGAGGTCTTTGAAGACAACGTGCCGCCGCGCTTTCGCTTGCGCGCGGAGACGGGTCCGCTGCCGCCAGCCGCCGATCTCAGCATCGAGACGTCAAGTCCGGAGGGCGGCCGGCAGCTGTTTGGGCTGGAAGACCGCGGCGGATATCTAGAGTCCCGCGACGAGATCCCCGAACCGCATGCCTTCATCGCCAAGGTCCGCCTGATGCAGGCGGGCCAACTCCACGAACGTGAACTCGAATTCGAGGAGCACGATCATGCCGCCGGGCATGGCGCACATCACCGCGACAACAATATGCGCGCCGCCATCATTCATGTGATGGCGGACGCCGCGGTATCGGTTCTGGTCATCGCCGGGCTGTTGCTGGCGCGGGCGTTCGGCTGGCTCTGGATGGACCCGCTGGCCGGCTTTATCGGCGCGCTCGTGATCGCCAATTGGTCGGTCGGACTACTGCGCGATACCGGCGGCATCCTGCTCGATCGCATGCCGGATCCACACATGGCCGAGAAAGTTCGCAGGGCGATCGAAAGCGAGGGCGATCAGGTCACCGATTTGCATCTGTGGCGGCTCGGGCCGGGGCATCTCGGCGCCATTGTCGCGGTGGCGACATCGGGGACATCGGAAGCGGCGCACTACCGGCAGCGGCTGGCCAGGTTCGCCGATCTGTCCCACGTCACGGTCGAGGTCCAGCACGCGCATCCGGCCGATGGTTCGGGGTTGTCGGTCATCCCGTGATGATTTGACCGGTGAATCCTGTTGCACACCCGTCACAATACGCTGCCATTCAACGGTAGTTTCGGAGTTCTTCATTGTAGCTGCGAATGATTTGCAATAACGCTGGGAATGAAACGCGCCTCCGTTTGATCTCGCTCTCGACCGCAGCCATCGCGCGACGGCGATCCAAACGGCTGGCTTTCGTTCCCGGGGTAGCAGCGCGCCGGCATTGATGCAGTAATGAAAGAGACCGCCGGAATGCTCGCGCTGGATATATCGACCCGATGAACCGCTGCAGCAGCCGATCCTGGGAGCGTGTCGTCGCGGGCATCGGGCTTGGCCTGCTCGCACTCGAAGCGCCGGCGCGCGCGGCGGACATGCCGGTCAAGGCGCCCGTTCCGAAAGCCGTCTATAACTGGACCGGATTTTATCTCGGCGGTCATTTCGGCTACGGCGGCGGCAGCTTCGGCCCCGGCACCAATCCACTGCCCGAGCAGGGCGTGTTTCTTCCGCACAGCGTCACCGGCCTGATCGGCGGTTTCGAAGCCGGCTACGCCAGGCAGTTTTCCAACCATGTCGTGCTCGGCATCGAAGCCGATGCGTCCTTCACCAGCCCGCTCGACGGCCCGGCGCTGACGCCGGCGCCGTTCAATACCAACATCGATTACGTCGGCACCGTGCGCGGGCGGGCCGGATACGCGGTCGGAACGGTCATGCCCTATGTGACCGGCGGCTTCGCCTGGGGACACAGCCACGTCAATATCAACGACGCCGCCGGCGCCGTCGTCTCCTCACCCGGGCAATATCAGTTGGGCTGGACCGCGGGTGCGGGTGTCGAATTTGCAGTCAGCGGCAACTGGAGCGCCAAGGTCGAATATGACTATATCGATCTCGCGCGCCGGATGTATGACCTGAGTGCCTTCGGCCTGCCGGGCGTCAATGTCGATCCCAATATCCACCTCATCAAACTCGGACTGAACTATCGCTTCGGCGATACGCCGCCTTGGGCGGTGTCAGATGCCGCCAAACCCGCGCTGCCGGAATCGGACGCGTGGAATGTCCATGCCCAGACGACATTTCTGCCGGAGGCCTATCCGGCCTTCCGCGCGCCCTATGGCGGCACCAACAGTCTTCCCGGCGGCGGCCAGGCGCGCGAGACCTGGACAACGACGGCTTTTCTGGGGGTGAGGTTGTGGAAGGGCGGCGAATTCTATTTCGACCCCGAGTTGGCGCAGGGATTTGGCCTCGATGGCACGCTGGGCCTCGCCGGGTTTCCGAACGGCGAGGCGCAAAAGGCCGGCGCCGCCTACCCCAAGATTCGTCCGCAGCGCTATTATCTCAAGCAGACCTTCGGGCTCGGCGGCGAGCAGGAGGAGGTTGCCGACGGGCCGAACCAGCTCCAGGGCAAACGCGACATCGATCGCGTCACCCTGGTCGTCGGGCGCTTCGCGATCGGAGACTTCTTCGACAACAACAGTTATGCGCACGATCCGCGCGCCGATTTCATGAACTGGGCGATGTGGTCGTCGGCGGCATACGATTTTCCGGCTGATCTGCCGGGTTTCACAAGGGGCGCGGTGGCTGAACTCAACCGCAAGGACTGGGCGGTGCGCGCCGGCGTGTTCGAGGTGCCGACGGCTCCCAACAGCGACGTCCTCGTCATCGACTCCAAAAATATCGGCACGATCGCCGAATTCGAGGCGCGCTATACGTCGTTCGATCAGCCCGGCAAATTGCGGCTCGGCATTTTCGCCAACCGCGGCCATACCGGAAATTACGACCAGGCGCTGGCGATCAGCGATGCCAACCCCCTGCTCGACATCAACGCGGTCATGACCGGCATCCGGACCGACAATCTCAAATACGGCTTTTACGCCAATATGGAGCAACAGATCGCCCGGGATATCGGCCTGTTCGCCCGCGTCAGCTGGAACGACGGCCAGAACGAAATCCTGTCGTTTACCGATATCGACCGCAGCCTGTCGGGCGGCCTTTCCATCAAGGGCAGCTATTGGGGGCGCCCAAGCGATACCATCGGGCTCGGCGGCGCCATCAACGGCCTCTCGGTAGCCCACCGCGATTT
>Ga0302320_10002785_pt1 | contig 40896 bp, 44 predicted proteins | sample Bog_T0_3_FD_202130 | JGI IMG/M metagenome (GOLD analysis project Ga0302320, IMG submission 202130) | Peat permafrost microbial communities from Stordalen Mire near Abisko, Sweden - Bog_T0_3 | ecosystem: Environmental > Terrestrial > Soil > Wetlands > Peat | place: Sweden: Abisko, Stordalen Mire... | reverse complement strand
ACTCCGGCACCGTCTTCTGGGGCCACGAAGCGCAAATCGGCTACTTCCCCCAGGACGTAGGCGCAACAATCGAGCATGGTCTCACGGTAGCCGAGTGGCTCCATCGCTGGAACCCCGCCGCCCACGTAGAAGAAATCCGCGGCATCTTAGGCCAGATGTTATTCAGCGGCGAAGAAGGCGAAAAGCAGACCAAAGCATTAAGCGGCGGCGAGCAAGCCAGGCTAGCCTTCTGCAAGCTAATCCTGACCAAGCCCAACATATTAATCTTCGACGAGCCTACGAACCACTTAGACCTGGAAGCCATCAACGCCTTGAACATAGCTTTGCAGCGTTACGAAGGCACCGTGTTACTCGTCACCCACGACCACGACCTGATCGATGAAGTAGCCACACGTCTCTGGAATTTTAAGTCAGATGGCATAGAAGACTTCCAAGGCCCTTACGCCGAATGGAAAGGCAAGCACAATTAGGTAAGCTGACAGACATGAAAGATGAATGCGTTTCCGCCGAATTCGAAAAATCAATCGCATCCATAACCGGACTTTGCGTGAATCACATTTGGCGTGGCTACGGTTCAGCAATTTTTCTTGAGATAGGCAGTCTCCTTCCCGGAAGAATACGGCGCGACGGCACACCTGGAAACCCCATAGGCGAATTCACAGTCTGTATTGAATGGAGTTGGCGGATTGAAGGGAAGCGCAGAATCTGGTGCGGAAGCTGGACCGAAGAGGAGAAATGGCCGAAGACATTTGCGCGGCTGACCGGTTCGCTTGTAGAATCCGTCAGCCTCTTCGGAAGGATTCCAGAGATCGATGTTGGCTTTTCAAATGGACTTCACCTGTTGTCAATGATGACCGCGGAAGGTGATCCGGAGTGGGGACTCATCGATAGAATCAGCTCGGTTTCCTTTGACATTCGTGCGGGAAGGCTCAAGATCGACCGTCGAGTTCAAGCTAAGGGCAGATGGCCCACGTCTGACAACATATAAAGTCGGGTGGCCTTCAAAGTCAGGATTTTCAGACCTGGGAATCCTCGGACCCCAACCCGCCGGACTGCCACCCTGAAACTGCTCCTAACGCTTGGGCAGGCCGGGGATTTATCCCCGGCAATCGTCTGTAGCGCCGGTCTCCAGACCGGCTGTCGCGCGGGCGTCCTCGCCCGCGCTCCAAACCCACTTCCACCCCTTCAACCCTGCTCGTTCCGGATTATTCACCACATACCGGACGGCACGCTCCAACTCGTCCCCATTGCGAATTAGCCGGTCATAATACTCCCGCTGCCAGAACGCGCCGCCGCGACCGAGAATCTCGTTCGCCTTTCTGGCCGTAAAGGACTTCCAGCCTTGAAGCACCTTGCTCAATTCCTGCCCCGGTAGCAACCGGCACACAACATGCACGTGATTGGGCATGACACACCAGGCCACGAGCCGATACCGCTTTCCCTGCCAGAAATCGAGAGCGTCGGCCACCAGTGCACTAATGCGTGGATCGCGCAGGAAACATGCACCCAAGCCCCGATCAAAACACTCTTCCAGTTTTGCAGTGCTGAATTCGGCAACCAGCACATCTTGGGACGGCGACAGGTGAGCGCCCACGCGCTTTGCCGCGATCAGAATGCGGTGACGCTCCGCTATCTTCTTGAGGACCGGCAGCGGCAGCGAGTCCGCCAAATGAAAGGTAAGGAAATACAGGCCTGCGTCCTTCTCCCAATGGGGCAGGCGTCCGCGCTGCCGAATGCGCACTTCACCGAACCGAGGTTGTACCGCCCCCTGAACGACGTCAGCGGTTGCAGGCTGTGGACCAGCGATTGGCTTGGCCATCACTGCGAATTCTACGCCTGACGGATGGGTGCGGGCGAGACGCCCGCACAACAGCCGGTCTGGAGACCGGCGCTACCGTATGGACCTAAGATGCCTTGATATCACCTAGACCGGGAGGCGGGCGACCCACCCTCAACCCACGAAAAACCCAGGGGCAGCCCATCCTTGAAGCGGCTTCATCGCGGCAGGGGAGAGGCCACGGGACTGAAGTTGACACCTGTGCGGCAATGCCGCATACTCCGCTCGTGAGCATCTCCATGCTGACGGTCGTCGAAACCAGCGCATTTGCCCGCCGGGCAGAGAAGCTGCTTTCCACAGACGAGCACGAGGAGCGGCTCTTCTTTCTCGCCCTCCATCCGCAATCCGGTGACGAGATTCCGGGCCCGGGCGGGGTGCGCAAGGTGCGCTGTGCGGCGCGAGGCAAAGGGAAATCCGGCGGAGTGCGGGTAATCTACTACTTCTTCGACGAAGAAAACCCCCTCTACGCCATCTTTCTCTACGGCAAGAACGAGCAAGCGAACCTGACACCGCTGCAAAAACGAGAGGTCTCGGCCTTCACAGCCACACTCAAGGCCGCCGCAAAAGTACGGAGGATCAAACCATGAAGCGCAAGAACGTATCCAACGAACTCGTCGAAGCCATGCGCGAAGCCGCCGCCATAGCCCAGGGAGAAGCGGCCCCTGTGGCAGCGCATCAATTTCCCCTCCCGCTCGACGTAGATGTACGCGCCGTCCGCGCCGCCACCGGCCTCAGCCGCACGGAGTTCGCCCGCCGCTTTGCCCTCGACCCTCGCGCCCTCCAGGATTGGGAACAAGGCCGCCGCCGCCCCGACCGCGCCGCCCGAGCCTATCTCACCGTCATCGCCCGCCATCCCGATACTGTAGTGGAAGCCTTGGCAAGCTAGCTTCTTCAAATCAGGACCCCTAAAAAGCGAGGGGGCCGCACAAGGCGGCCCGCTCTAGCCCTATTATGCCCCAGACTGGGGTTTAGCAGGCTCACACCTGCGAACAACTGTAGCTGTTCTGCGCCCTTTCGGCGCCGAATACAAGGGAATAAATACGCCGGATACCCCAAGTCTCGCCTCCGAGACTTGGCATTCAGCAATCCTCAAACCAGCACCAGCCGAACCCGCCGTCCCACCGCCGCCGCAGCCCGCTGCACGGTATCCAGTTGCACCTTATCGTTCTTCGGGTCCAGCAACTTGTCCAAATGCGCGCGGCTCGTTCCCATGCGCCGCGCCATCTCCGCCTTGGTGATTCCCTGCTTCTCCATCGCTTGCTGCACCTGCCACGCCAGAACCTCCTTCACCGCGAAGTTCGTCGCGTCCTCATAAATCCCCTCTTCCTTGAGAAAATCTTCCAGCGTAGAACCAATATGGGGATTGTTCTTCATAATTCAACCTCTTTCTGACGCGCCCTCGCCAATCCCAATTCCGATTCCGGCGTCTTCTGCGTCTTCTTGATGAATCCGTGCAGCAGGACCATGTGCCCGCCTGAAGCACAAAACAAAATACGGGCTATCCGATTGCTCCCCAGGCTGCTGCGAACCTCCCACATCCCGTTTCCCAGAGGCCGGCAAAGCGGCATCCCGATCGGCCAGCCCATCTCTACCAGCCGAAGATCGCGCCCAAGAACCTGGCGATCCTCCGCAGGCAGCCCTTTGAGCCACTCCCGGACAGGCTCTCCGCCCGTCTTGGTGCGATAGAACGCCACGACCAGCTTCTTATCGCCAACCATGCTCGCGCCTTTCATTTGTAGTGTATCTTATAAAGTACGTCCAGGCAAACGTACATCAAACTCACATGTGCCAGAGTTTTGCGATTTGCGTTTCTCCAGAAGCTGACAGCAGGCCAACCCGGCCGCCGAACGCCTTATCCCAGCGACTCAATATAAGCCGCGAAGCACTCGTTATACAGCGCCCCCGGTCGCCGCTCCTGAATCCTTCTCACGATCTCGGGTCCAGCCATACCGAGTCTGTGAAGGATCACACCTGGCGAGTAGCTCAGGCCTGACCCTCCAAATATGATCGGGTGCCCCAGGTCCCGCCTCTGGGACCTGGGAGGCGGACACAGGAAGGTCAGGATCGTTACTCAATTCCCTTCGTGGTATACTGGATCTCAGAATCACCTATCGACTGTCCTCGTTCGCGAGGCAGCAAATCCTAAGGCCGCCGCAAGGCGGCCTTAGCGCTTAAGGCAAGCCAATGCACATCGCGTACATGGACGACGCTGGCGATCTCGGTGCACTGGCAAATCCACCACTTCACAACGACCAGCCCGTCTTCGCCCTGACCCTCCTCGTCGTGAATCAAGTCCGCCTTGCCGCCTTGGTTCCGGAATTCCTCCAGATCAAGAGAAACTACTTTCCCGGGCTCATCCCTCCCGCATCGCATTTCCTGGCCGCGGTGTTGCCTGAGATCAAAGGCGCCGACATTCGGCGAGACATCGCCACCGGCTCCCGCAATAAGGCCAGGCACGCAACCCGATTCTTCTCAGAGATCGTCGATCTCTGCATCCGGTCCGAAGCGAGATTGATCTCAAGAGTCTACGTCAAAGGAATCGGCCAGCAAAACCGCCATACCTCCGTCTACACAGCGGCATGCCAGGCGCTTTTCAAAAGCTTTGATCACTACCTCTCGACCGTCGACGACGTAGGGATTTGCATCGCCGATTCCCGCACCAAGGGCCTCAACGTTCCAGTTGCGCACTCCATCTTTACCCAGATGTTCAGCATCAGGCAGGTCCACTTTCCGCGCATCATGGAACTCCCAACGTTTGGGCACAGCGAAAATCACGTCGGAGTTCAGATCTGTGATTTGCTGGCTTCAGCACTCATCGTACCTGCGGCAGTACACACATATTGCACAGGCCACATCGCAAACGTTCATGTCCAGCCTGGATATTCAAAGATCCGTGCGCTCTTCACAATCAGATTGCAGCAACTTCTTTACCGCTACCAGGACACACAGCATACTTGGCGAGGGGGAATCACAGTCAGCGATGCAATCCTGCATCGGCCATCGTCGGAGATGTTCAAGAATATTCCAACCACCTGAACTGGCCGACAGCGAACGGCCAAGGAAGTTCAATGAAGCAGAAATTCATCCCCGTCGAAGATTCATTCAAGCAGTGGAAGAAGGACCCCAAGTACGTTGCCACCTATGACGCATTGGAAGCCGAGTTCGCCCTTGCTTCGGCCATGATCAAAGCCCGCGCTGCCCGTTGACCCCTTATCCCAGCGATTCCAGATAAGCGGCGAAGCATTCGTTATACAGTGCCCCCTGTCGGCGCTCCTGTATCCTTCGCACGATATCGGGTCCGGACATACCGAGTTTGTGAAGGATCACACCTGCCACCAAAGCGGAGCGGTTGAAACCCATGCCGCAATGAGACAACACACAGTGTCCCGAAGCCACCAGACTGGCGCCCAATGCTCCGAGCGCGTGTAACTTCTCCAGATTCGGTAAGTCCTCGTCATATATCGGGAAATAAATATAGAGGCACTTATCGGGAAGTGTCGGCACTCCGCAATCAATGTCGCCATCGAGATCGATAACCGTATCGACCCCCTGGCGAGTCAGCACGTCCCAATCCGTTATCGCCGGTGAGATAAATAGCAGCGATTCATCGTCAACCTGAAACAACTCCATGCAGTCAGCCTATCAAAGTCCCAGCAGCGATATCTGTAATTCTTTCGAGGGGTCGCGCCTGAAGGCGCGAGCGCAACCAAAGTGGTCATGACCATGGCTCTGTTAGTGGTCATGGATTGTGCCTGTCTCCAGTCTGAGAATGGATCATTCATGCCCCAAGAGCTGTAAGAACCAAACCACCATGCAGACCCGCAGCCTCGCATCCAATCTCGGTATTTACGCCTTCGCCGCCGGCGCCATCTTCCTCGGCCTTCTCGGCCTGGCTTCTGGCGACTTCGCCGCCTTGTGGCAGCGCGTCGGCCCCAACGTTCCCTTCCGCGAGCCGCTCGCCTATCTCACCGCCCTCATCGAACTCGCCGCCGGTCTCGCCCTCCTCTGGCGCAGAACCTCCCGCGCCGGAGCCCTGGCGCTCACCGTCGTCTACTCAGTTTTCACGCTCCTGTGGGTGCCCAAAATGCTCGAAGGCCACAGCGGCTACGACCCCACCGGCAACTTCTTTGAGGAGTTCTCGATCCTCGCCGGCGCAGCAGTCCTTTTCGCGCGGTTCTCGCCTGCGGGCTCGCCCATCTCGCGCCGCGAGTCCCTCTTCGCCCGTCTCTCCGGCCTTTCCGCAATCTCCTTCGGCATCGTCCACATTGTAGACATGCCCGGCCTGGCGGCTTGGGTCCCCGCTTGGATTCCGCCTTCGCAGACCTTCTGGTGCTACGCTACGACCATCGGCTTCTTCCTCGCCGCCACGGCCATTCTGACGGGCATCCTGGCTCCGCTCGCCTCGCGTCTGCTTACCGTTGAGATCGTCAGCTTCGAATTATTCGTCTGGATTCCCAAACTCCTCGCCGCCCCTCATGTCCATTTCATCTGGGCGGCCAACGCCATCTGCGTCGCCATCGCCGGCGCGGTATGGGCCGTCTCCGACTCCATCAGCCGCCAGTCCGGGGAAAGAACGCTCGCCCGCACCGAATTCGCCAACGAAGTCAGCGCCTCCGCGTGAGGAGCAAACGGCGATCGGCCCAGGTCTCGCCCTATGACATGGGATTCTGGTGCGGATACTTTTCCGCTTCACGGCTCCGCCTGAAGGGGCAATCACCTCCAGTCGGTGGTTTGAATTGGCGGTGACTCACCAGGAATCCCGTTCTTCTATGCCAGAATGCTACGCCCCGATCTGAGCAGTTTTGCTCAGAAAAACGCGCCAAATTCATTTTTTAACTTGACTGTAGTTTTTCCGCAGGTTCATAATCCGGGCAATTCTGTTTCGAGCTATTTCCCCCTGCATTCCCACTTCCCTCTCGAATCGGAAGCCAGGCAAGTTAGCCAATTTGGAAAAACCCGGAGGCCCATATGCGGAACGCATTTGTTCCCATCGTGCTATTTTCAGTTCTTGCCGTGCCGGCAAAAGGGATGGCGGACTCTGTCGTTCAAACCAATCAATGGTATGAGTTCTCGTTCACCGCCGTGGGCGTTCAGGCGCAAGGCTGTTATCCCGCCGACCCCAGCAACAGCGCCCTGAACTGTCTTCCCAGCGCGGCCAACAATTCTGTCTTTGCTCCCGCTCCAGCGTGGGACTTCAATATCACGGCAGCCACCGGAACCTTGTATGTCACCGACGCATTCCTTTACGGCGATTCGTTCGATGTCTTCGATGGCGGCGCGCCGATCTTTTCCACGCCAAACGTCGCGTATACCGGCAGCGGATGCGGAGACGATCCCGATAACTGTCTGGCCGATCCGAACTCCAGTCACGCTAGTTTTGTCCTCGGTCCCGGGCTTCAATCCATCACCATTACCCCCAATACCATTGGGGACGCCGGAGCGGGATACTTTGAAATTGTCGAAACCCCCGAGCCCATTGAATTGCCGGTCCTGCTGGCGATAGCGGCGTTTAGCGTGCGCACAATCGCGCGCAGGCGGCCGCGGCGCAAGTAACATGGTCCCTTTTATTGAGGAGGTTCTATGAAGATTCGCATCCCCTTGCTCATCTTTGTCCTCGGCGCTTCTCTGCTCCATTCCCAGGTGCAGGCGCCGGACGCATCGGACAATGGCCCGTTTGTGGTGTTCGGCGGCAACTACACCAATGGAGCATCTGCGCTCGATCAGGAAGTGCTTCCCGGCTGCATACCGACAGCCGGCGTTTACGACTGCAATGTTCAGGAAACCGGTGAGTTCTACTACCCCGGCGGAGCTGGAGGAGCCCTCACCGGCACGCATCCTGTACTCATCTTCCTGCACGGGAATCACGCCACCTGCGGACACGCCTATAATCCGCCCCCCGGCGGTACCGATCCCCCCGGACTTCCCGGCGCTCCCAGACTTGACTTCGGTCCAGGCTTCAACGCGTTCACGGGAACCGGAGCCTGCGGCAATGCCGCCAACCCCACAGTAGTCCCCAGCTACCGCGGGTACGACTATCTTGCCAACCAATTGGCTAGCTGGGGTTACGTGGTTCTTTCCATGGATGCCAATCGAGGCATTACCGGCGTCAATGCGCCCGCTGGCGTGGCCCAGGATTACCGGCTCATCCGCGCCCGCGGCGTCCTCGTGCTCAAAACCCTGCAGATGCTCGCCAACTGGAATGTCAACGGCGACGTACCCGGTTCCGCAGGCGATATTCTGCAAGGCCACCTCGACCTTACCAACGTGGGCCTCATGGGCCACTCCCGCGGCGGAGAAGGCGTGCGCGCCGCCCTCAGCCTGTTCAACGACATCACTCCAACACCGATGAACGCGACCGATTTCTGGGCGGCGAACCCCTGGCCGGCACGCATTCCCGGCCTCAATATCAAAGCCATCTACGAGATCGCGCCCACCGACTCCGGCATCATGGTGGTACCTCCTGCAATCGTCAACTTCGACGCCACAGGGACCGTCTGGAACGTGCTCCTGCCCATGTGCGACGGCGATGTCTCCAACCTCCAGGGTGTGCGTCCCTTCGATCGCGCCATCATGGATCTCGAGGAGCCCCCCATCCAAAAATCCACCTATACCGTCTGGGGAGCGAATCACAACTTCTTTAATACCCAATGGCAACTCAGCGACGGCACCGCCGCCTTTGCGGCGCCCTTTCCGTCCATCTGTACCGGCGCCGGCAACACTGCCATCTTTCCTGTCTCGCCGGGGTCGACCAATCAGACTCTGGTCGGCCTCTCCAGCGTGCCCGCCTTGATGCGCGGCAACGTCGGCGTAGGAACCTTGCCGGCTGCCGCGGCCAGCGTTACCTTCAATCAGAACTTCAATCCACCCTTCGGAATTCCGGCCACCTCCTTTGGCGTCGCCTTTCCCACTCGCATAGACCGTGGCTACTCCCCCCCGGGCGATATCGAGACCTTCGACGATTTCACGGTCGCCGGCTTCAACAGCACCGCGCCTGCGGTTCCCCACGTTGCCGCAAACGTCGCTGTCGCCTACGGAACCGTCCCGGAACACGATCCGGTCCTTTCCCAGGCCGCCAACATCAGTTGGGCCGCTGCGGCAGCAGGCAACTTCTTCCAGACAAATTGGACCCCTAACGGCAGACCGGGAGTCGACATTACGGAAGACGGGTACCAAACCCTCGATCTACGCATTTCTCGCGAAGACAACGCCGTCAACGTCGCCGGCGGCACCAACTTCTCCATCAGCCTGGTGGGCGCCAACGGCGTCATGACCCGCTCCCTCCAGGTGGCCGACTATATCGACCCCAACTTTGCCGGAGCCAACGCCGCTTTTGAATCCAATCTCACCGGGCCTGTGGGTTCCACCATCGAGCTCCACCCTATCCTGCAAACGGTCCGCATTCCGCTTACCGATTTCGGCAATTACGCCTTCATCGCACCCCAACTCCACGGAGTGCGCCTCACCTTCGATCAGACGGCAACAGGATCGATCTACGTCACCAACATCCGGCTTTCCACCCAGATTGGCGGCGGGGCCGCCACTTATCCGGAAGAAGATGCAATCCTGGCTGCTGCTTCAGCCCCCGCGGCACAGCCCCTCGTCGCTCCAGTTTCCCCCTCGCCCATTGTCAACTCGGCCTCCATTGTCTCCATCACCCCGGTGCCCAATGCGGCGGAGGTCGGTGGCGTCTCAGGCTACCGGCTACTGGTCCAATCCACATCCGGAGACTTCCCGGTTCGCAACGAAAGCATCGCAATGGTCATCGGGAACGGAAGCGCGCCGCCGCTTGCCGATCCCTTGACCGTCCTGGCTGGCTTCGATCCAGTGGTCTCGGGTAAGATCGTCTTCACCCTAACTCCGGCGCAATATCACGGCCTCTCCGGCTCGGCGCATATCATCTTGCAGTTCGGCGATTCTTCGCAGCCGTCGGAGTACTGGGATGCCGGCTTGCTCTCCTCCGCGCCAATATCCTCGCCAGCGCCGGCTACGCTCATCGCTCCCGCATCGGGAAGCAAACTTCCCTCCAACCCTGCATTCTCTTGGACTACCGGCAGCGGGGCCACAGCCTATTGGCTCAACCTCGGTACCTCACCCACAGGAGCGAACTCGAAGAACCTTTACAGCTCTGGACAAACCACAAACATGGGCGCGGCGGTCACCGGACTGCCTGCCTACGGCGCGACGGTATACGCAACACTCTATTCAGAGATCGCCGGCGTATGGCAGCCTCAGTCATACACCTACACCGAATCGGGTTCACCCGCCCCGGCCGCAATCGCGTCTCCTCTTCCGGGCACGCTGACGAGTACCAGCGTTACCTTTACGTGGACGTCCGGCAACAATGTCCAGCAATACTGGTTCAACCTCGGCACCGCGAACACGGGAACAGGCGCGAAGAACATCTACTCCGGTTCTTCAACCACACTGACTTCCGCCACGGTTTCTGGCCTTCCCAACAACGGCGAGACGATCTATGCCACGCTCTATTCCTATATCAACGGAGCTTGGCAGCCCACCGTCTACACCTACACAGCCGCCGGATCGCCCACTCCGGCCGCGCTGCTCACACCAACTCCCGGCGTCACGCTCGCTGGCGCCAGCGTCACCTTCTCATGGTCGGCTGGAAGCAATGTTCAGCATTACTGGTTCAACCTGGGCACCGCGGCCTCGGGCGCAAGCGCCAAGAACATCTATTCCGGAAGCTCAACCACAGCAACCTCGGTTACTGTCAACAACCTTCCCACCAACGGCGAGACGATCTACGCCACGCTCTACTCCTGGATTGGCGGAGCCTGGCAACCCATCGTCTACACCTACAAGACGCAGTAACCAACCCAACAGCCTCCCGCCGCGCGACTGAGTCGCGGCGGGAGGCAGCAAGCACGGACCAGAGGCAAACTCGCCCTCCCATTCGACCACAAATCAAGGTTCCAATAAAAATACTCAAAGCCCCTTCCGCGTACGAAACTCCCTCACCACCTCCGCCGGATCGCGATGGCCCCCATCGATTGCCTCGTTCATCGCCCGCATATCGTCCGCGGTAATCTTCCCGGTCAGCGCGTCCAGCGCCGTCTGCATCTGCGGCCAGCGCTTCAGCGCCTCCGCCCGCACCAGCGGCACAGCCTGGTAAGGCGGAAAGTAGTGCCTGTCGTCGTCAAGCGCCACCAGCCCAAGCGCCTCAATCGGCCCGTCGGTCGAGTTGGCCGCGATCATATCCACCTGGTGCGCATTCAGCGCGCGATACAGCAAGCCCAGATCCATGGTCCGCGGCGCGCCGGCAAACCTGAGCCCGTAGGCGGCGCTCAGCCCAGGGAGTCCATCTGGCCGTTGTTCAAACTCGTAGCCAACTCCCAGCCGCCATTGCGGCGCGTACCGCGCGGCATCGCTCAGCGTAGTCACATGCAATGCCCGCGCGTCCTCGCCGCGAATCACCATGGCAAATGTATTCTCAAACCCCAGCGGCGGCGCAACCACAATGCCATACCTCGATGCGTAAAGCCGCCGCACCGTCTCCAGAACTCTATCCGGATCGCGATCGACAGGCTGTTTCAGAATCGCCGTTAGCGCCGTCCCCGTGTATTCCACATAGGCGTCGATGCGCCCCGCAACCAGCGCCTGCTGGCAGATATAACTGCCCGCAAGATAAAACCGCCGCTCCACTTTCAGATTGGAATGCGCCTCAATCTCCTGCGCCAGCAGCTCTCCCAGCACCACCTGCTCGGTAAAGTTCTTGGCCCCAATCACAGGATGATCCGGCCGCGGCGGTGAGCATCCCGCCAGCAGCATGGCCAGCCAGCAGGCCATCGCGATCCGAACAACCCCGCCCGTCATTTCGCAGCCACCGCAAATCGCCGCTCCAGCAGCCCCAGCGCCGCATCCGCCGCCAGCGCCAGCAGCGCCGCGGGCACAGCCCCGGCCAGGACAAGGCGATTATCCACCGAAGCCACGCCGCGAAAGATCAGCTCGCCCAGGCCGCCCGCGCCCACCGCGGCGGCAATCGTTGCGATGCCCACGCAGGTCACCGTAGCCGTCCTCACCCCGGCCAAAATAAACGCCGCAGCCAAAGGCAGCTCCACCTTCGTCAGGCGCTGCCAATCCGTCAGCCCCAGCGCCCGCGCCACTTCAATCACCGCCGGATCGATTCCGCGAATCCCCGCATACGTATTGCGCAAAATCGGCAGCAGCGCGTATGCGGTCAGCGCCACAATCGCAATGCGCGCCGCGCGGTCGCCCAGCCACGGCAGAGGAAGCAGAAACCCGAACATCGCTAGCGAAGGAATGGTCTGTAGCACGTTGGCGGCGCCAATCACCGGTCTGGCCCATTGCGTAGCCCGCGTCAGCCAGATCCCCGCTGGCACGGCAATCGCAGTGGCCAGCAGCATCGCCGCCCCGGTCAGCCACAGATGCTCCATTGTGAGCGTGGCGATCTCGCCTCCATACTGCGCCAGAAATCCGGAGTTCATGGCCGCGCCTCCAGTGCCGCGCTTCGGCTGCCGCGATGAAAGGCATGCACATAAGCCTCAACCTCCGCCTCATGCGAGCGTAGAAACTCCGCCGGCTCAAGGTTCGCAACCACTTTGCCTTCGCTAAGGAGCACAATGCGATGCGCAAGAAACAAAGCCTCATCCAGGTCGTGCGTAACCAGCAGCACAGTCTTCTTCAGCTTGCCCATCAGCGCGCGCAGCATGTCCTGCATCTCGCCGCGCGTCAGCGGATCGAGCGCCCCAAACGGCTCATCCATCAGCAGAATCTTCGGCTCAGCCGCCAATGCGCGCGCCAAACCCACACGCTGCCGCTGCCCTCCCGACAGCTGATGCGGAAACCGGCCCGCAAACACCCCGGCATCCAGTCCAACTGCCGCCAGCAGCTCGTGGCTGCGCCGCACGCGCTCATCCCGCGGCCGTCCCATCGCCTCCAGCACCAGCCCCACGTTGCGCTCCACCGTAAAGTGCGGAAACAGCCCTGTCTCCTGGATCACATACCCCATGCTCCGGCGCAGGCCGATAAGGTCGATGCCGCGCGTGCTCGACCCATGCATCAGCACATCTCCGCTGTCCGGCTCAACCATGCGATTCACGGTCCGCAGCAAAGTGGTCTTGCCCGATCCGCTGCGCCCCAGGACGGCGGTCGTCGTGCCCTCTTCAATCGCCAGGGATATATTGTCCAGCACCAGCCGCCCACGCGCCGGCGCATAGGACACGTTCCGAAATTCAATGGCTGTGCCCATCGCCCCGCACTCTCCATTCTGCGCCAAGGTCTTTACGCGCCAAACTGACGCAGATGATGATCCATGTGCAGCCAGCCCCAGCGCATCCATTCCCGCTCCGACATCTGCCCGAAGATCGGATGCGGTTGAAACTCAAAATCCCGCGGCTGCCGCGCGAACCGCTCGAGATGCCCGCGAAGCGCACTCAAGTCGCTCTCCAACTCCGCCGGCGGCGTGCCGCCCTTCCCCGCCTCGCACTCCGGCACCGTCTTCACCCCATGCGGCCAATGAAAAGGCATCCACAAACCCAGCCACTTGAAGCCCGAACGTGTAAACCAATTACTGACAGGCTTCGCCGGCGTGTCGCTCATGGTGATGCGAAGAGCATCGTTCATGTGGCAAATCATCTCGGCAGCGGTCATCTTGCCCCATTGCCGCTTGCTAGCTGGCGAAATCGCGCGCAACCGTTCGAGTATCCCGTCTTTATCCTGCGCATTCGCCAAAGTCTTCATCTGTCCTGACGACTATGTTAGCCCAAAGGCTGGATCGGTTCCGGCGTTCGGTGAGGTTGCAAACTCCAGTTTGGCAACAGTCCAGGCATTTGCCTGCGACGGACGGAATCTGCTCATCTTCTATCGTGTTGGTATGCTTGTGTTCTTGATCACAGCATTGGCCCTAGGCGCATTCCCCGTGCCACTTGCGGCCCAACCGTCCGCTCAAAATGATTTGACCTCAATGGAGATCTACGGCACCATCGGGAGCTACAGCGTGGGGCTCAATTACACCGTGCGCAATAAGACGGATTTGGTCACAGCCCATTATCTCTACGCTTCGCAGCTCAAAGACTTACGACTCACTGGGCAGGTACGAGGCGAGGGGATTGAACTTAAGGGCGAGGATGGAAGCATCTTCCATCTTCACCTCGTCGGCAATAGAAGCAACGGTAAGGAACCGCTCACCTTCTATAACTCGGTGGGCTTGACTGGAATTTGAGCGCTCGGATCGGATACGCCCCCAGTTAAACTAAACCTGGAACACGGCGCCTCGAATCCTGGCCAACGTATGGATGAGGGTGTGACCTCCCAGTCCGATGCCGAGTTTGAAGCTATGGTTCAGGCGGTTATAGGGGCCGTTCTGGCGGGCGACCCAAATCTCGCTGCAAAATATGTTCCCTTCCCGCTTCGAGTCAATCCTGATTGAGAGCCTGTTGAATCGAGCGGTCCAACACCGGAGCCCCCAGCGACAGGTCTTCGTCGCTGGGGTGGAAGACCGGGGCCCCCGGCGACAGGTCTTCGTCGCTGGGGTGGAAGACCGGAGCCCCCAGCGAAAGGTCTTCGTCCGAAGGGTGACCTTGCGTAGGCTTCTGCCTCATCGTCGCGCATCGAGGTCTGTTCTCCTACTCCCGTACTTCACGTTTGGCCCTTCACCCCGCCGTGCCGCCTCTATCCGCTCGCTGTTCGTCAGCCCAGCGCCTTGCCTACAGCTTTCTCCTGATTCCGCCTGGCGACGGACACCCTTGCCGTTCAGCTAACACTTCCCCTTGCCGGGTGTGCAGGGGATTTGCACCCCAGGTGGGTGCGCCCTGCCGAGCACACCAAGAGAAAAAGCGGGGCGTTAGCCCCGCTCTCCATTTTCAGGTTCCGCGTTACTTCCAGCGGCCATCCACAAGGATCCAATTGCCGTCTTTCTGCTCCCAGTGATGGGGAAGCCAGACCGCGTCGGGATGGGGTGGTTCCTGGTATGTGCCGGGGACCCAGGTGTAGTGGTCGGTATCCCAGCGCTGATAGCCCGTGGTCCAAACATATCCGGGTTGTGGAACCGGGCCGGGTGTTTCGACCGCGTGTTCCGGTGGGCCAATGCGAATGACAACCTGTGCAATCGAAGCCACGGGAAGCATCGCCATGGCAAGTAATGCCGCCAATGCGATTCTTTTCAAGGGTTGTATCTCCTTAAACTGTTGAGTCCGAACTTAAGTGCGGGTCCGCGCTTGATGACGATTTCGACGTCTTGCGGCTCAATCAGGTGCGCGCCCATAGGGAACAGCACTCATCTTTCTTGTACAGCCAGGAGTTTGCGCCGCGCTGGTTCGGATTGCTCAGAGCAAGCTTGCTGTCCCGGAGCTCGGCCCGGACACCGCCAAAGGACAATGGCAATGTCGCTACCCCGTAACGCCCACCGCTTCCAATTCTTCCGTCAGCGCCTCGGCGGCAGCCACGCAAGCCGAGCGGTCCACGTCCAAATGCGTCACTAGCCGAATCGCATCGAGACCGACGGCAGTCGCCAGAATCCCCCGCGCCTTCAGCCGCGCCACCAGCTCCGCCCCCGTCATCCGTCCCGTCAGCTTGAAGATCACAATGTTGGTCTCCACCGCATCCAGATCGATCTCGACGCCCTCCATGTGGGACAGCGCCTCGGCCATCAGCCGCGCGTTGGCGTGGTCCTCATGCAACCGGCCCGGTCCCTGTTCCAGCGCAATGAGCCCCGCCGCGGCCAGCACACCCGCCTGCCGCATTCCGCCGCCCAGCGCCTTGCGGTAGAGCCGCGCCTGGTCCATCAACTCCGCAGAGCCGGTCAGCATCGACCCAACCGGAGCTCCCAGCCCCTTCGACAAGCAGAACATCACGGTATCGAACCCGCGTGTCAATTCCCGAACACCCACGCCCAATGCAACCGACGCATTGAATATCCGCGCTCCATCCAGATGCACCGGCAGTTTGCGTTCCTTCGCGCCCGCCCAAATCTCCTCAAGCACCGCCAGTGGCGTACACCCCCCACCGGCAAGGTTCGCCGTATTCTCAATCTCGATAAGCCCCGTTGCCGCCCGAAATGCTCCCCGCCGAAAAATGGCCGGCTCAATGTGCTTCCAGGTCAAAATACCCCGTTCGGCCGGAACCGCGCGGACCAGGCAGCCGGAAAACACGGCTGTGGTCGCCATCTCCCAATCCAGAATGTGCGCCCGAGACTCGGCGATCACCTCCTGTCCCGGCTGGGTCAGCAACCGGATAGCAACCTGATTGCCCATGGTCCCGGTAGGCACAAACAGAGCTGCCTCGCGGTCGAATACCTCCGCCGCCCGCCGCTCCAACAGGTTCACCGTGGGGTCCTCGCCGTAGACATCGTCGCCCACCTCGGCCGACGCCATGGCGGCGCGCATGGCCAGTGTGGGCTTGGTTACTGTGTCTGAACGCAGATCGATAATTGCCGCCAAGTCCTTGTCCCTTCCTCGCTACCGCATCTCAGCGAAATCCAGCCCCCCGTCACCAAACGTGGCAGGCATTCGCCGGCATCATAGGCTGGCCCGCCTTGCATCCGAATGCCTGGCCGAACTCCGGCATGTTCTGCACCACCCCCAGGATTCGAAACTCCTCCGTCGAGTGCGGATCGGTCTGCACCAGCAGCCGCACCATCTCCGGACGGTTGCCCCCGCACCAATTCTGTCCATACGCCATGAAGAAATCCTGTACGGAATTGAAGCCGTTTGCATCCTTCGCGCCCAGGTCGATGCCCTTCCGTTTCGCATCCGCCAGGAAAGCCATGTAGGCCAGACGAATTCCGCCATTGTCCGCCGTATTCTCGCCCAGAGTCAGCTTGCCGTTCAGCTTCACTTCGTCCACGGCAGTGAAGTTTCCGTACTCCTTCACCTCGCAGTCCGTCATCGAGTCGAACTTCTTGCCATCCTCGGCCGTCCACCAATCGGCGAGATTGCCGTTCCCATCGAACTGCCGTCCCTCGTCGTCGAACCCATGCGTCAGTTCGTGCCCGATTACAGCCCCGATATGCCCATAGTTCTCGGCGTCGGTTGCACCTGGATCGAAAAACGGAGCCTGAAGAATTCCCGCCGGAAAGTTGATGTCGTTCATGCTGGAGCTGTAGTACGCATTGATTGTGGGTGGCGTCATGCCAAATTCCCCGCGATCCACCGGCTTGCCAATCTTCGCCAATTGCCTGCGGTTCTCAAACTCCGTCGCCCGCACGGAGTTCCCCAGCACGTCGCCGCGCACAACCGTCAAATTCGAATAGTCTCTGAAGCGATCCGGATAAGCAATTTTGTTTGCGACCTGGTGCAGCTTTTCCCTGGCTTTCCCTTGTGTATCCGGGCTCATCCACGTCAGCGTGCCGATATTCCTGTCCATTGCATCTTCGATATCGTGAACCATTTGCAACGTCTGCTGCTTGCTCGCCGCGGGGAAGTTCTCCTTCACGTACACCTCGCCCAGCGCCTCGCCGAGCGCTCCATCGGTCGACCGCACACAACGCTTCCAACGAGCCTCCTGCTCCGGCTGGCCGCTGAGGTCGCGGCCATTGAAATCGAAGTCTTCCTCCTCCAGTGCCTTGGGCAGTGCGGTGCTCGGTATTCCGTTGATGAGTTGCCAGCGGAGATAAGCCTTGATCGTCTCCATATCGGTAGATTCGATCAGTGCGTTCAGCCCCTTGAAGAAGTCCGGATTAACCACATTCAATTCACTCACCGCCGGCGTACCCGCATCGGCAAGGAAGCTTGTCCACGCGATATCCGGCGTCAGCCCCGCCAAATCCGTTACCGTCATCAAGTGGTAAACACTCTTCGGATCACGCCGCGAAGTAACATCCATCGATATTTTGGCCAGCGCGGTCTCCAGTTCCATAATCTTCTTTGCATCGCTTGCCGCGGCCGAGTCGGGCTCGCCAAGCAATTTCAGCATCTTCTTGATGTGCTCGACATATTGCGTCCTGGTCTTTTCCGCGGCGTCGCCAGTGCGCAGATAGTAATCGCGCTCCGGCAATCCCAGTCCGCCCTGATCCACATCGGCAATCTGCTTCCGTGCATCCTTGAAGTCCTGCTGCTCGCCAAAGCCGAAGAAGGCGTTCACATTGATTAACTGATAATGCGCCAGCAGGCCGGACAGTTCGCCCTTGACCTTCAGCGCCGCAATCCGGTCGAGTTCCGGCTGCAATGGCTTAAGCCCGGCCGCCTGAATCGCATCTGTATTCATGCACGTTGCATAGTAATCGCCGGTCTTCCGCTCGTTCACCGTCCGCGCGGGGTTGTCGGCCTCCACCTTTTCAAGCAGCGACCGCAGCGCAAACTGCGTGTGATCGTACATGATAAAAAACGATCCGTATCCAGGCTTATCCGCAGGGGTCGGATAGATTTTGGCAAAATTCCCGCAAGCGTACTGCGCGAAATTCACGCAAGGATCGGCGGTAGTATCCATGAATCGCTTATCAAGCGAGAGCGGAAGCTGCGGACCCTTATCCGCGTCCACCGAAGTTTTCGCCTGCGCGCAAGCCATCTGACCATCGATGGCGAAAGCAGCCCCAACCAGTGCACAACAAACAACAATTCCCGCCAGCGTCCTCATAACCCTCCCGACCTCCGAAATGAATCAGATCTATTCCCTATTTCACTTCTTCACTATTTCACTTCGTCACTGTCCACTGTTCACCGCAAACTGTCCACTGCTTTCACGGTATCTGCCCCATAGGCAATTCCATCACCGGCGTCCTCTTCCCATCCTTCATCGCATAAGCCCAAAGTCCATGGAAATTCTCCCGCATCCCCGGATGGGCCTTCAGCAGCGCGCTCAGCACCGCGGTTGCCTCCGTGCGTATCGCCGCCTGATCGGTAACTCCGGTTGACTCGTAGGTTACCCCAAGGTCGCCCTGATGCAGCGATGTATCCAGCCGCACCGAGTCGATCTTCCACCTGCGATCGCCGTCCGGAAGAGTGTAAGGAAACGCCTCCTGCGGAGAATTCCTGATAAGCGCCTGCTCGGCCCCAAGCTTCTCAAGATTTGGCGAGGAAAGAAAATCCACCGGCACCAGCAGCGACCGCGCCGCGTCATAGCAGTACCATGCGCTCCACGGAAGGTCGGCCTTGGCCACCTCGCGCGCGCGCGTCCACCACCACACGCCGTCATGCCCGTCCAGCACGCCCTGCCGCACCGTCAGTCCGCCAAGCTTCCATCCCTGAGGAGAACCCGCGCTGTCCCACGCCAGAACAATTCCCATCTGCCCGCCCATCGGGGCTCCCGCAGCATCCGCAATCACCACCGCGTAGCGGCCCGGCGGCAGAGCCGGCATGGTAATGGTCACGGTCAGCGCGCCGGTTGCATCGGAGCAGAAGAACTGCGTATCGGCCGTCACGGTCTGGCTGGCCGCATCCAGCAGATAAAGATTCCGCAGTTGCGCCTGCCCGCCTTTTAGCAGCGGTCCAGCCGCCTCCACCGCATCGTGAATCCCCTCCCACGCGCTCGACTCGGCCGGAAGCAACCCGGCCTTCAGCGCGTCGAAATTCTGCTGCAGCACGGCCACACTCAGCCGTGTACCCACTTCAGCCAGCACATTCCGATCCGTCGGCAACAGCTCAGCCTGCGATGTGCAACTAGCGGCATGGCCGGCCCATGGCGCGGCCAGCAAAGCCGCCAGCGTGAAAACCCTTGAGATGGGTCGCATCCCGTGCCAAATCCTCTCTGCCCCAAATGCCCATTGTGAGCGTCCGCGGGCCACTGTTAGTCTAGTACAGTGAAGCGGTAACCGATTGACGTGTCGAGACTCCTTTTTGTCGTCAGGGACGCAGTCGCTGCTACCGCCGCCGGGCCGGAGAGCCGGATTCCATGCGCCAGCCGATCCCGCTGCAATCGCAACCCGTGCCAACCACTCGCTCGCGGATCCATTCGCGGTTAGCGTTCCCCTGCTCCAATGCGCCGAAACCCCACTGGATTGCACTTGCGGTCCTGGCCGCCATCGTGTGGTTTGTCCCATTGATCTTGGACGTTCCAACAGTCGCCGCGCAATCCCCCGCAACGCCCCCCGAGCCCGCGCCGGTGCATAAAGCGGCTCAGCACCATGCAAAACCAAGCGCAGCTGTTCCCATCCCGACGCCGCAAACAACTTCCGTACCCGTCCAGGCTCCCGCGCCCGAAGTCCCCCACTGGCCGGCGAACGACCACCCGGTCGACGCGTCCGTCACCTGGGACAGCCAGGGCCTTAGCATTCAGGCGGCAAACTCCAGCCTGCAACAGATCCTCAACGATTTCTCGGCAGCCACCGGCGCAAAGGTGGAAGGCCTGGGAACCGATCAGCGCGTTTTTGGCGCTTACGGACCCGGCCAGGCGCGCGACGTGCTCTCACAACTGCTGCAAGGCTCCGGCTACAACGTCCTTATGATTGGCGACCAAGGTCAGGGTACGCCGCGGGAGATTGTGCTCACTCCGCGACAGGCTGGCGATGGCCAGCCCGCAAAGCCCAACCAGCCCACCTCAGCCGAGGACGATGCCGACATCGATGAGGCCCCGCCGCAACCATCCCCAGTGCCCAACCGTCCCGGTTTCAACCCCGGCAATCCCAGGGATCGAATGCAGGAAATCCAGCAGCGCCGCCAGCAGATGGAACAAAACCAGCAGCAGGGTCAGCCGGGCCAACCGCCGCCGCCGCCGCCGCCGCCTAACAATCCGCAGAATTAGTTGTACGTTTTCAGTTCTATGTTTTCCCGATCAGCTGCCGGTCGTCAGTTTTCGGTATTCCGAAGTCAGCCTTCAGGTACGGGCAATAAACCTTGCGGCAATGAACACGGAAGGCGATTTTGCTCTCGTAAACCGCCGACAACCGAAATTACAACTGTTCACAATCCACTAATCACTAACCACTGAACTTCACAGCGCCCGCGCCACTTCCGGCCGGCCCTTCACCGCCGCCGCACGCACCGGGCGGCGCATAAGCCCGAAGCCGATGCGGAGAATTCCATAGGCCGCCAGGATTCCAAACGCCATTGAACCCACTGCCGCACAAACCAACATTGCCAAATCCATCATTGCCCCACCTTGATTCAATTGGCCCTGGGCGCGCAGCCCGCCACGATTGTCCAACTCCGGCATCCCGCTTATCGGCAGGAAGCTGCCTTTTGAGATTCTCGCAGAAAAAGCGCCGCGTTGACCCTTGTTTCTATTGACCAATAGAATACCCCTAGGGTGTTTCAATACGGTGACTTGCCTCACACCTCCATCGAAACCGCCCGTCGCATCCCGATTACCCCATCATGGCCATTACCCACATCTCGGTGCGCGGCGCACGGCAGCACAACCTGCGCGATATCAGCGTGCGCATCCCGCGCAATACCCTCACCGTCGTCACCGGCCTTTCCGGTTCCGGCAAAAGCTCGCTTGCCTTCGACACCATCTATGCCGAGGGCCAGCGCCGCTACGTTGAAACGCTCTCAGCCTATGCGCGTCAGTTCCTCGACCAGATTGAGCGCCCAGACGTTGACTCCATCGAGGGCCTCAGCCCGGCCATCTCAATCGAGCAGAAGACCACCAGCCGCAGCCCGCGCTCCACCGTGGGCACCATCACAGAAATCTACGATTACCTGCGCCTGCTCTACGCCTCGGTAGGCACGCCGCACTGCCCCAAGTGCGGGCTGCCCATCGCGCGCCAAACCGCCGAGCAGATTGTCCAGCGCATTCTTGAACTCGGCCGCGGCGAGCGCGTTACCGTGATGGCGCCCATTGTGCGCGGACGCAAGGGCGAGTTTAAGGATCTGCTCGACCAACTCGACCAGCAGGGATTTCGCGCCCGCGTCGACGGCGAAGTGCAGGATCTGTCCGAGCCCCTGATGCTCGACCGGCGCAAGAACCACACCATCGAAGCCATCATCGACCGTATCCTGCTCAAACCCGCCATAGTTCCGGGTGCCCCCGGTCCGGCGTCCCCGCGGACGGGTCCTCGTCCGGGGGGTGGAGATCCCTCGCATTTGGGGACCGGGGAGACGGCGGGTGCCCCTGGTCCCTCGCAGTTGGGGACCAGGGAGGGAACTCAACCGCCCACGATAGCTTCGGGCAAACCCTCCATGGAAAAACGCCTGGATACCGCCGTGGCCAAGGCTCTGCAACTGGCCAATGGCCTCGCCCTCATCGCCGTAACCGGGCATGACGAGCAGTTGTTCTCGTCCTCCATGGCCTGCCCCGACTGCGGCCTCGACGTGCCCAAGCTCGAGCCGCGCAGCTTCAGCTTCAACTCCACCTTCGGCGCCTGCCCGGAGTGCCACGGCCTGGGCTCGCTCTACGATCTCGACCCGGCCAAGGTAATCACCGACTGGTCGAAGCCGCTGCTCGATGGCGGCCTCGGTCCGGGCTCCGCCTCGCAATACCTGCTCAAGCTGTTGCATGTTGCGGCAGACCGCTACTCGATCGACCTCAAGATCCCTTTTGAAGAACTTCCGCCCCGCCAGCAGCACTTGCTGGTTTATGGCCCTCCCAAGAACGAAGCGCCGCGCACCGGCTTTCACGGGATTCTGAGCTTCCTCCGCGACTCCGTCGACGAGGCTCGCAGCGACGGCTATCGCGAATACATGATGAACTTCATGTCCGCCACACCGTGCCCCGTTTGCCGTGGCAAGCGCCTGCGCCCGGAGTCGCTGGCGGTAAAAATTGGCGGCCTGTCCATTGCCGATTTCACCGCGCTGCCGCTCAACCGCGCTCTTTCCGCCGCCATCAACCTCACCTTCACGGCGCGGGCTTCGCTGGTGGCCGAGCGCATTCGGCGCGAAGTCGTCGAGCGTCTCGAGTTCCTCTGCGGCGTCGGCCTGAATTACCTCGCGCTCGATCGCAACGCGGCTACCCTCTCAGGCGGCGAGGGCCAGCGCATCCGTCTGGCCACGCAAATCGGATCGCGCCTGCGCGGGGTTCTTTATGTACTCGACGAGCCCTCCATCGGCCTGCACCAGCGCGACAATAACCGGCTCATCGAGGCTCTCGAAAAGCTGCGCGACCTGGGCAACACCGTGCTGGTGGTGGAACACGACGAAGACACCATCCGCCACGCCGACTATGTGCTCGACCTTGGTCCCGGAGCGGGCCGGCTGGGCGGTTTCGTCGTGGCCCAGGGCACACCTGCGGAAATCATGGCCTGCCCAGAGTCGCTCACTGGGCGCTATCTCTCCGGCGCGGCAACCATGCTGCAGCGGGCCAAGCCGCGCCCGCTTACCGGCAAATGGCTCACCATTGCCGGCGCGCGCGAACATAACCTGCAGGACATCACCATCCGCATTCCGGTGGGCGTCATGACGGTGGTCACCGGCGTCAGCGGCAGCGGCAAAAGCACCCTCATCAACGACATTTTGTATCGCTCGCTCGCCAAGGCAATCTACGGCTCGCGCGAGGAACCGGGGGCGCACGAGTCGCTGACCGGCGCCGAGCAAATCGACAAAGTCGTCCGCATCGACCAGTCTCCCATCGGACGCACGCCGCGCTCCAATCCTGCCACATACACCCAGGTCTTCTCTCCCATCCGCGACCTGTTCGCCATGCTGCCCGAGGCGCGCGAGCGCGGTTACAAGCCGGGCCGTTTCAGCTTCAACGTGACTGGAGGAAGGTGCGAGGCCTGCCAGGGCGACGGGCAGCGCCGCATCGAAATGAACTTCATGCCCGACGTGTACGTCCAGTGCGAGGTGTGCAACGGCCGCCGCTACAACCAGGAGACAATGGCCGTAAAATTCCACGGCCACTCCATCGCCGACATTCTCGACCTCACCATCGAAGATGCGCTTACCGTTCTCACTGACGTGCCGCTGGTGCGCCAGAAGCTGCAAACGCTGGTCGATGTCGGCCTGGGCTACGTTCATCTGGGCCAGAGCGCCACCACGCTCTCAGGCGGCGAAGCGCAGCGCATGAAGCTGGCGCGCGAACTGAGCAAGCGGCAAACGGGTCGTACACTCTATTTGCTCGACGAGCCCACCACGGGCCTGCACTTCGACGACGTGCGCAAACTGCTGGAAGTTCTGCACCGCCTGGCCGATCTGGGCAACTCCGTCATCATCATCGAGCACAATCTCGACGTAATCCGCAACGCCGACTGGATCGTCGATCTCGGCCCCGAAGGCGGCGAAGACGGAGGCCGCCTGGTGGGCGAAGGCCGCCCCGCAACGATTGCCGCCACGCCCGGCTCCTATACCGGCCAGTTCCTCACCCGCTACTACGAGTCCAGCAACGGCCGTCTGGCCCCCGCGGACCCCGACGATGCCTCCACCGGAACCGATAACGACAGTCATCCTGAGCGAGCGAAGCGAGTCGAAGGATCTGCATTTTCTGTTGATGAAGGCGCGGGTGCCCCTGGTCCCTCGCATTTGGGGACCAGGGATTCCACTGTATCCTCAGCCAGTTCCAAGCAGGGTGCCCGCGGTCCCTCGCATTTGGGGACCGGGGAATCAACTGCACCCCCAGTCAGCACCAAACTCAAACGCGCCCATCGCAACACTCCAGCCGAAGACGACCTGGCCTCCACGCGCGCCAAAGCAAAACGGCCGGCCAAGGACAAGGCCGCTGAAACCAAGCCCGGTCCCCGCAAAAAGAAAACGGGGATCGCATGAGTACCTTGCCGGAGCACGACTCCGATCTGGACCTCGAGCATCACGATCCCGCCCCGCCAACGGAAGCCACTGAGCCTGTCTCCTTCAAAGACCCAGACCCCATGGAGACCTGGCCGCTGGAACCATGGCCGTCTCAGCCTCTGCCCGCCGACCCTGATCAGGCGCCCCAATACGATGCGCTCAGCGACCACCCTGCTCCAGAAACCCTCATGTTTCAAACCTGGTATCGGCCCCAGGTCATCGCTCCGGAGCGCGTCCCCAACCTGTTCCATCTGGCCATCCTCGGCGTGCTTGCCTTCCTGGGCTCAGCCGGCGCGCTGCTTCTCACCTGGTCCGCCCTCCACTTCCACCTTTTCGGCGTCTCCTCGGTCGACAAGGCCATGACCGACATTCATTACACACTGGGCAACCAGGCCGCCACTTACCTGCTCTCGCTGCTGGCCTGTCTGCTGCTTTTTCCGCTGGTCTGGCACAAGGGTTTTTTTGCCGGCCTGCAATGGAATGGCGCAACCGCCCTGCATCTGAGGAAGCGTCTCTTCGGTGCGGCTTTCCTCTGTTTTATCCTTGCCATCGTGGACGGCATCGTCTTCCAGGAGACCAAAGACGCGCCCATCGACAAAATCTTCAAGTCGCCCGGCGCGGCGTGGCTGCTGTTCGTCTTCGGAGTCACCTTCGCCCCGTTTTTTGAGGAAATCGTCTTTCGCGGCTTTCTGCTGCCGGCCCTTTGCACGGCCTATGACTGGATCGCCGAAAAAACCGTCGCCCAGCCAATCCTCCCGCTCGACCCTAACGGCCATCCCCAGTGGTCCATCCGCGCCATGATTGTCGCCTCCATCCTCACCAGCGTGCCCTTCGCCCTGATGCATGCCGAGCAGACCGCTTTCGCGCTGGGCCCGTTCCTGTTGCTGGTCTGCGTCAGCCTGGTGCTCTGCTGGGCGCGCCTCAGCACCCGTTCGCTGGCCGCCAGCGTCCTGGTCCACGCCTCCTACAACCTCATTCTGTTCTCCCTGATGATAATCGGCACCGGCGGCTTCCAGCACATGGACAAGATGTGAGGAAGGGTAGGGATCAGGGAACAGGGAATAAATGACAATGCCGATCTACACCGATGAACATTGGACTACAAACAAAAGGCGGGCCGCTTAGCAGTAAGGAGGGGGATAGGCAGTGTCTGGCGAATCGCTCACACGGCTTCCGGAGGGAGCAGGGGCCTTCAGGCCCCTGAACGGATATCTGACATTCAAGGGCTTTAGCCCCGGGCCCTTTGTGGGACCCCCACTATTTTTTCGAAGACTGATTCGTCAGACACGACCTGGCCGCGATTTCCGCTCGATGATCCGATTCCTCCCGGTTTTCGCCCTCGTTCTCGCCCTCGCCGCCTGCTCCCGGCATTCGACCGCCCCTGACCCTCCCATCCCAACTTCCAATGCATTTCAAAACCCGCAGCGTGTAACCATCCAGGGCTACAACGACGACGCCATGGAGCCTTTCCTGAGCCGCGACGGCAAATACCTGTTCTTCAACAACCTGAATGAACCCAAAGCAAATACCAATCTGCATTGGGCAGAGCGCATAGACGATCTGCACTTCCAATACCGCGGAGAGATTCAGGGGGTGAATACGCCGGATCTGGAAGGCGTCCCGTCGATGGATCGAGCCGGAAATTTCTATTTCGTGTCCAATCGCAGCTACTCCCAAACCGCGTCCACGCTTTATCGCGGCAAGTTTGCCGATGGCGCACTCACCGGTGTAGAACTGGTCCCCGGCGTCTCGCTGGCCAAACCGGGCATAGTCAACTTCGACGCCGAAATAAGCGCCGACGGCAGCACGCTCTACTATGTCGAAAGCCAGTTCAGCATTTTCGGCCAACCCAAATCCGCCCGCATCCTGTTCGCCCGCCGCAGCGGCAACACCTTCGTCAGAGATCCTGCCAGCGCATCCATACTGAAGTCCATCGACACCGATGCATTGGCTTACGCGCCCGCAACTTCCGCTTCGGAATGCGAGATCTTCTTCACCCGCGTTGGCCCGGACGGGCCTGCTATCTACATGGCTCAGCGAACCGGCAGGACGCAACCGTTTCAGCAGCCTCTCCGGCTTTCCGCCATCACGGGATTCGTCGAGGCCCCAACCCTGTCGCCCGATGGGCTCTCCCTCTACTACCACAAGAGGGAAAACGGCCGCTTCGTAATCTACCGCGTCACCCGGCCCCAGGGTCTTAAGCCGCCCAATTGAGACGAAGCTCGTTTCAAATCCCGCGGGGCACCAGAACAACCTTTCTTCGAACTGACGCACCAAATTCTGGGAGCGCGCTAATGCGCGACAAGCGTCGATTCACGTGTCGATCAATTCTAACCAGACACTCGCAGTCGAACGTTCGATACTGGGGACTCACAAAGCTCTCGCGGCAAAGGGGGCTCCATGAAACTGAGGAGAGAATTATGAAACCAAGCACACAAGATCGGGCCGAGGGCACGATCCACGAAGTGAAAGGGAAAATCAAAGAGACCGCCGGAAAAGCGACCAGCAATCCGGACTTGCAAGACTCGGGAACCGCGGAAAAAGTCGCCGGCAAAGGTCAAAAGCTGGTTGGGCGTCTTGAAAAGGCTCTCGACAACTAGTTAGTGAGGGCTTCATAACAAGCCCGCAAAGGGCACAGGAGGTTAACATGGCACAAACTGTAGTGGACCAAGCATCGGAATTCATCGAAGGAAAAGTTCAACAGGCCTCGCGCGCGACCGGCGCAGTTGCCGACGCGTTTCAGGATGGCCTGGGAGAAGCCAGGCGAGCTGTGAAAGTAGCCCGGCGAGCTGTGAAGCAAGGCGGCGAGGCGGCCGAAGAATTCCTGAATGACACCACCAGGAGGGTTAAGCGGCACCCGATGCAGACAATTGCGATTACGTTTGCGGTTGGCGCTACAGTGGGAGCAGTTTTCGCCTGGGCGACGAAGCGCAGATAGTTCGAGGCCCCGCAACCCGTTACAATCAGAACCGATGACCAGCCCGACCCATGCCCAGCAATTGCTCTCGCATCTGGCCCGAACCAGTTTCCGGCTCGGGCTCTTCAAGCTCTCCTCGGGCGGCACAAGCGATTACTACATCGACTGCCGCACCACCACGCTCCACGCCCAGGGCGGACGCCTTACCGGCCACGCCATCCTTGAATTGCTGGAAGAGAACGGGATCGATGCCGAGGCCGTCGGCGGACTCACCATGGGTGCCGACCCAATCGTCTCCAACGTGGCCACGGCCAGCGCTTGGCGCGCGCAAGCCAATCCCTCCGCGCCGCTGCTGCACGGCTTTCTGGTCCGCAAGGCCGAAAAAAGCCATGGCACCGGCCGCCGCATCGAAGGCTTTTGCAAGGAGGGCGCGCGCGTCGTCGTCGTCGATGACGTCTGCACCACCGGCGCATCCACCGTCAACGCCATCGAAGCCGCCCGCGAGGCTGGCATGACGGTTGTCGCCGTAGTCTGCATCGTCGAGCGCGAAGAAGCCAATGGCCGCCCCGCCGTGGAAGAGGCAGCAACCGGCGCGCCGTTCCTCAGCCTGTTCACCGCATCGCAGGTCCGCGCCGAACACGTGAAACAACTATCGGCCGCTGCCTCGTAGCAAATGCGCCTTAGTCCACACGCAACCGCATAGCTGCGGCAACTGCAGCGCAATGCCTCTCGACTGTTGCATGACCAATAAGCGGGTTTTGGCCCAGCGTTACCCGCTTGCGGCACAATCCACACCGCTGGAACGGCGAGCCGCCCCGTCAGACCACTTCAAACCTTCATCGCAGCCCTTACGTAACCAGCGCCGGCACGTCCTTGGAGCCCATGCCATTTCCCGTCGAAACAGGCTGCGGGCGCGTGGGACGCAACCAGCCCGCGGAAAGCCAGGAACGCGGAATGGAAAACTCCGACCATCCGCAGTCCAGGCAGACCCGGACATCCGGATACGGCGTCATCGGTGGATGGCTAAGCGTGCGTGGGCTGTTCCGATAAAGCCGGATCTCAGCCGGGACGATGGAGACGGAACTTGACTGGCACTTCGGACAGAGCATAAGTACACCTCGCGGCAAGTACTTCAAAATCCTTCAAGAACAGCAAGTCTCTGGAGAAGTCAAGAGTAACCGGATTACGCACATCTTTTCACCAGAATGTCTGTCTGCAAAGTTCATTCGTCACAAAAGTACGCGAACTTGAGACATCCATTTTCGCTACATGAAAATTGTTTACACAATAGCACAACAAACCCGGCCCCGACCAGCTCCAACCATCGCCCCGCCCCGCGCAGCAGCTCTTCATATCAAACCCAGCCATACTCCGCCCGCAAAATACTTGGGATCCCCGAAGGGACCCCAAAAGTGCCAAACCCCTTCGCACAAGAGGGCTAGAAGGTGATGTGCAGGTTCATGGTAATGGCCCGCGCGCCGCCGATTACGCCCGTTACCGAGCCGAAGGTGGCGCCGTTATTGGGTTGACCGTTGATTGTGGAGGGAACGGTGATGCCCTTCCCCGAGCCATTCACCACCGGCAGCTCATAGATGTTAGCCTGCGCCGATGCCTGGTCGGCGGGTTTATTGCTGGTCGCAATCTGACCGTAGTTCAGGTAACCCAAAGCGCAATTGTTATACGTTTGCGTCTCCTCATACGAGGAGCAGCCGTCGCTCTGGGCAATCTGCGTCTGGTTCTGCGGCACGTCCAGGCTGGTTGTATTGAACAGGTTGAAGACATTGAACGCATACAGCAGGCCCACCCGGTCGCTGATCTGAAAGTTCTTGCGGAACGAGATGTCCGCCCGCTTCTGGAAGGCCTGCCGGAAGATGTTGCGCTGGTCGCTGGGAGCAAAGTCCGTCTCGTAAATGTCCGATGGATCGTTGCCGGTTGAAGTGGGGATGCCTTTCTGGCCAGGCGTCAGGTAGTTGATGTCGATCTGCGTGGGATCGATGGCGGGAATATAACTTCCACCTGCCGCACGCTGGTCTCCCTTGTTGCCGGTGAAAGCGGACTTCGGATTGCTCGGGTTCTTGATCGGCAGCACCGGGTTCATCAGGTTTGGATAGTTACCCACATAAAGGCTGCCCGATGCACCGTAGAACTCATACAGCGAATAAGGCTGCCCGCTTTGCGCAATCACAATTCCCGTCATATTCCAGCCGTTCGCGGCGTACGACATCAGCGAATGTGCCTTGGCCACGTCTGGAACCGTAACCTGGAAGTTGGCGCTGAAGATGTGGGTGCGGTCAAAGTCCGCCGACCCGTACGATTGCTTCAGATTGTCTGGGTTGTCGCCGGTAAAGAAGATGCCTATGTCGCTCTGCTCGTCCAGCGCGTGGCTCCACGTGTAGCTGGCGCCGCCCAGGATGTGATGCGAAAGACGCTTCTCGATGTGCGTTTCCAGCGCATCGTAGGCCGAGTTGCCCACCGTCTTGAACAGAGCGGCGTTGTAGTTGTATCCCACGTACGGCACGCGGAAGTCGATATTGCCGCCGCTATACGTGTTCCATGGCTCGCCGGCGATGGGCTCGTAATCGTAGCCGCTGGCGTCGAAGTTGTTGGAGTTGAGAACCTCCCAGCCATAGCTGGCCGTCTCACCCCAGATCGGGTTGGCGGAGGTTGCGATTCCCGGCTCGTTGAACGGGATGGGAATAACCGCATGGCGGCCGCGATTGCCCGTATAGCCCATGGACATGGCCAGGTCGTTGCGCGGCTGCCACTGCAACTTGAGGGTAAAATTCATGGTGTAGGGAAGCACGTTGTTGTTGCCGTAAGCGCCGAAGTCGATGGTCGGTGTGCAGTCTGTGTAGTCCTCCTGGTTGTCTACAGCGCCGCAATTCGGTCCAAATTCGGAGTGCGCAGTCCCAGTCATGTTATTCAACTGCGTCTGCAAAGCGCTTGCAATCATCCCCGGATTCGCGCTGGGTGCGACGTAGGACGGACTACCCAGCGGATTGGCAAGGGTCTTGCCCGCGCCGGTTACCAGAGTTGCCAGCGGAGCCGACTGCGTTACACCGAAAACTCCGCCGCCACCCGCCGCGCCGTAGGGCTGCGACAGGTAGCTGAAAAGTTCGCCGCGATCGTAGTACATGCCCGCGCCGCCGCTCAACACGATCTTGTTGTCGAACTTCTTCGGCGACCAGGCAAACCCCAGGCGCGGAGAAATGCCCCATTGACGCCCGTTCAAGGTCGAGTCGCTGCTGGCCAGGTTGCCTGTCCCTACCTGGCTGGCGAAGGCGTTGTTGGGAGCCACCACAAAGCCGGCGTTGGCAACCGAAAAGCCAGTGGTGCTGCTCCCGGTCACGCTGTAGAGACTCGGATCGAAGTTGAACATGTTGCCGTACTTTTCGGTCAGTCCCCCGTGGTAGTCGTACCGCACGCCGCCGGTGAAGCTCAGGTTGCCCATCACCTGCCACTTGTCCTGGACGTAGCCCTCCAACTCATTCGAGAGGTAATAGCGGTCCGCCGTGTTCCTGTTGCCCACCACGCTGTCAATCACGTTGGACTTGTATGCGCTGCCTTGAAGAAAGCTCTGGAAGGTCTTCGTTTCGATGTTCACCATCTTGTCGCGATTGTTCTCGATGTTCAACTGCGTATAGCTGTAGCCGCCGCCCGCGACGATTGTGTGTTTGCCGAGGGCAAAGATCACGTTGGTCGAGGGATTCAACCGGTTCTGAAAATATCCCGTGTTGATGGTTGTGCTTTCAGTGCTGTAGGGGCCCGCTCTCAACGATGGAGAACTGGTGCCCGCATTGGCAGCGAATTCAAGCAAATCCAGGCCCGGCATCTGCCCGGCGGCAAACAATCCAGTCCCGTCCATTCCACCAATCCCGAACGTTGGCCCAAGCGTCGCGTCTGGCATAACAGTCTGGTTGTCGAAGCTGTAGGAATACATCCGCACGAAGCCCAGGCGCTGTTCCCAGTTGAGCCGCGAACCAATGGAGATGGTGTTGTCGATCGCGCCCACCTGCGAGCCGTTATTCTGCGTCAGCGGGAAGCCGCCGGTGTTGGAAAGCCCGTATGGTTTGTTCACCGGATCGTTCTGGTAGTAGTACTTGAACGAAAGGCGGTCTTTCTGGTTCAAGTCGTAGTCCAGCGATACCGTCGCCTGATCGGTCGCCAGCACCGAGGTGCCAATCAAGGTAACGTTCGGAATACCGTACATGTATTGCGCTGAATTTTGCGCCGATGGAATCATGAACGATCCATCGGGCAGCTTGGCATTCATGATCGCCGATGCGATGGGGCTGATGGTGATGGTTTTCGGAGTGTTGTTATTCCAGCTGGTGAGCGCATTCTCCAGGCCGGCGTTCGAGCGATCGTCGGTAAGCCCTGAAGGCACCGTCATCTGCGTCAGCCCGGTGGCCTGGTCTGAGTTGTAGCCGTGCTGGTACGCCGCAAAGAAGAACAGCTTGTCCTTCCACAACGGTCCGCCTACCCGCGCGCCCGTACTCCAGCGGTGAAGGGTCGGATTCGCCAGAGACTCGGGAAAGGATCCAATGCCCTGCGTGCCAAGCAGATACTCCTGCTTGAAGAAGAACGGAGCGGCATTCAAAGAGCTATTGGCGAAGGCGCCAAAGAACTCGCCATGCCACTTGTTGGTGCCGGTGCCGGTGTTGGCGTCAATCTGCGCGCCCGCGGTTGCGCCCTGCTGCGCGTCGTACATTGAGGTGTTCACGCGCAATTCCTGCAAGAACTCAGGAGGCGGAGAAGGCAGGCTGTTGCCGTTCGACTCGTAAACCGATGTCCCTGTCCCATATTCGCCGCCAACCGTTTCGGTTTCACCAACGCCGAAGTTAACGCGCTGCGAGGCGGCTCCGCTGGCCGTCAGGCCGTTGAAGATGTTTGTTGAATCCACGCCATTCAACTGAAAGGTATTCGAGGTGGCGCGCTGGCCGTTCGCCCAGATGTTCTGGTTGCCCAGGCCGGCGTTCGAGTCCAGATTGGCAAGCAATTCAGCGCTCACGCCCGGCGCAAGCACGGCCAGTTGCGTAAAGCTGCCGGTGGCCAGCGGCGTCAGCTCAATTTGCGCCGAGTCCAGCGTGTAACCGTTGGTAGCGTCGGTCGCGTTGAGCAGCGGGTTCGCGGTCACTTCCACCGATTCCGAAGCCTTGCCTACGGTCAGCGTTACGTTCACCGTGGTTGCATGAGCCTCCTGCACGCCGATGCCGGAGGTCTCCGTGCTCTCAAAGCCCTCATGCGAAACCTTAACGGAGTACGTCCCGATGGGGAGATTGAATATCTGAAAAAATCCTGTCTTCTGAGTTGTCGTAGTCTCGGAAAAGTTGATTGCCGCGTCGGTTGCAGTCACGATGGCTCCAGGCACGGCCGCTTCGGATGGGTCAAGAACTGTGCCGTTCAGCGAGCCCAGCGTTTGCTGCGCGCGAGTGGATAAACAACAGGTGAGCACGGCCAGAACAACCACGCCGCGCAATACGACACTCCTCCAGAATTTGCGATTCATAATCTCCTCACGGTTTACTTTGTATGGTTACTGCTTGAAGTTGTGGACGGGTGGCATCGAGCGCGCCAGCGCCCCAACACTTAGATTGACCGATCTTGTTGGAGAGACTGTTAACAGGGAATGACTTGAATATGAATAGTTTGCGACAGATCGGGCTGAATTCCAAGCGAATTCTTTTTCTCGATCTGGCTATCAAACTGCTTCCTGTGGAAAAACATCGAAATGACTATCGGGTTAGCTCCCCTCGGCACTCCAAAATGGGGCGAAAAGGTCGTGGCTCAGGGCAATCGCATGAACGGAACGAACCATAAAGAGCAATAGTTTTGAAAGGGCACGGCTTCAGCCGTGCCGCTCACGAGGCTCAACGCAGTCCGGCTCATAGAAGCCGCTGAGGGAAGGCTTTCTCGTGCGAAAAACTTCCCTCAGGGTTAAAACCCAACAAGATTGGAACTGGAACCATTTGCATGGCTTAAACCGTGCCCTTTCAAGGCCGGGACGCTTCGCATTTCTTGTTTCATGCGATTGCCCTGGACCTTATTGCCGGGTAAAGGGCGGGCCAGCAGGCCCCCCGACGCACGGATTGTGCGCGGCGGGAGGCTGTTGGAATTGCTACTGCGCCGTGTAGGTGTAAACAGTAGGCTGCCAGACTCCGCCGATGTAGGAGTAGAGAGTGGCATAGATCGTCTTGCCATTGGTGGGCAGGCCGCCGACAGTTACCGACGTGGCCGTAGTGGATGCGCCAGCGTAAAGGTTCTTCGCGCCTGCTCCTGAGGTGCCCGTTCCCACGTTGAGCCAGAAATAAGGGACACCGCTGCCCGGCGACCATGTGAAGGTGACCGAGGAGCTTGTAAGCTGGGTGGTCGGGGTTGGGGTTGTTAGCGCAGCCGGCGTAGGAGATCCGGAAGCGGTGAAGGTGTAGACGGTGGGCTGCCACGCTCCGGCGATGTAGGAATATAGCGTGGCGTAGATCGTCTCTCCATTGGTGGGCAGGCCTGAGGCAGTAACGGAAGTTAGTGTGGTTGAGCTGCCGGAGTATAGGTTCTTCGCGCCTGCTCCTGAATCTGTGGTGCCTAGGTTGAACCAGTAGTTAGTAACTCCCTCGCCGGCCGACCAGGTGAAGGTAACTCCGGAGCTTGTCAGCTTGGAACTCGGCGTGGGTGTAGTTAGCGTGGCCGCAACGGGCGCGCCGCCCGCCGTGTAGGTGTAAACGATGGGCTGCCAGGCTCCTGAAATGTAAGAGTAGAGCGTGGCATAGAGAGTCTCACCGTACTGTGGAATGCCGGTTACACTCGCGGTGAGCGCCGTGGTGGAACTGCCTGAATAGACATTCTTTGCGCCGGATGACGTGGCCGAGGTACCCAGGTTGAACCAGTAGTGTGCGATCCCGGTGCCGGGCGTCCAGGTAAAGGTAGTACTGGCCGTCAGCTTGGTGCCCACTGCGGGCGCGGTCAGCACCGCGGGTCCGGTGGCATAGAAGGTGTAGATGGTGGGCTGAAACACTCCCGCGATCTCGGAATAGAGCGTGGCGTAAATGGTCTCGCCGTTGGTCGGCAGGCCGGTAACCGTTTCAGCAAGGACCTTGACCGAGCCGGAGCTATAGATGTTTTTCGCGTTCACTCCCGAGGGCGCGGTGCCAAGGTTGAACCAGTAGTTAGTAACTCCTGCTCCGGGGGTCCAGGTAAACGTAACACTGGAGCCGGCAAACTGGCTGCCCGGTGTGGGCGAGATGAGAATCGCGGCAGGCGGCGGGTTGACCACGATGCTTTGCGTGACCTGCGTCGCGGCGGCGTAATTGGCGTTGCCCGCCTGGTTTGCGGCCACCACTACAGTGCCCGAATCAGTGATGGTGAGGGTTGTGCCGTTCGTTCCGCTTACCGTTCCGGGGCCGGAAATTACACTGAAAACCACCGGATTGCCGGATGCTCCGCCGGTTGCGGCGAGCGTGATGGGCGGGACGGGGTAGGTCACCGGGGACGCGGGCGCGGGGAAGGTGATGGTCTGGGGGGCCTTGGCCAGCCCAGGGGAAGTAATATCCACCGCGTAATTGCCATTTGGGGTGATGCAGGCATTTGCTCCCGGATCACAAGTCTGGAAGACTCCTGCGGTTAAATCCGTAAATCCTTCTGAAAGCGACCCATTATCGTTGATAGCTGCCGGTATGTAATTGGCATCCGATAGCAGCAATGTGTAAGTACCGGCCGCGAGTGTGATCTGCATCCAATCGTCGCCGCAATCGTTGTTGGACCCGATGGCCACCAACCCGGCGGACGGGCAGTTGCCCACGAACGCCCAGGGGGGATTAATCAGATTGTCAGCGTCTATTAACGGGTTGCCGGAGAGGTCTGTCACCATGGTGGCCGACGATCCGGTCCCAGAGAAGAGAGCGATCAAGGGGTCGAATCCTCCAGCCCCGATCGTCTGCCCATTGGCATTGACGCCGCCGCCAAAGCCCCACGTCTGTACGGTGACCGTGCTCGTAGACGAGAGAGTGAAGGGTACCTCAAAGACATCTTCTGGAGAACCCAGCGTGCCCGTGTAGGAAAGACTCTCAGCCGACAAACTGAGAGCTGTTACCGCCAAGAAACACAAGGTTAGGGTAATGTAGCGTTTCATGATGTCCGTCCATTCCGCAGTCCAGTAATTTCCTTTTACCGCGTGCTGTGATTGAGGCCAATCCTTGTGCTGTCAAAAAGTGCTTGGCGTGAAGCTGAGACAGATTTGAAGCTGTGCGTCCAGTGATCGTAACGTGGGTCAATTTGCGGTGAGATACCCGTGAATATCGACGACCATCTGAGTGGTGCCTTGGCCGCCGATATACACATACACTGAACTACCGGCGGGATAAACGAAGCCCGAAGGAAACTGCAACTGCGTGAGACCAACATTCGGCAGGTACCAGTATTCGCGCTGGCCGGTAGTCGTATTATCATAGAGGTTCAAGTAGTTGTTGCCCGCGGTGATCACGCTGGCTTCGATGCTGGTGATGACCAGATTCTGGCCCACTGGAACCACATAGCCTGGTCCAAACGTGCCTCCTGGGATATATTCATGCAACTGAGTCATTACGCTGGGATTGACGTTTGCTTTGCCTTGTGTGGTCAGGTGAACGATTTGTGACGCTTCGCGGGAAATGTCTTCCGTCACTGCGGGATTCGCGGTGGTGTTCGTTAGCTGGACCAGCGCGGCAGCGAAGGCATGCACCTCACGCGGTACAGCCAGCACTAACACTGCGGCAAAAACCAGGGCACATCCCACCCCGATGCCGGCGCGCAACAAAGTTGCTTTCAACTGAAACTTCTCGAAGTTCATCCATTACCCTTTCACCCCATGTACTGGGACATACGTGTGGCGTCTCAGAAATTCATTGAAAAACAACCGCAGATCCTTCGACTCACAACCCCCAACCTCCACCCCAACGAGCAAAGATCGCTCGTTGGGGACCCCGGAAAACTGAAGAACGTTTGGGGCCCCGTTTGCTCAGGATGACAGCCCTGAAATTGCTGCGAACTTCAGAGACAGAGTACTAGAGGTCAAACTACGGAACCGCAACGGTATACCCGGTGACTGTGCAGTTCATGGCCGCGGTTCCACCATTAAACAGCGTCGCACATTGCAATGGGTTAGAAGCATTGGGATCCACATAGATCGCGGTGAGTTGGCTGGCCACCCAATTTCCCGGACCCTGCGAAATGAATGGGACATAATAGTTGTACCAAGCGCCGCCGGAGCTGAACCCAAAATCTGTAATCGCCGGTTGGACACTGCCGGAATCTTGATTCAGTTGAATATTCACGCTTTGAATGACGGTTTCATAGCCGCTGGTGGGCGGTGCGGGCGTTGGCTGGCAGTCTAGAAATGCCCCACTGCTGCCGTAGACATAACACGTAGCATTGTACGGATGCCGCGCGGCGATATCCACATCCTGGGTGGGGACGGGGTTGCTGCGAGTGTTGGCGATTTGAACCAGCGCGGCGGCCAGCGCATGAACCGTCTTGGGGTTAATCAGGACCACACTCAAAAGGACCAGAATAACGCCGCCCGATCCCATCACAATCCACTTGGTAAATTTCATGCTGACGCTCCTTTGATCTGCGCTGATCATCGCCGGTGACAAACTGGACACAGGCGACGCTGGGGAAGAAATTCCGCGTTGAGGACGAATGCGATGGCCGTGTGAACAGCGTCCCAATGCATATCGCATACTATTCAAAGCGAAGATGGTTTAGTTTACGAAACCGTTCACAGTTACGAAGACATTGCCGCCCGTAAGTGGCATTGCCGCCGCGAGGCAGGTATGGTTTACGCTGTCATATCCGTCTTGCGGTGTGAAAACCAGAGGGGTCGGGAAGGGGATGGCAAGGGTTGAATTGGGCTGCACCTTGAAGATCAGGAACGGGTTAGCGCCCGCCCCAACGTTGCCGGTTCCTCCGCAGGTTCCGTTCGTCAAGAGTCCGGCAAAGATGTTCACCTGGTCAACGGTCGTATCTGAGCTGGTGAGGGTGATCTGGGTAACGCCAAGCGTTCCCGTGCCTGGCCCCATGGACTGGGTGGTGGTTCCGCTCAGTTGCACGCGACCGAAAAACGGCGTCCCCGGTACGGCGGTTGTGGTCGGAACCGGGTTGGAGTCCGTGTTGGTGATCTGAACGAGCGCGGCTGCCAGCGCATGAACCGTCTTGGGATTAATCAATACCACGCTTAAAAGGACCAGGATTACACTGCCCGATCCCATCACTATCCACTTTGTAAATTTCATGCTGATGCTCCTTGCTTTGCGGCGACTTGCGTCGATCATTGCCGATGTCAATCTGTACACCAGTGACACTGGGGAAGAAAATCTGGTTACTTTATGCGAATGCAATTCATAATGTGAGATTCATCACAATTCGTATCGCATTTTGTTCAAGTGGTCAAATTATTTTTTAAGGCAGGTGGCCCGGTCATGAAATAACAAAGAACCGCTGGGCCCTGTACCCTTGAGACATCTGTTGGGCTCTGGCCCAGCAGCGACTCGACTGCCCGCCGGCGGCGAGGCTCAGGCCGAGCGCGATTGCTGCAACCACGGCTGCGGCAAGGAAGGGGCCCGGATAGGAGAGAGAAGTTGAGTTCATGTTCATCGCTGACTCCTGTTACTCCTGTTGAAGTTAGAATCTGTCGCCCGATCGATCAAATCATCCAACCTGAGAGTGCCGCCTCCGCAGCCCCCGCGAACACTGTAGCGTACGCAATTAACCGCACCCACGGCGAAGCGCCTTCGACAAGACTACCTGACCTGCCGGAGCAGGATAGAGATTCATCCAACCAAAATCCAAAGCTCCCGGCGATGGGTCCGCAAGACCGGTTCGGGGCGGCGTTGCCAATCTGGATTCCCTTTGCTCGGCTTCGTGAAAAAAGAATTGTTGCGGTTCGCTTTTTATTCGCTATAATCTGCCCATGGCTGTCACCAGAAGACAAAAAGAAGTCATCGATTTCCTGGAGTCGTTTGTTTCTCGCAACGGCTATTCCCCGTCGTTTGAGGAGATTGCGCGCGGAATGGGGCTGAAAAGCCTGGCCACCGTGCATAAGCACATCACCAACCTCGAGAAAAAGGGAATGCTTGATCGCGTCCACAACCGCAGCCGTTCCATCGACGTGCTGCCGCCGGGCGCCAGAACTCGCTCCAGCGACAGGCTGCCGCTCGCCGGGCGCATCGCCGCCGGGTTACCCGTCGAGGCCACCGAGACGGCGGAAACCATCTCTCTGCACGATGTGGTGGGAAATCGCGACGTTTTCGCCCTCGAAGTGCGCGGAGACTCCATGCGCGACGAGCACATTATCAGTGGAGATTACGTGCTGGTGGAGCGTACGCAAACCGCTCGCCAGGGTGAAATCGTGGTCGCGCTGGTGCATGGCTCCGAGACTACTCTAAAACGTTTCTACACCGAGGGCGCCGTAGTCCGCCTCCAACCGGCCAACATGGAGATGGAACCAATCTATGTTCCAGCTGCCCAGGTGGCCATTCAGGGCCGGGTGCTGGGGGTGCTCCGCAAGTACCGGTAACCTGTTACCTTGCGAAGCATGGGGCGTGTGGATTGAGAAGGCACGGCAAAGGGCACAGGTTGTACTTTTACGCGTCGAAATTGAGTAGCGCAAGCACTTCAGAATCAATACTTACTTCAGCCGCCACATAGCCTTGCTCTCGTGGTAACCATTTGATAATACCTTTAGTAATTGCAATCATATTCCATAGGTCACCTTTAGTAACACAAATGGATCGGCCTTTCAAAGAAAAATCAATCCCCAAAGAGTGTTATGGGCTGAACAAAAAGAGCAATTGATCCTCCGCGGCATTCGACCGCATTCTGCTGATAGAAAGTTCCCGATTGGGGGAGCGGACGGACCTGGTGGATCGAATCCGGCCGATTCAGTAGCGATTCCTGATTCATAAGACGGTTCAGGCAACTCACTCCATCGAAGTGAGTTGATCGCAAACAATCGGAGGCGGGAGCGTAAATAACCGGCCAAAGCCAGCAAGCGGGGGAGTGCGGCAAGCCATTTCCGTTGACAGCTTCCCCAATCGGAACTTTCAGCTTCGGATCAACGAAACAACAGGATCGATCAATCGAACGCATCCGGCTAGCTTCGAACCAGCCTCAAGACTGTTTCACCCGCCAGACTGTTTGAAGATGTGCGCCTATACGCGAACATGAATTGGACTTTGCGGACGCGCCGATGAACGCAAATATGTGCAGGCAAACGCGTGACAAAACATGCAAAAAACGCACATTTAAGCCCGTTTTAGTGCGAAATAAGCGCAAAAAACGGTGTTTTCGATGCGTTTTTTGTACGCCAGATGCGGGTTTTTACCCCTGTTTTCGATATCGTTGATATCTTCGATATCAATGCTAGCATTATTGCGGAACCATGGACTCGTATGGCGACGCTGCTGATCCGCGACCTCTTGCCCCAAGTCAAACAGAAGCTAAGGGTCCGCGCCGCGATGAACGGGCGGTCGATGGAGGCGGAAGCGCGCGCGATTCTTACGGCGATCGTGAACTATGTGCCGATTGCCGAAATGCCTGGGCCGGAGGCCGCCGCTCCTGAAAAGGAGTAAGTTTCCGGGATGTCGGCGGCTCGCTCAGAACACGGATATCGCCTTTCCGGTTCTCTTTAGGCGCATCGGCGGTTTGGCGCAAGCTGAAGATGGGGAATAGGTATCATGTCCCCTTTTGCCCCCCGAAGCTGTAAATCGTCTGCGGAGCCTGCCCGGAGGTGGTGGAAGCCGCTCCACCGTCGAGGGCGCCGGTGATGGGCGGGTTCGCGAACGAGGGTTCGCCGGGAAAGTCCGCCGTGTCCCAGGCCGTCGTCTCAATCTCGTAGGGGTAGTTTGCCGCCACGCCGGTTGCCGTGGACACGATGGTCAGCTGGTCGTTGGCCGCGGAAAGCGTGAATGGAGGGGTTCCGACAATCCCGTTGGCGAGCCCCGCGGCAACGCTGCTCGGCGTGGCTCCCGCGGAATAAGTGGTGCTGGCTACGGGCGATGAGACGTTGAAACCGCTTCCTGTGTTGATGAGCAATTCGACGGTGCCGCTGTCCTGGTGGTGTGTGCCCGCCGGAATTGCTGTGAATAGGTATCATGTCCCCCTATTGACCGACAGCGTCAGATTCTCCGCCCGCGCCCGCGCCTCCAGCGCCGCGAACTCCTCGTCGCTGACTTTGGTTCCAACGGATTTTGTTCGCAGAGAAGCCTTCACCATGCCGTCACTCCTTCGCCTTGTAGCTGTTCATCCCCGCAACCATTCGCGTGATGTATTCCCGCACCGCTGCCGATCTGCGCAAGCGCGGGCGCTCGTTGGACGCTGGCGAAGGCGCTTTTGTTGGCTCCGGTTGGCTGGCCGGGAACGGCTTCGCCTGGTCCATCATCTGCCCCATGGATTCCTCCGCGTTCGTGGCCGCGCACAGCGGTTTTCAGCTAAGGGCAGGAAAATCATCAAGTTACCCTTCAGCAACCGGCGCGTGTTTATAGAATAGATCGGATCACACCATTTTTACTTTTAGTCGCTTGTTTTCTTATGGTTCGCGCTCGGTA
>Ga0302320_10002784_pt1 | contig 40901 bp, 31 predicted proteins | sample Bog_T0_3_FD_202130 | JGI IMG/M metagenome (GOLD analysis project Ga0302320, IMG submission 202130) | Peat permafrost microbial communities from Stordalen Mire near Abisko, Sweden - Bog_T0_3 | ecosystem: Environmental > Terrestrial > Soil > Wetlands > Peat | place: Sweden: Abisko, Stordalen Mire... | reverse complement strand
TTGTTCAAGTTCAGACGATCTCGTCTTAACTTATGGGGTTCCTGAAGTTACCGCTCGACATCCGCGAAGATGTCTTGCGCAACGTCATCAAGCGATGCAGCGTCAATCTACTCGCCAACTCCCTGGCGCGCGCGGAACGCGTTTCTCGAAGCCTCGGTTGTAAACCCTTCGTCGGCTCGCCAGGGCTGGTGAAAGCGCGCGATGGGAATCGCTTGATGCTACGCCGCCTAATCCGGTCAGGCGCTTCGCGAATCTACCCAACGGTCACCAACCGAAGCGAATCTCAACCCTCAAGTAGTTTGCATCGAGGCCCCAGCGCGTCGGATGACATCGGCGACCTGATATTGCACGCCCTCGATCGCAGCGAACGCGTCGATTTTCGACGACCTCGAAATACTCCGGTCCAAGATGAGCGATGGCCTACTCCTTGCGAGTCTAGAACTTCCGTTCGCGCTTGAACAAACTGGGGTGGCCGAAAGGACTCCCCAAGCCGATCCTACGTAGAGGCCGCGAAACTGGCGAGGTTGCAGAGTTTCGGTAGACTGGGAACACTCATCCGTTTCTCGTGAAACAACAGCCCCGCGCTTGCGCTCGCTAGCCACAATTTCGGGTGAAGTTGAGTTCGCGGTAATGCGTACACTGGCAGCGACCGACGCTTGTCGAGGACTCCACGAGGTTGAGCAGGTGGCGCGATAACGAACCTCCCTCGCTCGAGAACCGTTGACCGCCTTTGGGCGATGAGGCGATTCACTCGATTATCGACGTCATGGCCACAAAAGTGCGGTGTAGCACTTGCAACCGAACGTGTCTTCGTTTGCCCCCCCCTTTTTGGGGGATATATCGAGGGGCCGCGCCCAAGTCAGACTTTGGCTTGAGTCTGTATACGAGGTCCCATGCAGTATTCTCATTACGACTGTTTCCAGTTGGTATTTGATTCTGGCGTCGCATTCGTCAGCATTAATCACCCACCGATCAATCTCCTTGATGAAGTTCTGTCACAGGAATTCGATAAACTCGGAAGGGAACTCGAGGCCGATGAGAGCGTCCGGGTTGTGGTCTTGCAAAGTGCGTTGCCGGATTTCTTTATAGCCCACTCTGGTTTAGGCCGGGTTGGCTCCGCTTCCAAAATGGTATCGCTGACGCGCAGCTTTCGTCTCACGCAGACCATCGGCGAGCGCTTCAGGAACATGCCTAAGGTAACCATTGCCAAAATCGAAGGACGAGCCCGCGGCGGAGGCAGTGAGATCGCGCTCGCCATGGACATGTGTTTTGCGGCCTTGGGCAAAGCGATCTTCGGCCAACCAGAGGTGGCGGTCGGGCTTGTTCCCGGAGGCGGTTCTACGCAGAGATTGCCGCGGCTCATGGGACGCGGACGCGCGTTGGAAGTGCTCGTGGGTTGCAATGATCTCTCGGCGGAACTGGCAGAACGTTACGGCTATATAAATCGCGCTTTGCCGGCAGGCGAGCTGACGCCCTTTGTCGAGACACTGGCTCACCGCATCGCCTCATTTCCTGCGCATGCCATCGCTCACGCCAAGGCTGCCGTCGATAACGGCGCATTTAGGTCCATGGCAGAGGGGCTTCTGGTGGAGGCCCATGAGTCCGACTTGAGTGTCGCCAATGAGGTGACGCAAGCACGCGTGAGGGAAGCATTGAAGGTCGGCGCCGAGACTTATGAAGGCGAGCTGGAATTGGATTACTTATCGAGGCTCTCTTCGACGAGCTAACGCGCGACAGAATCGATGGCTCCGAAAAACGTGTTGGTGCACCACGGAAGAAAACCTATGCGAATTGCTCATTTCGAAAAGGCTGGTGTCCCCGGAATTGCGGCCGATGGTGGTGCGGGATGGCATGGCCTTAGCGCGCGTGAAAGCGGCTTTCCAGGCACTCTGCCCGAACTGATTGCGCAAGGTGCAGATCTATTGAGCGCAGGCAGAAACCTTCTGACGACGCACGCAATTGACCTGAACGCAGTTCGATTGTTGCCGCCGGTGCCCAAGCCACCGAAAATCCTGTGTGTCGGTCTCAACTACGATGATCACCTCGCGGAAAGCGGACTCAAGAAGCCGGTCTATCCCGAAATTTTCGCGCGCTTCGCGACGAGCCTGGTCGCTCACGGTGAACCGATCCGGCGGCCAACCGAATCGCGCACGCTCGACTATGAGGCAGAACTCGCCGTCGTGATCGGCCGCAGAGGGCGCCGCATCCAGCCTGATAGGGCTCTCGATCATGTTGCGGGCTACTCTCTGTTCAACGATGCGACGATTCGCGATTTTCAACTTCGCACGCCGCAGTGGACGATGGGCAAAAATTTCGATGCCACGGGGGCATTCGGTCCCTGGCTGGTAACGCCCGACAGCGTGCCGCCAGGAGCCCAAAAGTTGCGCATTCAGGGCCGATTGAACGGCCGAGTCATGCAGGATGCGATTACCGACCAACTCATCTTCAGCGTCTCCGCGCTGGTCGAAATGATCAGCGTCGCGATGACTCTGGAGCCCGGTGATGTGATAATCACCGGGACACCCGGTGGCGTTGGGGCGGCGCACAAACCCCCTGTTTTCATGCAGCCGGGCGATATCTTCGAAGTGGAGATCGAAGGGATCGGTGTCTTGCGCAACCCGGTAGAGAGCGGATGAAAAAACAGACCGGGGCAAAACCTTAGCTCGCGTTACTTGCCGTGCGGTAGCCGTGGTGATCAGTCGGCAGCCATCGACGGCGGGTTCGTCTGAACCCTAGTGAAAATCGCCCGGACTGACTGGGCCGTCCACTCGGCCGGGAAGCCGAATCGTGACCTCCTGGACCATCCACGCATTACCGTCGGGATCACTGAAGAAGCAGAAAGACCCATAGCTCGTGCGCTCGGGGTCGCGGCCGCCGAGCCGCGCCTCCGGGGGAAACGGCGGCCCGTGCCACACCTCACTTGCATCAACGCCACGGCCGACGAGTTCGTCGTGAGCAGCTTCGATGTCGGAAACGATCAATGTCCCTTCGGCCGAGCCAGGCGAGGCGCTAGTTATTCCCTTGCCGAACGTGACCGAGCATCCCGAGCCCGGGGGTGTGAACTGCACGATGCGAATGCCGTCTGCTGGAGCGATATCTGCGTCGAACCTCCAACCCAAGCTTTCGTAGAACTGCTTGGATCGCTCGATGAAGGATACAGGAATGACATGGACCTCGAGCTTCATCTGCACTCTGGTTCCGCTGGTCCCAGACTTCGGTGGTTTCACGCCGGTGCTTATTTGGTCCACTCGATTCTCCTTTCGCTAATCCAACCAACACTTCGATCGGACCGACGGAGGCTATCCGCACTTCCGAAATCATCGATCGGTCCAGTCTCTGGCTGTCAGCGCGTTGACAGCCGTACTACACAGCGATCACATCTGAATCAAGGTTGCGAATCGATTGGACTTTGGTATTGGACACGCTTTCGGAAACGTCGGACAAGCGGTAGTTTTCCGCGCTCTTCGGTTTTCCGAACCAATCCGTCGAGAATCCCACCGTTTGAGGACCATGACGCATGGCTAAAATGGCGAACCGACACGACGTGGATTGCATTCATCATTGAAGCCGATTCGCGTGCCTTGTGCGTACCCATACTGAGAATCCAGTAAGGAATGCCGGACGCGAACGATTGTTGAGCCGCAAACTGGACCAACTTAATAATATCGTGGGATCGGTCCGTCCTGCGGTGTCGTGTTCTTTCCCAAATCGAAGAACACTTCATCCACGTAACACCAGCCCCAGCCTTCAGGAGGATCATAACCCTCGATGATCACGTGACCCATTGCATGATAATGATGAGTTGCATGACGACCCGGCGATTGATCGCAACAACCAACGTGTCCGCAAGTGCGGCAGATTCTGAGATGAACCCATTTGCTGCCGGTTTTCAAGCATTCCTCGCAGCCCCGCGCGCTTGGTGTAACCCTTTTGATGGTGCCCAGATGTGAGCAGCTTTTACTCATGATCATCACTCTCCTTTGCTGCCTGCGGTGTCCCCGATGAGGGTCCGATCCTTTGGCTGGGATACTCCCGAGAATCGCCCAACCCCTACTTCCATTTGACCGAGGGCGCCACTCTCCTACTCCCCATGCCAACTATACGTTAGCCTGGCGCCTGCCGTTCGAGACACGGGATTGAGATCACGGCGAGTTGCAGTGTCGTGTACTCCCTCGCGCCTTTTCGATTCGACGATGGTATCGGCCCTTATACTGGAACACGGTTCGGAGAGAAGAGACGGGCTGGCGACCACAAGTTTCGGTGCGGCGGCACAGACGCATTTGGAACATTCACCTCGACACCGGAATTGACGGGCACACCGAAGGGCTGCTTTCTCGAGAATCGTTCACGAGCCGCCGAATTGCGCTCGGCGGATCACCGAGAGTCCTGCACCGATACGAAAGTACTATCGACTCGCGCGCGTTCGGTGGCGCATCTTGAACGCGGTGGCACTGAGAGTTGGGTCGCGATGAAAGGGGTATGCGGCGCCTTTTCGATGTGCATGCGGCAATGGTTCGGTGCAGCCGGGCAGATATATTCTGAAAAACTGGTCTTTCTCGGCTCGTCGTCTTTACTGAATGCGGTCCACACCCTATCGATCTGCGCTGTCCGTTGGAAAGCGGATTTTGTATTTTTTGACACGGTCCGCATCCCTGGCGCCCTTGCAGGCCCATACTCGGTCGCGTTGCTCTGTCTAAAATGGAGTTGAAATGAACATACCAGCCGGGTTTCGCGTTTTCCGATTCGCTACTGAGAGCGATCTGAACCAAGATAGGATCTCGGTGCGACGAACATTATCGTCGTGGTAGCACCTCAGTTCAACTGGCATTCCAAGCAACTCCTGATGTCCATCTCCATTGCTCCACTCGTGTCGGTTGTCGACGATAGCGAATCCGTGAGCGAGTCGCTACCCGACTTGTTGAGGGATCTTGGGTATGCCGCGCAGGCGTTCTCGTCGGCGGATTTCTCGTGTCGGGTCATGTCGACCAAACGCGATGTCTTATCCTCGATGTCGCGATGCCAGGCATGAGCAGACCTGATTTGCAGAGAGAACTTAAGCTGCGTCGACAACACATCCCAATCGTATTCATTACCGCTCAAACAGACGAGGCCATCCGCTCCAGAGTCCTCAAAGAAGGCGCCGTGGAGTTCTTGTTAAAGCCGTTTAGCGACATTGCTCTACATGCCGCGATCAAGACGGCACTTCGAGTTTGAGCCGCGCGCCGGACGCATCGTGTGAGCCTTCGCGCAGTCCAATCGCGTGCCCGGCAAGCTACTGCTAGGACCGTACACCGCTCCTACTCCAAAGAGAGTACGACTTTACCAATCGACCGACCGTCTTCGACGATCCCCATCGCCACAGCCGCCTCTTCGAGTCGCAGTGCTCGCTGAACATGCGGTTTCACCTCACCGGTTGCAACGAGCTTAGCAATTTCCGCAAGTTCAGTGCCATCGGCCTCCACCGTATACCGCAACGCTCGCACGCCATATTCCTCAGCATTTTCTTGCATCAAAATCTTCATGTTCCTCTCTCCTTTGAGATTTTAGACGTCAAGTTTCATGAGGCAACATCCCAACACGACAATAGAACGAAGGTATTGACGGTCATTTCGATTGATTTCCGATTCCAATGATCAGGCGTTCACGGCTGAGCAGCACCGGACAATAAGAATGCGGATATAAATCTCCTTCCGGATAACAGTAATTTCGCGGGCCCTGCGCTCGACCAGAGTACAGCTGTCGCCAATACCATGGTCCAATCGATCCGTGTCTGGGCTTGTGTTGTATTGCTGGCGCATGAGCGGCCATTGGCCGATGGGGAATTACTTGAGCCGATCACTAAACACTCCGGAGCCCAACCATGAGCATTATTGACGACGCGCTAAAGGCAAATCGCTTGCCCAGGAAACATACGGCGGGCTAAGCGCTGCACTGGCGGACTCAGAAATATCTGCATGGCCTTCACTGTATTGGGCGTTGCGATCGCCCGAGCGCCAGGGAAACGGTCGAGCAGAATGCTCAGACCGTAGAAATGGTCGAAGTGGGCTTGCGTTATATAGATGGTCTCCAAATTACGGTTATGGAGAGCAATCCAATCCGCTAGGGCTTCAGCCTCGGCCACGGTCGTCATTGCGTCTACCAGCACCGCATCGTTCTCGCCGAAGATTAACGTCGACGTGATCGGGTCAAAGCCGAGCGCGTCGCCAAAGGGCTTTGGCCGCTCGCCGACCATGGCTTTTTCCCGGGGCGGTAAAAACGTTCACGCTGAGCGTGCTCAATGCGACGGGCGCTATCGCAGGCGCGGCCTCTCCCAGTCCATTTGTGCGATCCATTGGGTACTCCTTCATGTCTTGGCGAGTGATTGTCTCAGCGATCATTGAACCAGAACAAATCGGGTTACACGATTGGACGTTGGTATTGCCAATACCTTTTTTCGACTGCAGTCCCCGCGTCTTGAGGCAATCTAGATATCGGCAGTCAAATCCGGAAGTTCTCTATAGAGAACCTCAGAGATTCTCGCGGCGCCTCGGTGAGAGATCGTCCATTCTTACCGGGCAGCTCTTGAGCACGTTCAGTTTTTTTTGATGCGGTGGAAAACCACAGAGATTTCCGCAGAATCAAGCTCCCCTTCGAAATGATCGCCCCCTTTTGTGGGAAGGAAGCTTGCGGGCGGCGTCAGGCGCCGTGTTGGGTGCACTCAGTCGTCGGCAAAGCCGAGCGCGCCGCTCACCCAACCGGTCGCGGTTGACCAGAGTGATGAAGTCACCATGTCGGTGCCGGTTGAAGTCAGAGTCGGTGTCTGCCCCTGCGCCTGCGTCAGTTTCAACTGGATGATTTTGTGCTCGCTGCTCAGCTTGATCCAATTGCCTGTGGCGAATTCCCCAGCCCACTCTTTGATTTCGCCGAGATCATCGTAACTGCGAACCAGCGTACTGCGACCGATTTCAGTGCCGTTGGTCGTCAGCGTCGTAAGAAAGAAACGATAACCGAGCATTGACATGAGGTACGACGCGATCACCGGGTTTTTTTCGATCGACTCGCGAAACCACTTATTGAATCCGACGGCCTTGCGGTAGGCTCTGTTCTTGTACTTGCGCTTGGCTTCCTCAATCAGTGCATTGACCTTCATCCGATCGACGATGTTGAGGTACAGGTTCTTGAAAAATCCGTACACCGCGCCGATCGCGCCGGCCACCTTCGCGATGATGACACCTCCCACTGGCAGGGCGACCGACAGGCCGATCTTGGCGGCGCTCTGAGCCGCGCTGTAGACGGCGTCGGAGCGGTACTCCTCGATTTGCTCCTTGACCGAATCGAAAATGATCTTGGCGGAGCCCTCTTTGATCTGCTCATCGGTATGGCCAATCCGCACCAGGGTGGCCGTGCTCTTGGCCGCCTTGTAAACATCTTTCAAAATGCTGATGGCGTCGCCCGCGAACTGCATGATGCCGGCCAGAAGCGTTTTCAACAGCTCCGGGATGCTGTCCTTCAGCAAGTTAAAGACGTTTTGCGCAATTTCTGCCAACCCACCCATCTGCTTGACGATCTGCTCGGCCAGGTAGCGTAGGAAGTCGGTGATCTGCTCCTTGAGCATTGACAGGAATTGCGTTGTCTTGTCGACGACTTGCTGCACGCCAGAAACGCTGGTTACGGCCTGACCGAGTGCTGCGGACAGACCGGGGACCGCTTCGACGGCCTCCTTGCCTTGGTCGAACAAGTCGCTAACGCCTCCCGGAATCCGGGTCAGATTCAGGCTCTTGAGGATGAAAAGCGTGTCCTGTCGGTAGCGCCTGGCCAGTTTGCAGTCTTCAGATTGAGAGACCGGTTGCGCGTAGTTGCTCTCGCACAGCGCCTGGTCAAGATCGCTGAAGGCGCCGGCGTGGTTGCGCGGGTCCTCTTTCCACAGTCGGCCCGTTCTCAGCTTCCAGGCGTCGAGGTTGATGCGAAGCTCATTGAGACAGCGATCCCGGGTGAACTCATCTATCGTTCGGTGATATTCCTGCAGGCAGTAGTCGATGTCTCTCACTTCCTGAGAGCGCGTCGCAAGAACATTTCTGACCGCGCTTGCAACACCGGTGTCGGCGTGTGGCTTGGTCCTTTGCAACCATTCCGCGAGAGTCGGGATCGGTGTCATGTGGGAGATGCCTTGGCTGCTGGCTGACTTTTAGGGCTTATTAGCAATCGGAGTTAGATTACCGCAGACCGCGAACGGCTGGGGGCGACTATTCGGGGCGTTCAGTGACCGGTCGGGGCCGAATGCATCCTTGGAACTTGATTTGATCCACTGAGTTCTTGGAGCAACGCCTTTGGCTGATCAACTTCCTGGGGCTGGCGAATCGGCAAGTGCTTGATTCTAGGTGGGTCAATCAGGAGATCGTGACTCTGCGGCGCGATGAGGCGGTGCGATAAGGTATTGGTTCGCACGGAATTTGCCGCCGACCTTCCTCGGATCGTCGGAGATCGCGTGCAATTGCAGCAGGTTGCTATGAATCCAATCGTCAACGGCATCGAAGCGATGAGGGACGTTGATGGAATACGAGAGATCGTCATCAAGTCACAGCGAGCCGAAGACGAGCAAATTCTTGTTTCGGTCAGTGATACCGGCATAGGGTTTCTGCCGCAACTCGCGGAACAGATATTCGACCCATTCTTTACAACCAAGCCTCAGAGCACCGGCATGGGGCTTCGCATCTGTCGGTCAATCATCGAATTGCATGGTGGGCGCTTGTGGGGGATCGGCACTCCTGGGCAAGGCGCAACGTCTCACTTGAGCCCGCCCATCGCTCGGAACGTTCCGCGAGCCGGATCACCCGCCAATCCTCACGCGCCGTGGTAAAGCCCATGGGCGGTGTAAGCCATCAAGACATCGTGATGCGGCTAGGCGCGTCACTCGCTCAGCACGCTAATGCGACGACCTGGTTGGTAGCTCGACCGAACAGAAACGTTGGAACTTTTGATGTTTGGAAGTCATTACTTTTTAACAACCCGGCTCGCGGGATAAGCGTTGCCAATTCACCCGAGACCACCCCGAAGCACACCGAATCACGCCGCCACCTGTGTCGCATCGTCCACGATCGGCGCATTGACAGGCAGTCGAATAAAGAAGGTAGTGCCCTTGCCGCATTCGGTTTCGAATCGCAGCGTACCCCCGTGCTTGCCAACGATGACGCTGCGTGCAATCGCGAGCCCTTGCCCGGTCCCCTTGCCGACCTCTTTGGTGGTAAAGAAAGGGTCGAAGATTTTGCCGCGTGCCGCTTCTGGGATCCCGGCGCCGGTATCTGAGATCGAGATCTCAACCTCATTACCGTCGAGCCGCGTCCGCACCTCAATCTTCCCAAATTTACGGCTGTCTTTGACTACATCGGATATGGCGTGTGACGCATTCACCAACAAGTTGAGCACTACCTGATTGATTTCTCCGAGAAAACATGGCACGAGCGGCAAATCGCCGAGGTCTGTGTGAAGCTCGGCAATGAACTTATATTCGTTATGCGCAACGACCAGCGTGCTACGAATTGCTTGATTCAAATCGGCCAGCGCCTTTTTCGCCTGATCCGGATGAGCGAATTCCTTCAACGAGCGCACGATGGTGGCGATTCGTCCAAGCCCTTCGATCGAGCTGTCGAGCGCCGCGGGTGCGTTTTGCAGGATGTAGTCAAGATCGGCGGCTGTTTCCGCGTCCTCCACGCGACGCAGCGCAGCGAGCATATCTCCCCCAGTCTGCGTCGCATCCTTGAAATCGCGGTAGGCTTGAATCACCACGGCCAGATCAGTCAGTGAAGTTCGAACAAACTCCACGTTATCGGACACAAACTGTACCGGCGTGTTGATCTCGTGAGCGACGCCTGCGGCCAGTCGACCGACGGATTCAAGCTTCTGCGCGGCAGCGAGTTCCCGGCCCAGGCGCCGCATCTCGGTAATATCGAGCATCAGGCCACGCAGCACTTTCGCGCCCGCAAATGACTCGCAAGTGCCGGTCCAACGTACTTCGCTGCAATTGCCGTTCACCTGTGAGAAGAGCGCCGCGAATTCGAACAGGCCATCCTCACAATCGTCGAAACGTTGGCGAATTTCGCTATTCGTCTCACGCGAAATCACCCTATCCAGAGCTCCCGGGCTCTGCCACTGTGACTCCGGAATCCCTGAGTCCGCGACCCCTCGCGCGCCGATGTACGTGAAGCAGCCACTCGTGAGATCCAGCGTGAAGGGAACGGCTCGGGTGCTTTCCGCCATGAGCTTGAACATCTCGCGACTTTGCTCCAGCGAGTGGGTTCGTTTCTCAAGCTCCCGCGCGAGCCTGGCATTGCTCAAGGCGAAGTGCGCATCGAGGGCAGAGACAATGAGAGTTAGGCTCAGGATGACCAGGGCGCCAGCACCGATACTGATCGCCAGCCCAGCATTATCGATGCCCCCCGCGGACGCTGCGAGACACATGCTGCTCGAAGCAAAGTGCGCTGCCGCCATCCCGGTATAGTGCATTCCGACAATGGCGAGACCCATGACGGTGGCGCTGCCAAGCTTGGCAAGGAGGGCGAACTTTGAACGCTTCGCGCGCAATTGGAACGCGATCCACAGCGCCGCGAGCGAGGCGCCTATGGCGATCAGTACCGAGACGGAAAAAATGAGTGGATCGTATTGAATAGGAGGGGACATCCGCATCGCGAACATGCCGGTGTAGTGCATGGCACAGATGCCGATGCCCATAAGGATTGCGCCTAGAACGAGATTGCTCGTCTTAAGTTCCGGTCGACGCAGAATTAACAGAGCCACCGCCGAGACAATGACTGCAATGAGCATCGATAGAAGTGAGACGGGAAGATCATAGGCGACAGGTATAGGCAGGTGGAAAGCCAGCATGCCAATGAAGTGCATCGACCAAATGCCGAGGCCCATGGCAATGGCGCCGGCAATGAGCCAGGTCCAGGATTTCCTGGGACTCGATGTACTCGCACTGACACAGCCAGCGAGGTCGAGCGCCGTATACGAGGCGATGATGGCGATCAGAATGGAAAGCGCGACCAAGCCCGAATCGTAGTGGCCGTTCATTGTGGGTCCTAGCCAGCGGGAAATTCGACCACGCGCCAATAAACATCCAGCAGCGCCGTTGTTTCCAGGAATGCGTTGGCAGGATTGGTCTTGAGAATGTAGCCTGCTACCCCGAGATTGTAGGCACTGAGCTTGTCTTTATCGGCACCCGAAGTGGTCAAAATGAACACGATGCTCTTCTTCAGGTCCTCGTCTTGCCTCAGCTCTTTGAGAAATTCAATCCCGCCCATGCGCGGCATGTTAAGGTCGAGCAGAATCACGTAGGGGCGCGGTAGGCGCTCACGGCCGTTTGTTCCCCGCAACATTTCCAGTGCATCGATGCCGTCGTGCGCGAAGCTGATCGGGTTCGAAACCCGGGCGTTCTTGAACGCGCGCAGCAAGCCCATAACACATATTTCGTCGTCCTCGACGTGCAAGAGCTGGGCGGTTCGCCGTTCAAACATTCGTCAACACCTCGGCGAAGATCCTATGGGGTGATGTCGGCCACCCAAAGCGGAACTCAGTCCCCGTGCCGTTTCCATGAGAGTGAACCGTAATATGGCAGTTCTGCCGCTCGATCAGTTTCTTGACGATGGTGAGCCCCATTCCGGTGCTTTCTGCATCGTCGCGTCGCCTTAGAGTCTGGAACAATTCAAAGATTCGTTCGTGAAACTGGGGCGCTATGCCAGGACCATCATCGCGGACGACGAATTCCACGATGTCCCCTACACACGTTGCGGACAGAACCACCTCGCCGTTCGGTTTATCGTGGTACTTAATGGCATTGTTAATGAGGTTTCTCAAGACTTGTTCCAGCTGCGCACTCGCCGTGACAATCACCGGGAGCTCGCCTGCAACACGAACCTGAATGTTCGGCGGAGGATTCAAGGCCTCGACAATGCTGTCGAAGATATCAGCCAACTTAGTTTCGCTGACCGCCGTATCGGTGCGGCCGACGCGTGAAAAAGCGAGCAGGTCATCAAGCAGTGTCTCCATGCGGTTGATCCGACCTCGCATGAGCCCGAGCAGCTTTCGCGACTCCTCCGAAAGATCGTGCAAGTCTTCTTCCAGCCATAAAGCGGCGCTTTTGATTCCGCTTAAGGGGGTCTTCAAGTCATGTGAGGCGATGTAAGCAAAATCCTCCAGATCGCGATTGGACCTCTCCAACTCCTGATTCTTGTTCTTGAGTTCGCTGATGTCGTTGGAAATAATTGCCACCTGCCGCAGTTCCGGGTCACCGATGCGATAGGCGTGGATATCGAAGAAGCCCCTCAAAACCCTGGCCTCGTTGAGTACATGCGCCGGCTCACCTGTCATCGCGACCTTGCCGTAGAGCTCGAACCAATAATCATCTTGTACCGGGTAGATCTCACGCATCCGCTTGCCAACCATATCGTGCATGCCGGTCTGCTTGTAGAAGGCCGGGTTCACCTCTAGGTAGCGGAAGTCTATTGCCTTTCCCTGCGGACTAAATATCACCTCGATGACGCAAAACCCTTCAACCATCGTCGAAAATAGTGTGTGATATCGGAATTCACTTTTCCGCAAGGCCGACTCCACCCGTTTGCGCTCGGCAATATCCCGCTGCAGTTCGCGGTTGGTTTCCTTCAGTCGCGACGCACCGTCGCGTAACGATAACTCCAGGACCTTCCTATCGGTAATGTCAATCACCGCTCCATGAAAATACACGGCCCGCCCCGCGCCGTCGGACTCGACCCGCCCCCTCGCTTGCAGCCATCGGGAGGATCCGTCGGATTGCCGCACCCGATATTCGATGTCGTAAGCGCCGCAGAGCTCAATCGCGCGTTCGAGGGCGGCGGAGACGCCCGCGCGATCATCCTCATGAACGACCTGCAGATAAACCGCAACGGGCAACCCTTGCGCCGCGGCAGGCGCAACGAGTGAGAACATGCGCGCGGTGAACTCGTCGGCGATCAAGAGGTCGCTGGCGAGATCCCACGTCCAAGTCCCGACCGAACTGGCTTCGAGCGTCGACTCCAGCCGCGCCTTCGTCACCCGCAGCGACTGTTCGGTCCGTTTCAACTGATCGACGTCGGTGTTCGTGCCAAACCACTGCACCAAGCGACCCTCCGAATCCTTTATCGGCACAATCCGGTTGAGAAAGTTGCGGAATGTTCCGTCTGCCCCGCGCAGCGGAAACTCCATTTCGAACGGTTGCGCGAGCGCAATCGCGTCGCGCCACCTGCTTATCACGGTTGGAAGTACGGCCGGGTCTTGCACGCTCTGCCATCCCCAGCCTTCCATTTGCTCGGGCGTCGTGCCCGTGTAGTCGTACCAGCGCTGGTTGTACCAGAGCACGAAACCATCAGCACGAGCCATCGACGCAAGTTGCGGGATGGAGTTGGCCAACGTCCGAAAGCGCTCTTCGCTTTCCCGCACCTCCTTCTCCGCCTGCCTGCGCTCGGTGATGTCCTGTATGGTAATAAAACTGAAAGCGATCTTTCCGTTGTCGTCGTAGATCGGACAGCCGCTACAGCTGGCGAAGAACTCGTGATTTGTCTCGCACCGACGCGCCCGTAGCACTTGGTTTTGAACCAGCTCCCCACGGGTGACTCGGGAAAGCGGCCACTCATCGACGTTAAGCGGGCGGCCCTGGTCATCCCAGACTTTCCAGTTAATCGGCAAGTCTTGGTTTCTGATGAACCCCGTATTGTTCGGTCCGAAGCCATGAATGCGCAACGATGAGGCGTTTTGGTAGAACGCGTCTCCCTTGGCATCCATGAGCATCACTCCTTCGGACATATGTTCCAGCACCGCGGAAAGCTTCTTCTCGCTGACGCGCGCCAGCACCGCTTTGTGTTTAGCAGCCAGCACGCTGATCGTTCCGAGAATGATGAGTGTCCCAACGCTCAAGATCATTGCGATGGATCTTCGGTGGGAGACCTGCTGGTAAAGAGGATCGAGCATGTATGGTCGGGCAATAGGGCTGGTGAACATCCAGATCAGACCTATCGATATGCTGACTACGGAGATCGTCAGAAAAGGCAGGAACCATTCTGGCAGGCTCGGCTTGTTCACAATATCGCGCTGCCACATTGCGACAATTCTGGCGATAAAGATAAGCAAAAATCCCGCACATGAGCGTATCGACATTCCGACTGCTTCAGTCCACCCGTAAGCGGTCTTGAGCCCTACCAGGTAACCGAGCAGCGCGAGGAAGGCGATTCCGCCCGCAAGCGTTTTCAAAATGATCGCGGTGGTGGTTGCGCCACCGGCGCCCCGGTCCGACTTGGACATGAGAACTTGCGCGGCGCAGACGAGAAGAAAACCCGCAATCGTATTGCCCGACATTCGTCCAGGATAAGCGGCATCGAGGCCAACGAACGGTGCCGCAAACAGCGTATCGATACCCAAGTTCAGACCGAGCGCATATTCGGCGAATTCGGCGCTCGCAATGCAGGTCACAACGACCGCCATCGTGATCACGACCGCTCGGCGCCGCAGCACCAAGCCCCACTCTGCCACTCCCAAAAAAATAAAGATCAATGCGGTGTTGAAATGGGTGGGAGCATCGGGAGGCAGTTGGACCAGAATTGGTATGCGCAGCCACCATCCGATGCAAACTGACACGCCGTTGCAGATGATAAATGACGCAGTGCTGGCCATGATCCAATCAGACAGCGATAAATGCGCAAATCGGCTCGCCCCAGCCAATCGAATCTGGTCACCGACTGCATCAACGCCTGAATTCATACCCGTTGTCTTCTCGTTGGATTGGTTATCGCCTCGTGAATCCGCGCTCAACCGATGCGCCTGATAGTTCCTCGCCAGCTGCATACACGGAGATATGGCAGTGCATCGAGCATTGAGCCCCTCACTCTTTATAGGCTCTTCGGTGCGTTCTAGATGGGATTCGGCACACGCATTGAGGCTCGTGCGCGCTCAATGCCTTCGTGCCACTTTTAAAAACAAAGAGTCACAGTTTCCCTACATCATGTTCTGCGACTCTCATGTATGGAGGACGTTAACGCCTTTTGCGCCGACAGCCAGAGAAATGTCGTGAATACGCGCGCCAAACCCGTGTCCCACTAAGTCCTTGTGTGGGATACGTCAACTACACTGTTCCGACGACCCCGTTCGAGCTCGGGTTTTTTCGCCCTAAATGCCATCTCATCCTGCCAGAGTCGACCTCAGCGGAGGACAAAACGACCACACACGAATCGGCACGTTCCCACCTTCGACGCGAAACTTCTACTCCATCACGGTGGGCATGAGCAGCTGGACAATTTGGGCCGCCAGCACCCGACACACCAGGCGTTGACCCGCCTGTGAAACAATCCCGCGCGGAATCAGCCTCTCGGTTTAACGCATCTCCTGCAGCGCGACCTATCAGGTTTCCTGCGGACTGGGGCCGCGTTCGCGGTAGGTCGACAGCGTTCGCGACTCTCTCCATTACCCACAACCCCCCACGAAGCAAGCCGAAGTATCTCTTCGTAATATTTGTTGACACGCCGTAAATTTGGCGTAAATTGCGCGCCCCTATGAATCATCAATTAACAACCTTTTGCACGCGGCAGCGCTCGACGCTGAAAGTCTGCGCCGGGAATCTCATGAATTCCTGCGGTGCACCCCCGCGCGCGTTGGAAGTCCTGATGCGTTAGCCTGCGTGAGTTGCGGGGCTGACCAGATGGCAGTCCCCGGAACAATCTCTCCTGAGACCCCGGAAGGCGCTGCCGACCGGGGTCTCGTCGTTTTGGGCGATGGGAAGCCGTCGGCGAGAACGATATGGAGGTTTTGAGACTGCGGATTGCCGAAGTCTCGTGACGAGGTCGAAACATCGAACGTGCAGCGACAGTGGGTTCGTAAGCCCACCTGGCGCGCCTCTGCCCCATTCGGGTTGCGCAGGCGCGTACCGCACGAACGCTCTGTTTCATGCCACCACAAGTTAGCTCAGATGGGTAGAGCAACGGTCTGATAAACCGTGTGTCGCGGGTTCGACTCCCGCACTTGTACCAGTCCACGAAACTGGGACTTGATGGTGCTGACGTGGGGGTGACTCCCCGCATCGAGGTGAGCTTCTGTGGGGGAGCGATGTGCATTCAGGCATTGATTCCGCACAACGCGTGCAACGCCTTGAGCGGTGGGACGCTAGGTGTTCGCTCCGATGACGCTGAGTTGGATCGATGACGCCCGGTTTGCTCTCGCGAGGAACCAGTCTCGAAGATCGACGACTACAGCGAATCGGTTCGGCGGACGCCGCTGCCCCCACGGGCCCGCGCGGCATGCGGAGGTGAACCTCGACTTGTTGGATGGCCGCCGTACATGGGGTACGGCGGCCGCGGTGAGGAGAAAGAGAGATGAACGCGATGATGGGAATGAAGCGAATCACGATTGCACAGCATGAGCGCGGCCTTCTGTTTCGAGACCGCAGCTTTGAGGCGGTCATGACTCCCGGCGTGCACTGGCTGTTCGATCCGCTGAACCGGGCTGAGATCAAGGTGTACGACGTTACGGTGGCAGAGTTCGAGCACCCGCGGGTCGACGTGCTGATCACGGAGGCTCGTGCACTGATCGAGCGCCACTTGATGGTTGTGGAACTGCGCGACCGCGAGGTCGGACTGGTCTACAAGAACGACCGCCTGGTGTCGGTACTGCCGCCGGGTAAGCGCCAGTTGTTCTGGCGTGGTCCCGTGGCCGTTCGGGTTGACGTCAAGGACATTTCGCGCGACTTCGCGCTCGACGCCGACACCGCTCGGATCCTGATTCGGGCAGAAGGATCGGTGATGAACGCCGCGGTCATCGGCTCGGTCGAGGTGCCGGACACCTCGGTGGGTTTGTTGATTGCGGACGGCGAGCTGCGCGACGTGTTGAAGCCGGGTCTGGCGGCCTTCTGGAAGTTCCAGCGCAACGTCAAGGTGGAGTTGGTGGATCTTCGGTTGCAGACGATGGAGGTTGCGGGTCAGGAGATCCTGACGCGCGACAAGGTGAGCTTGCGTGTCAACCTGACGGCGCTCTGGCAGGTGCTGGACGCGGTTCAAGCGCGGACGCGGCTCGTCAACTTCGTCGAGTATGTCTACAAGGAACTGCAGTTCGCACTGCGTGAGGCGGTGGGCGCTCGGACGCTCGATGAGTTGCTGGGTGACAAGGGAGCATTTGATCGCGAGATCAGCGCCATTGTAGCCGGCAAGCTCGAGGGCAACGGAGTAGTGGTTCGTTCGGCGGGTGTGAAGGACGTCATCTTGCCGGGGGAGATGAAGGTGATCCTCAACCAGGTGGTGGAGGCGGAAAAGATCGCACAGGCGAACCTGATCCGCCGGCGCGAGGAAACGGCGGCGACCCGCTCCTTGCTCAACACCGCGCGCTTGATGGACGACAACCCGACGCTGTTGCGTTTGAAGGAGTTGGAGACGCTGGAAAAGGTGACGGAGAAGATCGACAAGTTGACGGTCTTCGGCGGCCTGGAAGGCGTGTTGAAGGACGTCGTACGAATTCAGGTGCCCGGTGCCTGAGAGCCGCACGACAAACGGGTGCCCGGCGGTCGCAAGACCGCCGGGCCTTTACATGGTTACGACATGACGGACATGGGCATTCATAAATTGACGCCGGAGCGGCCGAAGGACAGTTCCAGTCCCTTCAGCGTCAGCGTGGCCTTTCAGCAAGACTTGTGCGATTTGGGCGAAGCGGTGATCAAGACGCGCGCGATCCAGGCGTTCGATAACGCCGCAACTCGCTATCCGATCCATCGGCAGATCCGTTGCGCCGCGAGCAGAAAGCTGCAGGACGTCTTCGACGACCTGGCGCTGAACACCGGCCTCGCATCCCAGCGACTGGACACGGGAACGCTGCTGCTCGATGGAGACGGCATATTCGTGAGCGCCGAAGGGTATCGAAAGTCGGGTTATTGTTCCTGCACGTTCAATGTATGGGCGGCGAGCAAGGAGTTGGCTGATCAGACTCGCACGATGCTGCTTCGTGTGGTGGGTCCCTGCCGAGTGCGCGAGCAGATGTTCGTGATTGACTGGCAGTTCTGCAACAGTCGCGGCACGCTGGTGAGCACATCCTTCGACGAAATCGCCGACGACGTCGTCATGGACGAGGCCTACCCACACTTGGGCGCCCCCGTGGCGCAGTTCATCGAGCGCTATTTGTCCGCGAGCGAGACGGTTTTGATCCTGTTGGGACCGCCCGGGATGGGCAAGACCCGCCTGGTGCGAGCGATTCTCGGAGCAATGTCCCGGCGGAAGGAGGACAGCGCCATGGCGATGTACACGGCGGACAAGACCGCGTTGGAAGGCGACGAAATATTCGTTGATTTTATCACCGGCCTTCACGACGCCTTTGTCATCGAAGACGCCGACCATTTGCTACAGCCCCGAACAGACGGCAATCGGAATTTGCATCGTTTCTTGATGATCGCGGATGGCGTGGTGCGCGCGCAGAACCGCAAGATCATCTTTACCACGAACTTGCCGAACATCGGCAGCATCGACGAGGCGCTGCTGCGCCCAGGTCGGTGTTTCGCGACGATTCAGATGCGCCCGTTGACCATAAAGGAGAGCGACGCCGTCCTGAGCCGTCTACTCCCCGGAAGTCCGGATGCGGTGGACCGCGCTCGCAAAGCACTAATGGCAATCGGCAGGAATGGTAGTTCGCTGGCAGCGATTTACCGGGCCGTAAGCGCTGAGACCCATTGATTTTGGTGGTGAGAAAGGGACTCGACCCCTCGAACTCGGCACTATGAGATCCAGGGGCAAGCGTTAGATAATGAATTTCCGCGGAAACCGGCGTACCGCCCATTTTCAAAAGTCCGCTTTTGTCCGTATGTTTCCGCGCGCGCACTGTTGAGTCTGCGCGAAAAGTGACACGGTCATTCCTCGGCGCCACGGCCGCATCCTCAGGAGCCGGAACACATGAATTCGATTCGAGCAATCGGGAAGCGTGGTCCGACCACCCCGCGAGGAACCCGGATCGGCTTGTCGCGTAACTTAAGTTCAGGCGCGCGATGCCCCTATTCTCTAAGTCGCCGGCTCAGTTGGTCGCTCACTACGCGAACCGTGTCTTCTCCTGCAAGTGAGTATTTAGCGCTGCATCCAGGTGGCGATCCAGGTCAGCAGCGCGCAAAACACGATCCAGGAAAAGATCACGGCCATTTCCAGCAATCCCTTGCCGGGTGCGCCCCGGCCCCGCGTCTTGAAGGCATCGCGCTTGGCCGGCGGACGGTGGACCTGCAGCAGAGCCGTGCTGACGCTGCATCCGACTGCACAAAAGGTCAGCAACACAGCGAACCATAGATGTGTCCGCCCCAAGACCAGCAACGGAGCGAGCCATAGCGGCGCAAGCGGCAGGAGTGCCGCTTCGATTTTGGTACGCACCACCAGTGCACGTGTCAGCGGCGCAGCAGTGAGCAGCTCGGGTGCGTCCTCAGCGGCGATCGTGATCCAGGCCAGTGCCGTGGCTAGGGTTCCGGACAGCAGGATTATCCCAAGCCACAGCCAAGGCACCGCGCCGCGACCGCCCCGCGGCTGACGCCACAGCACTAGGCACAGGGGCACAAGGTAGATGCTCTGTTGCAGTAGTTGCATGAGCAGCAGCGGGTCGCGACGGATGAGCCGTAACTCCTTCACGATCAGCACCGCACGCGGGGAGCTGCGGAAGCGCAGCGGACGCGCCGAGACGGGCGCACCGCGGGCACTGCCCATGCTGCCTACGGTTGTCGCCGCGCGCACAAAGCGTCCGCTCAGTACACGCACCGTGAGCAGCAGCAACATGCTGCAGGTCAGCGTGAATAGCACGCTCGGCCAGTAGCCGGTGAGCACCAGCCTGGCGGGCAACAGGATTGGGCTCAGATGGTCGGGATCCGCGCGCAGCCACGCCCCGAAGCCACCGTAGTTGCCGGGGCCCCGCTGTGATCCGTGCCGCATGAGGTTGGGCAGCTGACTCAGCAGAAAGAGTCCCATGCCGATCAGCGCCGCGAGAATCTGGCCGACGATGCGGGTCGTCCTGGGTCCAAGCAGGCGGAACAGGGTCAATGCCAGCACTACCCCGAGGCTCGTGGCCAGCATGGCGATTGCGGGCAGCAGCAGGTAGAGCTTCGCCCAACTGAACATGCCGAACATTACGAATACGTTTGCGAACGGCCACACCAGCATCGCCACTTCCATCGTTGCAGTCAGGGCCACCGTCGCCACGCGGACACCGATGATCGAATCCGGCGCCAACGGCGAGGAAAGCAGCAGATCCAGATCGGCGCGTGTGTACAGCACCTGCACGATTCCGTTCAGACTGCGCGACAACATGAAGATGAAGCTGAATGCCAGTCCTCCGGTCACGAGCAGCAATGGCAGGGAGGCCGGTATGCCTTTGCTCTCGTAGGCGCTTGCGCCGCGGAGCGCCAATGCGATCGCAACTGCAACCAGGTGCAAGAAGATCTCCGCGATAATCAGAAAGGTCAGACTAGTGCCCTTTACGGCTCCCGAGCGCACATAGAGGCGAAGCTCATGCCTCATCAGCCATGGGATTGAGCCGGGCGCCACAGTCACGATGCGGCAGTAGGCTGCGCCACCAGCCTCAGAAACAGTTCTTCCAGTGTGGCGTTGGAGCGACCGGCCTGTGTGCGCAGTTCTTCGAGACTGCCCTCGGCAACGATACGGCCACTTTGAATGATGCCGATGCGGTCGACCAGCCGCTCGGCGACTTCCATGATATGAGTGGTGAGAATGATGGTGCAGCTGCCACGGACCCGCTCCAGCAACAAATCCTTCACTTCGCGCGCGATTGTGGCATCAAGTCCCGTTAACGGCTCGTCCAGGATCAGAAGCTGCGGCTCATGCAGCAGCGCGCCGGCCAGCGCAGCTTTCTGCTTCATGCCGCGAGAAAAGCCCTCGCAGCGTTCATCACGGTGTTGCCAAAGATCCAGGCGTCGCAACAGTTCCTCGGCATTGTGTTCGGCGCGGCGTGCATCCATGCCCCAGAGACCCGCGATAAATTCCAGGTACTCGGCTGCGGTCAGCTTGTCATACAGCAGCGGTTCATCCGGCAGCCAGGCGATCAGCTGTTTGGCCTGCCGCGCCTGCGTCACGACATTCAAGCCAAAGACTTCGATGCTGCCGCGATCCGGCAGCAGCAGGCCGCTGATCATGCGCAGGGTAGTGGTCTTGCCGGCGCCGTTGGGCCCGAGCAGCGCATAGAACTCGCCACGCGCAATGGTGAGATCTATGCAGTCAACGGCGGGTCGGGTGAAAACCTTGACCAGCTGCCGAATGCGCAGGGCGGGCGAGATTGTCTCCACGGCTGGACTCTCATGGGATTATTGCTTTCAAAAAAGTCTAGCATGGGCTTTGCGCCCAGGCCGTTGAATCGGTAACGCGGTTGCGATTCATCGCCGTGCTTGGATCGGCCTGTTGTCGTCCCCTTTCAAAATGATATTTTTGATCTTTCAGTGGCACTAAACACGCAATAGCCCAATTCAAAAACTAACTGCCCAAGAAACTCCTAAAATTACCTTCCGTGAAATTTAATGTATCGCAATCAGCCGAGAACATGACTGCCAACCGACGAATATTCTGCGCGGCTCGGCCTGCGGTACCAGTCGAATCGGTATGCATCGCCCGAGGAATCGGCGATCTTGAGTGCGTGGCGCTCAACAACCCAGCGAATCGCGCACCGACTGTAGAGAAAGAGCTGTGTGATCTAGGATCGCGGTGAGGTCACCGGATGTGAGCTTAAGGGATACAAACGCATTCACGCCGGCGCATTTGGCAAGATCTCCGCTTCGCTCGAGCAAAGCTTCGGCAAGCAAAACGCTGGCGACGACCACATCTGTGATGTCGGGCTCGCCCCGCGATTTCCGAGTGTAGTTGTGCTGGTTGCCGATCGCCTCGCACATCACGGGCTCAAATCCCCATTTAACCATCACCGCCCGGCCGATGATCGGATGACAGCTGACCGCGTAGGGCGACAGTATGCGATCCAGCTGTTTTGAGTAGCTTGGCTGGGCCGCTCGCACCGTCATATAGAAAAGACCGATGCCGTGCAGTAATCCGGTAAGGAACACCTTTTCGGAGGGCACGCGCATTTTCTTTGCTAGGACTTTGCAGATCGATCCGACGGCCAGGCTGCGCTCCCACAACCGGTTTAACGGCTCAGCCATTTCCCGCAGCGACTCATCCGCCTTCATCTGTTGAAAGGCGAACGCCATGGCGATGGACTGCACCAAGTCTTGGCCCAGTCGCGTGACCGCAAGACGCAGATCGGAATGCTTTTGACCCGACGGGTTGAACACGGCAGAGTTTGCCGTTTGTATCAGCCGGGCGGACAACCGAGGTTCCGTCGCAACTACGGTGACTAAATCATCCGCAGAACAGTTTGGGTCGCTGAGCACTTGGCGAACGCGCGGCACCGTGTCAGGAAAGCAGGGAAGATTGAGAGGACCGCCTGACAGTTCTTCGGCAAGATCCATCAAAAACAGGTGCGCGACGCCATCTTCATTACTAGCTGGCGCCGGAATGTCCAGGGCAGCGCTTCGATCGTTAACGCGGCCGGAGGTCGGGGATGTTTTAAGCACAGAAGATTACGGCCCGAATAGCGAATGGGACAAGCATCAAATCATGGCGGCACCGCCGTAGAAAACTTGATACACAAATCGTGACGCCTTTCTCGAACCTCGTCACAGGGCATCCAAAACAGCTTGGGACATCGAGATGGATGAGCAAGTGGCTCGCAATCAATCTCGAACAGCCTTCGCCAACTCGCCGCCGATCTTGTGCTGTTTTGTCCAGTGCCCTCAGTCGCCATACAGAATAAGGCGTGCGGCGGTCGTCATCGGAAGGCGCGGATCGATCACCTGAAACTTGATCACGTAAGTACTGGATCGCCGAGCGGTAAAGTAGGTTCCCCAACCCTTTTCGGCTTTAGTCCCAAGTCGCTCGCTTTGAGTATCGCCATTTGCATCAACTGCAAAATCTCTAGATTCGCCGCGGCGATACAAGAACGAACTGGTGACGTCTGTGAGCGCATGGGATCGAACCCACGTGTTCAATCGCCCTTCTTCCAAGATCGCAAACTCATTGTTTGAATTCCTGAGCTCAAGTCGAACCAGGCCTGGGTGATCGGCTCGCGTGCTGTTCTTCTGGATCGGTTCGCTCTCGACGATTTCGAGACCGACAGCAAACTCCGCACTGGGCAAGTTATGCAGTCGGTAGGTACGAATCCCAGGCGTTGCCAAGTTCACCGGACCGAGGTCCAGCTTGTATCGGTTTCCCTCCACGGCTTGCCATCCGTAGTCGGTCAACTGACCATCTCCGTCGTACCAGGCCGAGCGATAACAAGCCGCGAGGCCAACAGCGGCGGCGACAAGCACAACAATGTTGGCACGTCGCACTTGAGGTGATGACGCGAATATCACCGCGCAAGCTTACCTTACGGTTCGAATGACCGCCTCCGGCGCTAGAACTCGATGCAGCCAATGACGGGCCTTTGGCCGGAATGCATCATTGAAACTTCAAGGGATCATTTGATCCACCGCGCTCGGGACACACCTCGGACTTAGACATCCGATCGCGCGTTATGCCGCCAAAGCCTTGAGCACGTGCTCGGGATCACGGCTGATCGCAGTGAGTAGCTCCTTTGCCGGTCCAGTCGGCTCACGGCGTCCTTGCTCCCAGTTGCGAATGAGGGCACTTCCGTTTGCTGGAAGGAGCCTGCGCGACGCGTCACCCGAGACCATTGCATGTGACCAAACGTTTCATTTTTCAATTTTCTAATCTAGAGTTGGAGGCACGCGATTTTGGTATTCCGTGTCAATACTAGTCTCTCAACATTGGATTAACGCTATGGCCTTTCCCATACCCTACAGTGCAGCAGCGTCGCGCTACGAATCTATGCCGTACCGCCGGTGCGGGCATTCCGGATTGAAGCTGCCGGCCATATCGCTCGGTCTGTGGCAAAATTTTGGTGACGCCGATGTCTTTGACACCGGACGATCGATCCTCCGATACGCTTTCGATCACGGCATTACCCATTTTGATCTTGCCAACAATTACGGGCCCCCGTACGGGTCGGCGGAAGAGAACTTTGGACGAGTGCTGGCGACGGATTTTAAAAGTCACCGGGATGAATTGGTAATCTCGACCAAGGCCGGTTGGGACATGTGGCCCGGCCCCTACGGAGATGTGGGCGGTTCCCGCAAATACTTGATCGCCTCGTGCGACCAGAGCTTGAAACGGATGGGGCTGGACTACGTCGATATTTTTTATTCGCATCGCGTCGACGCTGAAACGCCGTTGGAAGAGACCATGGGCGCCCTCGCAACGCTGCATCATCAAGGTAAGGCGCTCTACGTGGGAATTTCCTCGTATTCGGCGGAGCGCACGCGTCAAGCCGCGGAAATCCTAAAGTCACACCGCGTACCGCTACTGATCCACCAGCCGTCTTATTCTTTGCTCAATCGCTGGATCGAAAAGGACCTTCTTCAAACTCTGGGTGACCTCGGCGTGGGCTGCATCGCCTTTTCGCCGTTGGCGCAAGGAATGCTGAGCAAGAAGTACTTGGCCGGCATCCCTGCCGATTCCCGCGCTGCGAAGGCAGGTTCGTTTAACCCGGATTTGATCAGCAAGGACAATATCCGGCGAATCAACGAATTAAATGTCATCGCCGAAAGCCGTGGACAAACCCTGACGCAGATGGCAATCGCGTGGGTGCTGCGCGATCCGCGCGTCACCTCTGCGCTGGTAGGCGCTCGGACGGTCGCGCAGTTGGCTGATACGCTGACGAGTCTTCAGAAGACCGCATTTAGCGCTGAGGAACTCCACGCCATAGACCGCCATGCCACGGATGGTGGGCTTAACATCTGGGGGGTCTCATCAAGCATCGAGGGGACTTCATCTTAAGTGACTGGCAGAAGGCGTCATCCAGTCAGGTCTCTTGCAAAGTATCAGTTTACATTTAGCCACAATGCGGTACATCAACAGACCGCCAGCCTCACTCTGAACAGGGCAGCGCGCGCGTTCCCCGCGGTAGAATTAATGGGACCGCGGCATGCGGGGAAAACGATACGCGGCGAGGCGCTCTACAATGTATTTGTAGATACAGAGCTTCTTAGCCAATTTCACCACTCCGCATGCGGAGACTCTAAAAGTGACGCGGGGCGTCCATCCGGTCATGAAGTACTCGGATGACGGCAATGCCGTAATCGGTACTGCGAAAGTAAATCATATGCCGCTCAACATTACGGCGCCGGTACCTCGGGCGGATATGGTCGCAGGCTGGAGCGGACTTTGGAGATTGCAGCCAATACGTGAAATGCCGAAGTCAGCAAGTCAATGTAACGCTCAGCCTGTTCGACTCCCCACTCTTTGCGCGTGTATCTGCAAATGCTTTCCAGGTCGCGCTCCGCGGCGGGCGAGAGTCGATACTCAGCCAGAGGAACGGCGGAGCTTTCGCTTGAATGCGCTCGCGTCGAAGCGCTTGGGTTTCCCGCTCTTTTCGCCCTCGATCAATGCCGCGCGAACGACGTCGATCTCCGCACTGCGCTCTTGCTCCCGCCGAATGAGGTCACGGATATATTCGCTGTCGTTGGTGTAGTGACCGCCTTCTACCTGTGCCTTGACCCAATCATCTTGCTGGTCAGTCAACGTAATGGTCTTGCGAACAGTCGCCATTGAGAGTCTCCAAATACGCACCAATAGTATGATCAAATCATAACATTGGTGCACGGAATTAACGACTCGGCATTCTCAATGGCTAGGTTTGTGCGCCGCGGTCACGCAAAATGTCGTGCACTTCGACCTCTCCGAGGCGCCAACGACGCCGGCAATCTGCGTTGCTAAGGACTATCCGAACTGTGCGATGCTGCAAAGACGGCACCCGAGCATCTCGACGCGGACTAAAACGGAGCGGCCACCCTCGATCGACGGGTGGCTCATACTCAGAGAAAAGGTTTTAACGGTGGTGTTCCAGCGCCTCACATGACTTCGCGCCGAATTCTTTTTGGCGCGGATTGAAACGCGCTGCTCAACTAGTGGCTCCTTCCCGCGCAAGTTCGTCCATGACCGTTGTCGTTGCCCGAAAGGCCAGATCGACAATCTCGTCGATCTCGGATTTGGAGATCACGAGTGGTGGCGCAAATCCAAGAATGTCGCCGTGCGGCATCGCCCGGGCGATGAGGCCGCGATCGCGTGCCGCCTTCGATATGCGCGGGCCGACTTTCAGTTGCGCATCGAAACGTCGCTTTGTGTGCCGATCCGCAACGAATTCCACCGCACCCAGCAGGCCCACGCCTCTCACCTCGCCGACGATGTCAAGGTCGGAAAATCGCTCCTTGAGCTTCTTCTGGAAGTGTCCGCCCACGTCGCGCGCCCGAGCGGCGAGCTTCTCCTTCTCCACAATGTCGAGCACGGCGTTGGCGGCGGCGACAGAGATCGGGTGTCCGGTGTAGGTATATCCGTGGGAGAACGGCCCGACCCGATCCGCCGCTTCTTCCATGACCGAAAACACCTTCTCGCCGATGATTGCCGCCGATAGCGGCGCATAACCCGACGTCAGACCCTTGGCTAGCGTCACGAGGTCTGGCTCGATTCCATACAGCGTGCTTCCGAAGTCTGCGCCGGTGCGTCCGAAGCCGCAGACCACCTCATCGGCGATCAGGAGTACGTCGTACCGCTTCAGCACGCCCTGGATTTCGCGCCAGTAGTCCTCCGGGGGCGGAATGATCCCTCCCGTACCGAGGATCGGCTCGCCGATAAACGCGCCGACGGTTTCCGGACCTTCCCGGAGGATCATCGCTTCGAGCTCCGCGGCGCGTCGCCGGGAGAACGCCTGTTCCGTTTCGCCTGTCTCGGCACCCCAGTAGTGGTGCGGTACGCCGGTGTGCAGGATGTTCGGGAGGGGGAGATCCATGTTGGCGTGGTAGTACGACAGCCCCGTCATGGATCCCGCGACGACCGAGCACCCGTGAAATCCGCGTTCGCGCGAAATGATCTTCTTTTTCTTGGGCTGCCCGCGCAGGTTGTTGTAGTACCACACGAGCTTCGCCTGGGTTTCGTTCGCGTCCGAACCCGATAGCCCGAAGAACACCTTGCTGGGCTTACCCGGCGCCATGCGCACCAGGCGATCCGAAAGGGTCGCCAGAGCCTCGGTCGTGTGCGCCGCAAATGCGTGGTAGTACGCCAGTCGGTGGGCCTGTTGCGCGATCGCCTCGGCGACTTCCGTCCTCCCGTATCCGATGTTGACGCAATAAAGACCCGAGAAGCCGTCGATGTACGTGCGCCCCTGCGCATCCTCGATTCGAATGCCCTTGCCGGAGGTGACGATCGTCGGATCGTTCAGCTTGCCGCTGGCGAAGTCCTTCAGCTGGGTCGCCGGATGAATGACACTGGCCCGATCACGTTTGGAAACAGCTTGGACGTCTGTCATCGCGAGTCCTCCCCGGCTGCCGAATCACCGGACCGTCCGCACGCTCCGAGGTCCGGGCATCGCCGACGCGGCGTCGCGTTTCGGTCGATGCTGAAATGACGCTTCTCTCTTATAGAAGATTTAAATATACTTTGGAAGAGAGTCGGTGTCGATCTCGACCGATCGACTGCGCCTTGGGCGGGCCGGCCGGCGGCCGATCGGGTGGTATTAAGGCGCAACCATCGCTAAGGTAGCGATCAATGCAGGTGACGTTGCCAGGTGACGACGGATGTCCAAGACCGCGGCGAAGAGCGCCAGTAGACAAGACCCGGTGGGTCAAGCATTCGGCGACCGGGTGCGGTCTCTGCGCGAACAGGGCGGATTGACGCTCGAGCAACTCTCGAAACTGTCTGGCGTCAGCCGGGCGATGCTGTCGCAGGTCGAACGAGGCGGGAAAAGCCCAACGATCGGCATTGCGAAGCGCATCGCGCATGGGCTGGGCGCGTCCTTTTCGTCGATGGTCGGTGATGAAGGCGCGCCGCAGCGCGCGTTCGCCATCGTGCGCAAAGCGCAACGGCAGGTCTTTCGAGACCCCGAAACCGGCTTTGAGCGCTATCTGCTTTCGCCTCTGATGGCCGGGATGCCCGTGGAGGTCGTGCTGCATCACCTGCCGCCTCGGACGTCGACCGGCAAATTACCCGCGTATCCGGCTGGCGTGACCAAGCACGTGCTGGTCTCCAGAGGGCGTGTGCTCGTCGGAGTCGACAACGTTGAAACGGCGCTGGAAGAAGGCGATTCCCTCTTTTTCGAAGTGAACGCGGAACACTGGTTCGAAAATCGGACTGCGCGCATCGCGGAGTACTACCTCGTTATCGCTGCAGGACCCACGTTTCCCCGCCGCGGCGATTCCCGGTCCTGACTCGCCCCACACCCTTCCCCTGCTGACTCATTCAGCGACCGCTTCATGGCGCTATGAGCTTGCGGCCGACGAGCGTCGGATACTCGCGAGCCACATCGCTGCGGCCAGTGCGCAGGCGATACCTATGATCGTGAACACCGGCCGATAGCTACCCGTGCGGTCGAACGCGGCGCCGACGACCCAGGGGCCTGCGGCGCAGGCGCTGAGGCACAACAGATACCACCAGCCGTAGGCGCGGGCGAACTGCCGTCGCGGCACCTCTCGCCGTAGCGCATCGATCATGATGGGGTCGCCGCCGCCGGCGAGCGTACCTAATAGGATGACGACGGCGTACGGGACCCAGTGCGCCGCGGCGGGGCCCACGAGCGTCGCTCCGAACACGGTCACTCCCATCAACAGCAGTGTGCCGGAGCCGCTGAATCGGGTACTGACCGACTCCGTGATGCCGCCGGCGAGGAGGACGCCAATCACCGCTGAAATCGCGACGCTGCCCGTCAGTGCACCGATCTCATGGCTGGAAAATCCACCGTCTGCCAGCAAGGGACTCAGCTGTCCGAGCAAGCCGGTGTATCCCATATAGTAGGCGATGGTGCTGAGGCAGATCACCGTGAGCCCCGCCACGTGCAATCGCGAGGTACCGGCCGCGCCGCCTCCGGCGGACTCGAATGCCGCGACGCTGACGCCAGCATCTCCATCCGCACGCCCGCGCGGGTCCCGCAGCATCGCAACCGACACGCCCACGCCGGCGAAGATGATCGCCGAGACCCAGCCGAGTGCGTGGCGCCATCCCAACGACGCGACGAGCTCCGCGGCCAGCGGTGCCATGATCAGCCCGCCGACATGCCAGCCGCAGAAAGTGATTGCGATGGCGAGACCCGGTCGGCGCGGAAACCACCGCGCAGCGGTGGCGGGAATCGGCGTCACCATGATCACCTTGCCGACGCCCATACAGAAGCGCAGCAAGTAGAATTCAGTGGGTTGAGTCGCGAACGTCATTCCAGCCGCGCCCAGGGCTTCGAGCAAGCCTCCGGCCAGTATCAGGCTGCGAATTCCGACGCGATCCAGCGAATAGGCCGCCACCACGGTGAACGGTGCCGCGAGCCAGAACGCGCTCATCAGACCGCCGAGTACCTGCCGCCCCCAGCCGAATTCGGCGGCCAAGGGCTGGAGAAACTGCGTGAACGCGTAGGCGCCGGCGCCGAACGCCAGCGCTCCGCACAGGAATAGGCCTCCGAGCGCGGATCCCTCCCTCCACAATCGCATGCGTCGCGCGGCTCGCACCTCGTGCACGTCCAAGGTCGTTGAGCCGGCCGCATCGCGATCGAGGGTCATTTGGACTCCGCTTCGGGCCAACCGCAACTAGCCGCAACCTGCGCGCCTAAGGATTCGAGAACAGGCCGGCTCGCTAGACTTCCGGTCGTGCATCGGATAATCCTTCCGCCTTCCGTTCAGAGCGCGCTACGGTTACGCGCTCGTTATTCGACGCTCGGCAACCGCATGACGAACGGTGATGGCACACCGCGTTGCGTATTGATGAATACGCTCTTGGCTTCGAGGTATTCGCGAATGGCATCCTTGCCGTTCTCGCGGCCTATTCCGGAGTTCTTGAATCCGCCAAAGGGCGCCAGATAGCTGACGACTCGATAGGCGTTGACCCAGACCGTTCCGGCCTTGAGGCGCGCGGGGAGATTGATGGCGCGAGCGAGGTTCTGGGTCCAGATTCCAGCAGCGAGGCCGTACAACGTGTCATTGGCGATCTCGACAGCTTCATCTTCAGTCTTGAAGCGGATGACCGACAGGACGGGCCCGAAGACCTCCTCCTGGGCAATCCGCATTCGGTTGTGCACGTTCGTGAACATCGTCGGTTGAACGAACAAGCCGGCACCCAAGTCCGCACCACTCGCGGGTCCACCGCCGAGGACGCAGGTCGCTCCTTCCTGCTTCGCGATTGCGATGTAGCTGAGAATCTTCTCGAACTGCGGCCGAGTCGCGATGGGGCCGATATCGGTGTCACTGCGCATCGGGTCGCCGAGCTTGGCGCTGCAGGCGAACGCGACCAGGCGATCGACGAACGCGTCGTGAATGGAGTCCTGAACCAGCAGCCGGGACCCCGCCATGCAGGTCTGGCCCGCCGCCGCGAAGATGCCCGCGACAGCGCCCCGGACGGCGTCGTCCAGATCCGCGTCGTCGAACACGATGTTCGGCGATTTGCCGCCGAGCTCCAACGAGACGCGCTTGAAGGATTTCGCGGCGGCCTGGTAGACGGCGCGTCCGCCCGCCTCCCCTCCCGTGAACGCAATGCGCTCGACGAGCGGATGATTGATCAAGGCCTCCCCCGTCTCCCGGCCAACGCCGGTGATCACGTTGAGGACGCCGGGCGGAAATCCCGCTTCCTCGAAGAGCCGCGCCAGGTAGAGCATCGAGGCGGAGGAATATTCAGACGGCTTGACGACCACCGTGTTTCCCGCCGCCAGAGCCGGTGCGAGCTTCCACACCGTCAAGACCAGCGGCGAGTTCCAGGGAGAGATGGCCGCCACGACGCCGATGGGCTCGTAGCGAACGTAGTGGAACATGCCGGGCCGTTCCGCCGGCGTCACCGAACCCTCGACCTTGTCGGCCAGCCCGCCGTAGTAGTAGAACCACTCTGGCAGGTAACGCATCTGGCCCAGCATCTCGGCCAGAAGCTTGCCGTTATCCCTGACTTCCAGCTCGCCGAGCTTCTCGGCGTGAACGTCGATGAGGTCACCGAGCTTGTACAGCAGCCGGCCGCGCTGCGTCGGTGTCATTGCAGCCCACGGACCCGACGTGAACGCGCGGTGCGCCGCCCGGACGGCGAGATCGACGTCTTCAGTCGTTGCGCTCGGCACGCGGGTCCAGACTTTGCCCGTGAAGGGGTCGACGCTGTCGAAGTACCCGCCGCCGGTGGCGGCCCTCGATTGGCCATCCACGTAAAGGGCCAAGGTCTCAACCTGCTGGCTACGTTCGTACACTTGGACCTCCGACAAGGCTGCTCTACTATCGTAGAACTCCTCTATAGCATACGTGTTCTCTTATAGTAAACTACTGTAGGGCACGCGCGATCGGCCTTCGAGACGCTGGCCGCAGCACTCACCGATTGCGCGCGCTCAGACTGGAGAGCCCGGCCAGCTACTGGTCTTCCTCGCATGACGGCTCGGACTTCTTCATGGAGAACGCTCGTGACCTCTGATATCGACCCTTTCACGCTCCTGGCCCACGTTCAGATCCGCCTGCCTGAGCGCTCGAATCCGATCAGTCCACCCATCTATCAGACGTCGACATTCGAAACGCCGGACGCCGACGCGTTTCTGGCGATGGCGACGGAGCCCCTGCACGCGGGGTTCTACACGCGCTACGGCAATCCGACGACGCGCGCGTTCGAAGACGCGGTAGCGGCCCTGGAAGGTACCGAGTCCGCCCTCGCGACGGCGTCGGGCATGGGGGCGGTCGTCGCCGCCTTGCTAACGTTCGTCGCCGCGGGAGAGCACGTCATTGCCCAGCGCGTGATGTACGGCGGGACGATGGGCCTCCTGAAGACCATCGCACCGCGGCTCGGGATAGACGTCTCGTTCGTGGACCAGACGGCTACCGAGGCGTTCGCGAATGCGATCCGGCCGACCACCCGCTTGATGATGCTGGAAACCCCTTCAAATCCAATGTTGCGGCTGACGGATCTTCGGGCCGTCGCAGCGCTCACGAAGTCGAAGGGCATCACGACGCTGGTCGACAACACGATCTCCTCGCCGATCAATCAGCGCCCCTGCGATCTTGGCATTGATCTTGTGATGCACAGCGCGACGAAATACCTGTCGGGGCACAGCGACGTGTCGGCGGGTGTGGTGGCAGGCTCATCCGCTTTGATCTCGGCCATTTGGGAAAAAGCCTACGTCCTCGGCGCCACGCTGGATCCGCTCGCGGCATGGCTCGCGTTACGTGGGCTACGGACCCTGCCGATGCGCGTCCAGCGTCACAACGAAACGGCGATGCAAGTCGCTACCTATCTCGAGCAGCATCCCAGGGTTGAGGCTGTCCACTATCCCGGGCTGCCCGGCCACCCGCAGCATGCACTCGCCCACGGGCAGATGACCGGCTTCGGCGGTTTGCTCAGCTTCGAGGTGACTGGGGGTGCAGCGGCTGCGGAAGCCGTCGTCGCTGGTCTCCGCTTGGCGCACCGATCGGCGAGCTTCGGTTCGTTCTCGACCCTCGTCGTTCACCCGTCGGCGATGTGGGCGGGGATGCTGAATGCCGAGCAGCTCCGCGAAGCCGACCTTCCGCCCAGCCTCATTCGCTTGGGGGTCGGCTTCGAGTCGCCGGCTGCGCTCATCGCCGATCTCGAAGCGGCGCTGGCGAACTGACGTGCGAGTCAGTCCGCGTCGCTATGAGACGTAGATCGCCGATCGCATGCATGTCCGACGATGCGAAGTCGCTGCGATGCGGCGACCCTGATTTGATTGGTGGTGAGAGAGGGACTCGAACCCTCGACCTCGGCATTATCAGTGCTACTTCGTTTTTCCCGGACACTAGTTTTCATAATCCATTGATTTCATTGGATGGTGGTGTCCAGCATTTTCCCCTGTTTTCCCTGGTTGCCGCAGAAAAACCGGCACACTAAATTTCGCGTGTAATACGTATAGCGTAACGCTACACTACACGCATGATTAAGAGCTTCCGACACTCCGGGATTGAAGCATTTTTCAAGAGCGGGTCGAAAGCGGGTATCCAGCCCAAGCATGCAAAGAGGTTGAGCCTTCAGCTCGCCGTTTTGAACACGGCAAAGAAAGAATCGGACATGAATTTGCCGGGATGGGATTGGCACCCGCTCAAAGGACCATTAGCAGGGCGCTGGTCAGTGTCAGTCAGCGGGAATTGGCGACTCACATATGCCTTTGAGATTGGAGATGCAATCCTGGTTGATTATGAAGACTACCATTGAGGAAGGAACTGAAATGAGCAGAATGTTTAACCCGCCGCACCCCGGCGAGATTCTTGCCGATACAGTGCTGCGCGAAGATGGCGGTATCAGTGTAACTGCGTTTGCCGAGAAGCTCGGGATGACGCGCACCGCGATCTCTCGGATCATCCATGGCAAGGCCGCCATCAGCACGGACATGTCCATCCGGCTTGAGGAGGCGTTGGGCACGTCGGCCGAAACCTGGCTTGCAATGCAGGCTGCTTATGATCTCTGGCACGCCAAGAAGAATAAGCGCAGGAAAAAGATCGCTCGGATTACCAACGAAGTGAATCGCAGCGCCGCGTAACGGGCTAGTGGCTGGGATGACCGAGCGGGGTAACTCACGCAAATCGCACGCACGGATTGTGGAAACATTTAAAGACGCTCGAAAATGGCTGCGATGCCCTGCCCCCCGCCGATGCACATTGTTGCCAACGCGTATCGTGAACCGGTATGAGCTTGGCTAGTCCCTCTGACGTGGTATCGCCGCGAGCCTTTGCGGGTCTTCAGCTCGGCCTAAAACAATTCCAGGCAATTCGCATCCTTACATTGCGCGAGCGCATCTCCAACTCGGCCGCAGGAAAAAAGATCGTAACAGACACTGCGCCCCGCCGGCGTTACGTGACACGGGCCGCTCGCGGGCATCGTGCTGTACACAATAATTCGGCTTCGCGGCGGCGCCTTTGATGCACGTTGAACGTGGGGTTGCTCCGCGTGTGACGTCCACGCTCAGCAAGGATAAGGACCACGCTCCCCACGATCAGCGCCGACGCGACCACGAACATCAAAGCCGACCCCGAGCTGGGCGCGCACGTGCAGAAGCTGCGCTAAGCCCGATATTTCCTGTCAGTAGGAAGGGTCCTCGAGCTGCGACATCTGGATCGCGCAGTGCAGTTGAGTATCGATCGCGGACGCGATCTCGGGCTATGTGGTCCGTTTGCCGAAGGCGGCTGCTAATGACGAACGAGGTCCGCACACAACGCGGGCGCGCTTTGGTTTCTCGCATCGTTCAGCCGGACGCGCGGCTGGCATACCGCCCCAGATGTCGATCAAAGAACCTCACAATCACGTCATAGACCTCCTTCGATTCGGGCAGGTCCGGGTTCGTAAAGAAAGAGTGCGGCACCCCATCCCAGACATGCAGCTCAACCTCCACGCCTTGCTTTACGAGCTCGCGTTGAGTTTGAAACAAAGAGCTCATGGCGAAATCTCTGGAACCCGTGATGAGTAGCGACGGCGGAAACTTGGCCAGCAACTTGGGTGAGTTGATCGGATACACCAGCGGATCATTCTCGTTGACATGCGCTTGAGAGAAATAGGGCCACGTCAGCTCATGATGTTCCGGAATCACCCCACCCGTAAGCGCCGGCGCTAAGTGTAGTGAATCGCCGCTCATCCGACCCGCCGCACCACAAAACATCCCAACCGCTGCCGGTTGTGGCAGCCCTACCTTGTCGAACCAGGCCACGGCTTCCGCCGTGAGAATGCCCCCAGCGGAACAACCGTAGATGCCTATGTCCTGCGGTCTGTGATTTTTCAGCAAGGCTCGGTAGACGGAAGCCACATCCTCACTCGCCGCGGGGAACGAGTACTCGGGCCCTTCGCGATAGGCCACCGTGAGCACCTCGATTTTCCCAATACTCGCGATCGGTATGGACTCGGCTTCGCCGCCGCTACCCTCACCCCACGTAAAAGCACCCCCGTGCAAATTAATCAGGACGCGACGGCGGTTGCGCGCAAGCACACCTCGTCTCGGAGTGACAATCTCAACGTGGACCCCACCCAGCGTCTTGCTCTGTATGTCCACCGGATACAGCACTTTCATCCGCGCGACGAGGGCATCGTTGTACTTTCCATAGTACTCCCGAGCCGCTTTGGCGCCCTCGCCCAACCCCGGCCCGGGCGGCGACTTGGCGTTCCCCATCCACATCTCTTGAGCCTGCGGGCTGCTGTAGGTGGACGGCGGCACGATGAGTCCCGAGATATGCTCTGTCCCGTCGGGGTCCGTGACCGCAACCGGCCGAATACTCTCCTTTTGCCCAAACGCCACATTCACCGCGCCAAGCAACGCGACTATCGCAATAATTGACTTCATCGCTTTACGACCGACCTATTTTGTTTGGGACCCGGCGTCAGACTCATTACCCTCCTCGTCTATTTCCGTGCGCCAAATCGATACCGCAGCTGAGCGCCAAACATGCGCGGCTCGCCATAGAACGACGTAATGTAGCCGTCGGCAACGTAACCACTGTATTGACCTACGCGATAAACTTTGTTTGCTACGTTGGACATAAAGAACGACGCGTCAAAAGAAGACCGCATTATCTCGTTCCATTCCAACCTACCATTCAGCAGTCCGTACCCAGATATGTAGTCCAGTGGCTGAACTGCCGGCGCATCGAAGAATCGTGACTGGTAGGAATAGGCTGCCGTGATATCGACTTTGCCGATCGCAGCGTCGAGCGGCAGCGTATAGGAGCTGCTGACGCTCACCTTACTAGCGGGCAAGAAGGCAAACGGGATGCCGACCAGCGACGGCGCAGCCGCAGGATTGATCTCTGTGTATTTGCCATGGTTGTACGAATAGGACGCGGCAAGTTTCCAGTTCTTGAGCGGCAGTACACTTCCTTGAAACTCGAAACCTTCGATGACGGCCGCTGACGCGTTGGCGGTGAAGTTAGATTCCACGCCGCCGGGCAGCGTCTCGGATACGAGACGCTGAATATCCTTGAAATCCGTATGAAAGACATCGACGTCGACCTGGGCCGGTGCACCCCATACCGTAAACTCGGATTTCGCGCCCACTTCGACATCAAGCGCCGATTCTGGCGCGAAGCGGAACTGAGGGGTGGATACGCCGCCCGGTGTGAAGCCGAAGGAAGGATTGAATCCCCCGGGGACGTATCCCTTGCTCGACCGGATGTAGAGAAGTGGTCCCGTGTCGAGTTTATAGTCCAAGCCGGCGGTCCAAGAATTTCCACTGCTTGCGCCTGAGCTGTTGAAGAGGCAAGACGATTGCGGGTATGTGCCCGGCGAAGTCAGACAGGCATTACCTAGACTCGGGCTATCGGACTGAATGCCATACGAATAATTATCCCACGTATGACGATACCCGGTCGTAAGGTTCAATTTTGCGAGCGCGTCCGATAGCGAGCCCAAGTCGAGGGTGGTCTGACCATATAGGCCTCTGCTACGTTCCGAGTCAGTTTGATCTATTTGCTGAATTATGAAATTGCCTTCGGCAACTTCGACCTCGTAGGGCTGAGGCGCAATATTGCGGCCATCTTCGTAATAAGCACCGGTAGTCCATTTTAATTGTCCAGCGAGCGAGGTGCCCTGCACTTGCGGCTCTTCAGTAAATGTCCCAACTTGTGTATGCCACGCATTCGCGCCCGGCGACACAAGGTCATCCAACACGAGCGGGCTTCCATCGATGTCCTCAGAATTTCGCCATTTCTGTACCTGGTAGCTGAATATGTTCTTAAACTGGAGGGCCTCGTTGATCGACCAGCGCGTCGTATTAATGATCCCGTAATTGTCGCGTTTATCGATCTCGTCGTCGGACAAGGACGTCGACCGGATGTCGGCCGCCTGTTGTTGCGCAAGAATCGGCAGTAACTGCGTCGCGAAGGCGCCGGCTGGATTGACCGCAGAGAGCACAAACCCGTCTCCATGCTCCTCGCTATGGAGTGCGCTGACGATCGTGTAGTTCTCTAGACTGTCGGTCGGACGGAATATCACGCTTAAGCGTCCGGCCCAGAAATCCCTGTTGTCGTAATCCTTGCCCGGGAAGAACGGACCGCGGTCAATCGTGAATCCGTCTCTTTGTTGCATTTGAGCGGAGAAGCGCACCAGAAGGCGATCGTCAATTACCGGTACATTGAGTACCGCGGTGGCACTCTTCATGTCGTAATTCCCGCCGCCAGCCTCAATCGATCCTGCAAACTCGTTGGTCGGTTTTTGCGGCACGAATAGAACGACTCCACCGGTGGTGTTTTTCCCGAAGAGCGTCCCCTGAGGCCCTGCTGCGACCTGAACATTTGCGAGGTCGTAGAACAACCCGGGCCCTGCGGCGGTGGTAGGAACTTCTGCAAAATAGGCCACCACACCTGTGCCACCCCCGCCCAACACCGCCCCAGGCCCGGAGCCGCCCGTCGGTCCCATACCGCGGATTGCAAAGGTGTAGTCATCGCGAGTTGGACCACTACTCGAGACGCTGAGCGACGGGATGTAATTTTGCAGGTCGGCAGCCGTCTCAATATCCTTGCTTCGCAGATCCGCTGCGGTGAGCGCAGTGATCGCGACCGGCACCGTGTTGATGCTCTCCTCGCGACGTCTTGCGGTGACGATGATTTCCTCGAGCGCGGGACTTCTAGGTTCGGCAACGGCGATAGGTGCCGTCGAGTTGGCTCGAGTCAGCGGGGGATCGCCGCTGGTGTTATTGCGATCACCGGTGTCGCCGCTCGCCGCGGCCAGCCTTTCAGGCTGTTGATGCAGAGTCGCCGCACTGCCGATGGTGATGGAGGTGCCATTGATCACCTTAAAGCTGAGTGAGGAGCCGTCCAACAAGGTACTTAAGGCATCGCCGATGGAGTGCATGCCGCTGACGCCGGTGGTCGTGCGCTCCCCCACTTCAGGTCCGACGACGATTTGCACGCGGGCTTGATGGGAAAACTCCAGCAGCGCCGTGGCGAGTCTTTGCGGTGGAATACTGAAGCTCAGTTGCTGGGTCAGATCGACGGCCCAGGCTGGCGCCGCGGCGGCGAAGACGAGGAGTACGGCAACGCGCTGCATTGAAGCCCACCGTGTCAGCCGGTGATTACCCCTGAGTCCCATATATATCGCACCTCCCCTCGATGACTCGTTCAATAAGCACGATTGTTGTTCGTTTGTTTGCTTAGACGGACGAGTCCAGTGATTTTGTATTGCATCATCGCGCGCACGTCACGAACGCGCGCGGTAGTGGTCACAATGAGTGTGACGCGGACCTCGCGGCGGAATGCTCTGGATCCGATCGGTAACTAAGGTGCGGCCCCGGCGACGATCGGAGAGTCGAGAGCAATGTCGCCGGCGCGCGAAATGTTTGCTTTCACCGGATATTTCGCTTCGAGGGCATTGACCCAGTCATTGATCGACCCGACAAACACCGTGCCGGTAAAATGCAGGCGCAATAGCTTAGGATCGCGAACCATCACATTCACCGTAGAATAGCGATTGATGTCGGCGATGACTGCTTCGAGCGGCGCGTTGTCATAGGCCAACTCGCCGTCTCGCCAGCGCAGTACGCTTTGAGTATCGACGCGTGATATCACGGCCGATCTCAAGTCTTCGGAATAAGTGACTTGGTAGCCGGCGCCGACACGCCATTGCGTGGGACCCCTGATACCTACGGCCGCTGCCACGATGGTGCCTTCCTCCACCGTCACGGTGACGCGATCGGCTTCGCGCCGTACGTCAAACGCCGTACCCACGGCTGTCACCGTCAGGTCCCCCGCGCGCACTGTGAAGGGCCGCGCCGTGTCGTGATGGACTTTGATAAAAGCTTCGCCGTCGGGACGCAATACTACGTCGCGAATGACGCCTGAGAAGTCCACCTCTGCGACCGCCTTGGCACTCAGCAACAACGAGGAGCCGTCCGGTAGGGTGGTGGGCTCCTGTTTCGCCGCGACGAGCACCTCTTTGGCCGCGACGAGCACCGCGTGAACGGGGCTTCTATGAAAAAGCGGGTAGCCCAGCGAAACCGCAACCACCACGCACGCTGCCGCGGCCCAGGGAAGGGCTCGCGATGAGCGTAGCGCGCCAAATGACAAACCGGGACGGTGGCGATGTGCCGGGTCGACCTGTGACACGGGCAGTAATTCCGGTGCGCTCTTGAATCCCGCCGTGTCCTGCCAATCCTGTTGCAATTTCTCGAAAGCAACGAGATTCTCCGCGTCGGCTTGACACCAACGCAGCCACTGGTCAATTTCCGCTTCAGACGCATCGCCCTCATTGAGACGCAACAGCCACTCGGCGGCTTCACGGTAGCGTGGGAGATTCATCGTAGGGGCGTGGATCACGTGACTCATGCGTGTACCCGTCGCCAGGCCTCGCCCGCGTCGATGCCTTCACGACGCAGCCGCAGGTAGATAAGCGTGAAGGTCACGTAACGCCGTACCATACGATTTTTGAGCCCCATGCCGCGCGCAATGTCCTCGAAGGATTCTTCGTCGACGCGGTGCCGATAAAAGGCTTCTTGATACTTCATCGGAAGCTCCGCGATCACGGACCCGAGCAAAGCGAGTTCCTCGCGCGCGATCGCGGTTCGTTCAGGAGTCGCCTCATCGAGAAAATTCTCGAAGGGTTCGACGGGGTCCAAGCGTGCCCGGGATTTCTGGCTGCGTAGTCGGTCAACGGCAAGATTGGCTGCGACCTTGAACAGATATGCGCGCAGAAAGCTGACGGCCCCGGGCGCCTCCAACTGCAGCACACGGACATAGGCCTCTTGCGCGACCTCTCGTGCCGCCTGCATGTCCTTCAACCGCGACGCCAAAAACAACACCAGGGCACGATTGTGATCGCGAAAGAGTTGCGAGATTTCTGCAGCGCGCGCGCCTGACTGCTCGGCCTCACGCGCCTCGGTGGGGCTAACGTGGAGGATGCTCATGGGATCTTGACTCGTGGGAAGCAAATGAGCGGCCATGTCAGCCAAGACGGATTGCCCCGCCTCCTTTGTACTCTCGTTACATTGGGAGTCCCAGCAAAACCCGCCATCGTCGAAATCGGCTCGGGCAAGCCGTTGATTGCCGGAACAAATGGCGCGGCGCAACGCGTCGTACATTACATATGCGAATCGTGCGACGCAGCATGCAGACCGGCAACGGCCGCCAGCGACATCGTTTCGCTAGTCGACCCTGGTGATCAACGGTCTCGGGGGCGAGCGATAAGCTGCCAAATCGAAGCGAAGTTCCTGCAGTCCATAATCGATCGACACTCTCGCGAACTGCCGCAGAAGATTCATGCCGATCAATAATGCCGGGCGTTGCCGCAATCCCCACAAGTCGAAGACTAGAAAATCCGCGATCACCAAGGGGCAGTCGGTGAATGTCAACGCTGCCGTCAAGCGGATCTTTTTAACCATCGCTACCTTTCCCAAGATCTCGCCGCCGGTGACGTCGATCAAATGAATGCTGCCCATCTCGCCGCCGAAGGACGGATTGCGCCTTGCCAAGGCAGCCAGCAGAGGTTCGTTGGCGGCCGACACCTCAGCGCCTGAATCAATGAAGGCAGTCGCGCTGATACCGTCTACCATGCAATCGAGCGCCTTCAAGTGTCCAGACGAACCCGACGCAGCTATACGAGCCTCATTCTCGCCCAGCCAATTCGCGCTGAATCTGGTGCGAGGCTCACTTACCTGTAAGAGATGATTTTGGAAATCGAAGGTCACGCGGTGACCATCGAGGAAGTCGAGACCAAGATACCCGTCGGCGTCCAGCAGCGAACGGGATAGGGTCGGCACCATCAAATGCCTTTTTGTGATTGACCCGAATCTCATGGTGCGGATCGAAACGGTCTCGCTAAGGACGCCACGGACAACGCCTTTCAGCATGACCTTTTCGCCGTGGGAAAGACCCAGCTCGAGGGCGACTTCACTGGCCA
>Ga0302320_10002783_pt1 | contig 40915 bp, 28 predicted proteins | sample Bog_T0_3_FD_202130 | JGI IMG/M metagenome (GOLD analysis project Ga0302320, IMG submission 202130) | Peat permafrost microbial communities from Stordalen Mire near Abisko, Sweden - Bog_T0_3 | ecosystem: Environmental > Terrestrial > Soil > Wetlands > Peat | place: Sweden: Abisko, Stordalen Mire... | reverse complement strand
CCCGGGTCACCGCCCCCGGATCCATGAGTTGTGAGGTATCCATCCTCCGTTCCCTTGTTGCTGTCTCGACTAAGGCGGACTCGCCAACACAGCCGCGTGTCGCGGGCCTTGCGCATCTTTCGCTACGCGCCCTACGGGTTTCGGTTCCCCCACTCGCTGCGCTCGCGGTCCCGCCAAAAAAAGAAGCGCGGCGACCCTTACAAGCGGCGCTCGCCGCCTTCCCGTGGGGGCGTCCGAGACAGACACAAAGGAACTACAGAACATGAACAACCTCACGATCATCGGATTTGTTGGCGGCAACGCCGAGGTCATCGACCTGAAGAAGCAGGACGGCTCGACCGTCACGACCTTCTCGGTGGCGACCAAGGAAGTACGCGGAACGGGCGAGACCCGCAAAGAGTACGTCACCTGGCACAAAGTCACGGTGTACGGCGGGCTGCAGCGGTTCGCCTCAACCATCGAGAAGGGCGACCTGGTTTCAGTCTCCGGCCCGATCCACACCCAGTCGTTCGCTAGCAGGAACGGCAATGTTCAAACCTACGCCGTCCGCGCCAACAACGTCCAGATGCTGAAGCGCAAGACCGCCCGCACCACCGAGGCCCCGGCTGAAGTGGCCGCAACAATCCAAGCCAGCTTCGATCCGGACGCGCCCGACGCTTTTCCGACCAACGAGCTGATCAACAACTCCCACCGACACGACGAAGAAGCCGAAGATCGCCTCGACGCGGTTATCCCGTACGAAGGACCGAGCGGCCAGTTCCAAACCATGTCGCCAACCCCCAAGGCCCTTGAGCTCCTGGCAGCCCAGGCCGAAGCCAAAGCCGCACCCAAGGCCAAGAAGACTCGCACGCGTAAACTCGCCGCCAAACCAGTCGCCGCCGCCGTCGCCGAAACAGAGGTGACACCCGCGTAGCCCCCCAGTTCTCCATGAAGGCCGCCCTTCGGGGCGGCCTTCATCACGCTCTCTCTGTGGTCAACCTCCACTGCCCGAGATTCACAACAAGACCCAATCCCACACCGCTACCGTCATGAAGCACCAGACACTCACCGGAATCGTCGGCCGCGATGCCCACGTTGCCTATTTCAAAGCAGCGCTTGACGCTACCGTCACGACCTTTTGGATCGAGACCACAGATGCGAGAGAATCCGGTCATTCGCGCAAAGGCTGCACTACTTGGCACAAGGTTGCCGTATACGGCGACTTACAAAGGCTTGCGACCACGACCCAGAAAGGCGATCTTGTCTCCGTTTCCGGTCTCGCGTGCGCACAGTCCCACAGTCGCCGAAACAGCCTTATGCAGAGCTGCTGCCTTCGTGCCGATTCCCTTCAAGTGCTACGCCGTAATAACCCGCGCAACTCCGCGGCCACGTCTTCTGAAGTACCTTCCGACGCTGCGTTCAAGATACTCCCCATCCAACTCCCTCTCGGCCTACGCCCGTAACTCCTGCAGTGCTCCGTCCACCCGATGCCACTTTGCTGCGCCGCTCCCAGAGCATCTGCTCTCCCCTTCCGACAACGCCCCCAGGGGCGGTCGGTTCGGGAGCGAACAAGAACCTGAATTGAAAGCAAAAACACAGGCTTCCACTCCCGGTCCAGTCGCGCTGAGTCCCGGCCGCCCGAGGCTCCGCTCCTCTGATCCGGCGCAGGAGTTCCATCGGATGGCTCCCGTCCAGGTGGGATGGCATCTGCTTCCGACTCCGGTGCCCGAGCGTTGCTTGCTGCCTCTCCGGTATGGCGCTGGCTGTGGAGCCAACCTTGCCTCTGCCCGCTGGTCTGGTTCCGACTGAAGGACCTGAGCCCCCCAGATCGCATCTCGGTGCCGGCGCTTGCAGCGCCGCCGTACGCGCCGTGCCAGGTGCATCTGCGGTCACGCCCGATGCCGAACCCCGGATTGGCCGCCCCCACGTAATGCCCTGCCGTCCCGCGGCTCCAGTCTCATCAGCTCAGCTACCGCCCCCGGAACCATAACGAGTGAGGTTTCCTGTTCCGTTCCTTTGTTTGTCTGTCTCGCCTAAGGCGGACTCGCAACACACCCGCGCCCGGCGGGACACCTCGCTTCTTTCACGCCCTACGGGTTTCGGCTCCCCCACTCGCTGCGCTCGCGGTCCCCCCGAAAAAAGAAACTCGGCGCCCTTGGGAGCGGGGCTCGCCGCCTTCCCGTTGGGGCGTCCGAGACAGACACAAAGGAACTCAAACACAATGAACAACCTCACCCTGATTGGCTTCGTAGGCGGCAACGCCGAGGTCATCGACATGAAGAAGCAGGACGGCTCGACGGTCACCACGTTTTCGGTGGCGACCAAGGAAGTGCGCGGCTCGGGCGAGGCCCGCAAAGAGTACGTCACCTGGCACAAAGTTACGGTGTACGGCGGCCTGCAGCGGTTCGCCTCCACCATCGAGAAGGGCGACCTGGTAGCGGTCTCCGGCCCGATCTACACCCAGACCTTCACGGGCAAGAACGGCAAGGTCGAGACCTACGCGGTGCGCGCCAACAACCTCGAGATGCTGAAGCGCAAGAACGCCCGCAGCACCGAAGCTCCGGTTGAAGCCGCTGCCACTGAACTGGAGGAAAGCGCCCCGTTTTAGCTCCCGCGCCGAACCACAGGCCGCCCTACGGGGCGGCTTTTTTGCGCGCTCCCTCCCCTCCCGCTCTGCGGCGCCAGCGACGCCCTACTGTCGACCAGCCCGTCTCCCCTTTCGACGACGCCCCGCTGGGACTGTCGATCATCCCCCTTCCGACTACGCCCCCAGGGGCGGTCGGTTCATCCCCTTTCGGCCACGCCCCAGGGCTGCCGATCTGCTCTCCCCTTTCGACGACGCCCCGCTGGGACTGTCGATCGGCCCCCTTCCGACTACGCCCCCAGGGGCGGTCGGTTCATCCCCTTTCGGCCGCGCCCCAGGGCTGCCGATTTGCTCTCCCCTTTCGACGACGCCCCGCTGGGACTGTCGCTTCAACCCAGCAAGTTCCAACAACGCCATCTCGCAACCTCGAGCAGCACCCAGCGGTTTTTTCCCGATACATACTCGACCGCTCTGTGAACACCCGAGGTAACCACATGAAGACCAACAAACCCGACACACCGACGCCCGCCACGCAATCCCCGTCATCTAGCGATGACATCCTCACTAACCTCGCCGCCCTCGCACAAGAAGAGAAAGACCGCGACGAACGCAAGGCCCAGGAGGAGCGCGAGTTTGCTCAGCGCAGGGCCGCCATTCGCGCAGACGCCTTCGACAATCTCATGGCCGATCTCCGCACCCGGATCCAGCGAATTGTCGCTCTCGGCTTCGACTTCGCGGCCATTGGCAAGGCTCAAGGATTCCTCACCGGCAAGAGCACCCCCAAGACCGCAGCGCCATCCAAATCGTCCTCCGGCCCTACGTCCCATACCGGCTGGTTCAACCTTTTCCGGTCCCGTTCCATCCAGGCTTACCTACGCGCTCATCCCGATCTCGCCGCTCGCCTCAAAGCTGACTCCATCAAGTCCGTCGACTATCCCAAACACATCCCTCCACCCGACCTCGAGTCCATCGATTCTCAAGCTCGCGCCTTGGCTGAGCAACGCTGCCCCTCTATCCCCTCCGCCTCATAAAACCCCGCATGCCTCCACTACTCAATTCCCATCGACTTCGCCGCCTCGCTCATCGCTCTACGCGCGCTACTAGACCCCGAGTTTTCTGCACTCCTCAGCATGGCGCTTCGCGCCCCTGTTGTTTTAAGAGACACGCCATGCCTGGGAGGCTTACGCACGTGCACGTTCCGTTCACCTCTGTTCATCTCCTTTCTGTTCTGCCACTTACGCGCCTTTTGGCGCCCCCGCGTTCACCCCCGTGCACAATCGGTTTACCCTTGTTAACTCTTTGATTCTGCATATGTTCCAGGAGCGTTCCCTTTGTCCTCACCAGCCCTCAAACCCCGCATCCGCACGCGCACCATAGGCGCGAGAGTCACCAATAGCGAACACCAGGCCGCCACAGCCGCAGCAGCCAACCTCGGCATGACCCTCTCCGAATGGGCACGGCATCTGGTAGTTCGCGCTATCTCCACCTCGGACACTCCCGCCCCGGTCGGACCCCAACACGTCCTCCTTCTCTTGCAGGAACTCCTGGCCCTCCGCGACATAGTCGTGGACCTCATCGCGGCCAAGCCACTCCCCCCCGGGGAGTACCAGAGGATCCTCAACGAGATCGACGCCCAGAAGACCATGGGCGCCCAAGGCATGCTGGCCGGTCTCTCCACTAACCGCTCTCTTCCCCTCCCGAAAGCCTGACCACTATGTCCGAAATTGACATCCGTCCCGTAAGTTACTTCGAGCTTTGGCCTCGCCAGAAGCTCCGCTGGTTCACGCTTCTGGCGATGCTTTGGCTACTGGCCCTCTACCTTGGATTGCGACTGGAATCCGCACTCCTCAACCCACTTCAGACCTGTTACCTGCCCGCGTACGTCCGCACGACGATCTATCCGAACTTCTTTAAGCCCGACCGGTTCTCCCTGCTTCAGGTCCGAAACGGTTCAACCTGGGAAACCGCTCTACCGGCTTCGCTGCGCGATTACGATGGCCCACTCAAAGAGGGCGTGCTCCCCAACTCCCTCCCGGAGGGGCTCTATCTCCGTTGGGTGCCATTCACCCCCGCTAATGCCGATCTGCGCCTGTTTCTCCGCACCACTTTCTTCCACGACCGGCCGCTCTTCTCCCTCACCCCCTGGTCGCAGCCCTGCGTGTTCTTTTGGTCCTGCCTGCTCGCGCTGACTTTCCCGCTCACCATTCTCGCCGCCATCCTGATCGACATCCGCATCACCAAGCGCCTTCGCTCGGGCGTCGTCCGCTCAGGTACCCGCCTTCACGCGCGGACCACCTTCCTGCGCAGCATTGCCCGCTGGAACGGAGTGTGGGCTCCTTGGCAGCTCGGCCTCACCTTCCGCGTCGGAGGCCCCGTCTACCTAAGCGAGTTGGCCCTCACGCCGTTCTGGCTGCTCGCTCGCGTGGCCTACCGAGTCTCTGTCTTTCTTCGCGGCGACCTCTCCCAACGCAGGCTCTCCTGGATCGTCGCCGCACTCACAGCCTCCGCTTGGCTCGGCCTCTATTGGAATGTCCACTTCCTCGAATTCGACATCACCACCCCTTTCTCGGACCCAGCCATGCTCTGGGTTCTCCTCACCCAGTTCGTCCTCGGTCTCCTCTTTTCCGTCGTCACCATCGCGATCTTTCTACCCGGTCCCTTCCTGCGGCTCACCCGTGCTGTCAGGCCCCGAATCCTCGGCATTCCCGCCGACAAAGAGAACCACCACCTCCTCGTCATGGGCGACACCGGAACCGGTAAGTCCACACTACTTCGCCAGATCATCCGCCACATCCAGGACTGTGCCGACACACTCGTGATCTACGATCCCGACGGAACCTTCGCCTCGGAGTTCTATGATCCGGCGCGTGGAGATGTGATCCTCAATCCCCTGGACCGCCGTTGTCCCTATTGGCAACCCAACACCGAGCTCCAGGATGCCGGTGAGGCGGAGGCCCTCGCTGCCGGCTACTACCCAGACATCCTGAAGGGCGGTGGCTCCGCCCAGTTCTTCTCTACGGCCGCCCGCAAGATACTGGCGTATCTCTTCACCCAACGCGCGACTGCTGCTGACATCGCCAACTGGCTTGCCGACCCAGACAAACTCACGCTGCTCTTGAAGAACACGGAACTCAAACAGTACGTCGCCGACTATGCCGGTCAGATGAAAGGCGGCGTGGAAGCCACGCTGAATGCCGTGGTCAACGGCCTTCGGCTCCTACCTCCCGATCGCCTGGACCCAGACCCCACCGACCCCTCAGTCTGCCTCCAGCCTCGCTGCACCTGGTCGGCTCTAACTTGGGAGAAGCGCAGACAAGGCTGGATCTTCATCACCAACGACAAGATGCACCGCGAAGCCCTACTGCCCCTCATCAGCGCTTGGCTCGACAATCTTCTCCTGCGCCTCATGGCTAATAAGCCCGGTGCACACTCTCGAAACGTCTGGTTCGTCATGGATGAGCTGGCAACTCTCCACCGCCTCCCTCAACTCCAAACCGGCCTAACCGAAACCCGCAAGCACAACGTGCGCGTGGTCCTCGGCTTTCAAGGCATCGCACAACTCCAAGAGAACTACGGCGTGGATGCGGCTAAGGTGCTCCTCAGCCAACCCGCCACCAAGATCTTTCTCCGCACTAACGAGAACACCGGTGCCGAATGGATTGAAAAGAACCTTGGCCACCAGACACTCGAAATCACCACCAAGACGCTGAACCAGAGGACTGGGACGAGCTTCTCCAAGAAGACAGAGCGCGTCCCACTTGTTTCTCTCGACAGCATCGCGCACCTGCCCGACATGGTCGGCTACATGAGCCACGACAATTTCGTCACCCGCCTAAGGCTCCGTTACACCACAGGCGTCGAACGCCACCTCAGTCGCATCCCTCGAAGCACCGAACCCTTCACGCCGGTCGAACCACCACGCGGCCTTCGGCCCCGGCCCCTACCCGTTGGCGTGCCGGCCTCCCCCACACCTCCAACCGCGCCCGCTCCTGCGGACAATGCAGACTCGGGGACATCCACCAACGCTGAACCCACGTCTCTTTCGCCCGACTCCGTGCCAGCTCCACGCTTTGTCCTGCCACAGACCTACCCTGGGACCTGGCTCGGTGCCCTGGCCGAGGACTGGCGCCTCGAGAAGCCTGTCCTCGCAAAACACGTTGCTAATCTCATCAGCGGTCTCCACCCAATCACGAACGAACCCCTTCCCACCAACGGCGGTCGCCGCGCCATGCAACGCCTCGACTATCGCTTTCCAATCGTCGGACCAATTCCTCCCGATCCGGCTGCCGCCATTCCGGAGGACGCTCTCGCCGCACACTACGACTCCGTCGCAGCGGCCGTCCACGAACGCTTCCCAAAATGCGACTTCGGTGAATGGGCTGCAGTCATCATCGATAAGGATCCTACCCGCGCTCCTGACAACTCCACGCTGGACCTCAATAGTTATGTCTACGTCTTCTTCCTCGAGCGCCCACAGCCAAGCCCAGCCCCACAACCAGCGGCGCCCGCTCAAGACCAGCCCCCAACACCGGATCCGCCGGCGGATTCCACGGCATCAGCAGATCTTGCTTGTCTCTCGGATTCCGTCATTGCTGCCACGGCGGATTGCCCCGTCCCTTCACCTCAGTCCACACCGATTCCGGATCCTCCCCCGACCCCGCGTTCGCCTTCGGCCAGCGCACCCGACGCATCGCGTTGTCCAGCAGCATCCAGGACCTGCACTTCCCCGGCTGTCATTCGCGCCCGCCGCAGTTCCGTATGTCCCGCTTGTCCCGTCCCCATCGACGAGGGCGATCTCATTCTGCAAACCGAGGCCGGCTGGAAGCACCTCTGCTGCCCACCCAGCCCCACCAACTCCTGATAGGACACCCCCATGGTCACTATTTCCAAAGCCCTCCAAGCCGCGCAGGTCATCGACTACCACAAGCAGGAGTACACCAATACCCAGGCCAACTACTACTCCAAGGGAGACCAAATCCCAGCCCAGTGGCACGGCAAGCTCGCCCAGGAGTTGGGCCTTCAGGGACCTGTCAGCACTGAGCACTTCACCCGGTTGGCTTTAGGACAGAACCCCCATACCGGCGAGCAGCTCGTGCGTCACCGTATCGCCACCGCCAACTCCGCCGAGCACCGTGCCGGCTGGGACGCCACCTTCTCTCCACCCAAGAGCGTTTCCATTACGGCCCTCGTGGGTGGAGACAAGCACATCCTTGAGGCCCACCGTACGGCTGTCACCGAAGCAATCAATTACCTCGAGCGCTACACCAGTGCCCATATGGGCGGAAAGAACTCCCCACAGCCGACGGGCAAATGGGTCGCAGCCACCTTCGAGCACGACAGCGCCCGGCCCGTCGAGGGCTTTGCTGCTCCCCAACTCCACACCCACGTCGTCTTCTTCAATGTCACGAAGACGGAGGACGGCAAGTTCCACGCGCTGCAAGAACGACCGATCTTCCAGCAGCAGAATCTTGCCACAACGATCTACCAGTCCCGCCTCGCCCATGAGCTCTACCGTCTTGGCTATGACCTCGAACAGGGCAAGAACCACTCCCCTGAAATTAAGGGCTATACGCCCGAGTACCTCCAGGCCAACTCCGACCGATCCGCAATCATCAACGAGCGCATGAAGGAACTCGAGAAGAGGGGCATTCATGGCGCCGAAGCTCGCCAAATCCTGGCCCACTCCACCCGCCAATCCAAAGGGACGGCTTACACGCCCGAAGTCATGCGGCAGCTCCACCAAGACCTTGCGGCCCAGCACGGCAACCAGCATTCGCAAGTGATCCAAGCCGCGTTGGCTCAACGCCGCTCCCGCCAACAGGCACTAACGCCAGATAAGGCCCGCACTGCAGCCCAGCAGGCCGTTCGCTATTCCGCGGATCGCGGTTTCGAGCGCGAGGCCGTTGTACCCAAGAGCATGCTCCTGCGCGACGCCATGCGCCGCGGCATCGGCGCCACCACCTTCGAGGAGGTTGAATCCGCCTTCAACGCCAGGACTCAAACCGGCGCGCTCATTCTCGCCGGCCACAAGAACGGCCCCGCCTACACCACACCTGCGATGCTCGCCCTCGAAAAGGACAATATCCAGCTCGTTCTCGATGGACAGGCCAAACACCCGCCGATCGTCGCCTCGCAGCAGATCCGCGAAGACAAACTCTCCTACCTCCGCAGCCAACAACACACCGCCGCGATCGAGATCCTCACCTCCCGAGACCGTGTGCTCGGCCTCCAGGGTGCCGCCGGCACCGGCAAGACCACCACCCTTCGGGTCATCCGCGAAGAGCTAGAGCAACACGGTTACCGCGTCCAAGGCTACGCCCCCACCTCACGCGCCGCCCACAACCTGTCCGATGCAGGCATCGAGACGACCACGCTCCAGCACCGCCTCGCCCACGGTCCCGACCCCAGCCCGACGCCCACGGTCCATTTCCTCGACGAATCCTCACTCGCCTCCACCAAGCAGATCAACGGGTTCCTAACCGCTCTCCCCCCACAAGATCGCGCCGTCCTGGTCGGCGACGTGCGCCAGCACGAGTCCGTCGAAGCAGGGCGGGTCTTCGCTCAACTCCAGGAAAACGGGATGCACACGTCCCATATCAGCCAGATCCAGCGCCAGAAGGACCCGCAGCTCAAGCAGATTGTCCAACTCCTCTCCGAAGGCCGCGCCCAGGAGGCCTTTCGCGGCATGAACGAGCAAGGCCGCATCAAAGAGATCGCGGACCCTCAGCAACGCTACACCGCCATTACCAACGACTACCTCGCCGACCCCGACAACAGCCTGGTTCTCACCACCGACAACCGCTCCCGCAAAGAAATCAACCAGACCATCCACGACACACTTCGAGAGAGGGGACACCTAACCGGTCCCGATCGTCCGGTTAGCACCCTGGCCACCCGCCAGAACTTCACGGAGGCGGACAAGCGTTGGGCCGGAGCCTACAGCGTCAACGACACCATTCGATTTACGACTGGCAGCAAGAAACACGGCATTGCTCCGCGCGAGTACGTCACCGTCACCGCCGCCAATGCGCAAGACAACACCCTCACCGTCCGAAAGCGCGACGGCACCTCCATCACCTACGATCCCAATCGCAACCATGGGGTTACCGTCTATCAGGAGAGCCAGGCGCGGCTCGCCGCCGGCGACCGAATCCAATTCACCCAGCCCTTCCAGGAACACAAGATCGCCAACCGCGACCTGGGCACAATTACATCCATCGGCAGCGACAAGGACCCGTCGCTCACGGTCAAGCTCGACTCCGGCCGTCAGGTCACGTTCAACCCGCAGCAATTCCCCCACATCGACTACGGCTACACCGTGACCAGCTACAGTTCTCAGAGCCTGACAACCAGGAACGTCATGAGCAACCTCGATACGTCGGTCAACCCCCACCTCATCAGCGACCGCATGACCTACGTCATGGCCTCCAGAGCCGAGTGGGTCGCAAACGCATACACCGACAACAAACAACGCCTCGAACCACTCTTCTCGCAGGACATCTCGAAGACTTCCGCGCTCAAAGGCGTCAACGATCTCACTCAAACCCCCACGATCACCGAACTACTTACTACAAGAGGACCCATGAATACTCACGAACACGGCAATACCCTACAACCCGCACAGATCGATCCGCTCGCGCCGTCCAACGCCCCGGCGCAAACCCCACGCCAAGACCCTGCCCCCATCACGGTCGCGGTTCCCACTCCCGAAGACCGCCCAGCGCCTACTATCGACCGCCCGACCACGACGCCGCAGCCCAATCCGGACCTTCACACCGGCCCTGCTCACCAACCCAACAAGACGCCGCCTGCCCAGACCGTCACAGCTGCCAAGGGCATGACTCCCGAGCCCATGACCGGCGCCCAGTCCCGCTTCATGGAAACCCTCGAACGCCTGCAGCCGGCCGATGCCCAGCAATTCCTCCGAATGTCCCACGAAGAGCGCGACACCCACATGGAGCACAGTCAGGCTTTTGCACGGATGTCCCCGGAGCAGGCGGCCGAATTCGCCAAACTATCAATGCCTAAACGCAGCGAGTATCTGATGCAACACCCCGAACTCACCCAGCCCTCCCACAACCACTCCCCCAATCTTTCGGCAGACCGCGCGATCGACCGCGGTGGCATCAGTTATTAGCCGCCAGAAACACCATGGTCAACCTTGAAATCATCGACGGACTCCTTGGCGGAGCCATCCAAGCACTCCGCCTCGACGAATCCATATCCGAAATCATGTTCAATGAAGACGGCACGATCTGGACCGAACGCGCCGGCGTCCTCGAACAACAGCCTATCCGCGTCGAGCAGAATGTCCTGCTCACGGCAATCCAGACCATCGCCCGCACGGTCAAAGACGATTTCAGTGAATCAAAACCCATCCTCGATGCCCGTCTGGCAGACGGATCCCGGGTCGCCGCACTCCACGCGTCCTGCACTCTCGGAGCGCATGCCCTTACCATTCGCAAGTTTCAGCCTCAACGCTGGACACTCGAACGCTTAATCGTCGCTCAGGCCATTACCGCCGAAATGGTGGCTACCGTGTACCAAGCCATCCTCGATCACAAGAACGTCCTCATCTCCGGTGGCACCGGCACCGGCAAGACCACCATGCTCAACGCCTTGGCAGGCATGATCCCCGTAGAAGATCGAATCTGTCTGATCGAGGACACCTCCGAGATCCAACTCCGCGCTCCCAACCTCAACCACTATCAGGCGCGGCGCGAGCAAACGGACAATCACAACAACGTTCTAACACCTGCGATCACCATGCGCGACCTCCTCAAAGCCGCACTTCGCCATCGTCCCGATCGCATCATCCTTGGCGAAATTCGCGGCGATGAAGCCTTCGAACTCCTGCAGGCTCTCAACACAGGTCACGGTGGAACCTTCTCCACAATCCACGCCAATAGCACTACCCAGGCGCTTTCGCGTCTCACCGACCTCGTTCTCCAATCGGGCACACAAATCCCCTACGAGATCGTCCAACGCCAAATCGCCCTCGTGGTGCACGTCCTGGTGCACATCCAGCGCACCAACAGCCGCCGCTACGTCTCCGAACTAGCAATTGTCGAAGGCTACGATCGCGCTACCGCTCAGTTCCGCGTCAAGATCTTGTACAAGGCCCAATCCCAGCTCCCGAGTAACACCGATTCCCTTGCCGCCCTGCACGCAGCCACCAGCCGGCACTTTCCCATGCCAACTCCCAGCTCCGGACCACCACCACCCAGCGACAGCTAGTTCCATCCGGCTCGGGCAGGGGTACCAAGATAGACCCCCGCCCAGGACCGCAGAAAAGACAACACCCAAACAGGTGACACACCTTTCCCGTTTGCAATATACTGCGCAATGAGCCGTTTTCCTGTACAGCACGCCCCCACACCTACGTCCACCAAGGCGGCCCAGTGTGACTATGACTTCAGGAGCCAACCTAACCGACGTACGCCAATGCCCGTTGACCGTTCACATCACCCCGTCTAATGCCCGCTTCGCTTTCAACATCCACGCGACCCGCTGGTTCACCGAGCGCGCCATCACGCGCATCTCGATCCGCGTCGATCCGGTGTTGCGCTCGGCAACTGTTAGCGCAGCCGTTCCCTCAACACGATCCCTCGCTCTTGATTTCCGGCGCCACCGACCCCAAGACCCCCCGGTACAGGCAGCCTTCAAGTCCCGCCAATTGATCTCCGCTCTGGGCTACGCAAACGAATCCCGCGCGACGTTCCTGATTACTGCATCCGCCGACGCGCTGACATTTCTCGCCGATCCAGAGTACGCACTCCGCTCACCCGTCCAGTTGGCCTGACAGCGCTGTCCGCGCTTCAACGCATTACGGAGCACCCCGAACGCCGTCTATTCTCCATCAGCATCCAGCGCCCATCCATTCCCTTCACAACTTGCGCCCTACTGCACGGGTCCTGGCCCAAGCTATCCCTCTTCCCCCGGCCGCCCCCTAGGCTTTCTCCAGCTCTCGACCCGCCCTGTCTTGACCCCGCGTACTCCAACATCACCGCACCCACATAGCTCCTCGTCTCTGTATACGGCGGCACGCCCCCCGAGCGGTCCACCACCCCCGGCCCTGCATTGTAGGCGGCTAAGGCTGCCCTGACATCGCCCCCATACCTTGCCAGCAAGCTAGCCAGGTATCTCACCCCTCCATCGATGTTCTGTCGTACATCCCACGGATTGACCCGCAGGCCCATCGCCGTCCGCGGCATCAATTGCATTACTCCCACAGCCCCCTTCGCACTCACGACCCCCGGCTGCATTCCGCTTTCCCGCTTCGCCACAGCTTGCGCCAAGCCGGGGTCCACCCCATGTCGCGCCGAGGCCCTCACGATCTCTGCCCGCACCAGATCCCGGCCCAGTTCCTGTCCAAAGCCACACCCCGAACACGTTCCGAGCACAAGCACCACACGCAGCAGCACGGTGTCCATGGCAGATGTCAAAGCTCCTCGAGTACCTATCGGGAAACTCCCTCCTGCTGCTGCTCGACATAGCTCTCTTGCCCGATTTACCCGTTTTGCCCTTATTTCCCTAAATAACGCCTGCTTTCCCGCCGATAACGTATACGATGTCCACCAATACCGCTTCCTTTATAGTCCTGACCGACATCTCCTCTCTTTCTCAGCAGGACCGTAATGCGCTGATTCTACAGCTCTATCCCAAGCTCCGTCGGTTGGCAGCCGGTTACTACTCTCGCTCCCCGCACGTCCTCGAAATAGACGATCTCCTCAGCCTCGCTGTCCTCGCCCTCATCTCCGCCATAGAGAACTATGACCCCAGCCATGGCGTGCCACTCTGGTCCTACGCGCAGCACCGAATTCTAGGCTCATTCCGGGATGCTTACCGCGCTCACTTCGCCAAGCCACAGATGTCTGAGCGGGCCTCGATGCGCATCAACAACGCGACTCTCCGATTGAAAGCACGCCTCTCCCGCGAACCCACCCACGAAGAACTCGCTTCCGAACTCAATCTCGACCTTCCCGAGTTTTACAAGCTATACGACTCCGCCATCTCCTACGAACTTCACTCCCTCGACGCCCCACCGCCCACCTACGAGGGCCCAGCCACAGAAGCCGGCGACTTTTATGCCAACCGCCACAGTCTCGAGACCCAACTCCAGCGCGCTGATTCCCCCTACGAGCTTGCTCTCAATACCCAGCTCCGCGCCAAGTTTACCCAAGCAGTCAATCATCTCGACCCGCAGCACCGGGAAGTTTTCCAGTTGTACTATCAGCAACAGCTGTCAGTTCGCACGATCTGCAAACGACTCGGCAAGGCTAACCGAACCGTAGCCAAGCTCCTCAATAACTCGCTCCTTCAACTCTCCGCGACAATCAACCCTTCCCCGGTTCCTCCGCCCACAACCCAACGCCACGCCCAGTTCCAGCCCATTCGCCCACCCTGCAAGCCGCTCTCTCTGGCACTCTCTACCTGCTAAGGCAGCCCATTTTCACAATTCCCGCTACAACGAGCAGGTCCCCGTGACGTCCACTCAACAGCGTTCCGCCTGTGGTTCCGGTGCTGCTCGGCCTCATTCATGCCTTCATACGGCTGGCCACGGAACCCGTCAAGAGTCCGCTCCGCCGGGCGGCGCCCGCCCTTGACTGAACCCGTGGCAAGCCTTAGCTGTCGGGCATGAGGCCGAAAACACGCACCGGAACCCGAAAATCGCAACTGCAGAGCAGCACTCAGCGAGTTTTTACCGATGTGTACTCAGGACGGCGAATTTTTTAAGGAGACTTCCAATGACCAATCGCGTTCTACTTCTTCTCGTCGCGCTAGCCCTCGCGGGCTGCGGGCAAACCACAACTCCCCAACCAACTCACGCCCTCGATATTCACTCGGATTCAATAAAGGCGTGGCACCCCGCCGCCGACCCAACCAAGGCCAGCCTCGCCCCCGCGCCGCGCCCTTTAGCCAAGAAAGCGGCACACCGGAGCATCGCGACAGTAGTCACTGACTACGCCGCAAGCAACCCTTCCAAGCTTCCCTCCAAGACCACTCCAACGCGCTAAATACGACTTCACCACGAGTACGCCAACATGACACCCATGAATCCGCTCTTTAATCCCGGCCCACTACTGGTTATCGGTGCTATTCTCCTCGCACACCGCGCACACCGGCACGATGTCGAGCACTACTATGATCGGCAGCCTAGGCCCAACGCGCCACACCCGAGTAATTGGCTCCTCCACATTGTCCGCTTCTTTATGTATTCGGCAGCGCTCTCTTTGCCATTCATTCTCATCCAGTGCCTAGTTACCCGCACCTTCTGCGGCATACCTTTCGAGCATGTCCTGCCCCGCCGTTGACACTCCTCCGTCCTATGCCACCCACCACGCCACCCCCATACCCTGTTGAGAAGATTTGTAGCCTCCTCCGCATCCCTTCCGCATACCGCCCTTTCTTGAACCAACACTGGAAACCCATACTCCAACTCGCCGCTTCCCTGGCGATCTTTGCCTGGACGATTCCTCCCAGCCTGCGCCTTTTCCACAAAGGCGCGGCCCCTGTCGCGTTGTCCCTCTTGTCAATCTTTGGGCTTCGCATCATATACGAGGTCATGCGCCACAAGAACCATCGCTCCGCTACTCCCCAACACCCCATAGATAAGGACGCATCCTCATGAACCCGGGCTCCTCTACCATAGACTTCGCGAGCATCATCCACGGACATCTCTCTGAGTTAACGACCGCCAACATCGCGCTATTCACCACTGCCGGACTGGCGTTGCTGGCCGGCTTTTCCATCATGCTCATTGTATGGAAGGGCATCAAAATGGCCCTCGACGGTAATGGAATCAACTGGACACTCTTCATCGGCCTCGCATTCCAAATCGCCACGGTTTCTGCCCTCCTACATGCATACAGCACCCGCGTCGGCTGGCTTGGCAATCAATCCGTCATTGAAGTAATTGCAGACGGTCCCACGTATTTCGCTGACAAGATTGGCACCCAATCCGCCGAGAGCTTCAACAAAGCTTATGCCGACTGGACAACGGCGCATCCCGAGTCAGCGGGCAGCTCAGTCTCTTCCGCGCTGTCTATCATCAGCGCCCCATTCGACGCAATCATCCTCATGGTCCTGATGTTTGTCTTTCGAGCCCTTCTTGCCCTCGTACTTATGTGGGGCTCTGTTGCCCAAGGCGTCTGCATTATCATCGGCCCGCTATTTATCCCCTTCCTACTCTTCGACAAACTGTCTTTTCTGTTCTGGGGCTGGTTCCGCTGTTTTCTTCAATATTCGTTTTACCAGCTTATCGGTACCCTCGTAGCCAATCTCATGTGCATGTTCATGATCGACGCCATGACGCAGTTTGGAGCCGCAGGCGCTGCCGTCGGGCTGATTCCCTGGGCAATTCTGGCGATATTCGCTCTCCTCTCTGTTCCGGCACTCGTCAGCTCCCTTTTTAGTGGAAGCTCAAGTGCACCTAGTCTCAATGCCGCCACCATGCTGGTAGGCAGACTTGGATAACCATTGCTTTCCCGGCCACATCGGTCTTCACCCGGATTCAGGCAGGCCGGATTCCTGCATCCACACTTCACTCACGAAAGGACTCTCATGAGAACTCACATTCTCGCTTTCGGCGTTGCCCTCGGCGCCACCTGCTTCCCGCAATGCACCCGAGCACAATGGCTTGTCACCGATGTAGATGCTATTGCTGGCATCACGCATCAAGTGGACCAAGGCGCCCAGCAAATCCAGATGGTCCAGCACCAAATCGACATGGCCGAGTCCATGGCACGTCAAGCCACGGGTCTTTGGAACTTCAAAACTCCCAACAACCCCTTTGCCGTGATTCGGATTGCCGACCAATATGCAACCACTGCCGACTATGCCGTAGCCGCCAACAGCGGAGTCAATCCTGGCGCCGCCTATCAGAAGGTCACTGTCCTCAGCAACGTGGACACCAGCCTTGCCAACCTCAACCAGGGGCTCGCCTCTAGTCGACGTGCCCTCTATAGCAGCCAACAGATCATTGATGGCAATAACGTTGCCGCGCTACAGACCGTGGGACAGATCCGATCCGCGGCTTCCGCCTACGAGAACTCAATTTCACAGCTAGAGAACGACAACACCGATTCTTCTGGCATCCAAAGTGAAATGGCGGTCCTGCAGCGGACGGCCAACGCCCAGACTATCGCCCTCCATCAGCAACACGATACCAATCAACTCATCGCCGCTATGCTCGACCAACAGGTCGCGCAAAGCAAGATACAACGCGACGGTATCGCCGACGCCACCAACCGATCCCTTGAGAACGCGCAATCAATGAACGTCGATTCCAGCATGTGGAACAGCGTATCAACGTCCCTTAAAGGCTGGCATCCCGCCTCGGACGCTTCCCACTAAACCACTTACTCTGGCGACGGCGGCAGCGTCGCCGCCAGCCCCAAACCTACACACCGGACAATGGTTCTCACCGCATGAAACTCGGCACCAAGAGCTTCCTTTACGGCGCACACTGCTTCTGGCTCCATCCCTGGTTCATTGCCGCGGCCTGGACGCGCCTACGGCTTTCCGTTCGATCCTCGCCTCTGGATCGCCTCCTTCTTGCACGACCTTGGCTATATCGGAAAGCGCAACTTGGACGGCCGCGAAGGCCAAACCCATGTCGAACTCGGCGCAGCGATTATGGAATTCTCTGTCGGCAACCCCTGGGGCGACTTCACCCGTTACCACTCCCGCTTCTACTCCAAGCGCGACGGCCAGCACTTCTCCCGCCTCTGTGTCGTCGACAAACTCGCACTCGCACTCACCCCGGCCTGGCGCTATCTATCCATGGTCCAATGGACCGGAGAGATAGACGAATACATGACGCTCTCTAAACAACGCGCTTCTCAAGGTGAGCCACAATTCGCCACCCCGGCGCCCATCCGCAGCCGGACTGAACAGTGGTTTGCCCAGCTCCAAGAGTACGGCCGCCGCTGGGTCCACGCCCACAAGGAGGGCCGCGCAGACACCTGGACTCCGGCCATGATCACGTCCACCCAGCACCTCGCCCGTACTTAGCTCCTCCAACTCACCCAAGGATTCCAATGCCCACAGATCCCATTTCCACTCTCGAACACGTCCTCGCTCAACTGCGCGCACAACTTCGCGCCGCCGAGCACCAAGCCAATGGTCCGGCTCAAGCCCACCTCGCCGAGGAAATCTTCGCGATCAAGGCTCAGCTCGACCCACTCAAACGCGCCGCCGGCCTGCTCGACCACTTCGAACAAGCACTCCTCCCACTCACCAGCACCCGCCCCCGAAAGCACGGCAGACGCCGGTCCTCCCACACCTCGACCGCACACATCGCCGAAATCGAGGCACTCAGCGCTGCCCTCGCAGGTATCACCGCCCCGATCCCGCCACGCTTCCCCTCTATACACTGGCTATCGGGCTACCGCTTCGGTCTCGGCCTGCGCGCGACACCCGATCCTCAATAGCCACTCCACCGGCTGTCCGTGTTCTGGTGGGCCGAATCTCGAGGCCCACTCGTCCCCCAACCCTCCGCACTTCCCACTCACAACTCCCCCCGCTACCCCCGACGGCTCCCCGCCTTGCCAGGCACCACCAATGAAGAACAATTCTTCGCTATCCTCACTTCCCTCCACACCTCGCTGTCCAGCATTCATGAACCAATCTTCATTCTCCAATCTCTTCTCGACCGACAGGCCATTCCTCTCTCCAACTTCTTTGCCGCCCAATCCGAGATGACTCGCCTCCGTACCCTGTACACCGCAGTCCTCGCTCGCCTATCTCGCGAGTTGGGCCCCGAGACTGCCAACGCCGCTTCCGATGGTATCCAGCAGCAACTTTCCCTCGATCTCGGCCGCCAACGACATCGCGCAGATCATCCCCGCTACCCGCAATTGGCCGCACTCCTCGTGTCTCCCCTCCGGTTCCATTCCTAACGACATCGGCCCGCTGAGCAGCACCGCGGACGTTTTTCCCGATACACCCTCAGTGACATTGCGCAACGCCGCAAACCTGCGCCAACTGCTAACCATCTGTCGAAAGGAGCGACCTTCATGCCCCGTATCGTCGCCTTGATGTTCACCATCCGGCTCGTCAAGAACCACATGCCCGACATCCAGACGATGTTTCAACACTCTTACAGCACGGCGCAGGAGGCTCCCGGCTTCTTGCGCCGCAAACTGAACGCGCTATCTCAACCCCCCACAACTCCGCCCCTGAGTAACACCGGCTCATCCGCCGCACCTCAGGCACCGGACCCCGCTTCGAGGACCCTCACCGATTTCAGACCTCGGCTTGCTTACCTCTCACCCGCCGACAATTCGTCGGCAACCGAGATACAACTTGCTGCTCGGTCGTACCGCGCCCAACTCGCTGAACTCAGCCTGGCGCCGTAAGAGAACAACCCAAAACACCAGGCACCGGAAAGCCACAGGCTATCCGGTGCCTGACATGGCGCCCCATTAACTTATGCCACCCGAACTATCCGCCCCAGAGATCCAACGGAACCACTCCTGTTCCGCGACCCCTCCACCCCGTCCAACCACTGAAAAGTGTCCCCCCCAACCAACGACTGAGCCGAACGATCATCGTGTGCCTCTCTACTCGACCCTGCTTCTCCTCATCGCTGCAGGTCTTTCGCTCTACCTCGAGTGGCAGGACGGGCCACCCTATCCCTTCGAATCACCTCTGATGTACCACTTCACCAGGAAATAAGGACCCAGTTCACCATGACCCTCCTCGAAGCCCGCGAAGTAGCCAGACTCCTCGCCGCCCGCACGGACCCAACCACGGGCAAACCGCTGGCCCTCGACAATCGCACAGTCGAGGCCTGCCGCATCCTCGCTGAATGCGCCTCGCTTGCCCACAAAGGCTTGCTATACATCGGTAAACATCTCCGCGCAGACAAAGCCACGCTTGCCCTGCTCCAGCCAGCAGCCCCTCCGCCTACCCCCGCGCCCACCGCGCCTCGCAAGGCGGGAGCCAAGTGGACCCCAGAAGAGGAGCAGAAGCTGCTCGCGCGCTTCGACCGCGGGACTCCCTTGTCGCTCCTCGCCAAAGAACACGACCGCAGCTTAATCGCCATTTGCGAACGCCTGCAAAAACTTGGCCGAACCCTCCCCGCCGGTCAGGTCCCCGCGGGCTACCAGCCGATGGCCGCTTTACCCAATACCGCTGCTGCCCCGAAGGCCTGATCCATGAACACGGACCACCGCAGATACCTGTCCGTTCCCTACGCCGCCAGATCACAGGCTAAGGCTCTCGGCGCCAAATAGGATGCTGAACGCAGGCCCTGGTGGATTCCTCACGTTCTGGACATGACACCATTCCGCCGCTGGCTGTCAGGCGCTCCTATCGCTTGTGTCGAGTTTCCTTCAACACGCAGTATCGACCTTGACCACCTCCACGACCTGCTCGCCTATACCGCCCTCACGGTCGTTTGCCCTCCAGACAACTGTTGGCGATGCACCAAGGAATCCTGGGTCATGGCGCTTTACTGCCACGAACCAGGCGACCTCGACTCCGCACTGCTCGCCGATCCAGCCACAGTCCTCTGGCCTGAAACTGTTCCGCATCTCACCGCAGCACACAACCAATTACACATTCCCGCTATTGGCAGCATCGAAGACCGATTCAGCAAAACCGCTGGCCGCGATTGCCTCTCCCAAGGCTGCGCCCACTGCCACGCGCTCTTCGGCGACTTCTTCATACACCAGGAGACCTGGGCCAACATCTGAGCCTCTTCGTCAAAACACGATTACGCGTTTCAGGCCCCATTGCCACGGCCCATCGAAGCCGCCCTCAACGACACCCACCCAATCACTCGCCCGAGGCTCCTGCCACGGTTCCACGAGTACCCCTCCCCAAGATTCCCCACGACTGAAGCTACACTTGCACCCCAGGACCAAGTACCGGGTGTGGGGGGGCATCATCCTCTTCCCAATGGCCATTCCCCCGGGCACCGACATCTTCTTTCGACTTCGAAGCAGCAGTTCTATTGTTTTTCCCGATATTCCCTTGAGGACCAAATCATGCACCGCCAGATCTTCTCCCTCCTCCTCTTCGTCAGTCTTTTGACCGCTGCGAATCCCCAACCAGAACTTCACAACGGTTTCACCGTTTCCGTACTGCAAGGCGACGATGTAACCCATTCCCTTCCCAACCCCCCGACGGCTCACCTCAGCATCCGGGTCACCGACGGCAATGCCAACCCCATCTCCGGTGCGGTCGCCGTGTTCGAGTTCCCCGAATCCGGTCCGACTGCCTTGCTCTCCGACGGCAGCAACGTTAAAGCCGTCCTCACCGACACCGACGGCAAGGCCGGGATCGAGGTACGCGCAAACGCCCAGCCTGGCCGTTTCGAGCCCACGATCACCGTCAACTACCTCGGACAGAGCACGCTCGTGCGGCTACATCACAGCAACGCGTCCCTTACTCCCGTTCCAGCAAAGACCGTGGGTTCCCGCAAGTCCAGTCGCAAGTGGTACTATCTCGCCGCCGGCGGTGGCGCGGCCGTAGCGATCCTACTCGCCACACACCGCAAATCCACCAGCGCCAGCACGCCACCAGCGGGCGGCATCACCATCACACCCGGCAGCGGAACTGTAGGGGGGAACTAGACCCATGACAATTTCCGCGCTGCTTCTCTTTATTCAACTCGCCGTTCCGGCACCCACGCCTGTCGCTGCGCCCACACTTGGCTACACCCTCACGGGCCAGCAGGTCTACGCCATATCCGGGCTGCCAGGCGCCGCCGCCGCTGTGCCGTATTCCGGGCTCCCGCCCATCAAATTCCTCGTCAGCGCCTCTCTCGCGCCAGCGGTGATTGCACTCCCAGCCGCAGCGGACGCGCCCCCCATCCTGGTCAATCCCACACACCACATCGCTCTCTCCGTTGAAGGAATCGTCTCCATGGCAGCGCTCAGCCCGTCCGCAAAGTACGCGGCGCTGCTTACGAGCACCGGGCTCTACCGCCTGCCCCTCACCGGCGACTTTTCTCCGCAACCTGTCTCTCTCCCCTTTCCCGCACACGCACGACTCGCGCTCACCGTCAGCGATCTTGGCGCTGTTCTCGTAACTACGCCAACCGACTTGTATTACTGGTCTGATCCGAAGACACAGCCGCTCCACTTGGCGCTAGCTCTTCGAAGTCCACGCTTCAAGCCTTGTTCCAACCTGCTTGCAGCCCTCAGCGCAGATCCAGCGTTGATTCTCATGGATCCGGCGACAGGCCTTACCATTCAAACTCTCGCCTCAGAGAGCGACGGCCTGACATCTCCCACGGCCATGGAATTCGGGAGCGACAACAGCCTTTGGGTTACCCAAGGTCCCGCCGCACCTCTGCTGCACATCCCCCTCGGCAATCGCGCTGCTGAACCCCTCCCCCTCTCAGTGCCAGGATTCAGCGCCCTTTCGGCAGGTGTGTTCCTGGTTGACGCACAGCACATCTTGGATACTACGCGAGTTGTTCCCAGCATCCTCCTCCTCCCCACAGTTTCCGAGAAGAAGTAGGTTTCTCTCCCATGCGCCTTTCCCATCTTGCTCTCCTGCTGTGTGCTGCCAGCTCTGCGTTCGCCCAGTCTGAGATTGGTTCCCCTGTGTTCAACGGCGGTTCCCCCGCGACACTCATCGTGGGCGTCCCGGTGACCTTCTCTATTACGGCCTCAGGCATTCAGTGCGCCGATGCCGACAATGGCGCCAGTTGGCCGGGCGGCAATCTCAGCAACATGTATTACAGCCCGTGTTCCACCCCCGCAACCGCCCACGGCACATGGACTCCCGCGGTTGCCGGTTCACAGCCGCTGCAAGTGGCCTGGTCCTATTACGACGGCACGGCCTCCTGGTTCGTTATCACTTCCAGTCCTGCCCTCACCGTCATTAACCCGGCCGGCGTTGCCACCACCGCACTCCCCACCGCTTACGTCGGCACCGCCTACACAGGCACTCTCACTCCTTCCGGCGGCCTCGCACCTCTCACCTGGAGCAAAACTGCAGGCACTTTGCCACCAGGCCTCACCTTCAACTCCAACGGAACCCTCACCGGCACGCCAACCACCAACGGCAGCTACATTTTCACAGTCTCGGTCGTTGATTCCAGCGTTCCCGCCACAACCTCCGGTTCCGGTAGTGTCATTATCACTGTCGGCCAACCTCTTTCTGTCGCGACCCCCTCTCTCGCGCCCGGCCTTGCCACGACGCCCTATAGCGCTACTTTGCACGCCACCGGTGGAAATGCGCCTTACACTTGGAGTCTTGCCGCCGGGTCTCTGCCCCCCGGCCTGACCTTGGGCTCCGGCGGCACGATCACCGGCTCGCCAACGACAGCCGGGAGCTTCGCTTTCTCCGCAAAGGTAACCGACTCCACATCGCCCACCGCTCTCACCGCTACCCAGAACTACACCCTGACCATCTCCCAGGCGCTCCGCATCGCTACTGCCTCGCTACCCCCCGCAGTCACCGGTGCCGTCTACAGCACCACCCTTGCTGCATCCGGCGGCACCAGCCCGTACACCTGGGCTCTCTCGGCCGGCTCTTTGCCTCCGGGCCTACTGCTCTCGCCCGGCGGTGTGATTTCCGGCACTCCCACCACCAGCGGTTCCTACTCGCTCACAGTCGCGGCCACCGACTCCACGGCCCCAACGCCCCAATCCACGACCGCCACGTTCTCGCTTACCGTCTCGACCGGCCTTACCATCTCCACAACCACACTTCCACCGGCGCTCACCACCACCTTGTACTCCGCAAGCCTCACCGCCCTCGGAGGTTCCTCGCCCTACACATGGAGCATCACCACCGGTGCTTTGCCCCCGGGTCTTACACTTGCCTCCAACGGTCAGATCACCGGCACAGCTTCGACCACGGGCAATTACAGCTTCACGGTCCAGGTGACAGACGCCGCTTCCACTTCCATCACCAAGGCTCTCTCGCTGCGGGTCGTCGCGCCGCTGATCGTCACCACAACCGCTCTTCCTTCCGTTCCTTCCGGTATTTCCTACTCCATCACGCTCTCCGCCAACGGCGGCGCAGCCCCATTTACTTGGAGCCTTGATTCCGGCGCACTGCCTCCTGGGTTGTCGTTGTACCCCAACGGAACAATCTCGGGAACCACGTCGGCAACGGGTTTCTACCCACTCGTTGTGCGCGTGACGGATTCCCTCAGTCCGACAGCGCAGACCGCCACACAGTCCCTCACTCTCACGGTCAACGCCCAACTCGCCATTACTACCGCAACGCTCCCGGACGGTACGGTCTCCCATGCCTACACGGCTCCGCTCCAGGCGCAAAGCGGCACACCACCCTACATATGGTCTTTGTCAGCCGGCACGCTACCGCTAGGCCTTCAACTCCTCGCTTCCGGCGCGATCCTCGGCACGCCCACCACCGCCGGCGCCTACACCTTCAGCGTCCAGGTGGCCGACGCAACGATTTTTTCACCCGTTACCGCGAGCGCAACTTACACGGTTCACATCGCCTCGGCTTTTGGCATCACGACCACTCGCCTTCCGAACGCCTCCACCAATATCGCCTACACACAACTCATCCTTGTCACGTCCGGTCTGCCACCTTACAGTTGGGCGGTCACGCTCGGCTCCCTCCCGCCGGGCCTCTCGCTTGACAACACCGGCACGATTAGTGGCATCCCAACCAAAGCCGGCATCTACAATTTCCTGCTGCAGGCCACCGACAGCACCGCCCCCACGCCACAAACCGCGACAGCCGCCCTGGTCATCACCGTTGACAACACGATGGCCGTGACCACCGATTCCATCCCCGATGCCACGCTCAACCAGAACTACGACAAATCGCTCCAGGCAACCAATGGAACCTTGCCCTACACCTGGTCTCTCGCCGGCGGGCAGCTACCGGCGGGCATGAACCTGCTGCAGTCCGGGGTTCTGCTCGGCACACCGACTACGCAGGGCACATTCAGTTTCACCGCCCAGGTCACCGACTCCACCACCCCAACCCCCTCCACAGCTACCAAGACGTTTGCGCTCTGTGTCAACCAGCCCGTCGCGATCGCCACCGACAGCTTCCCGAACGCCACTGTCGATCTGGCGTATGCAGCCGTGCTCTCCTCGACAGGAGGCCTCCAACCCTACACCTACTCCCTTACCGCTGGCTCTCTCCCCCCAGGCCTCAGCCTCGACCCCATCGGCGCCATCACGGGAACACCCTCCACGGCCGGCAAATACACCATCACCATCTCGGTATCCGATTCGAGTCTGCCCCCTTACACCGCCTCAAGGACCCTCATCCTCCCTGTGAGCCTGCCCCTCGAAATTCCCACGCCACTGCTTCCAACAGCGACGACAGGCACCCTCTTCACCAATCAGCTCAGTGCAATCGGTGGCGTTCCGCCCTACTCCTGGACCATCACTTCCGGATCTCTGCCCGCCGGCCTGCAGTTCACTCCAACTGGTCTTATCGTCGGCACGCCCACCGGGGCGGGAACGTCTGACTTTTCCGTGCAGGTGACGGATTCCACGCCGGGTACTGCCAACACCTTCACGCAGGACATGACCCTCCCAGTGGTGGCCCCACTCACGCTGTCGAGCAACACGGTCTCGCAGATCGCGCCCAACACGAGCCAGGTCATCACCCTGATCGCCAGCGGAGGCACCACGCCGTACGGCTGGGCGCTGACATCCGGCTCATTGCCCGCGGGCCTCACCCTGGATGCAACAGGCGCCATCTCCGGCATCGCCACAACACCTGGCACGTACAACATCACAGTCGCAGTCTCCGACGCATCCGCTCCTCCACAGACCCGCAGCGAGACCTACACCATCGTCGTCGGCAACCCCTTTGCCATCACAACGCCCAGCGCCCTCTCTCCGCCCATCCTCGGACTTGCCTACCAGCAGGCGCTCACCTTCGCCAACGCCCAATCGCCGATCACCTGCTCCATCCTCTCAGGCACTGTGCCAGCGGGCCTCACGCTCTCAGCCACTGGTGTCCTCTCCGGATCTGCTTCAACCGCGGGCACCTATCCGTTTGCCGTCACCTGCTCCGACGCCTCCACACAAGGCGCTTCCCAAGCATTCAGCCTCACGGTTCAACTGCCACTCAACATCACCGCGGAAACGCTGCCCGCCGTCGTGACGAACGAGCCGTTCCTCCACACCTTCAAGCCCTCCGGTGGCACACCTCCATTTACGTGGTCCATCACCAGCAGCGTTTTGCCGCAGGGCCTGGCCCTGATGAGTGACGGAATCTTGCTTGGCACCGCATCCGGCCCCGCTGGCTCGACACCTCTTACCCTCACCCTCACTGACAGCACCGCCCCGACGCCCCAGACTGTCAGCACCACCCTGACCCTCCAGGTCACCGCTCAACTGAGGGCACCGGCCCAACAGCTCTCCATACCTCGCAATGCTCCGGCGAGTGCCGCCCTTACCTCCTCGGGCGGCACGGCACCTTACTCCTGGAGCGTCGCAGGCGGCACGCTGCCCCCAGGCTTAACGCTGTATGCAGGCGGCGCCATTACCGGAACACCCGCAACGGCCGGCATCTTCTCTGTCATCGCCAATGTCAGCGACGCCTCCGGCCAGCTCGCGTCCGGTCTGGTGAGCATCACCGTCTACGAACCGCTTTCAATCCCACTGGGAGCAAACTCGCTCCCAGTGGGAACTGCCGGTGTCGCTTACGCCGCGCCGATCGCCGTGTCCGGCGGAGTCGGTTTGTATAGCTGGGCTGTCGCAGGAGGATCCGTTCCACCGGGACTGCAGCTCTCCGGCGCGGGCGCTCTCATCGGCACGCCCACCACAGCAGGCACCTACGCCTTTTCCGTTCAGGTTTCTTCCGCCAGCCAGCAGGCCACGCAGTCACTGCAAGTCACGATTGCACCTGCACCCAGCAACCTCACTATCCCCCCGTCCAGCACTGCCCTTCCGACAGCGACGGCCTACACCGCCTATCTCGCCACCCTGTCCGCCATCTCTGGCACACAGCCCTACTCCTGGAGTGTCACCTCCGGCGCACTCCCTCCCGGAGTCACTCTCACGGCCTCCGGCTCACTGTCCGGAACTCCAACCACGTCCGGAACCTATCCCTTCACTCTCACTGTGACCGATAGCCTCAAGGCGACCGCCTCGGCGAACTACCAGATCCTCGTTCGTCCAGCCCTGACCGCGGATTCGCAGAGCCTGTCCCCCGCCACCGCCGGGCAAAGCTATGCCGCGGCGCTTTCCGCATCCGGCGGCACCAGCCCTTACACCTGGACTCTCAGCGGCACTGGCGCGCCGGCCGGCCTCATCCTAAGTCGATCTGGTGTGCTTTCCGGAATCCCTCAGTCCCCAGGGAATTACACCCTTACTGCCACCGTCACCGACGCCTCCACGCCCAACGCCGTGTCCGCGTCGCAGACCTACGCACTGACTGTCCTTGCCCCTCTAACCATCACCACCGCGAGCCTTCCGGCAACCACCGCAACCCTTGCATACACGGCCACCCTCGCCGCCGCCAATGGCACTCCACCCTACCAGTGGAGCGTTGCCGCGGGCTCTGTGCCACCCGGTCTCACCCTCGCCACCAACGGCATGATCGCTGGCACGCCCACATCATCCGCCTCCTTCTCCTTTGTCGTCCAGGTCACCGATTCCGCGGCGCCAGTTCGTACTACCTCGAAGGCCTTCACCATCACGGGCAACTCCAAGCTTGTGATTACCTCCGCCGCCCCCGCTCTCACCGTCGGAGTCAGCACCAATTCCCAATTCACCACCTCCGGCGGCACTCCCCCCTATAGCTGGGCCGTGGCCTCCGGCACACTCCCCTCCGGCCTCTCGCTCACCGCCTCCGGTGTGCTTTCCGGCACTCCCACCAAGACCGGTAGCTTCACCGCCACCCTCGCCGTCACCGACTCCCAGGCCCAATCCGCGTCCAGTGTTTTGCAGTTCACCGTCGCCTCTGCCGGAGCGCCCCCGCTCAGCATCCAGCCCGACGGCCAGGCTCTTTCGCCTGCGAGCCAAACGCCTGTATCGATCACGCTTGCCTCCGCGGCACCATCCGACATCACGGGGTCATTGTCGCTTTCCGGTTCCAACGACGCGGCCCTGGCTTTCCTCACACCAGCAGGCGCGCTGAGCCGTTCCGTCCGCTTCAGCATTGCCACCGGAGCCACGCAAGCCGTCTTCCCGGCTGGAACACCCGTTCTCCAGACGGGCACCGTCGCTGCCACCGTCACGCTCACGGCAACCCTTGACAATTCCAGCCCCGCCCAAACGACAACGGCAACCAACCGGCTGCTTCCCGAACAACCCGTAATCTCTTCGGCTGCCGCAATCATCGACGGTCAAACCCTCAGCATAAGCCTCAGCGGATACTCGACAACCCGCGACGCGCAGAGCGCCACGTTCCGCTTCTATTCCGGCTCGAATTCGTCGGCGCCGTTCACGCTCGACGTGTCCGGCTTGTTTGCCTCCTGGTTCAACAGCACCGCTTCGAACGGCGGCGGCACATTCCACTACGCCCAGCCGTTTACGTTAACCGCTCCGGCATCCATCACGATCGTCGAAGTTTCCATCACAAATTCCGTCGGTACCAGTCCCACTGTTCAAGTCTCGACGAAGTAGGTTTCTCTCCCATGCGCCTTTCCCATGTTGCTCTCCTGCTGTGTGCCGCCAGCTCTGCGTTCGCCCAGTCTGAGATTGGTTCCCCTGTGTTCAACGGCGGTTCCCCCGCGACACTCATCGTGGGCGTCCCGGTGACCTTCTCGATCACAGCCTCAGGCGTTCAGTGCGCCGATGCCGACAATGGCGCCAGTTGGCCGGGCGGCAATCTCAGCAACATGTATTACAGCCCGTGTTCCACCCCCGCAACCGCCCATGGCACATGGACTCCCGCGGTTGCTGGTTCACAGCCGCTGCAAGTGGCCTGGTCCTATTACGACGGCACGACCTCCTGGTTCGTTATCACTTCCAGTCCTGCCCTCACCGTCATCAACCCCGCCGGCGTTGGCACCACCGCACTCCCCACCGCTTACGTCGGCACCGCCTACTCAGGCACTCTCACTCCTTCCGGCGGCCTCGCACCCCTCACCTGGAGCAAAACCGCAGGCACTTTGCCACCAGGCCTCAGCTTCAACTCCAACGGAACCCTCACAGGCACGCCCACCAATAACGGCACTTACAATTTCACGGTCAAAGTCGTCGATTCCAGCGTCCCTTCCTCCACCTCCGGTTCCGGCAACATCAGCATCACCGTCTCCACACCTGTCTCCGTGATCACCGGCACCCTACCAAACGGCCTTATCTCCAGCGCCTATAGCCAGTCCCTGAGCGCCACTGGCGGCACGGCTCCGTACGCCTGGACGGTCACCTCTGGACAGCTTCCCACCGGCCTCTCCCTCAGCAGCAGCGGCGCCATCACCGGCACACCCACGGCAGGCGGCACGTACTCCTTCACTGTCAAAGCGGCGGATTCCGGTTCGGGAACCGCCACCCAAACGCTTTCGATCTTCATCGTCAGCCTGTTGAATATCAGCACGGCATCACTGCCAAATGGCATCGCCGGCAGCGTCTACTCCACCACACTCGCGGCCACCGGCGGCATCACGCCCTACACCTGGTCTCTGGCCGCAGGCTCCCTTCCCACTGGCCTCAGCTTGTCGGCGGGCGGCGTGATTTCCGGAACCCCGACCGCTTCCGGCACATCGTCCTTCACGGTCAAGGCAATCGACTCCACGACCCCCAGCGCGCAAACTGCCACACAGACGCTCTCCATCACAACCGGCGCAGGGCTCTCCATCACCACCGCATCCCTGTCAAATGCTCTCGCTGGAAGTCCTTACTCCGCCTCACTCGCCGCCAGCGGCGGCACCAGTCCCTACACCTGGTCGCTCGCGTCCGGCTCCCTCCCGCCGGGCCTCTCGCTTGCCGCGAACGGAACCATCTCCGGATCGCCAACAACGGCCGGCACCTACAACTTCACCGCCAATGTGACCGACAGCACCACGCCCACCGCGCAATCCACGACAAAGGCCCTTTCGATCACTGTCACGCCGAGCCTCACCATCAGCACAAGCACACTCCACGCAGGGCTCGTAAACTCCGCCTACAGCGCATCCGTCTCAGCCGCTGGTGGAACGTCACCCTACACGTGGACAATCGCATCCGGCTCGCTCCCGGCCGGGCTCAGCCTGGCATCGAACGGCAGCATCTCCGGAACCCCCACCACAGCCGGAACCTTCACCTTCAGCGCCCAAGTGGCCGACGCGACGGCGCCGGCGGCCCAAACCGCCGCAGCCTCACTCTCCATCACAATCGGCGCAGGGCTCAGTATCGGCACGACCTCTCTCCCCAGCGCGGTCGTGAATAGCACCTACTCCGTGACCCTCGCGGCCAGCGGTGGCACTTCGCCTTATACGTGGACCATCACTTCCGGATCTCTCCCCACAGGCCTCACTCTCAGCTCCAACGGTTTCCTGTCCGGCACTCCCACCACCGCAGGGAGCTACAGCTTCACGGCGCAGGCAACCGACAGCACAACCCCCACCACCCAATCAGCAACACAGGCCTACAGCTTGACCGTGGGCAATGCCCTCGGCATCGCAACCGCGACTCTTCCCAATGCTCTGGCTACCAGCGCCTACAGCACCACGCTCACCGCCGCTGGTGGTACAGCGCCCTATTCCTGGACAATATCCGCAGGTGCCCTGCCCACCGGGCTCAGCCTCGCCGCCAACGGTACGCTCTCTGGCACACCCGCAGCCGCCGGGACCTACACCTTCACCGTTCAAGTCACCGACAGCGCAGCCCCCTCCCCCCAGACCGCAACCAAAGCCTTCGCACTGACAGTCTCCGGTTCTGTCGCCGTCGTCACGGCTTCTGTACCCAACGGTCTCGCCACCAGCGCCTACAGCACGACGCTCTCGGCCACGGGCGGCACCAGTCCCTACACCTGGTCGCTCGCGTCCGGCTCGCTCCCGTCCGGCTTAACGCTTGCGTCGACAGGCATCATTTCCGGCATCCCGACTACAGTCGGCACATTTACGCTCACGGCGCAGGTTTCGGATGCAACAACGCCCACCGCCCAGACCGCAACGCGCACTTTCTCCATCACCATCGGTCCCGCTGTCAGCATCACCACGACGGCATTTAGCGCCGGCATCGCCAATAGTGCCTACAGCACGACGCTCTCCGCCGCGGGCGGCACCGCGCCTTACACCTGGACTCTGATAAGTGGCACGCTGCCATCGGGCCTGAATCTCGCCACCAACGGAATCATCTCCGGAGTACCCGGCGCTTCCGGCAGCTTCACCTTTACCGTTCAAGTCACGGACAGCACCTCTCCAACGGCACAAACCGCGACGCACGCTCTCACCCTGTCGATCTCCGCTTCTCTCACCATCACCACATCCACACTGCCCGCGCCACTATCTGGCAGTCCGTATTCGGCTTCCCTCTCCGCCTCAGGCGGCACAGCACCCTATACGTGGACCCTTGTCAGCGGCACACTTCCGACCGGCCTCAGCCTTTCGTCCTCGGGAGCAATCACAGGCAGCGCGGGCAGCGCAGGCACGTACACCTTCACCGTCCAGGCCACGGATTCCGGCAGCCCCAGCGTGCAAACCGCGCAGCGCGCCTTCGCCCTGACGGTCACCTCACCGCTCTCGATCACGAGCAGTTCGTTGCCCACAGCCCTCGCAGGCTCCGCCTACAGCACGAGCCTCGCCGCCAACGGCGGCTCCACCCCGTACACCTGGTCTCTTTTGAGCGGTGCCCTGCCCTCCGGACTTACCCTCTCCTCCTCCGGCGTCATCACCGGAACACCGTCCGCAAACGGTACCTATGCCTTCACGGCCCAGGTTGCCGATACCACCAGCCAGACTGTATCAAAATCCCTTGCAATCACCGTTGCTCCAGGCCTCAGCATCACCACGGTGTCCCTCGCCAACGCTCTGGCGGGCTCCAACTACAGCACCAACCTCGCCGCCGGGGGCGGCGCCGGTCCTTACACATGGGCCATCACGTCCGGTTCTCTGCCCAATGGCGTCACGCTTACCCCGAGCGGCGTTCTCTCTGGCACTCCCACCGCGGCCGGGACATTTACTTTCACAGCCCAGGTCACCGATTCCACATCTCCCACACCGCAGACGGCGACAAGCACCTTATCCCTTACGGTGGGCGCTGCCCTGACGGTGACCACAACAAGCCCGCTCCAGAGCGGCATGGTTGGCAGCCCGTACTCCGTAACGCTCGCCGCAAGCGGTGGCACGGCGCCCTACATCTGGTCCCTTGCCGCCGGCGCTCTGCCTGCGGGACTCTCCCTGTCTTCGAGCGGTATCATCTCTGGCACCCCAACCAGCACGGCCTCCACCGCCATTTCGCTTCAGGTGACTGACTCCACGTCGCCCACGCCGCAAACCACCATCAAGGCCGTGAGCATCACGATCAACGCCGCACTCAGCATCTCCAGCACAAGCCTCCCGAACGGCTTCCCCTCCACGGCGTACAGCACAACCCTTACCGCCGCCGGCGGTACCGCACCCTACACATGGGCGATCACCTCGGGCTCGCTCCCCGCGGGTCTTACTCTGGCGTCGACTGGCGCCATCTCCGGAACCCCGACAACGGCGGGCACCTCCACGGTGACGATCCAGGTGACCGACACAACCACACCGACACCCCAGGCAGCGTCCAAATCGCTCTCTGTTACGATCGGCACTAGCGTAGCGATCACCACCACCACGCTTCCCAACCCGGTCATCGGTACGCCTTACAACGCCGGACTCGCGGCCGGTGGCGGCACGCCGCCTTATCAATGGAGCCTCCAGAGCGGTTCGCTCCCTCCGGGCCTCTCGCTTTCCGCCGGCGGCTATATCACCGGCACACCCACCGGCGCTGGCTCCTACACTTTCACCGTTCAAACACTCGATTCGAGCAGCCCCACGCGGCAGAGCGCGACCGCCGTTCTGACGATCAGCAGCGTCGCCGCCCTTTCCATCACCACCGCGTCCACGCCCAACGCCACTCAGAACGTCGCTTACAGCCTCATTCTGTCCGGCACCGGCGGCAATCAGCCCTACACCTGGAGTCTCTACAGCGGGACTCTGCCAGCAGGCATCACCCTCACCTCCGACGGCATCCTCTCCGGTTCGCCCACCAGCCCAGGCAGTTACACCTTTACGCTCCAACTCACCGACTCTTCCTCCAACATCACCACGCGGACCTTTAGCATCACGGTCACAGGCGCCCTGACCATCACCACGACATCTCTGAGCACCACACTGGTAGGCAAGTATTACTCGCAATCGCTCAGTGAATCCGGCGGCACCGGCCCGTTCAATTGGTCGCTCACTTCCGGCTCGCTCCCCGCAGGCGTGACGTTGTCCTCCGCGGGCATCCTTGCCGGCACGCCTACCGCGGCGGGCAACTTTACCTTGACAGTCCAACTCAGCGACTCCACCACTCCCACGCCGCTCACCTCGACACGCACCTTGACCCTCACAGTCGCATCCGCGTTCTCGATCACCAGCACCAGCCTGCCTGCAGCTCCTCTCAGCCAGCCTTACACCCAGGCGCTCACGGCCACAGGCGGCATCACGCCCTACACCTGGACAATCGCATCCGGCTCGCTCCCGGCCGGGCTCAGCCTCGCGTCGAACGGCACCATCTCCGGGACTCCGACCACGGCCGGCACCTTCACCTTCAACGTGCAGGCCTCCGATTCCACGCCCAGCTCTCCGCAAACCGTCACAGCCAACCTCTCCATTACCGTGCCTGCCTCGCTGCAAATCACGACGACAAGCCTGCCGAACGTGATTGTTGGTTCGCCCTATTCCGCGTCGCTCGCTGCTACTGGTGGCACCATACCTTACACCTGGGCCTACATCTCCGGATCGTTGCCTCCGGGCATCAGCCTCGCTTCCAACGGCGCGCTTTCCGGCTCTACGACGGCATCCGGATCTTATTCCTTCATCGCTCAGGTCACCGACACGAGCTCGCCCACAGCTCAGATCGCGGCCAAGACGCTTTCGCTCAATGTTGGCACCACTTTCAGCATCGTTACCACCGCGCTTCCCGCCGCCTTGACCGGCAGTCCCTACTCGCAATCGATGGCCGCAACGGGCGGTATCAGCCCCTACACCTGGGCCGTCACCAGCGGGTCTCTCGCCACCGGACTCAGCCTCTCCTCGAACGGCATGATCGCCGGAACGCCCACCGCGAACGGCACCTTCACCTTCACCATTCAAGCAGCCGACTCTTCGAGTACTCCGCAGACCGCCAGCAAGACCTTTTCCATCACGGCAGCGGGCCAGCTTGCCATCACAACGGCGTCCGCTCCACCCGCGACGCTTGGTGTCCCTTACTCCGTCACACTGGCGGCGACCGGCGGTATCGCGCCGCTCACCTGGACAATCGCGTCCGGCGCCCTGCCTACAGGACTGAGCCTCTCCTCCAGCGGCACCATTTCCGGCACCCCATCCAACACCGGCTCGTTCTTCGTCACCATCCAGGTCACCGACGCCAGCACGCCAACCCCTCAAAGCACAACCCGGTCCTTCACCATCCTTAGTTCCGCAACCTTCGCCATCTCCACATCGACACTTCCCAACGGCACCACGAACTCGTTGTACTCGCAGACCATTTCCGCCGTGGGCGGCGCCTCGCCCTATTCCTTCAGCCTCGCCTCTGGCTCTCTTCCCAGCGGGCTTACCCTCACCACCACTGGAACCCTCTACGGTCTCCCCACCGCGGCCGGCACCTACAACTTCACCGTCGCCGCCGTGGATTCATGCAGCCCGAACCCTCAAAACGCGACGAGAACATTTAGCGTCACCATCACCGCGGGTCTCGCCATCCCCACAAGCGCACTGCCCACCGGCATTCTCGGCGGTTCCTACAATGCGGCCCTAACCGCCACTGGCGGGACAGCGCCCTACTCCTGGGTCGCCCTGGCGGGCTCTCTCCCGTCCGGGCTTAGCCTTGCCGCCAACGGCGCCATCAGCGGAACTCCGCTTAATTCCGGCACCTTCCCGGTGACCATTCAGGTCGCCGATTCATCGCAGACTCAGCTCACTCTCAGCAAGGCCTTCACGATCGCGGTCACCGGGGCCTTCAACATCACCACGGCAACCCTTCCCGCGACGACCATCAACACGCCCTACACTCTCGCGCTAGCCGCCACCGGCGGCACCGCTCCCTATATTTGGGCGGTCACCTCCGGCACTCTCCCGGCCGGAATGGCCCTCTCATCCACAGGCACCCTGTCCGGGACGCCGACCACGATGGGCAGCTACACGCTCACCATCCAAGCCATCGACTCAACGCCCCCCACGGCGCTGACAGCCTCGAAGTCTTTCACCCTGACCGTTGCCGCAGGCTTCACCATCACCACCACCAGCCTGCCCAACGCGCTCATCAATAACCCGTATTCGCAAGCGCTCAGCGCCATTGCCGGCGTGACTCCTTACGCCTGGTCCATCGCTTCCGGATCACTTCCACCCGGTCTCTCTCTGTCTTCGGCCGGTGTTCTCAGCGGTTCGCCCAATGCCGCCGGTTCCTATACCTTCACGGTGCAGGCTGCTGATTCAACCGTGCCTCCGCAAACCACGACAAGAGCCTTCACACTCGTGGTGGCGCCACCGCTCTCGATCACTACCACCACGCTCACTCCGGCGATCCGTAATGTCCCCTACTCCGAGGCCATCCTCGCTACTGGCGGCATAACGCCCTACAGCTGGAGCATCGCCGCGGGCTCGCTCCCGGCGGGCCTCGCGCTCAGTACTGATGGCACGCTGACCGGCACGCCCACCGCGAGCGGCGTTTACACCTTCACCGTTCAGGCCATCGACGCAACCACACCCACGGCACAATCGGCCGCTCAACAACTCACGCTCATCGTCAAAACCGGTCTCGGTGTGGTCACCGCAACACTCCCCGACGCATCCTTGAGCACTCCGTATACCACCACCCTTGCAGCGACTGGAGGCGCAACACCGTACATCTGGTCACTGGCCTCCGGCTCGCTTCCCCCTGGACTGAATCTCGGATCCAATGGCACCATCACCGGATCACCCTCCACCGCCGGTACCTTCCCGTTTGCCGTGCTCGTCACCGACTCGACATCATCCGGCTCCCAGACCGCCTCGCGCACTCTGACTATCACGGTCCAAGGTCTGCTCACCGTAACCACCACGACACTGCCCGACGCTACGGCCAATGCGCCGTACACCGCCAGCCTCGCCGCGACGGGCGGCACAACACCTTACACGTGGGCTATCACCGACGGGTCGCTGCCTCCAGGAGTAACCCTCAACACTGCTGGCGTCCTCGCCGGTACACCGAAGGTCGCAGGCGCATTTGCTTTCACCGTGCAGGTGACCGACGCGAACACTCCCGCCCACACCGCTACCGCAACGATCCCGCTGATCGTCGCTGCGGGCTTGCACATCACCACGCCTTCCCTGCCTCCCGGACAGCCCAACCTCCAATACACCGCAGTGCTCACCGCCGCCGGCGGAACCACGCCTTATAGCTGGGCACTGCTCTCGGGCTCGCTCCCCGCAGGCCTCGCCCTTGATGCCAACGGCACCATCGCCGGCACACCCACCGCCTCCGCCACCGCCGCCTTCACCGTGCAAGTGTCCGACACTGCTCAGTCTGCTGCCAGTCTCACCTACTCACTCACCATCGGCAATGCCATCAGCATCACCACCGCCAGCCTCACTCCGGCCCGCGTGAACACTCTGTATTCCATGACCTTCGCCGCCGCGAACGGGAACACCCCGTACAGCTGGAGCGTGGCCAGCGGCACGCTGCCGCCGGGCCTCGTGCTACTGCCTACGGGCGACTTCCTCGGTCAGCCCTCCCAGGCCGGCTCGTGGACCTTCACCATCAAGGTCACCGACAATGCCTCCACTTCCGCCTCCCACACCTACGCCCTCGTCGTGATGCCAAACTTCACGATCACCACCACCAGCCTGCCGGACGGCGCACTCCTCAGCCCTTACGCGGCAGCCTTAGCCGCCGCCAACGGAACGACCCCCTACACCTGGACCATCGCCGTGGGCGCACTGCCCAACGGCGTCGTGATGGATCCCACCGGCCTCATCTCCGGCCAGCCCGCCCTGCCCGGCGATTACACCGTCGTCATTCAGGCCGTCGATTCCTCGTACCCGCAATACACCGCACAGCGCCAGTTCACGCTGCACATCGACAACGGCCTTTCCATCTCCACGTCCGCTCTGCCGCCGGGCTCCACCGGCTCGTACTATTTCACGGCATTTTCGGCCGTCAACGGCCTGCCGCCCTACACCTGGAGTGCGCCAGCCATTCCCGACGGCTTCGTGTTGCTTCCTACCGGCGAGTTTTTTGGCACTCCCACCCAATCCGGCCAATTCGAGATCGATGTAACCGTTACAGACACGAGCAGTCCCGCCGCGCAGAAGACGAAGTCCTTCACTCTGACCCTTGCACGACCTCTCACCATCGAGACCGCGACGCTTCCAACGGCCACTTCGACGCAACCCTATGCGACCGCCGTCATCGCTACTGGCGGCACACCGCCCTACGCCTGGACTGTCGCGTCTGGTTCTCTACCGCCAGGACTCCGCCTTGCTCCAAACGGCGTAATCACCGGGTCGCCCACCGGTCAGGATCCCGCGACGTTCACCCTGCAAGTCACCGATCGCGCCAACGCTTCGCAAACGCGGACCTACACACTCGCGCCGACGAGTATCCTCACCATCACCACCGCAACGTTGCCCGTCGTCGCTGTAGCTACTCCGATGAGCGTTTTCCTCGCCGCCCAAGGCGGCGTGGGGGGCACGCTGACCTGGTCGGCCGACTCGCTGCCACAGGGCATCACGCTTGTACCCAACCTGGGACTCTTAATTGGAATTCCGGCGTCGGTTGGGCCCCAAGCCTTCAAACTTCACGTCACCGACGGAACCCAGACCGCCACAGCCTCACTCACGCTGACCGTTACGCACCCTGTTTCGATGCCGCCCGAGTCCCTGCCCTCCGCTATCCAGAACCGACCCTACATCGCTGCCGTCCATGCAACTGGCGGAGCCACACCCTACACGTGGTCCGCCGCAGGCCCCATGCCCTCAGGGTTGACGCTCTATCCGTCCGGTATTCTTGCCGGCACATTCAGCGGTCTCGCCGCCGCCTATCCAGTCCCCGTGTGCGTCACCGACGCGTCCGGCGGTCAGGCCTGCGGCACGCGGACGCTGCAGGTCAATCCTGCCCTCACCTTCCAGCCCGCAACACTGCCCAGCGTCGATCGCGACGCACCATTCACTTACCACCTCGCCGCACAGAATGCACTGGGCGGTGTGACCTTCGCCTCCTTGTTTGCACTTCCCTCCGGCCTCAGCTTGAGATCCGATGGAACGCTGAACGGGCAAATGCAGACCGCCGGAACCTACGGCCTCAGCATCCTGGCCACCGACTCGATCGGCCAAACCGCCGCCGCCGAATTCCGCCTCACCGTCCTGCCGCCGCTCACGGTTACCACCGCGACTTTGCCGCCGCTGGTGACAGCGCATCCCTACGTCGCCCCGCTCAGCGTCATGGGCGGCGTCGGTCCATACACCTGGTTGTTAACCTCCGGCACGTTGCCTCCGGGTCTCGCCCTCGACGCCAGCGGATTCCTTTACGGAACACCCACCGCCATCAGCGCCGCATCGCAATTGACCTTCAGCGTCACCGATGCCGCCAACCACACGGCCTCTATTACCATCACAGTCGCATCCACAGCCCCCTTGAGCATCAGCACCTCCGCTCTCGAGCCGGGACACTTGATGGTTCCATACCAGGCGCAGCTCACCGCCGCGAACGGTGCGGCCCCGTACACGTGGGCCCTCACCGACGGCACATTGCCAGAGGGCCTAAGCCTCGACCCGAACGGTGTCCTTTCGGGGACGCCCGGCACAACCGGAGATTTCCAGATCATCGTGGAAGTGGCTGATTCGCAAATGCTGACAGCCACGGCCCGCTACACCCTCACCATAGCCTCGGCTCTCACCCTGCCTTCGAAGTCGCTCAGCCTGCCCAATGCCACAGCCACTCAGCCCTATTCCTACACTTTGAGCAGCAACTACGCCGGCGCCGCGAGCTGGTTTCTCCAGGCAGGCGAATTACCCGATGGCTTGAGCCTGTCTCCGGACGGGACGCTCTCCGGCACGCCAACCACGCCAGGCACGACTTACCTGCTCGTCACAGCCACCTATCAAAGCGACTCCGTCAGCCAGGCGCTCACTTTGACCGTTGCACCTCCGGCGGATTCGACTTTTCAACAACTCGCTCTGCCCACTGCGGCGTTGCCAACCGCAATCACCCGGCTCTCCTACTCGACAACCCTGACGCCAACCAACGGCACCCCTCCCTACCAGTGGTCTCTCATAGATGGGTCCTTGCCCACCGGCCTCGCCCTGACACCGTCGGGAACCATCGCCGGCACGCCCACCGTCGGAGGCCTTTACACCTTCACGCTTACGGCGGTAGACGCCGCGGGGCTGACAGGCACCGCCGCATACACCATCCCCGTCGGACAAGGCCTCACCACACTATCGCCCCAAGTCCTCACCGCGCCGGCGAATGTCGGCACAAACATCACGCTCACAGCCCTTGGCGGCAGCGCTCCCTATGCCTGGTCGCTAACCAGCGGGCCACTGCCGACGGGTTTGACGCTCAACGCCGCGGGTTCCATCACCGGCATCGCCACCATGGCGGGCAACTATCTGCTCACCATGACCGTCACCGACTCCGCCACCCCATCAGCCACAGCCTCGCTGCTGTTATCGCTCACGGTTTCGACGCAGCTCATCGTCACGACCAGCACATTGCCGAACGCTCCGGTCGGAATGCCTTACGCGCAACCGCTCACCGCGACAGGCGGCACCGCACCTTATAGCTGGACCCTCTGTTCAGGCACGCTCCCGGACGGCATCACCCTCGACCCCTCTGGCGTGCTCTCGGGCTCCCCCAACTCGATGGGTACAGCCGCGCTCGTCGTCACGGTCACCGACGCGACGGGCGCACAGGCAACGGCTTCCCTTGGCCTCGCCGTCCCTTCCCTGCGGATCGCAACCACGAACCTGCCGGCTGCCCTGCTCAACACCGTCTATTCGGCCACACTCTCCGTCTCCGGCGGCCAGGGGCCTTTCACCTTCTCCCTCAGCGCTGGCACCTTACCGTCAGGAATCACCCTCACAACCGCAGGTGCTCTCACCGGCACCCCGCTGGTCGCCGGCGACTTCACAATCGTCGTGACTGTCATCGACGCAACGCGAGCCACCGCCGCCTCCTCCCTCACCGTCTCGGTCGCCGCCCCGCCGAGCACCCTGCATCTAACCGCGCTCCCGGCCACAGTTTCCGCCGCAACTCAGATCCCGATTGATCTTTGGGTAGACGATGCCGCGCCGAGCGACCTCGCCGGAACACTCACTCTGACCTTCACTTCAGTAGCTCAAGACCGCGATGATCTCAACACCACCCTTCTGACACCCAACCCCACGCGCAACATTCCATTCCGCGTTCCCCAAGGCTCCACGCACGCGCAGTTCCCATCACCGCTGACGCTCCAGGTCGGCACCCTGGCAGGCTCCATCAGCATCACCGCCGCCTATCCCAACGCCGGCACATCCACACCAGCCGCGAGCAGTTCTACGACCCTTCCCCCCGGCGCTCCAGTCATCACCGCCATCACCGTCACCCACCGCGACGAATTCGCGCTTGAACTGGCCATCGACGGCTACTCCACAACCGGCGACATGCAAACCGCTTTGTTTGACCTCACCTCCGCCAAACTCACGCTGCCCTCGATCAGCCTTAACGTCGCCGCCTTGTTTAACACCTGGTACCTGAGCCAAGAGGGCATCAATCAAGGCGGAACGTTCCACTACGTCCAAAAACTGAACTTCACCCAATCCATCTCTTCGCTCTCCGCGGTCGGCCTCACCCTGACCAATTCCCACGGCAGCAGCCAGCCCTTTTCTCTCAGCCTCCAATAAGGACTTCCCGCATGAACACCCATGATCGCCTTCTTCGCTCCCTCACACGCCGCGCCGTCCCACTCGGCGCCCTCATCACGGTGATAGGTCTCACCGGGCTTTTCGGCATCTGCCGCAATAACCCTTATCTCGCCATGGTGTTTGCCATCCTTATCCTGTTCGTCGTGCTCTTCCTCGCCCTCGCCTTGTACCGGCTCAACCTCCACTCCACACGACAAGGCCACCACCTGCGAAGGCGCTTGCGCCTTCTACGCGGCGAAAGCGCCCTCTTCCACCAGCTTATGGCCCGGAACCTGCCCGAGGATCCGCCGTCCCGCTGACTTATCCCTCCCTACCGTGCCCCCCGCTCCGAGGGTGGCCGGCTCCCAGCGGCCACCTTTTTCTCTAACCGAGCAGCACTACCGCAAGATTTCCCGATAATCCTT
>Ga0302320_10002781_pt1 | contig 40940 bp, 35 predicted proteins | sample Bog_T0_3_FD_202130 | JGI IMG/M metagenome (GOLD analysis project Ga0302320, IMG submission 202130) | Peat permafrost microbial communities from Stordalen Mire near Abisko, Sweden - Bog_T0_3 | ecosystem: Environmental > Terrestrial > Soil > Wetlands > Peat | place: Sweden: Abisko, Stordalen Mire... | reverse complement strand
AACCGCGCTTTCACGACGGGGGAACGAACGTTCGGCACGGGTCCAACCGCGCTTTCACGACGGGGGAACGAACGTTCGGCACGGGTCCAACCGCGCTTTCACGAGGGGGGAACGAACGTTCGGCACGGGTCCAACCGCGCTTTCACGAGGGGGGAACGAACGTTCGGCGCGGGTCCACCCGCGCTACAAGCCTAAGGGTTTGGCGTCTGCGCCAGCCGGCGGTCATTGATTTTCCCACTGTGAGCTTTTCTCAGACGTGATATCACAAGGGAAATCTTACGACCTCAAATCAACTGAAACATGCTGTAACTCATGTTCCCCGCCTCCTCTGGTTTGAAGTGAACCCCCGGATGTGCTACAAAGGAATGCATGGACAAGACCCTCCAGAAGTACACCAGCTTCGATGAAGTGAAGGCCGACGAATACCGGGAATGGCAGGCACTCCCCGGCTATGAACGGTTGAACGCAATCGTTGAGCTTTCGCTTGCAGGCTATCAACTAAAGGAACCGACGCGCGATGTTCAACCAAGACTTCAACGAACTCTTGTCCATCTTCAACGACCACAAGGTTAAATATCTGGTGGTGGGAGGATACGCGGTTGGCTTTCATTCACAGCCCCGCGCCACCAAAGACCTTGACCTGTTTATTAAACCGGACCCGGAAAACGCCAAGGCGGTTTACCTGGCGCTTGCCGAATTTGGCGCGCCCGTCGCAGGCCTCGCGCCGGACGATTTTGTTAAACCCGGCTTTTTCTTCCGCATGGGCAAAGCGCCACTCATGATCGAAATTCTTCCCGACATCAAGGGAGTTGATTTTGACAGCGCGTGGGGAAAGCGGGTTGAAACCCTGGTTGACCCGGATACCGGGCTGAAAGCCCTTTTCATTTCCCGCGACGACCTCATCGCGGCAAAGCTGGCCGCCGCGCGCCCGCAAGACCTTGTCGACGTTGACGCGATCCGGGCGGCAGCCGAAAGCCAGGAAGGAAACAGGTCCTGACACCGTCCCCCCACCGACAGTATTTTTGAGACGTACGGGAGCTGGCATGAAAAGCCAATTCGAACAGATGATGGACGGCCTTAACGATGTTAAGGCTTTTCTCGCTGGGGAGCGGGAAGGATTCAAGGCACAGGTGCCGCAGGAAGTTGACGTGAAAGCAATCCGAAATCGGCTGGGCATGACCCAAGCCAGATTCTCGAACACTTTCGGGTTCAGCCTTAACGCCATCAAGCACTGGGAGGGAGGGCGGAGGACCCCGGAAGCGCCCGCTTGCACTTTGCTTACCGTCATTGATAAGAATCCCGTTGCCGTGCTCACCGCACTGGATCCCGGTACGATCGCCCCGGCTGTCGGCTCTTCTAAACCCACCACCCTCCACTTCCGGATCGATGGAAAGCGCCAGACATCTCGTGACGTTACAAGACGAAAGGCTTATTCTGCCGTGGCCGGGAAGATTGCTGCGAAGTGAAAAAGACCGGCTTCGCCTGACGCGGTTCTTCCCTCACCGTGGCTGGCGCCGACACTCGCATTTTAGTGTCTGCGATCTCCCGAAGGGACGCTCTCTTCTGGCACAACGTTGTGGAGAGTTTACTCTGCTCCGCGATGCCCTCTAGAACCACCGTTGCGCTCGTTGGACTCACGAAAAGTCCCTGCGGGAGATCGCAGACTCCCCAAACCAAGAGTCTGCGCCAGTCGGCGGCTTCGAGAAGTTCGCATCGTCGAATTGAACCGGGCTGGCGCCCGTTTTGGCGTGAGTAGCCGCGCCAATCTAGCGAGGCAAACTATTATCTGCAAGGGCGCGAGAGGTAACAATCAAATCAGCGAACACGCGCGCTTCGAAGGGGGATTGGGCCCCTGCTCGTCTTTTGATTTCAGGTAACACTTCGAAAAGACGCTTGTAGATGGCGGTCATCTGCTGCACGGTGGGCTGGCGTTCCGTTCTGACCAGGGCATTCCCAAGTTCGCGAAACACACCCTGCGGTTTTCCGCCGTGAATATAGGCGTCTGTTCCCCCCAGGTCACTCAGGGACTTGTGTACCCTCCGGCTCTTTGCCTCCAGCACGAACCAGACGTGCCGGCCGGCGTTCAGTTTGTCCCAGGCTACCGCAAGTCCGAGTTCAAAAGGCATATTGAAGCGGGGTGTGGCGGGCCGCCGCACATCCAACTCAACCCGCGAGAGGTCGTGAAAGGAATAGGGGCAACTCTTGATAAGGTCAAAAATGCGGTCCAGGCGACGGGCGCCGCCGGGAATCTCCAGCGTGGCTCGAGGGGTGAGGCCGAAAGCGGTAATCCCGGCAATGTACGCAAGATAGAGATTCTGAAATGGAAGGTCGTACGGTATGTTCAGGAAGGCGCCGGGCAGCCTTGGAATTATCGAATTATGATCTACCACCGCTTGATGCGGCACGTTGAGAAGAACCTTTCTTTGCCGGAGAACGCCGGGCAGATCTTCCTGGTCCCCCGTTCCGGGCAAGCTCCACCAGTTCCTTCACGCGCGACTTGGGCACTCCCACCGCGCGGGCTACTTCCTCGATGGATGGAAAGTCCGTCGTAATCGTTACCGGTTGCCTCATCTTCATCTCCCGAAACTGAGTCTACATGAAACCGGCCAGAACCGCAAAGTGGGGCTGAGAGTGGCGGTTCCGGGTTCGCCCAGAAGAGTCAGGAAATGACGTGAACGCCCCGGGTTCACAGTTTTCCCGCCGGGCTGCGTTCCGGCAAGCTGTGCTCTCAGCGGGACAATACGGCCAGGAAGGTCATGTACCCGTCCACGAGGAGACCTTCGTAGCCGTAGGGTTTGCCGTCCCACGATTTCCAATCGTAAGAGCGGCCGTTGGGCGAGGTACCCTGGAAGCGGCCGTCTTCAAACGAGCGCAGCATCGGGAACAAAATCGCATCGGCCTCATCGCGCCGCCCCAATTTGTACAGGGCCTCAAGGGTAAAGTAGACGAAGCAGGCGGTGGCGCCGCCGTTTTCGTAAATCTGGAATCCGTCGGAACCATCCGCCTTCGTGCCGCCACCCCACTCCTGCCGGGGCTCCAGATAATCGTCGCGCCGGATGGGAATCAAGTTGCCGGGCAGGCCGTATTCAAAATGCGTGTAGCCCACCTCTTTCATCTTGGCCAGCAGGCGGTCCATGATCTTGTTTGCCTCGGCGGGCGGAACAAGGCCATAAGTAATCGCCATGCTGTTCACGAAGGTGAAGTAGTAATCGTGGAGCTGGCCATCCGAACTTTTCCAGCCGGCCAGCACTCCCGTTGCCGGGTCGTAGAATGTCTTGAAGTAAACGGCGCGAAGCTTTTCCGCTCGGGCGGCATAGAGCCCGGCATCCGCAGGCTGGTTCGCGCGCCGGGCCAATTCAGCCATGCCCACCAGGGCACGATAGGCTAGAACATTCCCATAGGCATCCTGGTGGCCGAATCCGACGTTATCCCACCAACTGGCTGCGTGCTCGGTAAACTGCTTATCCCAAATGCCGGAATTACCGCTCAGGGGGTATTCCACCAGACCCTCTCCATCGCGGTCCATCGCCAGCATCGTGGTGGCCCAACCCTTGAGTCCCGGATAGTTTTTCTTCAGCCACACTTCATCCTTACTACCACGGACGTAGTCCTCTGCGGCGATCAGCAGCGAGGGATAAGCGTCAGTAAAATCGTATTTCAAAGATGGGTCAGTGGGAACATAACCGGCAATACCGTAAGCCTTCATGCCGCCAAGGTAGCGGTCAAGGGTTTGCCGAACCATGTCAAGCGCGGTCAGACCCGGGGCGAGCGGCGGCGTGCGCTCCGCCACCTCCGCGTACTCAAACACCGTGTCGGCGCAAACATCGCTGGCCGCATGATTGGCGAGGGCGCGAAAGCGGGGGCTGAGTTGAAAAACATTCAGCCAATCGCGCCGGAACCCGTTGAAACGGGGGTCTGCGGCAATCCCCGGCAGAGCAGGGTAAATATCCACGACGTCAAGGGTGTAGGCAACGTGCGGCGTGGCGGCCGTGGCGCCGGGAATCAGCACCTTCACATAATCATTCATCCGGCCTTTCTTCAGTAACTCATCGTTGACGCGCTCGTCGGGGTGATAGCGCAAGGCCTCGTACCCCAGCGCCACGTTCTGGCCGGGAGGGGAGGTAATTCGGAACGTTCCAGAATCCGGCAGGTGCAAAAGGGCTGGCAGCCGGATTGTCCCATCATTGTTGAACAGGCCCAGCAAGGTCACCCTGCTCACGTGGGGGTTCATGTCAAGCAGGAAGGGAGGCGGGGGATTTCCAGGGGAATAGGAAGAGCTCAGTTGGATTTGCCGGTCCGAGAATTCGAAAGACCACACCGGAGGCCCTGACGATGCGCCCGCGGGACGGTATTCAAACCTCCGGCCCACGCGCCGCAATTCGTACCGTTGGCCGGGTTTGGCCGGCGCGCGCAAGGGATTCGTCGTGAGCTTCTTCGTGCCCAGCGAATCAACCGCCAAGACCGTAAACGCCGGCTGATCCGGCGCCAATTCGACGCGCAGGAAAGCAGATTGGAATTGCGGCGTGTCATCAGGTCCCTTTGCCACGGCCGTGGAAAGAATGAACGCGACTGAAATGAGCAATGCAAGTGGCTTCAACAAATTTCGCTCCGTAAAGGTAAATTGAAATTCGTTTTCTTGCCTTCGCGCGGCTGCGAGTATACCAATTACATCTGTGCTAGCAATCTAAATGTGAGCGGGGGAGGATGAGAGAAACGGGTCAAGGCGCCGCGTGACTCGGCTCCCAAGGCGCACACATTGATGTCAGAACGTGCACTGGCGCCTGGGATGCAAAAGCGCGGCTGGCGCGGACTTCGGCACTTTGAAGTCTGTAATCTCCCGGAGGGACTTTTCGTAAGTTCAACCGAACCCATGCGGTCCATGGGGAGAACTGACTCATCCCCCAGGAAGTAAGAACTTGGCCACGGCCAGCGGCCGGGGGCACTCACCAGACTGCGCCTCACGGGGTTGTGGTGCATGTCGTCAAATTTTTCCTGATGTTCGGGTTCGGAGAAGAAGTTGAGGCCGGCTGGCGCTACGCGCTTCCTGATTGCAGTCTGCACCGGAAAATTGAACTTATCTTGAAATGATGTGTTGCCAAGCTTCAACCCCGAGGATGCCGCACCTCTTCCAGCCTCTGGGCAAAGCAGTGCCGAAAGCGGTCCGGAAGGAAAAGGGGCGTGCGGCGGTAAGTGCCGATGGTGATGAATTGGAGTTGGCCAGGAGTGTAAACGCGGTGTTAAAAGGGCATGGCAAGGGGAGTTTACTGCGCATGGCGTGGCACCGGAAGAGAACGTCCCTTCCGGAGATCGCAGACTCCCAAAGGCAGGAGTCTGCGCCAGCCGAGGACAGTTTCAGAAACGGATTCCTTATTTCTATTTCCCCAGCGTCACCACCGCCACGGCCAAGCCGCCCAGAGTTACATCGTCGCTTGCAAGCTGACGGGTGGCAGGCGGATTAAAGCCCGTCTGCTGATCCACCACATCCTCGCGTCCACCAGAAGCGCCGGGAATCGATGCCGTAAAAGCGCGGTCGCGCTTGTTCACCAGCAGGACCTTGTGCTTGCCATCGCGGGTAACAACTCCCAGCGCATAGACAGCGGAGGAGTCCGAGCTGGCCTCCATCAGTTTGTCGCCGGGCGCAAAGTTGTCATGAAGCAGCTTCAGCACCCAGTAGCGAGCATTGGGCTGCCCCGTTTCCCAGTTGATCATGGAGACGGAAGGAAACTGCGTGGGATATCCCACCAGTTGCGATTCACCCGCGTATTCGATGCCTTGTTTTGCCAGCTCGGCGTAAACGTAAGCGTAGAGCGCGCCGGAGAGATTCCAGTAGGAGTCCGGAATCACAATCGGGCCGCTCCGGTTGTCATCCGAGGCAATCGAGCCCAGCTCGTCTGCGTCCGTCTTGGTTTGCGGCGAGAGGCGCTGGCGGATGGATTCTATAAAGCGCACCGTGTCAAGAAAATGATCCGCCTGATCGAAGAAGGTGTACTGCTGGATTTCCGGCGTCTGGTCAGGGGAAGGTGACGCATAGAAATGGTAGGTGATCATATCGAGCGGGATTCCCGGCTTGTGATGAGAGTGATTCAGGAAGTATTCAAAATAAGCGGGTTCCTGATACGGGCTCGCCAGCGCCAGGGCCGCAAATTTCATTTGCGGCGCCACACGGCGCAGGGCTTCCACCACGGCGTCATAGCGCTCGGTGTATTGCCGCGGCGTCGGCTTGTGCTCAAGGTCCGGTTCATTAAAGACCTCCCAGTAGTCGAACTTATAGTGGTGGCCGGAGGTGTGCTTCACACCGTACTCATCCTTGAAACTGCCCAGCGTATACCAACTCACCAGGCGCGCGTAATAGTCAGCCAGCTCCTTCATGCTGGGATCGCGCAGGTCGCTGCCCTGCGTGTAATCCCAGGTGACCTGATCCGGATCGTGGGGATAATTAACCTCCCGGGGCGTCTTGAACATCCACTCAGGGATGGTGCTGAAATTCAGCATCACCGAATGCCCTGCCGTGGCTTGCATAAAGTCATCCGTCATGGGATCAATCAGGGAGAAATTCCAGGAGGTCTTGCCATCCCGCGGCGGTTCCAGTTCCGCCACTGCCAGCCGCGGGTAAGGGAGCCACGGAACATAGCGCACCACGTCGCAGCCGAGATCGTGGATTGCCCGAAAGGCGGGATCGTGAAGGCTCTCGCCGCGGCGTAAGGGGGGATTGACCACCACCTGAAACGTGGGCGTCATTCTGGAAACGCGAACCACCTTGCTCCAGTCCACCGTTACCTTTGGAGAATTTTCGGCAGCCTTAAGTGGAGTGCAATCCAATACAATTAAAAACGAGAAGAAAGAAAGCGCAGATAAGACTCTCAGCTTTTTCATGGAATCACCTTGGGAAGGGTTTTGGCGAATTGGCCGGCGAGGAAGACCATGGCACGCATTTCAGGGAGAGATTGCTATTCCTGCGGTGGCAAGGGGTGAGTGAGCATTGAATCGAAGGTCTGCCACTGCGTGGGACTTCTGCATCATCAAACGGCGCCCATAGTACCGCAGTGATGGGGTGGCAGCAAGGCCCGTGATTCCGCCCCATAATTCGGGGCTGCAAGCTGGGAGCCCTATTTCGAGTAGTGAACACCGAAACCCCGCGTCATTAACGGCGCTTGCTGGGCGATTTCACGGCGGGTTTGGCGTGCTCGGGCGCAGAGGAAGCCTTGTGATCCGTGCTGCGCCGGCGCTTGCCGGTATCATGTCTGGCAGGTGTATCAGGAGCAGGGGGAACGCCGTCAGCCCGGCGATCTCCCACCCTGCGATCCATGCGCTTCCGGCCTTCTTTTCGTCTGCTCAGCTTTCGCTTGTCGCTCAAGGTCACTCCCGTTGGAAATTGGAAACCACCTTGAACGATAGCACACGAATCCTTCCGCCGTCAGCGGGAGACGCTCATCCGCGGGGTCGGAAAATCACAATACCGCGAAGCAGCGTCGATCCATACCACATCAAGCAAAAGGCATGGTGATGACCACGCGGTACTCCGCCTTGCCACTCATCATCCGGTCGTAAGCCTCGGCAGCGCGTTCCAGAGGATATTTTTCAATCATAGGCCGCACGCCTGAAAGCAATGCGAAATTGAGCGTGTCTTCAGAATCCGCCGATGTGCCGGAAGCCCAGCCCTGAAGGCTCTTTTGCCCGCCAATAAGCTGGAGGGGCGTCACCTGAATGGGTTCCATGCTGGCGCCCACCACCACCATCTTTCCGTTTGTGCCCAGTCCGTCGAAGAGCGCGGTCATGGCTTTCCCACTGGGAGCAGTGGCCAGAATCACGCGCGCCCCGCCCAGCCTTTTCAGTCCTTCCGCGGGGTTGAAGGCCTGGCTATCAATGTAAATGTGGGCGCCAAGCTTCTTTGCCAGGGCAGCGTTGTCCGCCCCGCGGCTGATGGCCGCCACCTTAAAGCCAAACTTATTGGCGAACTGAATTCCCAGGTGGCCCAACCCGCCTACACCCTGAATGGCCACCAAGTCTCCGGGGCCCGCGCCACTGTGCCGGAGCGCATTGAATGTGGTGATCCCTGCGCACAGTAAGGGGGCGGCTTCTTCCACGGTAATGCCCTCGGGCAACCGCGCCAGGGCATCAGCGGGCGCCACCATATACTCCGCATAGCCGCCGTCGTAGCTGATTCCTGGAATTGGGAGGTACAGGCAATCGATGAAATCACCCCGACGGCAGGGGACGCAATGGCCGCAGTGACCGCCATACCAACCCACGCCCACTCGTTGGCCCGTCTTCCAATCAGCCACCCCCGCGCCGACCTCATCAACGATTCCTGCGATTTCGTGCCCCGGAACGCGCGGGTATTGAATGCCCGGCCAAATACCTTCCTTCGTCAGAGCATCGCTGTGACAGATACCGCACGCCTGCACGCGAATGCGAACCTCACCTGGACCCGGCTGCGGAACTTCGCGCTCAACCAGTTCAATCGGCCCCCCCGGACGGCTCACTTGCGCCACCGTCATCTTTGCCATGCGAATCCTCCTGATAATGAGTTTGTTGGAATGAAACCAGCTCGGATGCCCGTACAATGTCCTAACCACTCATCGAAAGTGGGCGGCCGGAAAAGGAATTACATTCAGCCCCCAGGAAATTTCCCGCCACCCACAGAATTATAGATGCGTTGACCGGCCAATGTGATTCGCGGAGGCGGGATCACTGATTTACCCGGTCAAACAACGATCACGCCACGTTTTCCCGGCATGATTACGATCGTGAATCGATGAAATACGTGATGCCCCTTCACAGGCGACTGGTTCTAATCCCAGGATTAGTGAATAATGGTGGGGGCGAGCACGATGCGCCGATGGCGCGAAGAATCATGGCAGAGCATTCCAGAAATGGGGGAAAATGACAGACCCAAACGATAAGCAACACCGCGCAATGCTGCAAAGGATTGCCCGTCAGGCAATGGTGGAAAAGGGACTCGTTCCGGACTTCCCTCCCCAGGCGCTCGCCGAGCTCGCTGGAATCCACGGGCCAGCGACGGGAACCGATGGCTCGACGCGTGATCTTCGCAAGCTTCTCTGGTGCTCCATTGACAACGATGATTCGCGCGATCTGGACCAGCTTTCGGTTGCTGAAGCCCTGCCCGGAGGGGCCGCCAAAGTCCTGGTGGCCATTGCCGACGTTGACGCCATCGTCAAAAAGGGGTCCGCACTCGATGATCATGCGCGGCAGAACACCACTTCTGTCTACACGGTGGCCGAGACGTTTCCCATGCTGCCGGAGAAGCTCTCCACCGACCTTACTTCGCTCAGCGACCAATCCGACCGCCTGGCCCTGGTGGCTGAAATGGTTTTCGGTGGCGACGGAACGTTGCAGAGTTCAGACATCTACCGGGCGACTGTGCGGAACTGGGCCAAGCTGGCATACAACAGTGTGGCTGCCTGGCTGGAGGGCACCGGGCCGATGCCCCAAGCGATCGGCAAGGTGAACGGTCTGGACGAAAACCTTCGACTTCAGGACCACGTGGCCCAGAAGCTGCGGACGCTTCGGCACCAGCAGGGCGCACTGGATCTGCAAACAATCGAAGCCCGTCCCGTCTTCGACGGCGATGAGCTCACGGACATGACACCTGATGTGCGGAACCGGGCCAAGGACATCATTGAGGATTTCATGATCGCCGCCAACGGCGTTGCGGCACGGTTCCTCGCCTCCAAACAATTTCCGTCATTGCGGCGCGTGGTTCGCGTACCCAAACGCTGGGACCGGATCGTTGAGCTTGCCGCCGAACGGGGCACAAAGCTCCCCACCGAACCCGACGCCAAGGCCCTGGAGCAATTTCTGGTGTCGGCGAAAGCGGCAGATCCCCTCCGCTTTCCCGATCTCTCCACAAACATCGTTAAACTCCTGGGTCCGGGTGAATACGTCGTCCAAATCCCTGGAAGCACCGTCACCGGGCACTTCAGCCTTGCGGTCAAGGACTATGCTCACACCACCGCCCCCAACCGCCGATTCCCCGATCTCGTGACCCAGCGCCTGCTGAAAGCGGCAATGGCGGGAAGCGTCAAGCCTTACGGGAATGATGAATTGGCAGGCATCGCCCAGCACTGCACGCAGGAGGAAGATGCGGCCAAGAAAGTGGAACGGCAGGTCACCAAATCCGCGGCGGCAATCATGTTGGAATCAAGGGTGGGAGAGCGGTTCGATGCCATTGTTACGGGCGCATCGGTGAAAGGAACATGGGTCCGTCTTCTTCAGCCGCCCGTTGAAGGAAAGCTGCAGAGCGGCTTTGAGGGCCTCGACGTCGGCGACCAGCTCCGCGTGCAACTGCTCCGCACGGATGTGGAGCGAGGCTTTATTGACTTCAAGCGAGTCCAGTAAAGAGGCGCGCACTGCCAAATAATGAAGGGGTCGTTCACACCTTACAATCAAGCCGGCCTGCTTCGATTGGCGGGTTGATTGGTGGCTTGTGAGGAGTCGAACCATACGCCCATGGTGTCTGCATTTCTCCCGACCGAGAAGGAATCAAAATACCACGGGCGGAACCGGCACGTCAAAAAATCCAAGTCACAAATTGATGGAGGAATGGCCCGAACAATTGAATTGATTGGTGGACCTGGGGAGGATCGAACTCCCGACCCCATGGTTGCAAACCATGTGCTCTCCCAGCTGAGCTACAGGCCCACTTTTGCGCTATCAATATAGTGACGGGGAATTTCTCAATCGTCAAGAGAGTCGCGGCAGATGCCCCAAAACGCAATTCAAGGACATTGGGATGAAGGCAAAGCTTCGGTTATGATTGGTGGGGCAGCGCTTGAACGAAATGAAGTGGACAACTGTATGTCTACTATTCAGAGCTACTCACGAGGCTAAATTGTGGACAGCACAGGAAAGGTTGACAAGGGTTTATGGCAAACGCGGGCTACTCAAAGCGGTCATTGGTTGACAAACTCGGAATCAAGGCAGGCCATCGTGTGGCCATACTGGGCGCACCGCCGGATTATGCGACAACACTGGGCGAACTGCCTCCCCAAGTGAAGTCAGGCAAGGACCTCCGCGGCGAGAAGGACTTCCTTCACCTCTTCACCAAGTCGTGGCAGGAGCTTGAGCAGAAATTCCCGGCGCTCAAATCCTCACTGGCTCAAACCGGGATGCTCTGGATCTCCTGGCCCAAGGGTTCATCAGGGGTGGCCACTGACCTCAATGACAACGTCGTCCGCGAAATCGGCTTGCGCAATGGATTGGTGGATATCAAAGTCTGCGCCGTCGACGAAACGTGGTCAGGACTGAAATTTGTCTACCGGGTTAAGGATCGCAAATAGATCTCCGCGAAAAGACGAAATCCAAATCAACTGGGGCAATGCGAATGACACAAAAGAAGAGCCACCCGCCGCTGAACGTCGTCCTTTGGGGCAGAGTGGCCGCGCATGGGCGGCGACTTTTGCAGCAGCAATTGAAGACTCCTGCGCGCATCTCTGCCTTTCCCACTCCTGCCGCGGACGGCGCGATTCCCGCGGAATTGGCTCACGCCGACGTGGTGGTGGCAAGCGCCTTCAGCGAACCACTGGTCCACGCCGCTCCACGCCTGAAGCTGCTTCATGCTCCCGGAGCGGGCGTTGATGGCTTCTGCCTGAAAGCGCTCGGCCCGCAGACCACGGTCTCCAACGCCTTCTTTCATGGACCCGCCATCGGTGAGTACGTGCTGATGTCAATCCTTGCCCTGAGCCGCGACCTCATCAAAATGGACGCGCTCTTTCGCCGCGGCACGTGGTATGGAAGCTGGATTTGGGGCACGCCACCTCCGCCGGAAATCCACGGCAAGACGCTGGGGCTTGTCGGGTACGGGCATATCGGCAAGGAAGTGGCCACGCGGGCGCGGGCGTTCGGAATGAAGGTGTGGGTGGTGAGCGCGCATCCTCCGGCTCAGAAGCCCAAGAACGTGGAGTTCTACGAAGGCCCCGCCAGCCTTCACAAACTGCTGAACGCCGCGGACTACGTTGTCCTCTCCTGCCCGCTGAATGAGCAGACTCGCGGCCTGATCGGCAAGCGCGAGTTCAGCTGGATGAAGCGCACGGCGTGCCTGATCAACGTGGCGCGCGGACCCGTGGTGCAGGAGGAAGCTCTGTACCAGGCGCTCAGCACGCGGCGAATCCAGGGGGCGGCCATTGACGTCTGGTATCAATACCCCACGGAGGATGTTCCCTTCGCTCCTTCGCGATTCCCCTTTAACGAGTTGGATAACATCATCATGACGCCGCACGTCTCCGGCTGGATGAGAGGGACCATGGAGCATCGCTTCCAGCTCATCGCGGAAAACATCAATCGCCTCGCCTCGGGAACGCAGCTTGTAAACGTCGTACAAGGCCCGAAGCGGCACAAGGCACGGTGATCGTCATTGCATTTGCCTAACGGTTCGGCGCCGAGATAACATAGCGCCGACCTTGAGGTCGGAGCCTGCCAGGCTACGGGGCGGAACTGTTCAGGCTAAAGCCCGGCCCTACAACACGAATTTGGACAGGAAGGGCCTACAGCCGCTCTCGACTTCGCCGCTTCACAGGGTTAAGCTGAAATGGCAGCAAATTAAACGAGCAAGGTCGCCCCATGCGTTTCACGAGTTCAAGAGAAGTTGCCAGTCCCGCCAATGCATTGCTGAAGGTCTTCCGCCGCTCGCTTGCCGACGGAACCAACAAGCAGGGATGGCTGGCGGTTGAAGGCCCGTTCCTGTTGGAGGAGGCTCTGAACGCAGCGCCCACCGTTACCACTCACAGCGTGCTGGTGGCCACGGGCGCAGTGGAGAAATTCTCCGCCCTGCTGGAGCGCCTGCCGCCGGAAGCCGAACTGACGCAGGTTCCCGACAAACTGTTTGAGAGCGTGGCGCAAACGCAGTCGCCGCAAGGCATCGCCGCACTGGTGGAGCTTCCCACCTACAAGATGGAGCAGGTTGTTTCCGCTCCCAAACCCTTGATCGTCGTTGCCTGCCGCATTCAGGACCCCGGCAACCTGGGCACGATGATGCGAACCGCGCTGGCATTCTCCGCCACGGCGTTCCTGACTTTGCAGGAGACGGTGAGCCCCTTCAATCCCAAGGCGGTGCGATCCTCGGCCGGAGCCATCTTCGGGCTGCCCCTGATTTGCGGCCTCAGTCCTAATTCCGCCCTGCCTTTTCTGAGCGTGCACATGCGCCTTCTGGCGGCGGAACGCAACAGCACCGCGTCACTTGCTCAAGCCGATTTGAAAGGCCCCATTGCTATTCTGGTGGGGCGTGAATCCACGGGTCTGCCGGAAGAGATTGCGCGCTACGCCAATCAACTTCTAAGCATCCCCATCCGCAAGGAAGTGGATTCCATCAACGCCGCCACCGCAGCAAGCATCTTTCTGTATGAAGCGGCAAGGCAGCGCGGGTTTAAGTATTAATTCAACGCGCCATCGCGTTGAAAGTGGCTAGTGCCTGGGGGTTAGTGGCTAGTCGCTTTTTCTAACCACTAACCACTTGCCACTAACCACTGCTTTTATGAGTCTTTTCGAACCCACTCCCACTGCCCCCTCGGATAGCGCTGCCCAGCGCGTCGCCGCATCCTCGCCCCTGGCCGATCGCATGCGCCCCGAATCGATTGAGGATTACATCGGGCAGCTTCACATCCTGGGACCGGGAAAGCCGTTGCGCCGCCAGATTGAGCGCGATGAACTGGGCTCCATGATTCTCTGGGGACCGCCGGGCTCTGGCAAGACCACGCTTGCCACCATCGTTGCGCGCAAAACACGCAGCGATTTTCTGCGGTTCAGCGCCGTGCTCTCCGGCATCAAGGAGATCAAAGAGGTGATGGCGGCGGCGGAAAAGTCGCGCCACTACGGGCGGCGCACCGTGGTCTTCGTTGATGAAATCCACCGTTTCAACAAGGCCCAGCAGGACGCGTTTCTGCCCTACGTCGAGCGCGGTGACATTGTGCTGATTGGCGCCACCACGGAAAACCCATCATTTGAAGTCAACGCGGCGCTGCTCTCACGCGCCAAGGTCTACATGCTCTCGGCGCTATCGACTGACGAGGTGCAGACGCTTCTTCGCCGCGCCTTGAACGATGAAAAGCGTGGCCTCGGCACGCAAGCCATCGAGATTTCTGACGACCTTCTGCGGCAGATCGCGGTCTTTTCCAATGGTGACGCCCGCGCTGCCTACAACACGCTTGAAACCGCCGTGGCAGCCGCGGCGCGCGATGCGGTAGGCCATGCCACCATCACTGAAACCCTGATTGAAGACGCCATCCAGCGGAAGATGCTGCTCTACGACAAGTTGGGCGAAGAGCACTACAACCTGATCTCCGCGCTGCACAAATCCGTTCGCAATTCTGACCCGAGCGCCACGCTCTACTGGCTGGGACGCATGCTTGAGGCGGGAGAAGATCCCATGTACGTCGCGCGCCGCATTCTTCGCATGGCTTCCGAGGACATTGGCATGGCGGACCCCAACGCGCTCAGCATAACCGTTGCAGCCATGCAGGCCGTGCACTTCCTGGGCATGCCGGAGGGGAATCTCGCCCTCGCGGAGGCTGCGGTCTATCTGGCCCTCGCTCCCAAGTCAAACGCGCTCTACGTTGGATATGGCGAAGTGGCCCGCGACGCGCAGCAGACCATGGCCGAACCCGTCCCCCTGCACCTGCGCAACGCCGTGACCGGCATGATGGCAAACTTCGGCTACGGCAAGGGATATCAATACGCGCACAACTCCGAGCAGAAGCTTACCGACATGCAGTGCCTGCCCGACAACCTGAAGGACCGCCAGTATTTTCGCCCTACCGACCAGGGCCTGGAAAAACGGTTGAAAGAGAAGATGCAGGCCATTGAGGAGTGGAAGAAGAAGCAAGCGAGTGAGAAGTGACGGGGGAGAATTACGAATTAGGAATTGAAGACCAGCCCATAAACAAACTTCAGCATCCTCACGTCTGCACCATTTGAATTGACCTTGGCCTAAAATCTTTCCCCCGCAAACCGCCTGGCATATTCCACCAGAATGCAGCGGTCCATAACCACCTTGAGGCCGGCGGCGCATGCTCGGGCGGCGGCCGCTTCATGAATCACGCCTTCCTGCATCCACACCGCCTTGGCGCCCTTGCGGATTGCAGCTTCCACCACTTCCGGGACAAATTCCGGGCGGCGGAAGATCACGACGACATCAAAAGGCTCGGGCACTTCATCAAGTGAGGCGTAACACTTCTCACCCAACACCGATTCTTCCTGCGGATTCACCGGGATGATTCGATAGCCGTGCTCCTGCATGTATTCCGAAACGCCGTGGCTGGGGCGCATGCACTTGGACGAGAGCCCCACAACGGCCAGAGTCTTCGACTGCTCGAGAATTTCGCGAATAGGATCAATCATTTGATTGGGGAATTCAGGAGTCAGGAGACAGGAGTCAGGACAAAACCGAAATCGGGATGCGGCGGTCTCCTTGCCAGGCACATCCCCGCTTCCTATTTGCCAATTGCACCGAATCGGTATTTACGGATTCTGAATCCTGACTCCTGTCTCCTGACTTCTTCCTTACAATTTCACGGGATGCGCGAGTACCCGCCTCAACGCTTCCAGAAACTTCTCATTCTCTTCGTGCTTTCCCACCGTCACGCGCAGGCAGGTGGGGAAGCCGTAGAGTTTCATGGGCCGCACGATCACGCCTTCGTGCAGCAGGCGAATAAAATCCTCTTCGCAATCGCGGCCAGTATCAATCAGAATGAAATTTCCCACGGAAGGCGTGTAGCGCACTCCGAGCAGCGTCAACTCACCGGTGAGGAACTTCATCTCGCGGCGGTTACTCTCCACTGACCTCGCAACATGTTCGGTGTCATCCACCGCTGCCATTCCCGCCACCTGCGCCAGGCTTGAAGCATTGAACGGCGAGCGAATTCGGTTCAGGCACTCGATCAACTCCGGATTCCCCATGCCATACCCCAGGCGAATTCCCGCGAGGCCATGCACCTTGGAAAAGGTCCGCAGCACCAGCAGGTTCTTCCCTGCCCGCACGCAATCCACCGAGCGCGAGTAATCCGCCCGATGCACGTATTCAAAGTAGGCTTCATCCAGCACCACCAGCACGCGCGGCGGAATGGCGACAAGAAACCGGTCAAGATCGTCAGCGCTGAAGGCGGTGCCAGTGGGGTTGTTGGGATTGCCGAGGTAGATCACCTTGGTTCGCGCGGTGACGGCGTGGGCAATCGCAGCGAGGTCAAAGGTCATCTCGCGGAGGGGTGTCTGCACCAGCGCCGCGCCCATATCCTCCATCGCCAGCCGGTACATGTAGAAGGCCGATTCGGAGGTGATGCCTTCATCGGCGCTGCCGGAAAGAAACGTCTTGGAGACCAGCTCAATCAGGTCCGTGGAGCCCGCCCCCAGAATGATCTGTTCCGGCGCGAGGCCTTGAATTTCCGCCAGTTTCCTGCGCAGGTAATACCCGCTTCCGTCAGGGTAAAAGTGAATCTTATTCAGGTAGTTGCGAATGGCTTCCTGGGCCTTGGGAGACGGCCCGAGCGGATTTTCGTTTGACGCCAGCTTGATGGCCGTGTGGCCCAGTTCGCGTTCGACTTCCTCAATCGGCTTGCCGGGAGGATAAGCACGAATGCGGCTGGACCAGGGCGGCAGGATATCGTAAATCGGGGATCGTGGCATCTGTTGACCTCGGAAGAGGAGTCGGGAGTTAAAGGTTCGGAGTCCGGAGTTCGGAGTCAGAACTCCGGAGTCAGAATCATACCTCGCAATCGGTTACCTTCGCGGTCTACCGCCGGGCTTCGGCGGTCTGGAACCGGAACTCTTACCACGGGGTCCAGGCTTCGAGGGTCTTGCTCCAAAGGGTTTACCAGGCCGCTGCGGTCTGCCCTCAAAGCTCTTGCCCTTCGGCCCGCTTCGCGGTGGCTTGGAGCCGAACCGCTTATTTCCAGACTCAGGTCCTTCCGACCGCGGTCCACGATACTGACTTCCAGCTCCCGGTCCTCCAGGGCGCGGTCCACGAAACGGCCGTCCAGACTCGGGTCCTTCCGACCGTGGTCCTCGATACTGACTTCCGGCTCCCGGTCCTCCAGGGCGCGGTCCACGAAACGGCCGTCCGGATTCAGGTCCTTCCGACCGTGGTCCGCGATATTGACTTCCAGCTCCCGGGCCTCCAGGGCGGGGCCCACGAAATGGGCGTCCGGATTCAGGTCCTTCCGACCGTGGTCCGCGATATTGACTTCCGGCTCCCGGTCCTCCGGGGCGCGGTCCACGAAATGGCCGTCCGGACTCGGGGCCTTCCGACCGTGGTCCGCGATAGGAGTTCCCGCCTTCGGATCCCTGCGGTCTCCCGCCAAAGCTATTACCCCTCGGAGCGTATCCCGGCGGTTTGGAACCAAAACTCGGTCGTCCTGATTCGGGTCCTTCGGGTCGTGAGCCGCGATACTGGCTCCCAGCTCCCGGACCACCAGGGCGTGGCCCGCGGTACGAGTTTCCACCTTCGGTCCCCTCAAACCGTGAACCACGGTACGGGCCAGGGGCTTCGGGTCGCGGAGGTCTCGCTCCGGGATAGGGCCTGCCCGCTCCAGCATTTTGCGGCCGGTCCCCTGATCTCTGTGGCCGGTCGCCAAACTGTTGCGGCCTGCCACCGGGATACGGCCTGCCACTTCCGGGATTTCGCGGGCCGCCTCCGGGATACTGCCGATCAGCCCCAGGATTCTGGGGCCTGACCCGTGGCGCCGGAGTTCGATCGACAGAATTCTGACTCCTGACTCCTGTCTCCTGACTCCTTCCAACAGGATTCTGACTCCTGTCTCCTGTCTCCTGACTCCTGCCACTAACATTCGGACTCCGGACCCCGAACCCCGAACTCGCGACGGGCTTCAATTCCGCCCCCTTCCAATTCTTCAGCCGTTCCACTTCCGCCCGCGTGAGGTGGCGGAAACTGCCGGGCAGCAGGTCCTTGTCCGTCAGGAAGGCGATGCGAACGCGCTTCAACTTTACCACTCCCTTGCCGATGCGTTCAAACATGCGCCGAACCTGGTGATAACGGCCTTCGACCAGGGTGATTTCAAACCAGGGTTTATCGTCCTGGCCAAGGGCGCGGATCTCGCAGGGCTCCGTCCGGCGGCCGTCAATGGCGATGCCGGCCTGCAGCTTGGCGATGCCGTCAGGGTCCGGACGGCCTTCCAGCTTCACCTGGTAAGCGCGCGGAATTGCGGAAGAGCGCGCCATCAGGAAATTCGCCAGCTCGCCATCGTTGGTCAGAATCATCAGGCCGGAGGAATGAAAGTCCAGCCTTCCCACCGGATAGACGCGCTGCTTGATGCCCTTCACCAGGGAGATAACGGTGGGGCGTCCCTCCGGATCTTTGACCGTTGAGACGAAGCCGACCGGCTTGTTGATCAGCAAATAGACGTATTCGGTGGTCTTGGCCAACAAGCGGCCGTCAACGCGAATGTGATCCTTCTCCAGGTCGGCTTTCGACCCGAGCTTGGATACCGATTCACCGTTAACGCTCACTCGGCCTTCCAGAACAATCTGTTCGGCCTTTCGGCGCGAGGTAATTCCCGAGTCAGCAATAATCTTCTGCAGGCGTTGTTCCATAATGAAATGTCCGATGTCCGGGGTCCGCGGTCCGGAGGCCCCTATGCAAGTTTCGATGTTCGTGTTCAATTCTCAGCCGGTGCTTTGACCGCTGAGTGGAGGCACTAGGCCTTAGGTTCAGGATCTTCCGGGGTCGGCGCTGGGTCACTGCCCGGGGCCGTTTCTGGAGTTTTGCCTTCCGCGATTTCCGTGGGTAGCTCCGGAGAATCATCCGACAACCTTATTACTGCCGGTTCTTCCCGGGATGCCGTTTCCACAACGGCAGAGGGTTCCGGTTCTTGAGTTACAACTAACGCTTCTTCGCTGATCGCTTCGGCCGTGCTTTCCGCGATCACAGGAACAGCTTCAGCAGCTTCTGAATCGGTTGAATCTGAATCAATGGCTCCCGAAGTTGGCGGATTCGCTGGCGGTTCGTCCGTCTGGGCTGGAGCTTCAGAATCCGTCCCGGTAATGGGCTCGACTTCAGGTAGGGTAACAGGTTCGGGTTCGAGATCGGACTCGGCAACGGGTTCCGCAACAGCCTCGGCCTCGGCAACTTCCGCGATCACCTCTGCGGAATGCTCTGATTCAGTGCCCTCTGCCGGCAGCTCCGAAACGTTTGACTCATCCTGTGGCGGCGCCGAATCTTCCCGAGTCTGAGCTTCCTCAACCGGGGCTTCAACGGGCTCTGCGGTCGATTCCGATGGCGCTTCGGTGGCAACCGCACCAGTTTGTTCCAGTGCTTCCGGCGAAGCTGCGGCTGCGTCCGAACTCTCCGTGGTTGCAGCTTCCTCACCCGGTGGAAGCAGAGGTTGCTGGGCAGCTTCCACTTCGGCGGCAGCCCCGGGAACAGCTTCCACGCCCGGAGTGGCCGCCACTTCAACCACAGGCTTCTCGCCTTCCCCGGGAGTCCACTCGGAACCCAGGGCGCGTTTTGCCATCTCCTCAAATTCCTTCAGGCTGGGCAGCTCGCCCACATTGTTCAAACCAAAGTGAACCAGAAAATCCTTGGAGGTGCGGTAGAGAATTGGACGTCCCACCACGGCCTTGCGGCCGGAAGTGACCACCAGCTTCTTCTCCAGCAGCGTGTGGATGACGCCGCCTGAATCCACGCCGCGAATCTCCTCGATTTCCGGCATCGTCACCGGCTGGCGATAGGCAATCACGGCCAGCGTTTCAAGCGCGGGCTTGGAAAGCCGAACCAGCGGCTTGAGGCTCTTCACGTATTTCCGCAAAACCTCGTGGTGCTCAGCCTTGGTGGAGAACTTATAGCCGTTCGCCACCTGGCGAATCTGGATGCCGTGGGTGTTCTGCTCATAGTCGGCCACCAGCTCATCAAGCTTGGCCTTGACGCGCTCGGGATCTTCGCCCTCCAGCGCCTTGAGAATGCCATCAAGGGTAACCGGCTCCGGCGCGATGTAGATAATGCCCTCAAGAAGGGCCTTCAAAACTTCGTCAATAAGCATATGCGTTCTTGGATCGTTCTCACCGGTCGATCGTAAGAGTGAAGTTCAAAAGGTGAAGTGTAAAGGGTGAAGGATAAATGGTAAAAAAACAGCCTGCAACTATCATATCCTTTGCCTTTTGCCCCTTAAACCTCATCCCTCATCCTTTACCCTTCACCCTTTAGACTTCAGCCTTTAACTTTTAGTAGTCCAATCCTCTCGCCAATTCCTCCGCCGTGGTGGCGGCCAGAACTTCGTCAAACCGCTTGCTGCGGGCAACCGTGATTGATGAGAACAGGTCCTTTTGCCGAAGCAGGACGGCCCGCAAGCGTACCAGCTCCAGCACGGCCAGGAAGACGGAGATCAGAGCCTGCCGCCAAACATAGTCGCCAATCAGTTCGGTAAGCGGCACCGGGCCCGTGCTGGCGCGCAGCACCTGCTTGACGTGCTGCACCATCTGCGCCACAGAGACTTCTTCCCGCCGGATCTGCATTTGCGGCTTCTTCTTGGCGCGCTCCAGGATCTCGCGGAACACCGAGATCAGGTCAAACACGGAAACGGCCAGGCCCGGCTCATCCTCGGTCTCGGTAAATTCACCAATGCCGGACTGCGACCACATGGCGTCTTCCAGCAGCCGCTTGGAGTTGAGCATCTCCGCCGCGTTCTTGAACTGCTCATGCTCCAGCAGGCGGTGGACCAGCTCCATGCGCGGGTCTTCCTGCTCTTCCGGCGGCGCCGTGGGGTCAGGGGGCAGCAGCATTCGCGACTTGATGTGAATCAGCGTGGCCGCCATGAAAACGAACTCGCCCGCCACGTCGATATTCAGATCCTTCATCAGGTGCAGATAGTCAAGATACTGCCGGGTGATCTTGGCAATCGGAATGTCGTAAATGTTGATCTGCTGTTTGCGGATCAGGTCAAGCAGCAGGTCGAGCGGCCCCTCGTAATTTCCCAGCTTTACGGGCGGAGGGGGCGTGTTCAGGTGCGACACGCGCTTGGCCGTGGGAGCAGCAAGCTCCTCGGGCGCGGCGGAAATGGCCCCTTCTCCTTCGGGCGCGGCAGGGGCGTCCGTGGGCTCTTTCGCCTCCGGCGTTTCCGAAATGGGCTCGCGCGGTTCGTCCGCCATCTAGGTCAGCCTCACTGCGGCACGAACTTCCGCCATCGTCGTCTGCGCAACGGTCCGGGCTTTTGCCGTTCCCTCCTCAAGCACATCCCAGACCTTCTGGGGATCCTGCTCATAAGGTTTGCGCCGTTCCTGGATGGGCGCGAGGAAGGCATTCACGTTTTGCGCCGTCAGCCGCTTGCAATCAACGCAGCCAATTTCCGCCTTCCGGCATTCACTGTCAATGCGGGCAACCGTCTCCGCCGGGGAGAAGATCTTGTGCAGGTCAAAGACCGGGCAGACGTCCGGATCGCCGGGGTCCGTGCGCCGCTTGCGCGCGGGGTCCGTCATGTAGGCGGCCAGCTTCTTGGAAACCGTCTCCGCCGGGTCGGTCAGGAAGATGGCATTGGCGTAACTCTTTGACATCTTGCGGCCATCGGAGCCGGGCAAGCGGGGCGACGAGGTCAGCAGCGCATCGGGCTCCGGGAAAATGGGATCGATTACGCCCACATCGCGGTTCAGGTATTCCGCCCTGACGTCCAGTGAAGCACGCAGGTAGTTTTCCAGGATGAACTGCTCCTCCGACTTGCCTTTTGGAGGACGGGCGAGATTTCTCACGCCTGCGCCCCAGGCAAGCCACTCCTGCGCGGACCGCTTCTTCAATTGCAGCTTGCCAAAAGCCTGGTTGAACCGCCGTGCCACTTCGCGCGTCAGCTCCACGTGCGGGACCTGATCCTCACCCACGGGGACGTAACGCGGCTTGTACATCAGGATGTCCGCCGCCTGCAGCAGGGGATAGCCGAGAAATCCGTAGGTGTTGATGTCGTGGTCCTGAATGTTCTCAAGCTGCTCCTTGTAGGTGGGCACGCGCTCAAGCCAGCTGAGCGGCGTCACCATGGAGAAGAGCAGGTGCAGCTCCGCGTGTTCGGGCAGGCGCGACTGGACGAAGAACGTCGCCTTTTTGGGGTCGAGGCCGCACGCCAGCCAGTCCGTGACCATCTCCCAGGTGTCCTGCCGCAGGTCGAGCGTGTTCTCGTAACCTGTCGTCAGCATGTGCCAGTCGGCCACAAAGTGGAAGCTCTCGTAATCGTTCTGGAGCTTTACCCAGTTCTGCAAAGCGCCTACCAGATTGCCAAGATGGAGCTTTCCCGTGGGACGCATGCCGCTCAAAATGCGCGGAAGTGTTGGAGTGTCTAGATTTGCCATTCGCCTGGAATAACCCTTCGCGGATTTCGCCCGACCCCGAAAGGGCCTGACCCTGCGCAGACTTTCGAAAATTCGCTAATCTCCCATCGTAACATAGCCGGTGGAAATCGTGAAGGAGCGTGGGGGGTGTCGGGGGTGGTACAGTTTGAGGTAGAGGCGGCTTTACGCCGTCATGTGGCCGGGTAATCTCGCCGCTACATCGTCAAACTGAGACACTACCGGGTGGGGGGGCAACTGGTCCTCTCATTGGGGAGGGTGCCCCGCGGCTTCGGAACGGGGGCTGGCGCAACCCGCCGGGCAGAAATGCCAGCTCAGCCGGCCCATCGAACCCGCCGCGTCTTCCCGAGGGATTACCCCATCAACTGCGCAAAGGGACCTAGACCAAATCCAGCCAGGGCTATTTGCCTCATTTGACGACAGAAGGAGCTAAGTCCTTTGTTTTCATAGACTCATTGGGTTCCGCCTTGCCGGCTTCCTCGCCCCTTTGTTTTCAACAACTTATTGGGAGGAACCTTCATTTTTAACATCCTTTTTTTCGCGGCCCTTTGTTTTCAATAACTCATTGGGAGGTTCCGTTCCCGAGTTATCCAATAAGTTAAGGGAAAAATGTCGCTCTCTTGAATATTCAGGCGTCGGGGGAAAGTAAAGTTGCAGGGGGGAGATGGGAAGACGATCACGGGGGTGGCGGTATTGCGCCGGGCCTTCATAGCAATTGTAGCCTATACGATTTGGCTCAATTTGTCAAGATGGCAAATTGTCCATGGCAAAATGTCCAATAGTCGTACAGTTTGATGTAGAGGCGGCTTTACGCCGCCATATGGCGAGGTAAACTCGCCGCTACATTTTCAGACTGAACCAGTACAAAATGTCCCCTGGGGACCAGACTCCCAGACACAATGTCCCATTCTTGCCCGGCCATGCCTTGGGTCGCGGGGGAAATTTTGGAATAGCCACAATGCGATTTGGGGCGCACGGGGTTAAGGATAGAATAATTCTTCATTTTCGCGCTGAGAGGTGAAGCAATGGCCTGGATCAAAGTGGTGGAACCTGAGGACGCAGCCGGACCGCTGAAGCAGGAGTACGATGCGGCGATCGAGCGGGCGGGAAAAGTCTTCAACATCCTCAAGGTGCAGAGCCTCAATCCGCAGGCGCTGAAGGCTTCCATGGAGCTCTACCGCGCCACCATGTTTGGCCCCTCAGGCCTTTCGCGGGCCGAGCGCGAGATGCTGGCCACAGTGGTCTCCTGGGCCAACCGGTGTTTCTATTGAACCGAAGCTCACGGGGAGGATCTCCGTGCCGAATCGGATGACCAGAAACTGGCGGAGCACATCAAGCATGACTACAACCGCGCCAACCTGAATCCGCGGCAGAAGGCCCTTTGCCGGTTCGCGGAGATGGTGACGCGCGCACCCGGCGCCTTGCTCGCAAGGCACCTCGATCCCCTGCGCGAGCAGGGCTTAAGCGATCGCGACATTCTGGACGCGGTGGAAGTGATCTCCTACTTCAACTACATCAATCGGATCGCCGACGCGCTGGGCATCGACCCCGAACCGGAGATGCAGGCGGCGCACGAAAAATGGCTGGCGGACCCGGCGGAAGAGTGAGGCGCGGAGGAGGTGTCAGGTATCAGGTATTAGGTGTTAGGTGTCAGGGTCTTGCTGGCACCTGACACCTGGAACCTAACACCTTCTTTGCTCTGCGCCTCCGCGCCTCTGTGGTGAGACCGTCATTACGCCGCGTCGGGACCGAAAGAAAGCCCCATATCACGCGCCACGCTTTGGATGTGGTGGCGGCCCTCGTCAAACTCCTCGGCGGTCTTCAAGTGTTCCAGCATCAGGGGGACGTCCGTGGAGAGCCCCGCCAACCCGCGCAAATAGGCGCGATAATCAATGTCGCCGCGGCCCGGAATAACCTCACGCAAGCAGACCTGCACGTAATCCTCCCAGGCCAGATCCTTGGCGTGGCAGGAGACAATCCACGGGCCCAGCTTCTGGAAGCACTCATCAATCACCGCGCCGTTGTTGTACATGCGCTCGGGGCAATTCATGACATTGCACACGTCCAGGTGGACTCCGAAGGCCTTGCGGTCCACGCGCTTGATCAGCTTCAGGTAGTCGTCGGGGCCGGTGGGAAAATTGAAGGGCATCATCTCAATTGAGAACGTCGTGCGGGTGGGCTTGACGGCGTCGATGACGGCGCGGCAATTCTCCACCGTGGCTTCGATAAATTCCTCGGTGATGTTCTTGGGATGAGGTCCGCACCAGAAGTGGGCGTTGTAGGAGCCGGCAATATTGGGACAGGTTCGCGCGCCCACAAGGTCGGCCACGGCAAGACGGTCCTTCACCTTCGCCATATTCTTGCGGCGCTTCTCATCATCCGGATCGAGCATGTTGCACCATCCCCCAACCTCCGCAATGATCACGTCGCGGGCGGCAAATTCCTTGATGATGGCCTTGATTCTGTCCGTGTCGGTCGCCTCGACATGAGGACCGTAAGCGGCGCGATAACCCAATCGGCGATGCTCAGCGGCAATCTCCGCGGGGTCGTCCGACTTGATAAAGATGGGGCCGCCGAGGCGCAGGGGCCGGGCGCTTGTGGAATCGGGTTTCGCCCACAGCGGCGGGGTGGCGACCGCAAGGGCAGCCATCGTTCCAGTGTGACCGAGAAAAGCGCGGCGGGATAATGGGTTGGACATTGGGAGCTCCTGTTATACGGGTACGGCCTGCCGCACCCTCTTCTTAATTTTGGTCGCGGGGCGGAACCTGAAGGGTACGGCAAGCCGTACGCTTACAGCCACTCCGCTTCGAATGACCATTTTCGAGAATTGGATGTTACAGCAAACGAGTGGCTTGTGGTTTGAGATTTTAGAGTGGGGTCGATACGAGCTTATGTTTTCAGATCCTTGAAGAGCTCGTCGATTGAAGCTGATTCCTTAACTCTGCCTTGGGCAATGGATTGGTCAACCTCTCGCTCTTTTTTTGCCACTCAGATGTCCAATGCCAAAGCTGCTCTTTGGGAAGTGGAACCAACTCAATGTGTCGGCCCACTAAGCGAATCAGCAAGTGGTGACCCTTCCAAAGAGGCAACGCTCTGGCGATTCGGCTGGGGATCGTAATGCGGGCCTTGGCACCAACCCGGACGTTTTCGTAGAAAGCGGATTTGATTTTGGCCATGGGGGTTTCATGATAATATCTAGCCATGGAGATGTACACCTATCCCATTACCGTTGAACGTGAAGGCCGGAAGTATTGGGCGTATAGCGAGGATTTTCCAGGAACATATGGACTCGGAAATTCTATCGAAGAGACCAAGACGAGCATCCTCGAATCGATGCGTCTCTATATTGAAGAGTGCCGCGCCGCACATCGCCCCATCCCTCGTGCTCGCTCGGTTTACATGGAAACGGTTTCTCTAGCAATATAACAGTGGGCTTCAAGCTTTTCCCTTCCTCTTGCCACCAAGAAAATCTTCTTCTGAGAAGCCCGCGTCTTTGAGAATGCGCAGGAACAGCCCGCGGGGAACATCGCCGGAGTGAATCGGAACGCACAGCATGGACCGGACAGAGTGAGTGAGAATCCTGTGCGAGCCTTTTTGCCGTGTCTCCTCGTAACCGTTTTTGCGGAGAAAGCGAAGCAGTTCTTTGGCAGTGGGCGTGTCTAGAACCTGGACTGTAGATTATCCTCGTTCACGACAAGCTGTCGCCTCCACTCTTATTTTTTCCGATGGCGCGATGAACTTCATCCAAAGGAGCAAATGAGGCTTTATCTACTTGCTCCTTTATCTCTTCGACCAGAAGATGGCCTCGGCCGCCGGGAGAAAAATCGCGCTCCATTTCCGCGTCCCATGCTTGTTCTTCCAGCTCCGCAAACCAATCTGCAAGCCTTCGCCGTTCGGGCTCCGGGAGCTGTTCGATTGCCGCTTTAATCACTTCTACAGTCATGACCCAAACATGGCCTTGCTTAAAAGCATCGGCCAGTATATTCCGGAAGAGTATCTGATTCTATTCGAATTCAGGCCGACGCCTGGTCCGCCGCCCGGCGCTGGAAGATTTCAATAAAGCAGTTGACCAGCGATACCGCGGCGGGCGTGATGCCGGGGATGCGGGAGGCTTGCCCCAGGGTCACGGGGCGCACACGGGTGAGCTTTTCCACCACCTCATGGGAGAGGCCGGAAACACTGTGATAATCGAACCACTCCGGAATGTGCCGCGATTCGGCGCGCTTCATCTTTTCCATCTGGCGTTCCTGCTGCTGCAAGTAGCCTTCATACTTGAAGTCCGTCTCCACGCGGCGCGCTTCTTCGTGGGAGAGCATCGCAAGTGAATGAACCCCCTCACCCGTCCCGCCAAGCGGGACACCCTCTCCCCCAAGGGGGCGAGGGATGTCATTCTTAATACCCAAACGAAGTCCTTCGTTGACCCATTCCATCAGGTCATCAATTCGCAACTCGGATCGCTTGAGCAACTGAGCGCCGCTTAGCGGAGAAGGCGCGGTGAGATGGCCGCCCTCCATCAGGCCCAATCGAGTGTAGATCTCCTGCCCGACGCGCGAGCGAGGGTCCAGGCGCGTTTCAAGCAGGAATTTCGCGGCGGTGCTGATGCGCAGCTTTTTCTCCACGAAGGCGTCGTAATCTTTCTGCTTGATCGTGCCCACCTGGTAACCCAATGGCGTCAGTCGTTCATCGGCATTGTCAATGCGCAGGTGCAGGCGAAATTCAGCGCGCGAGGTGAACATGCGGTAAGGCTCATCCACGCCCTTGCTGACAAGGTCGTCGATCATGATTCCCGCATACCCCTGCGTACGGCTGATGGTGACGGGCGCCTTGCCCTGGGCGCGCAGGCCGGCGTTGATTCCCGCCATGATGCCCTGGCATCCCGCTTCTTCGTAACCGGTGGTCCCGTTGATCTGCCCGGCAAGAAACAGGTTCTGGATCTTCTTCGTCTCAAGCCACGGAGAGAGTTCAGTGGGCTGCACCATGTCATACTCGATGGCATACCCGGGGCGAATCATGTCCGCATTTTCGAGGCCCGGTATCGACTTCACCATGGCCATCTGGACGTCAATGGGCATGGAGGTTGACATGCCGTTGACGTAAATTTCATTGGTGTCCATGCCCTCAGGTTCGAGAAAGAGCTGGTGCTGCGCCTTGTCGGGAAATTTTACAATCTTGTCTTCAATGGAGGGGCAATAGCGCGGCCCGATTCCCTTGATCTGCCCGGAATAGAGCGGGGCGCGATGCACGTTTTCCTGAATAATTCGATGCGTCTCCGCATTCGTGTAGGTAATCCAGCAGACCGTCTGCGGCTGGGTGATGGCCTTGGTGCGAAAACTGAAGGGCGTGGGAACCGGGTCGCCGGCCTGCTCCTGAAATTTAGTGAAGTCAATGGTGCGCGCGTCGAGCCGCGGTGGCGTGCCGGTCTTCAGCCTGCCCACATCAAAGCCCAGGCGGCGAAATGCCTCACCCAACAGAACCGAGGGCGGCTCACCGGAACGCCCGGCCGAATATTGGTTCTCACCACAATGGATCAAACCGTTGAGAAATGTTCCGGTGGTGATAATGACTGCCGCCGCTTCCACCGTTCGGCCATCGAGCAGGCGCACGCCGCGCACGCGCCGCGAGGGCTGATGTCCGATGGACTCTGCATGCGCAGAAATGCCTTCGGGAACGGTCGCCGAATCAGCGGGGCTCAAATCCTCCAGCACGAGGTCAATCACCTCCGCCTGCTTAATGCGAAGGTTGGGTTCTGATTCCAGCACCTGGCGCATTTTTGCCCGGTAGAGCTTCTTGTCAGCCTGCGCGCGGGGTGACCAAACGGCCGGGCCGCGGCTGGTGTTGAGCAGGCGGAACTGGATTCCCACCGCGTCGATCACTTCGCCCATGACTCCACCGAGGGCGTCGATTTCACGCACCAGGTGGCCCTTGGCGATTCCACCCACAGCGGGATTGCAGGACATCTGGGCGACCAGATCGAGGTTGATGGTGTAAAGCGCAGTCTTCAGGCCCATGCGCGCCGCGGACATCGCCGCCTCGCAACCCGCGTGCCCCGCACCCACCACCACCACATCGTATTTTTCCGAAAAACTCATCGTCATTGTCTTGTTGGCCCGCCTGAAAGGGCTCCATCCATTCTACCAAGCGCGTTCGCTGCAGGCCAGCTGGGATTCCCCGCCGGGATTCCGCGCAGTGCTGACGTTGCCAGGACGGTTACCAACAACTGTGGTAAATTGCCGGAATATGGCAACTACAAAAGTCACCATCACGATTGGGGTTCATTTGGTTGGCGAGTTAGACCGCGTCGTTCGGGAGGGACGATTCCCGAACCGGAGCAAGGCTGTACATGCGGCGCTGACGAAAATGTTGGCCCGCCGCAAGCGTCTTGCAGAGGAGTTAGGGGGACTCGATTATCGGGAGGAGCAGGCGCTGGCAGAGGAGGGGCTTCCAATTTTCCAATAAGAGTCCACCCAGTGGGGAACAAACTAGACCTTATCAAGTAAGCCGACGGCGGTGGCTATCTTCTCGTCAACGTTTAAGGCCTTCTTGCGAGCAAGTTCGTATAGGTCTCGCAACGTAATGAAGAGTTCTTCCTTCTTGGGATCATCGTAGACGACAGCTTGTTCACCAGTGATGGAAAACATCTCGTCCCCTTGTGAGTCAGTCATTGTGAGTTCATAGTAGCCGTCTGTTTTCAGGGATCTGAATCTATACGCTCCCTCTATCGTGCAAACAAATCCACCCCACCCGTGCTTCTCCCAATTCAAGCGACCCTGTTCCGACTTTTCAAGAAGCTTTTTGACGATAGGCTCATATTCAACAATCGCTTGCATAACTACCTCCTTGAAGGACCGCCATCAATGTGACTTGCCATCCTTCCGGCTTCTCCACTCAATATTCTAAGTGCATTGTGGCAGAACTTCAACAATCTCTCCCGCTCGCTGGAGGTTATTTGACCTTTTCGAATACTCAACGCGTTTGAGATTTTCTCTACCTCATTTCCAATTTGTTCCAACCTTTGCTCGACTTCCGGCGAGGGGAAGTAGGAACGCCATCGCAGCCTCGCCTGGCTGATTCCAGACACCAAGTCCCGACCTCTCATGGCGGCCGACTCGACTTGTTCGTTCTGCACGGAGGCAAGAAGTTCACTGGCCAAACTCGCAAGCAGCTTGAGTTCTTCGGCGGCGTTACCCCGCCTGACGGCTTCTCGCGCACCTTCTGCGGCCCTTTCAGCCGCGATGGCTCCACGCCAAGCCTTTACGCTATACCACAAGCCAGCAATGCTGATGAACAGCCCGGCAATCCCGGGGATATCAACTGCCACTACCAATCCTGAAGGCAATCGCACCTCACGCCATACAGTTGCAATTGTCGGCAGAGTATATCAAACAAGTCGAAATGCAATAACGTTTATTCAGAGCCTCGATATACCCCCAAAACGGTGTAAATTCGCCATATCACCTGCACCCCATTATTCCTCTCCTGCTATAATTCTTCGGTTCATATTTCGCAGAACCCAAAGAGGCCCCATGTTCAAAACCATTGAGTGGACTGAAGACGGCGTGGTCATGATTGACCAGACGCGCTTGCCGGGGGAAGAGACTTATCGCACCTACACGGACTATCGCGAGGTCGCGGAGGCGATTCGCTCCATGGTCATTCGCGGCGCCCCGGCAATTGGAGTGGCGGCGGCCATGGGCGTGGCCGTGGGGATCAAGAATTCTGGCGCGAAGAATCCCACCGAATTGCGCGCGGACTTTGAAGTCATTGCCGACACCCTGGCCAAGACGCGGCCCACTGCCGTGAATCTTTTCTGGGCCATCAACCGCATGCGCGACGTCTTCAACCATTCGCTCTCCTGCCACCACACGAATGCGCAGGTTATTGACATGGTGCGCGTGGGCCTGGAAGAGGAGGCCAAGCGCATCCTGGCGGAGGACATCGCCATCAACGAAGCCATGGGGCGCCACGGCGCGGACCTGATGCCGAACGAAGGGACCGTCCTGACGCACTGCAACGCCGGAGCGCTGGCGACCGGCGGCTATGGCACGGCGCTGGGGGTGATTCGCGCGGCGGTTGGAGCAGGCAAGAAATTGCGGGTCTTCGCGGATGAAACGCGGCCGTTCCTGCAAGGCGCCCGCCTGACGGCATGGGAACTGGCCAAGGACAACATCCCCGTGACCATCATCACGGACAGTATGGCGGGGCACTTTATGAAGCAGGGGGAGATTCGGGCGGCCATCGTGGGCGCGGACCGCATCGCCTCCAATGGCGACACGGCAAACAAAATTGGGACCTACTCCGTGGCCGTTCTGGCGCACGAAAACGGCATTCCCTTTTACGTGGCGGCTCCGCTTTCAACCATTGACATGAGCCTTGCCTCCGGCGCGCAGATTCCCATTGAAGAGCGGTCATCCGCTGAGGTTACGCATATCAAGGGGATGGCCATTGCGCCGGACGATGTTCAGGCGCGGCATCCGGCGTTTGACGTCACTCCCGAGCGCTACATCACCGCCATCATCACGGAGCGCGGTGTGGCCAGGGCTCCCTACACCCAAAGCCTACGCGCGCTGTTCGCTCAGTAATTTTTCCGGCTCAGGCGCAGGAGTGTCAGCAGTTCCCTCGACAATCCTGCGCAACATGCCGGGAATCTCGAAGACCGCCCGGTTGCGGACAGCTGCGGCCTGGGCTCGAAAGCGCGCAAGATTTCCACGTTCCAGCAGTTCCTTGATCGCGGCGGGAATCTGGTGGGGCCCGCGCACCACCAACCCCAGGTGATTTTCCAAAATCCACTCTGCGTTATAGCGTTCCTGCGGCAAAGTCCAGGCATTGCGCTCAACAATCACGGGCAACTGCATGGCCACCGCTTCGCTGACGCTGCCCGGCCCGGGTTTGCCGATGAAGAAATCAGACAGGGCCATGTAAAACGGCACTTGCTTGGTGAAGCCCTCAACGAAGGTCCGCAGGCGTCCCTGGCGCGAGCGCAGGGCGTTTGCCAGCTTTTCGTTGCGCCCGCATATAAAGATGAGTTGAAGATGGTGCGGGCCTTCGGCGTCGAGGCGCTCGGCAATTTCCAGCATGGCTTCGGAACCCTGGCCGCCAAACAGCACCAGCCCGGTGGGCGCGTCGGGGTCAAGCCCTCGCTGGTTCCGCTCCATCCGGCGGTCGCAGGAAATCGTTTGGTAGAACCGGGGGTGCAGGATCATCCCCGAGGCTTGAAAAATGCGGCTTTCAGGGATGTCCAGGGTGTGCGCCTGTTCCACGGCCCGGTCAGAACCGCAGATGATGTCCCCTCCCCGCGGTTCAATCCAGAAGTGCGGGGGATAGTCCGCAATGTCGGTCAGCACGGTTACAAAGCGCGCATGGGGGAGCACGTGGCGAAGGCTTTCGGCCATGGCACGGTTGAAATGGGGAACAACGGAGACCACGAGGTCCGTATCCCTGGCGCGCCAGAAATCCTCCAGCAGGCGCACCGCCCGAGGATGCACAAGGCGGATAAGGAACTGCAGCACGCGCACTGTTTGCGGGGTGCCGAGTGTCCATCCCTTCTTCAGCATCAGGTTGTAGAGGTCCTGCATGCGCAGGCCGGTGAGCTTGCGCCCCCAGTCAATGGGGTCCATGAGCTCCTGCAGATTCACCAGCCGGATCTTCCATCCACCCTGTTCTTCCATCACCAGGCGGAGCGCCTCTGCGGCGGCTCGATGGCCGCCACCCGCGTCAAAGAATACGAGGTCTACGTTAATCATACCCTTACCTTTTCATAGTTCAGCTATCCTGTAAATAGGCAATAGTACTCTTAATAGAACCTTCATTTGGGATATACATTCCCGTAACATGGCTATCCCAGACTGTTAACGTGCGATGTGACCTACATGTCCACACGATTCACTCCGGCATGTGTACGATGCCGGTGTTAAAGACCTTTTGCCGGGAGTGCTACAGCCGGCCGGATGAAGTTTATGAAAAGCTTCGGCAAGCAGGGATGGACCTGGTCACGGTTTCAGACCACGACTCCATTGGGGCGGCCGAAGATCTTCGCGGGCACCCGGACTTCTTCGTGAGCGAAGAAGTCACCTGCCGGATGCCCAGCGGCAACGAACTGCACGTTGGCGTATACGACCTGTCGGAATTTCAGCATATAAAAGTCCAGCAACTGCGCGATGACCTGCCCCGCCTTGTGGCTTACCTGAACGAACAGCAACTCTTTTACAGCGTCAACCATGCCTTTTCCGCCCTTACGGGACGCCGATCCGTAGAAGACTTTATGTGGCTTGACGGCGCCTTTCCCGGCGTCGAGGTGCGAAACGGCCACCTCCCCGAACGCAGCAACCGCCTGGCGGAGCGCATGGCGGAGCGCAATGGAAAGTCCAAGGTGGGCGGCAGTGACGCGCACGCTCTGCGTTCACTGGGAAGCGTTTGCACCAATGTTCTGGGCGCGCGCAACAAGATGGAGTTTATCGCAGGCCTGCGCCAGGGTCGCGGGCAGGTGGAAGGTGGATCAGGAAATTTTGGGCGGCTGACGCGCGACGTTTTGCAGATTGTCGCTTCCTTGATGGAGGAGAAGCCGGCGGCACGGCTTCTCTCCCCCTTGATCCTGGCGGTCCCCCTGGTGACTCTTATCAACTACCTGACGGAAGATCTGTTCGCACGCCACTGGGGAAGCCGTTGGGAGCGCTGGCAGGGCATGGAAAGAGGCGGTTCCACTCGCGGCATGCGCGCGGCCTCCGGGGAGGCGAGCGCATGACAATTCCCGGCCACATGATCGATTACATCTCCACACGCGACCATCGCCTGATGCGGCGCGTGCATCGGTGGCGGCCGCCAAAGTGGTTCCGGATCTGGATGATTCTGGCCACGCGCGGCGGTGACGGCTGGCTCTGGTACGGGCTGAGCGCCCTGGTTCTGATCTTCGAGGGCTCAACACGCTACGCGGCAGTTACCGCGGCTTGGAGCGCTTGCAGTGTCGGCGCCATCATCTTTGTCATCCTGAAGAAACTTACCGGACGGAAGCGGCCGAACGCGCTGGTGCCCCACTGCTGGGCCACGCTGCTGCCGCCGGATCAATTCTCATTCCCCTCCGGGCATACCATCACGGCCTTTGCATTTACCATTGCCGTGGGCAGCTTCTTTCCACACCTGATGGGGGTGCTGCTTTTTTGCGCTCTCAGCGTGGCCACCTCGCGCATTGTGCTAGGAATGCACTTTCTGAGTGATGTTGTGGTGGGTGCGTTCCTGGGCGCAGGGTTGGGTTACGCGGGATTTGTGGTTTTTACCTAGTTTCCTCGGGCGCGAGCGGCCTTCCTGCCTTGAGCTCCTCTCCGCTCATATGCCGCCAAGTTAGCGCCCGAGGGTTTTATTCTCATCCCAAGCAATTTCTTTGATCTCGGAGTCCCGAATTCACATTCCAGGTTGCTAATTCCGTATTCCTAAGTCCGGGCTCCTAATTCCGGATTCCGCATCCCGGGTTCCGGATTTTGCAATTTCGCTTTTTGGCTGGATTCCAATGGCAGACAGGATTTCGCATTCTGGATTCCGGAATCCGGAATGCAGAATACGGAATTCAAACCGATTGATTTCAAATTCCAGATCTAGGATTTCCCAGCCTGCGGCGCGTTCATTCGTGCCGCAATGCCACAATGGGGTCGAGGCGGGAAGCCTTCATCGCGGGCCACAATCCAAAAAACAAGCCAATGCTGACGGAAGCGACGAAGCCCATAACGACTGCCCAAAGGGGCACGGTTGAAGGCAGCGTCGGAACAAGGGTTCGGATCAAAAAGCTAAGAAGCATGGCGAGGACAATTCCCAGCACGCCCCCTGTGGCGGTTAGGGTCATGGCTTCAAGCAGGAATTGCCAGGTGATGTCGCTGCGCCGGGCGCCAATGGCTTTGCGCACGCCGATCTCACGCGTGCGCTCGGTTACCGACACCAGCATGATGTTCATCACGCCAATTCCCCCCACCAGCAATCCAATGGAGGAGACCACGACAGTCACCAGCACCACCATGCTCATGATGTCGCGAAACTGGCTGATGATTGAATCCGCCGTCGCGATGCCAAAGCTGTCTGGAGCGGTGGGTTTGTCACCCCGCAGGCGCCTGAGCACTGCCGTTACCTCATCCTTGGCCTGATCAACCTTTCCCGGATAGGCCATGGCGGTAACGAAATTCTCCTTGGCGTTGGGATAGATCTTCCGATAGGTAAAGTACGGGATGTAGATAATCGAATCATTGTTGCTGGGACCAGGAAAGGCCTTGCGCTTGGTCAGGGTTCCGATGACCTCAAAGGAGTGGCCATCCACCTGGATGACTTTGCCGATGGGGTCCTCTCCCTCAAAGAAGCGGGTGGCAACGTCCGCACCGATTACCGTCACATCACGGCGGTGGAGGTCGTCGATTTCGGTGTAGAGGCGCCCGTCCTGAAGCTCAGCGTTGACGTTGCGAACCATCTCCGGCGTGGAACCGCGGAAAATTGTATCGACCATCTCAAGGCCCTTATACTTGGCGACCGCCGGAGGCCCGTCGATGATCGCCTCCACCCCAACCGATTCCACGGCGGGGCAGAGGTCTTTGATGGCCATGGCCTGCTCATAGGTCAGGGGCTTGCGCAGCCGCTCTTCACGCGTCAAGTGAAAGGAGATGCCTGGCTCGAACTTGAAGATAAACAACGAGCGCGTTCCAAAGCCCTCCATGGCATCCACCATCTGCTGGTCGAGGCCTTTAAAAATGGAAGCCACACTGATCACGGTGAGGGTGCCGATCAAAACCCCGAGGATCGTCAGAAAAGAGCGAAACTTGTGCGTTCGCAGCGTGTCGAGCGCGAGCAGCAGGTTTTCACGAATGTGGTGGAGGCGCTCTTTTGCCATGCTCAATTCTCCGTCCGCAAAGCTTCAATGGGGTCCAGCTTGGCGGCCTGACTGGCGGGGTAAATCCCAAAGAACAAGCCAACACTGGCAGAGAGGAATAATCCCACCAGTACCGCACCAAGGGGGATGGATGAGTTAAAGAAGCCCGGGCCCACAATCAGGTTCACTGCCTCGCTTACCATGAGGGCCAGCAGCACCCCCACGCCCCCGCCGAGGCCCGACATCACGCTGGACTCAATCACAAACTGCGCCAGGATATCGCGGCGGCGCGCGCCCAGCGATTTGCGAATGCCGATTTCATGGGTGCGCTCAGTTACGCTGGCCAGCATGATGTTCATGATCACGATGCCGCCCACCACCATGAAGACGGCCACAATGCCAATGGTCACGCCAAAGACCGCGCCGGTAATCTGGTGCCACGTTTCCATAATGGTGTCGGAAGCGTTGATGCCAAAAGTGTCGTCTTCATGATAGGGAATATGGCGGCGGGCGCGAAGCAGCGCCCGCGTCTGATCCTCCAGCACCATCATCTGCTCGGAATTCCAGGCCTGCACATTCAGCTGAAGCGACGGCCGCGGCGAAAAAAATTTCTGGAAGGTCGGCAGCGGGATCTGAACAAAATTATCCTGGCTTTCCCCAAAGGTGCTGCCGATCTTCTCCGCCACGCCCACGACGCGAAACGGAATACCGTTGACCATGATCTCCTTGCCCAGGGGATCGACGCTGGGGAAGAAGGAGTCCACCAGATCCTGCCCGATGAAGCAGACCATGGATTCATGCTGGTAGTCAGGCTCGGTAATGTAACGGCCGCTGGCCACCTTCTGCTCACCGATGTCGATCATGTTCGGTGTGACGCCGGTAATATCCAGATCGTAGGTGGTGTGGTTTTGATAGCGGGCGAAATCGTTGATGCCCTGGATCTCCGCCTCCGCGCCGATATTTCGATAGTCCTTCAGGTTATCCCGCAGGAATTCATATTCCTCAATCAGGATGGGCTTGTTTCGCCGCCGGGCTTTCAGCCAAGCCTCGTAGCCCTGAGCCCACTTGTATTTATGAACTACAAAAACGTTGGCGCCAAGATTGGCGATGTGATCCGCGATGTAGAGGTTCATCCCATTAATCAGGGACATGACAACGATGAGCGTGGTGGTGGCAATCACCACTCCCAGCAGGGTAAGGAAGGAACGCAGTTTGTGGGCCCGAAGGGCTTCCAGCGCCACCCAAAAGGCCTCGCGGAGAGTTATCCAGACGCCGGAACTCCTCCGGGTGGAAGCCCGCAGGGCGTGGGGCAGCGAAGCGGTTTGGCCGATGGATGCCATAAGAAAAGAAGTGACGAGTGACGAGTGACGAGATTAAAAAGCAGGGCTCAGGGCATGCGGGAATTAGCGATTCGGCTGGGTTAGACTCGCCTTTAAACCCGCATGCCCATTAGTCGTCAAACATCACTCTTCATTGATTCTTTCGTCCCGCTCGATGCGGCCGTCACGAACATGAATGATGCGATTGGCGTGGGCGGCGATGTCATGCTCATGGGTCACCAGCAGAATCGTGTTGCCCGCTTCATGGAGCCGGGCGAAAAGGCCCATGATATCCTCGCCTGTGGCGGAATCGAGATTTCCCGTGGGCTCGTCAGCCAGAATGATGGAAGGGTTGTTGACCAGGGCGCGGGCGATGGCCACGCGCTGGCGCTGACCGCCGGAAAGCTCGTTGGGTTTGTGGTGCATGCGGTCGGCCAGGTCAACCTTGCGCAGGGCCTCCTGCGATCTTTCCAACCGCTCTTTGGCGGGCATTCCGCTATAGATCAGTGGCAGTTCAACGTTATGCAGGGCGCTGGCGCGGGAGAGCAGATTGAAGGTCTGAAAAACGAATCCGATTTCCTTGTTGCGGATGTAAGCCAGATCGTCGTCCGAAAGCTCGCTGACCAACTGTCCGTTCAGCCAGTAGGAACCGCGGGTGGGGGTGTCCAGGCAACCCAGCAGGTTCATCAGCGTGGATTTGCCTGAGCCCGATGGCCCCATGATGGCGACGTACTCACCCCGGTCAATGGAGAAGGTGACGCCGCTGAGGGCGTGAACCTGGATGGCCGCGCCCATGTCATAGGTCTTCCAGAGATCGTCGGCCTTGATGACCACACCTTCGGGGGGCATCGTCGATGCCGGCGAAAGGGCTGTTTCCACTCGCGTTCCCATGCCGATTTCCCGTCCCTTCAACTACGTTGATCCCTGTGCGACCGTGGTAACTGGGGTGTTATCAATCCGAACCTTGGTGTTGTTCTTCAAAGTGCGCAGAACACTGAAGCTGCCGGTCACAATCGTGTCACCAGGCTGGACGCCCTTCAGGATTTCGATGTCGGTTGCGCCCATAATGCCGCTTTCAACCTGAATGAAAGTGGCGCGCCCGTTCCGAATCACAAACAATCCTTGAAGTTCCTCGCGTCCTTTCTCCTTGTCCTTGGTGGAGACGGTGATATCGCTCTCACTTGAGGCCTTGGCAGCGTCGTCCTTCTCCTCCAGTTCACGGCGCATGCGAACGGTCACGGCCTGGATGGGCACCGTTACGGTATTCTGGCGGGTGGCGGTGGTGATCTTCGCCGTGGCAGACAAACCCTGGCGGAGGCCGACGGGCGGATTATCAATGGTCACGACCACCTTGAAATCCTTGGCCTCATCCGCACTGGTGGTGGTGGACCCCGTGGTGGTTCCGGTATCACGCCCAACGGCGCTTTCACCGATTTCAGTCACGTGACCTTTGAAAGTCTGGTTCACATAGGCGTCAATTAATACGTCAGCGGTTTGCCCCAACTTGACGTTGGGAATGTCGGTCTCATCCACCTTCACTTCCACCGTCATGATCGAGAGGTTGGATACCTGGTAAAGCAGGCTTCCGGTGGTGTTCTGAACTCCGGGAACAACGTTTTCACCAACGTGGACAGGGAGTGAAGTCACAATTCCATCGAGCGGAGAGGAGTAAATGGTCTGGTCAAGCTGATCCTTGAAACCCAGAAGCTGGGCCTTGCTCTGGGCCACACGGGCTCGCGATGAATCGCGATTAAACAACGCCTGCTGGTATTGGGCTTTGGCCTGCCCCACGTGCGCCTCGGAAGAGTCCTTGCCCGTCTGGGCGACACGGTAATCGCTGAGACGCTGGTCAAAGTCCTGCTGCGAAATCAACTGGGCCTTGAAGAGCTCCTGACCGCGCTTGAAATTCTCAGTGGCTTGATTCAGCCTGGCGCCCGCCTGGGCCAAATCCGCCTGAGCCGTGTCAAGCGCTGCCTTGGAGGAGAGCACATTGGCATCCTGGGCTGAAACGTCAGCCTGAGAAGTCGTCACCGCCGCCTGCTGGGCTTGAACGCTGGCCGCCTGCTGGATATCTTCCGTCCGCAACAGCAACTGGCCCTTGGTGACATGGTCTCCTTCCTTCACGAGGATCTCCGTAATCTTGCCGAAGGAATTGGCGTTCACGTTGGCTTGATTCTGCTGCACCGGCTTGATTTCACCGTTGGCGGTAACGATCTGGGTCAGGTCCTGCCTCTGGACCTTGCCGGTTTGGACGGTCACCACTCCACGGCGGCTCCAAACAACTCCGCCCACCGCCAAACCAATGAAGGCCACAATGCCCACGACTGCAATGGTAACTTTCTTCCAGGTTTTCATTCCTGTTCCATTATTCTGCCGGATTGGAACCGGCACCGCTTTATTTTGCCAGGTGGGAGCCTCGGCAGTGCCTGGTTCCAACTCCTTAATTTCTGCCATGAAAGGCTCCTCTCACTCCTCAGCTTTTACGCAAACGCAAGAGCTTGTCGGACATCAAAAGGCAAGGGGCCAATTGTCCTGAGTCTATCCCTCTTCCAGCTCAGTTGCACGCTTGCCTACCGGCTTCCCTTATGTATACGCTGATTGAACCTCGAAAGTTTCGTCTAAAAGCTATCGTCCGCGCAGCATACGACGGGGTCAGAATAGGGGACTTGGGGATGTGTCTGGCCCAGCCCAGGTTTTGTGAGCCAGGTTGCCAGAATCGAAAGACAGCCCTACCCCATTGTTAAGGCTGGTGGACGCTCGATTCCCCTCCATTTTACGCCCTCTTGCATAGTGAAAAACAGGAAATTATTCCCCAACTGAGCTTTAGTCCGGGTTTCTCGCCAGAGACGAATTTCCTCAATCAAGGCGGGCCCGCGAGCGAGGGACATTTTTTCATCTTGACAAACGCTACAAAATAGCCTACCACTGAAGTGGTGATGAAGTGTAGCCTTCACGCGCCGGAGGGAAATTCCCGGCGAACCGCTCGAGCTTGAGCAGGACCTTATGACCCAAATTATCACGCCTCAAATGCCTCCGATTGTCGCCGACATTATGCCCCAAAAACGACCCAGTTTCGGCAAAATGCCAAAGCTGATAACTTACTAAGAAAAAGGGTCGGAAACACCATTTTCCCTCTACCAAAGCTGAGAACATACTGAAAATAAGCCAGTTACCAAAATCCGTGGGAAATTCGATTTGGCCATGACAAAATGTCGCATTTTGCGGCGGCCCTACCGCACCTTTCCCCCGTCAAAGTCGCACCATCCGGTGAGAAATTCGGGTTAGTTGGTTTATCTGGGCTGGCATACCGCCCAAAAGAAATAGCGACATTTTCACGGGTTTCTCGTGCCCTTTAGCCACGGCGCCCGGCTACCTTTACAATTGACCCAAAAGGCCAGGAAGGGTCCTGTGACGGGCAAGGGTTGCGAGGTGACAACGGGCTTCCAGGGGGGAGGCCACCTTAATCTTTTACAGTGCATCCAACTTCATCGCCGGATTTAGGTGTAATATCCCTGTGGGTGTTGCCCCTTGCCAGTCTGGCCATACTTCTCGTAATTATTGCCAAAAACAGATGGGGATTGCGGTAAGAGGCATGGTAGGGAAGCTTGACATTCCAAAATGGTAAAAATAAAATCGGGTTGGTATCCATGGAGTCTAAGGGGGGATTGGTGTTGAAACGGGACGCTTTGCTTGTGCGGCACGGAAGGATGGGCCGCTGGGCGCTTGGGTTGGTCGCCACGCTTGCCCTGATCATCAGCTTTTCCATCTTGCACGCCTTCCCTCCGAAGGGCGATCAGGACCAGAACCAAACCACGGATAATCCCAAGAAGGCCAGCAAGGAAGAGAAGCGCCGCCAAAAAGCTCTCCGGGGGGAAATGGAGACGCCGTACAAAAAGTGGCTGAGCGAAGAAGTTCCGTACATTATTACCAATGAAGAGCGCGCGGCCTTCAAGAAGCTCTCCACTGACGATGAGCGCGAGGCCTTCATCGAAAACTTCTGGGAGCGACGGAACCCCAATCCGGGCAGCCCCGAAAACGAGTTCAAAGAGGAATATTACCGGCGCATCGCCTACGCCAATGAGCATTACGCCTCAGGAATTCCTGGCTGGAAGACAGACCGCGGCCGTATTTACATCATGTATGGCCCGGCGGACGAAATCGATTCCCACCCCAGCGGCGGTGAGTATGAGCGTCCGATGTCAGAAGGCGGCGGAAACACTTCCACCTATCCCTTTGAGGATTGGCGATACCGCTACATTGATGGCATCGGCAACAACGTGATCCTGGAATTTGTGGATACCACCATGACCGGCGAGTACCACCTCAGCATGGACCCGGGTGAAAAGGACGCCATGCTTCACGTGCCCGGCGTCGGCCTGACCATGGCAGAGCAGATGGGAACTGCGGGGGGAGTTTCCAAACAGGATCGATTCAGGAACGCGAACAATGATACGACCGGAGGTGGAGTGGTCGGACAGGCCTCTGAAAGCCAGAATGAGTTT
>Ga0302320_10002779_pt1 | contig 40955 bp, 35 predicted proteins | sample Bog_T0_3_FD_202130 | JGI IMG/M metagenome (GOLD analysis project Ga0302320, IMG submission 202130) | Peat permafrost microbial communities from Stordalen Mire near Abisko, Sweden - Bog_T0_3 | ecosystem: Environmental > Terrestrial > Soil > Wetlands > Peat | place: Sweden: Abisko, Stordalen Mire... | reverse complement strand
CAGAGCGTTTCGCATTTTGCCCGCCCCATTTGTTTACGTCGCGGTCGTCGCAATCCTCAGTGCTCTGCATGTTCTCACCTCGGTCCACAAATCCGAACTAGTAAGTTCGCCGCTCTTCTGCCGCAATCACTGCTGTCCGGTTAAAAGTCGAACAGAATCAATTGGTTGCTGGGATCGGGTAAGTCAGTGTAGGAGTCGGATGCGTGAAGTGCCTGCAAAATGGGCGTTTTCTCGAATAGCGTGAGACTGAGAATCTGTAGAATCTGATACAAACTTGCCTCAAGCCCCAGTCGCTTGCGCATGATGGCGACCAGCACGTACACCGACACCGCAATCCATATCTGCGTTTTCACGGCGTTCTCGCTGGTGCCGTAAAAGGCTTTGATCCGCAGGTGCTGCTTAATCCATTTGAAGAACAGTTCAACCTGCCAGCGTTGCTTGTAGATTTGTGCGATGGTATGTGCGGGAAGCGCGAAATTGTTGGTCAGGAACTTCAGGCGCTTGCCGGTTTCAGCATCGAAGTAGCTCACGCGTCGAAGTGTATCGGGATACGCCGACGCTGATCCGAAGGATGTGAGGACGACAGTCTGATCGGAGCGAACGCCGGTGCTCTTGTCAACGGGATGTGAGTAGCGCCGCTGGAGCAACACGTTCGACTTGGTGCGCACTACGAAGAAGGCCGAGCTGAGCGTCAGCGCAAACAACCGCTCGAAATCGATGTATCCGCGATCCATGACATAGAATGCTCCGGCTTCCGGCATGATCTCGTCGAGTATGTTGACGTCATGCACCTTGCCATCAGTAATGCGGATAAACGTTGGAATGTTGCCGCGAAGATCGAGCAATGTGTGCATCTTGACGGCGGCCTTGTGCGTGCGGAACTTGGCCCATGGAAACAACGACAGGCACAGATCGATGGTGGTTGAGTCCAGAGCATACAAGCTCTGATCCAAATCGACGCCCATTGGGTCGCTGGCATAAAGCCTGCGTGCAGTAGTAATCAGCCTTTGGGCGAAGTCGGCGAAGATGCGCCAGTCGCGCGACTCGTTGGCGTCTGACAGCGTCGAGCGAGCGACCTTGCCTCGGAACCCTAAGTGATAGAGCTTCCCTTGCAGCGAACCCAAGCAGGCTTCGATGTCACGCAGGCTCTCGCGGTAGGTCAACTGGGCGAACGCCATTGCCAGATACTGGTTCCAGCAAGTGAAGTCTCGCAGTCGCAGGTCGCCATGATAACGCTCGACGCAACGACGAAACTCTCGGTCAGGCAGAAAGCTGATCAACTGCGAGAAAACCGTGCGGCCCTGATTCATGAGCCATTGTCAGCTCTCCTTGCATTTCAAATCGCGGCAAGCCAGAAATGACTTCAACTTATTGCGCAGCAACTACTTGTAACCAGCGGTTTCTGAGTTAACCGGACAGCAGTGATGTCACCTACTTCTCATTGGATTTCTGTTCGGAAGTATCGAGCAATGGAGAGGCTCGCTAGTGTCCGCAGGCATGAATCCACGAGCAAGCATAACGCCTTTAACGAAGGGCCAAGATAATTCGAGCAACACCGAAACGGGCGTAATTGGATTGCATCTGCATGACACCAGTTTGTCCTGCAGTAAAGTCGCAGAACTCACGGGATTATCAGTTACGACAATTGTGAAACGTAGGAGAGCTGCGAATGTGCCTGTCGCGGAAAGAAGGAAAAAGCTGACTACTACCATTATTGATGAAGTAGTAAAAAATCTATCTGACGGCATTCCATCGGCAAAGATAGCATTTGCTCATCATCTTTCGGTAGCCACAGTAAACCGGATAAGAGCAGAACGATCCGGCTTGCGAGAAGCACAGGTGCGGTCACGTCTCGAGACAAGACGGACCGAGTACAGGAAGAGCTGGGCCGCTGCTGTGGAGGGAAGTCGCGCCCTCGGGGTTCGCTACATCAGGTCTGTTGCTGCGGACGCCTATGCATGGCTTTACCGAAATGATAGGAACTGGTTAAGAGAGCAATGTGACCGGCTACGCGGAACTCGTCGTATCAGCGCTGAACGGGTCGATTGGGGAAAGCGCGACGAGAAACTTTGCCTAGACGTTGAGGAGAAAGCGAAAGAAATCGGCTCGGCCCCAAATAGACCTCAGATTACTAGAACATCGCTGCTTCGAGATGCCGGGGAGTCGATGGTTCGGGCGAACATCACGCGTCTTCCACGACTGAATGACTTGCTCGCGAAGCTGACGGAACCGCGCGAGACGTTTCAAGTTGTGCGAATTGAACGCGCCGTTGAGAGACTCACCAGAAACGGCCTACCTTTGCGGATGTGGCGCATCCAGCGGCTTGCTAACATTCGGAGGTGGACCGATTATTTGCGGGCTGAAGCTACGCGAATAGTGGACCGATATCTCGAAACGGGGAACGTCTCATTTCCCCCCGCGAAAGCATTGTCGAGAGCTGCGACGAAGTCTGGATAGGAAGCGCGGTTCGATGGTGAATTGTTGGTCACAGGAGCACTCATCTTGATCGACACGTGGAAGGAGCGGGACCGAGATTTCCCATGACTTGCACTAGGGGAAGAGCGCCATCGCGCATAGGTAACTAACTCGCACGCTTGAGAAAGCGATGCACGGAGGAGGTTGACATCCCGAGTTCCTTCGCTATTTCCTCAAGCGTCATCCCCTTCTCCCGTAGTGGGCGCACGTCGTCTGGATCATAGGGTAGCTTCCACTCGTATCGCGGCACCCCAGTCGCGTAGAGTTCATCCAGAATCTCTTCTATAAGCGCAATGTTCTCTCGGGTTGTTGGTAATCCAGCGCTCCTGGCAATTCTGCTATGTGCTAACGGGATTCCCTCATTAAGGCATTGACGGGCCGCCAGCATCAATTGACGCCTGACCTTTGTCTCATTTGCACGTGCAATGCTCTTTTGCAGGCTCGGCGATGATCGTATGGCTGCCGCTACCTGAGAATGAGATAGCCCTACCAATCCAGCAACCACTACAGCATCAATTCGCCGTGGCTTGGCTTCTTCTGCTATGAGCGTCTCAATTGCACGTTCAATCACCCGCACACGTTCGCGTAAACGTCTCTTCTTTTGAACATCTAAGGACTGTCTCTTCTTAAGATCGAGCGCGGACAAACGTGAGCGAAACCAGTCGCCATCCCGAATCTGGGCACGAATGCCAGCTGCCATCACACGTATCTTCGCACGCCGTTCGGCAATTGAGATTCTCCCGTTATGAAGGATGAGATTGATCGAAGCCCTGTCTTGAGTTCTCGAAGGAACTTGCGGTGGGCTGCGCTCAAAATACTGGTACAGCCAGTCAGGATCGCGGAACCGGACTTTCCAATATGGCCTTCTACCCCCCTCAAGTTTTCCTCGTTTCTTGAACTGATCGAGAAGGTACCTTTTGGCATCATCAAGCGAATCTCCTTGACAGACAAGCAGGTTGGGTACGGCGGGGCAGGAAGGCATCGTTCCGGAAAAACCCTCTTTTGCAACTGCGAAACTAATGTCAAGTGCCGCCAATAGAGCACAGCAGTCAGGTGCTGCTGCGATTGTGATATCACGATGAAAATGCAGTACGGCCGAATTGTCTGCCGCGATAGATGTAAACATTGTTCGCGCAGCCGAGTTTGTGACCTGGAACGCTGTTCCTAGGAGAGAACGGTAAGAAGTCCCAGAATTTTTCAACTTGTCGCGAAGATAGAGCCGCACCGAGTCTCTATCCCACTGGGGCAGCCCGCTTGCAAGTGCGTCGCAACTCACCCGGAGCAGCCGAAGATATGTGGACGAAATAATCGGTTTGACAACATCTTTACGAAGATCATGCCCACAGACACAGAATAAGGCAGCGGCGGCGGGTAAACTCTTCATTGCCGCAGCAAATGCTCTGCCGCAACTTTGGCAACACGTGCGGAGAACGCAAAGGTGCAACGGGCAAAGTACCACGTTTGGAAGCTGATGAACTCGATGCCAGTAGGGTTCACCACAAAGACGGAGGTCCGCTTCAAGGCACATTGGGCAGAATCGGTATATCGATGCTTCACCTCCGGCTCGATACTTGCCAATCTGAGAGACTTGAATTATGGGCGAATTCCATCCCACAATCGGAATGTTTTCGGTGCCTGGAATCGGACGATCTAGGTCTATGGTGTCGAACGCCAGCCAGAATGGCAAGTTCGTGAGTTCCAGTAAGCATTTTTCGTAGCTCGTCCCAAGTGCTTCAAGTAGGCACGCGAACTTGATGGAAAAGTCTGGGATATCGAAATAAAAGGCTTCAATTCGCCGGCCAAATCCAGTGCTCTCGAGAACGGTGCGCCAAGCACCGCTTCCGGCTAGCAACCGTGTCCTGCTAAGCCAGGAACCTAGAATTTCGTCTGGATATACATTAGGAAAGTACGGTAAGCAAATCATTCGACAAACACCGGGGCCGAACATCTTTGATAACGAGGGATGCCTAGCCATGAGAAAAGCGCGCCGTGTGTTCCTGAGTGAAGGTCGACAGCATGCGGCCAGCTTGCGCTCGGTTGAGAATCATCAGGCGATTATCCCGGCGAATCGCGAGTCCTGGAAGGCACCAGTGTTCTCGTCGTCATCTGCCGGGACCACGCCGTGAGCTCAAGCGGCCGCATCAAGCGAGGTTGTCGCCGCTCAGGACGAACTGCGTTGAACGACGAAAGGTCGTTGTTCGTCAAATCAGGCCGCACCGGTTTGGTGGTCATCGACAGCAAATTTGTCGATCACCTCGTGCAACATTCTTGCAAAATGGCGCATAGCGACCAAATCTGTTTTGGAGAAACTCAATACGCCAAGCACAACGTCCGAAGATCGTTCGGTATGTGTTGAGCGGCGTTCACCGAGGCTGGCCTTATGTTTTGAGAGCGTACGCTGTGCGCTGATCGAGCGCTGTGCGGGCGCTTTTGCCTTTGGTTTGGGCTTTGTATTGATCTCAACAGGTAGTTTAGGTTCGGGATGATCCTCGCTCGTTGCGGGGACAAGGGCCGGCATTGCGCGAGGTGTTGACTCGGATTCTGCTGCTGCTTGCACCTTCAAAGTGTCCTGATATTGGAAGAGCATGCGGCCGTTGGAGGGGTGCCGCTCTCGTCCAACCTGGACGACGAGTTTGTTTTTTGCGAGTGTTTGAAAGACATAGTATCCGCCGTTTGTGGATTCTTTCTTTTCGAAGTTTCTGACTGCCTCGCTAGGGAACGCTGGAGTCGCAAATTCCTCCAGCAATATGCGGAGTTTCTCGTCCATGGATTTACCTTCCATATGGTCCTCTTCTCTCTGTACGTTTCTCAGAAAACGCTGAAGCTCTTCCTCGCCAGCAACCGCCATCACGAAATTAAACAGCTCGATGTCGGCGGGAGAATAGAAGATTCCGGGTTGAAGTTTGGTTGTTTGTTTATTTTGTGACAACTTAACGTGCCCAAGGGCGTGAGTGAGCGCAGGCCGTGTCGGTTCCCTCGGTCCGATGGCTTCAAGATCTTCTTCCGGTGTTTGCCAAACGGGTGCAGGTTCCGTGTAATGTGGGACATGCTTGTGCCGAGATCCCGTTCCACGTTTCCGCAACGGGACGAAACGAACATGCTTTTCTCGCTCAACGCTGTTACGTGCCGTTATATCCGGGTCATGTTCCATAACGCCGATCCCATGTCCAAATTGGACGATTTTTCAAAAGAACCATATTGACGGTTGATGTTGAAGTCCAGTGCTAGGATGGCTATATAAAATAGCCTACATATCATGTTTGTGTTCGAGGGCTGCTAGCGAACTCTGGCGCGAGTCACTGGCGATTAGGGTGCTCCGGGGACTGCGCCCACAGCCAGTTTGGGAGCGGCTTGAGGTAAATACCGGGCGCCTGCGGATATCAAACTCGAGTGCGATAGCCTGGGGGGAAGCAGCCGCAGACGTTGGACTTCGGGCGCCTAAAACCTGGCAGCCTGCGCAGCAGCTTCATCGGCGGGTGAAATTCGATCTGAAACAAGCATCCTGCGTCCAGATGTTGAGAACGCAAAGCTGCAGCCTGCGCTGGAGATCGTTGATGCCCACAAAAACCTCTAAAGTACTGCTTTTCAACTTGGTTGGCCTCGTGGGACCAGCGGGACGAGTGAGTTCTTCGCCACAAGATTTTACAAACTTCGATTATTAGTAATTTCAGGGAATGGGCCTAGGATTCCCCATTGCCGAGCAGATCTTCAGCACAAGAGATCTGTCTGTGAGCCCAAGAAAAAACAGAACTGTCGCGTAGGCCCCGATCAATCTTGTAGAAACATCATTGAAGAGCCCGAATAGCCCCTTGACTTTGACGAGGCTAAGTCCTTCAGAGCGGAGCTAGTTATTTTGACAATGTGTTCCCCCGCGCAAGCGGGGATGAAACGAGGGAACCGAATGCCGGAAACCCGCAACGTTTGATCCCCGCACAGACTGGAATCCTACGCACCAGCACCGGAACGACTTTGAGAGAAATATCCATAACTGCAACAAATAGTCAGTTTGTTGGCGATAATGCAAACAAAAGACTTACTGTTATAGATTTCCCGTAAGTTTAGTAAGTTTATGTGGTGAGAAGAGACTCCGCTTCTCCTATTCCACGGTCACCGATTTCGCAAGGTTTCTGGGTTGATCCACGTCGCAGCCGCGACGCACCGCAATATGATACGCAAGCAACTGCAGTGGGACGATCTCAAGAATCGGCAGCAGCAATTCCGGTGCGTGTGGAATGAAGATCACGTGGTCGGCGGCTTCGCGGATATCCTCGTCGCCTTCCGTAGCTACCGCAATCACCCGTCCTGAGCGCGCTTTTACTTCCTTCAGATTCGAAATCGTCTTCTCGTAGCGCAGCACCGAGCCCGGATCGTCCTTGTCCTGGGTTGCGATGATCACCACCGGAAGGTCTTCGTCGATCAGCGCGTTCGGACCGTGTTTCATCTCGCCCGCCGCATATCCCTCTGCGTGAATGTAGGAAATTTCCTTCAGTTTCAGCGCGCCCTCAAGCGCGATAGGGAAGTGGATTCCACGTCCCAGGAACAGGAAGTCCTGCACGCGCTGATAGATCTTCGCCAGCTCCTCGATCTCTTCATCGCGTGAGAGCACCGCTTCCAGCCCTCCCGGAAGCTTCGAAAGCTCCTGCGCCAACTTGACCGATTCTTCCTCGCCGATTGTGCCGCGCACCTGTGCCAGCCTTAGAGCGAACAGAAACAGCGCTACCAGTTGTGCGGTGAACGCCTTCGTCGATGCCACCCCGATCTCCGGACCTGCGTGGGTGTAGATCGTTCCATCGGCTTCACGCGCGATCATCGCTCCCACCACGTTGCAAATGGCGATGGTCTTCGCCCCTTTGGCCTTGGACTCACGCTGCGCGGCGATCGTGTCGGCCGTCTCGCCGGACTGCGTGATCACCATCGTCATCTCATCTTTTTCAATCAGCGGATTGCGATACCGGAATTCGCTGGCATAATCCACCTCCACCGGAATCCGCGCCAACCGCTCGATCATGTATTTGCCCGCAAGCCCCGCGTGCCAGCTTGTACCGCACGCCGCAATGTTCAGCTTGCGCAGTCTGCGGAACTCCTCGTCGGAGACATCCATCTGTTCCAGAAAGACTTTTCCCGTGTCGAATGAGATCCGTCCCATTGCCGTGTCACGGACGGCGCGCGGCTGCTCGTAGATTTCCTTGAGCATGAAATGCTTGAATCCGCCTTTTTCCGCCATGATCGGATCCCACGTGATGTGCTGAACTTCGCGCTGCACCGCCTTGCCATCAAAATCCGTAAGCGACACACCCTCCGGAGTCAGAATCGCCAGGTCGCCGTCGCCCAGAAAGAACAGGCCGCGCGTGTGATACAGAATCGCGGGCACGTCGCTGGCAACAAAGTATTCGTCTTTGCCCAGGCCAATCACCGCCGGAGGCCCATTGCGCGCCGCAATGATTTTGTTCGGTTCCGTGCTGCAGATCACCGCCAGCGCGAACACGCCATTCAGCCGCTTCACCGTCATTCGCACAGCCTGTTCCAAAGAAATCTTCTTGTCCGGATTTTCCAGAATGAAATATTTCTCGATCAGGTGCGCAATCACTTCGGTGTCTGTCTCTGTCTTGTAGGTGTGGCCCTCTTCGCGAAGCTGTTTCTTCAGCGCAAGATAGTTCTCCACAATCCCGTTATGCACCACCACAATCGTTCCGCTGCAATCCCTGTGCGGATGCGCGTTCTCTTCACTCGGACGCCCGTGCGTCGCCCACCGCGTATGCCCAATGCCGTAGGTGCCATCGATCGGATTGTGTCGGATCACCTCTTCCAGATTGCGCAGCTTGCCTTCCGCGCGGCGAATCTGCAGTCCGTTCTCCCCGCCCGCAACCGCGATTCCAGCCGAGTCATACCCGCGATACTCAAGGCGGCGCAATCCATCGATGATCACCGGAACTACCTGCTTCTTACCGACGTATCCAACAATTCCGCACATGAGCAACTCCCTCTATTGAAAGAGAACAGCAACCTCTAAAGTCCGCCGCGGCAACGCCCTTGCAATCCGCTTCAGCCTTCAATCGAATAATGAAATTCTTCAATCACCGGATTGGTCAGAACTTCGCGGGCCATGCGTTCCACTTCCGCGCTGGCCGCATCGCGGTCAAGGCTGCCATCCAGCGAGAGCTCAAAATACTTGCCCTGCCGCACGTCGGCCACCCCCTTGTAACCCATCTTCGTCAGCGCGCCCTGAATGGTTTTGCCCTGCGGATCAAGAACGCTCTTCTTCATTGAGACGTAAACGTAGGCTTTCATATGCCTCCGATTATACAGCGTGGCTGCCCAGCGCCCGCGGCCCGGGTGGCCCATTCAAGCCCTCTTTCGGCTTGAGTGGGGCTACTGTGCTCTACAGCCCGAACAAGTCCCTTAGCCTGCGCGTCTGCGCCCGGCTCACCGGAATCTCCGTCTGCTTCTTGTCGTCCATGCGAATCTGGTAGCTGCTCTTGAACCACGGAACCACTTCCTTGATCCGGTTGATGTTTACCAGGTATGAGCGGTGCGCCCGCCAGAACAGGTTGCCATCCAGTGACGCCAGCAACTCCTCCAGCGTCCGGCAGTTGGATTGCCCTTCCATGTTCTGCGCCACCACGGTAATCACGCCGTCTTCAATGGAGGCAAAGCAGATCTCTTTCTGGTCCACCAGAAACAGGCGGCTGTTGGCCTTCAGCAGAATCTTCGTAGTCTGGGGTCTTTGCTGTTCCAGCATCTTGACCAGCGTATCCAGCTTTTCGTTTGGATCCACATCGGTCTGCTGCGTCTTGCGCGCTTTCTCCACGGCCTGCAAAACCCTTTTCTTGTCGTAAGGTTTCAGCAGATAGTCCAGCGCGCTCACCTCAAAGGCCTTTACCGCGTATTGATCAAACGCCGTCGAGAACACAATCTTGGGCAGCGGAATCTTCTTCTCCAGCAGCTTCTTGATCACTCCGAAGCCGTCCAGTCCGGGCATCTGCACATCCAGAAACACCAGGTCCGGCGAGTTCTCTTTGATCAGGCTCACGGCTTCCACGCCGTTCTTGCCTTCTCCAATAATGTCCAGCTCTTCCACGTCGCGCAGCAGATAGCTCAACTCATCGCGTGCAAGCTGTTCATCGTCCACAATAATGACCGATAGCGGCATGATCGTCCTCAAGCAGTACAGACGAGTATAGAACGCCACCCCGCGCCGTCAACTCCTCCCGGGGGTGGCCCAGAGTTGGCGCTTTTCCAACTCTGGGGATTTGCCATCACAGAATCAGACGCCCGGTGCCCCATATCTGCCGCAGTCAGCAGATGTGGGTCTTCTGACCCTGTCGTTGGTTTCGATTCTGGTGCTGCCCCATGTTCGCTCTCCGTTGGCTAACGCGGGGTTGTTGACCTTGCTTGGTGCCGTTGACCTTGTCGTTGTTCTTGGGCTTGTTCCTTTTGTTCTTGTCTTTGTTCCTGAGGTGTCATTCTGGAGCGCAGCGAAGAATCCCCGTCCCGCTCAAATCTCCCGTGTCGCTCAAAGGCCATCCCAGCCAGCCCCAGACAGGTGGCCCATTCAGCCTTCTTTTGGCTTGAGTAGGGCGGTCGCTGGTGGCACCGGAATGACCCGGAACCAAGCAATCCCTAAATGCCAGCACTCCGCTGGCGATTCCAAGACACTGCGGCGTTTATGGGGACCTATAAAATAGGGAGAACATTTGTAGATAGGCGTATTGCTATTTTGAACTCTTGGCGATTCCTGAAATTCCGGCAAGAAAAAAGATCGAAATAAACCAGCCCAGCACGGTCTGAGTCCAAAACCAAATCCGAATCGTCGGGCCCACCCAGTGGTGGGTAGGACAGTCGGCCGTGGTGTTTGCGGACCAGCTTCCCGATATTCCGAGGTTGAGCCCAGGGAGGGAGTGCTCTATGGAGAAGATGGTCGCGCTGAAGCGTGGATACTGCGTCGGAACGGAGTATTTACTGACAAACTGAGCGTTTGCTTCTTTATCGGTTGGCGCAACCAGCTTTGTCCGGTAGGCCATGACGGACATTCCCGTTCCGAGAATGATCAGCACAACCATGAGGATCGCTGCACGCCATAGCTGATAACCATAGCCGATCGTCTGCATTAGTAAACCATTCCACAGCCGATGCGTAAAGGAACGCTGTCTTGACCGGATTAGCTTCTCCAAGGCAAAAAGCACCTTCACGGCGTCTTCTGGACGTCCGTTTGCTTGGTACACCCTACTGAGTTGGCGGTATGCTTGAACGGGATCCGTCGTATCAAGCCGTAGCCACGCCAAGCGTGACCTGACGTCGGTTACCGAGTCGCTGAAGCGCTCAAACCTGAGTCCGTTCACCATAAACCGGCCCTGCCCTGGCCAGCTCTGAACTTCGTCCTTGATTGAATCGACCACTGCGTCCCGCAGATCGATCAGAGAATCCTTGGGGTTGTCCATGTCAGCCCATTCAAAATGGGCGCCAATCCGTGCGTATCGAAGATCCAGCTTCTTGATTGAGCTTGCCCGGCATCTCAGCCCACCCCCAACAGATGCACCAAGCAAATGCACGTTTCCACACGAAAAACCGCCGTCGAGTAGTGCGTGAGTCCCGATGCTGATCTTCTCGGCAACTAATGCCCGGTCAGCATCGCAGAGTATCTTTGCGTCACGGCAATCAAGCGCGACTTCAACCTTCGAAGCAGACACATTCACGACGCCCGAGGACACACTTCTTCGCAAGAATAAGCTGCCACGGGTATTGAGCCGCTCTAGGTTGATGCAGGTTCCTCCTTCGTTGTTGAATGCCGCATGCTCGCAGTCAAAATTGCCACTCACCTCTGCGCCAGCAAACCGAACTTCGCCATAGTAGCGACTGATTGAAGATGACTGCGAGAGGAATACGCCGCCAGAAACTTTAACGCGGTCGCAGACGAGAGCAAAGTTATTGTTCCCATTGAACGTGGAGCCGTCGGCACGGAAATCGCCTCCGATGGCAGCGCCTCGAAGAGAGATCTCTCCGTGCGTTTCGCAGCCATCGATAAGCAGAAGATTGGTGTCGATGGTGGCCGAATCCGCAATCACGCCTTGTAGGACGCACCCTCTGAAACTCAAGGACCGCAATCTTGCGCCCTTTAGCCAGATGTCAGAGTCAAATTCGCACCTACACAGCTGAATTGGAAAGTGGACGTCAGCATTGATCAGATCGAGTAAACCGGTAATGCGGTAGCCGGAAAGAGACAGCCCTTGCCGAGGAACCATCTCGACTGCAGCCGAATCCGTACAAAGCCACTCGATTACCTCTGCCCTGACTGTAGACGGGGCCGTCGCGATAGATCCTTGCCCGCTTTGTACAACTTTGAGAATGAACAGTTCGGCCTCGCGGAGGTCCGAGAATCGGAGGCTTGCACAATCCACCAGGGAATCCTTGCTCATGAACGAATAATACCCGGTTCTGGATGTCCACGGCAGGAGATTGGTAACGTTAAGTCGGCTTGTGGGGGTGCCACTGGGGTGCCCGGGGTGCCCCACCTTCGCCGCGCCGCCTTCGCGCGGATAAGGTGCGAAACTGCGCCCTCCCCTCGCAGGTGGGGTTGCCCTTGTAGTTGCCCTTGGGGTTACTCATGTGACACTCATGAAAATCTTCCCTCATCTGTTGCCCACCCAGTAACAATCCCATTTTTCATAGATAACCAGAACGTCACTCATGTTGCACCATAAAAGGTGCAATTTCCCCTAAGTCACTGATAATTGCTCTTCCCAAAACCGCCCTAAACTCACCCGCGCGCACCCCAAATCACTCCTTTTTCACTCGAAAACAGCTCTCACGCGCATCTTGTCAAGCAAAATTTCTCTCACAATCCTCGCAACATCATGATTATAAGTAACATACACTTCGTCGTAAGGTGAGGGGATCGCCCCCGAAAACTGCTATTCTGGACTTAGGAGGAAAATACCCGCAGACACCGTTTCCTGCCTCGAACCTCAAATACCGCGACATAAAGTTCCCGCAACTCTCTTCCTTTCAAAAATTTAGCGGTAAATATCGGGGGGGGAGGGGGGCCATCCTCCAACGCGCTCTCAGCCTTTGATTTTCAACCTGCGAAACCTGCGCAACCTGTGAAACCTCTGCCTTTGACTTTCCCCCTTGAAACCTTGAAACTTTGAAACCTTGAAACTTTGATTTCAGGAGACGCAATGAAACTCACTGGTAACACCATCCTCATCACAGGCGGCGGATCGGGAATTGGATGCGGCCTCGCCGAGTGCTTCCATAAGTTAGGCAATCAGGTCATCATCGCCGGACGCCGCAAATCGGCGCTCGAAGCCACAACCAGCGCCAATCCGGGCATGAAGTCCATCACTCTGGACATTGAAGACCCTTCGGCCATCCGCGCCTTCGCCGCCAAGGTCATCCAGGAGAATCCCGCGCTCAACGTGCTGATCAACAATGCGGGAATCATGCGCCCTGAAGACCTTCGCGCCCAGCAACCCGACCTTGCCGATGCCGAAGCCATTGTGACCACCAATCTCCTCGGACCGATCCGGCTGACCGCCGCTCTGCTGCCGCACCTGCGGAAACAGGCGTATTCAGCGGTGATGAACGTCTCTTCCGGACTCGCCTTTGTGCCGCTGGCGCTCACTCCAACCTACTGCGCAACCAAGGCCGCGATCCACTCCTACAGCCAATCTCTGCGCTACCAGCTCAAGGGAACGACCACCGAAGTATTGGAATTGGTTCCGCCGTATGTGCAGACCGATCTGATGAGTGGAGCCGCCGATCCTCGCGCCATGCCTCTCGCCGAGTTCATCGCCGAGGTGATGGAGATACTCAAAGGAGATGTCACCGAGATCTGTGTGAAGAACGTCGACCGTCTCCGCTTCGCCGCCGAGACCGGACACTACGAAGACGTCTTCCAGGGCTTCAACGACGCCTTCTCCAAACACTAGCCAGCGTCTGCCCCTTGAGTCTGCGACCGGAGCGGCGTCCGTTGCCGCCGCAGCGTCTGCGACCGGAGCGGCGTCCGTTGCCGCCGCAGAGTCTGCGACCGGAGCGGCGTCCGTTGCCGCCGCAGAGTCTGCGACCGGAGCGGCGTCCGTTGCCGCGTACCCGCCGCGCGTACGCGTGCTGTATGCTACTTGGCCAGCTCATTGGCCAGCAGACCGGCCTTGACCGCGAGGTTGTAGGCGCGCTCGATGTCTCCGGCCTGTAGAGCCTGGTTGGATTGCGCGATGTAGTTCCGCGCCTGTCGCAGCATTCCCTGTTCGCCGTCGTTGAGGGCATGGCCGATGTGGTTGAGCTTGCCCTCGGAGTTCCATAACAGGTTCACCGTGTTCTGCCGCTGCGATTGCACGGCGGCCTGCGGGACGTCGGCAGTGATCTGCGCGCCACTGTCCGGCGCAGCGGGCTTGGCGGGCTCCGGCTTCGGAGCCTCAACCACGGCGGGCTGCTGCACGACAGGCGTGGGTTTGCGCGGTGCCGGCTTGCGCGGCTTTGGTTTGGGCTTATGCTGGTCTCCCTGCGGCGCGTTGGCCGGAGCGGCTTCCGGAGGGCTGCTCGAACTGGCCGGAGTGCTCGCCGACTCAGGGGTGGGCTGCGGCTCCGTCACAATCGCCGGCGCCAGCACAGCCGGCACTGCCTTCGGCGGCTTTTTCGTGCATCCGAAGCCGAACAGGGCAAGGCAGAAAGCTAACGCAGTGAGAGTGCGGAGCGGAATCACGCGAGACTGGGAAGCAAGATCGAACATAGTTCTTTCTGTGAGCCTTGTTCAGTGCGGAGGCGGAATCACCGATTCATTCATGGCGTCCGTCGTCTTCTGCGCTTCATGCGCAGCTTCATTGGCAGCCAATGGAAGCATGAAGCGGAAAATTGTGCCTTGCCGTGCCTCGGAATCAAGATCGAGAGCACCGTTATGCAGTTGCATGGCGCGATAGGTGAGTGCGAGCCCGATGCCACTGCCGGACCTCTTGGTTGTGAAGTACAGGTTGAAGATCTTATCCCGAATCTCAGGCGGAATCCCAGGGCCGGTATCCTGAACCTCGAGTACGGCGGCCTCCGAGGAAGCAAAGGCCCTGAGGGTCAGTGTGCCACCGTCGGGCATTGCCTGCACTGCGTTGATGATCACATTGAGTATGGCTTGCTTGATGAGGTCAATGTCAACCCGTACGGGAAGCGGTTGTTCGCCCAAGTGCTGGACGACTTCAAGATTTTTCGATCGCGCTTCAGGAGATGCAAGCGATGAAACGTCAGCGGCTAGATTGCGCAGATCGACGGCCTGCAACTTGAGTTCGACCGGGCGGGAGAAGTCTACGAGGGTTTTTACTACACGATCAAGACGATGGATTTCCGAATTGATGATATCCATGTGGCGTCGCGTCTCGGGATCGAGTTGGAGAATGCGTTCGCGCAGAATCTCAAGGTGAATGACGATGGCGTTGATTGGATTCTTGACCTCGTGGGCCACGCCGGAGGTGAGGCGCCCGATGGCGGCAAGACGACGGGAGAGCTCGATCTCATTCTCGATGCGGCGGACCGACTCGGCATCACGCACGGTGAGCAGGGCACCGATGGCAACGCCGCGTTCGGAGATGAAATCGAGGGCGAGCTGCACTCGGCGGCCATGCTCCATTTCGATCTCACGCGAGGGAACCTCCTGCCGCAAGGCGAAAGCGTCGAGAACGATCCGGCCCAGACGGGTGGAGTCATCGAAGATATCTTCGACCATCTGCCCCAGCATTTCGCTGCGTGGGCGGCCGATGAAGCGCTCGGCAGAGGCAGAGACCAATACAATACGGCCATCGCGAGTGAAGAGGATGAGTCCATCCTGGAGGGTGGACATCAGTTGATCGAGGTTCTCTTTAAGGGCGGAAAAGACCTCGCGTACGTCGTGCATCTGCCGTCCGAGGCGGTCGATGCGATTGCTGACGGCACCAAATTCGTCGGTTCGCTCGGTCTCCGGCTCGGGTTTTTCGGTCTCGGCGGTCATGGCATCCAGGCGTCGCGCGATGGCTCCCAGAGGACGAAGCGCCAAGGTTGAGAGCAGCGCGGCGAGAGCAAAAGAGAGCAACACGGCAATGCCGGAGAGCAGTAGCGCGCGGTTGAGTTGCGGCACCAACTCCTGCTTGAGAAACAGGGTAGAGATGCCGACGCGAATTTCTCCGAAGGGCGCGCCCTGGCGCTGCACGGGCAACGTGACTTCATAAACACGGGCGGGTCCGTATACGGCACGGATCTGATCGAGAAATCCGCCATCGCGCAGATTTGAGAGCGCCGGGCGGCGGGGTACGAGTTTGTCTACCGAAGTGACATCGGTATCTACGAGCGCGATGCCAGCGCGGTCGGCGAGCGCGGTGTCGTAGACCTCTGCGTTGTATCCCACCACGGACTGCAACAGTGAGCCGACGGCGTCATCGCTCTGAAGAATGGCGGCGATGGCATTGCGAGACTGGGTGGAATCCTGCGGCTCGACCGCAGCGCTGGGAAGTTCGGTTTCTACAGCCTGACGGGCGGCATGCAGTACCTGGTGGGCGATGAAGTTGGCGTTATCGTAGCTCTCGTTAATGCGCTGGCGAAGGATCTGAGATATGTAGACACAGGAGAGCGTGGTCACCAGCGCAAACACCATTCCGCTGATTGCCAGCACCAACTTGGTTTTGAGTCTCAGCCGCGGCATTGATATGAGAAACGGAGATCGCTGTCGTTAGACTCAGCTTCCGGGTTCGCGCCCCACGATGGCGCCGACCTGCTTTCCCCGTGTCCCGTACTCCTTCAACTTATTGTGCAAGGTTTTCAAGCTGATGCCGAGGACTTCCGCCGCACGGGTCTTATTGTTGTGCGTCGACTCCAAGGTTTTGACGATTAACTGGCGCTCGGCTTCGTCCACGGTGGTGCCAACGCCGACATGAATGGCGTCGGCGTCGTTCTGCCCGAAGCGCAAGGGATTGGCCCCGAAGGCCGGAGGAAGATGGCGCGGTTCAATTACGCTGCCGTCGCAGACAATCACCGCCCGCTCAAGGGTGTTGCGCAGTTCACGCACATTTCCCGGCCATGAGAAGTTATCAAACATCTGCATCACCTGGTCGCTGGCGGTGCGCACGTTGCGTTGATGTTTGGCGTTCATCTCCTTGATCAGGGTATGGGTGAGATTAGGGATGTCTTCCTTGATCGATCGCAATGGCGGCATGTGAATGTTGAACACATTCAGCCTGTAATACAGATCGTTACGCAATTCGCCGCGAGCGACCGCTTCTTCGGGAATCTTGTTGGTGGCGGCAAGCACGCGCACGTCAATCGTGGTCTCAGACTTGCTGCCGAGGCGGCGAAGCTTGCGGTCCTCCAGCACGCGCAGTAGCTTTGCCTGGGTGCCGACCGGCATTTCGCCGATTTCGTCGAGCAGAAGCGTGCCACTTTCAGCGAGCTCAAAGCAACCGGTGCGGCGTTCGAGGGCTCCGGTAAAGGCACCTTTCTCATGGCCGAAGATCTCGCTCTCAATCAGCGTTTCAGGAATCGCCGCACAATTGATAGCGACGAATGGCCGGTTCTTGCGGGGCGAAAGCTCGTGAATGGTGCGCGCCACCAGCTCCTTGCCTGTGCCGCTTTCTCCGGTAATCAGGACCGAGGCCGTGCTGGGAGCGACCAGTTCGATCAGGTGAAAGACCTCCTGCATCTTTCGCGAGCAACCGACGAGTGAGCCTAGCTTGCCGCTGTCGCGCAGAAGACGCCGGGTCACTTCCAATTCCCGATCGGTGCCCCGCTGGCGGGAGGCGTTCTGGAGAATATTGCGCAAACGGGTCGGGTTGACCGGCTTTTCGATGAAGTCATAGGCGCCGAGCTTCATGGCCGAAACCGCCGCGTCGATTGATCCCTGCGCGGTCAGCAGGATCAGCGAGAGCTCGCATGGCATCTGGGAAACACGCTCCAGCAACTCCATGCCGTCCATGCGCGGCATCTTGAGGTCGGTCACTACGATTCCCGGCTCCCAGGACTCGATCTTTTCCAAGCCTTCCACGCCATCGGCAGCGATTTCCGTGCGATACCCCCAGGCGGAGATCAGCTCGGCCAGACCGGAGCGTTCATTCTCTTCGTCTTCGACGATCAGTACTTTTTCCCAACCCATCCGAAGCAAACCCCTTCACAATCTATATAAATGCCTATTTGAACCGTAACGGCTATGTAATTTAGATGCAGGAGCTCAGCCCCGTGTAACTTTTGCGTAGGCATTTTTTTCAGCATCAGGGCAATTCAAAAGAATGTGTGGCCTCTGGCTGAGGTGCCTCGCAGGTTGGGATCGGACTTCTCAAATGAGACGGCAATGGCTGGAGGCTCTTCTCGCAGCGGGGTAGCGCCGGCGAAAGTTTGAGGAGCTCAGAAAATTGAGAGAGATCGGGAGTGCTTTGCTTCGCCTCTTATCTCCCGTTTTGGGAATGGCGACCTGAAAAGGTAAGTTCCTGAAATTGAAATGGTTATCGTGCACGCCACGCGTTGATTTCCTGATATGGGAGTTCGACAATGTGCATGGAAATCAGAGATGGGCGGGGAACGGGCCCAAAACTCCTTCCGCTGCCATCATTTGCGCTTTCTAACCCGATTTGGCACGTGCATTGCATTCCAGAATGGCGTGAACTCCGAAATGAACACGAACGCGCAAAGTGCTTCTTCGATGGCAGGTCAGGTTGAAAGCGTTCTGCTGGACAGCGAACGTGTGCGGGCGATTCGCCACGGTTTGCATGAACTGGCGAATGCCCTGACCGGGGTCTCGATTGCGGGCGGACTGCTCTGTCAGTATCTGGAGGGTGGGTCGTTGGGGCACTATGCCGTCGATATCTGCGACAGCAATGAGCGCGCCAGTGCCTTGGCCCGCGAAATCCGTACCCTGATCGTGGAAGCCTGTGGCGTGGAGACTTCTCCGGGCAGTTCATCAGGCGATCCAATCAGGGGGCAGTAGAAGTTCTGAACAAAGAACGCACGGAGGCAACGGTGATGACGGATTCAGGCAATGGGAGCGTGCAGGAGCGGAGCCCCGGTCACTCTTCAAACGTGTTCCACGGCACACGGGTGGGTGATACGGGCCCTTCCACCACGGAAGTGGCAATCACTACAATTTTGGGCGCGCTAGCCATGGAACCAAATCGCGACAAAGCGGAGGCAAACTTGCTGAACCTGCTCATTGTGGATGATGAGCGGTCTATCCGTGAGGGCTGCCGCGACGTGGCCCAGGGCATTGGATACTCCACCTATATCGCGGACAATGCGGAGCATGCATTTCGCGTGCTGGATACGACGAGCATTGACGTAGTTCTGCTGGATCTGCGTTTGCCGGGCCTTGGCGGACTGGAAGTTCTCAAAGAGGTCAAACGCCGACGCCCTGAAACCGTAGTCATTGTCATGACCGGCTACGCTAGCGTGCAGTCGGCAGTGCAGGCGATGAAGCAGGGAGCCTATGACTATGTCACCAAGCCTTTCAACCTGGAAGAGCTTCGGATGATCCTGGACCGGGTGCTCGGGCATCTTCAACTGTCGAGCGAAAACCGGATTCTGCGCCAGCAAGTAAAGAGCAAGGAAGGCTTTGGGGCCATCATTGGCCGCTCGCCGGAGATGGAGAAGCTCTACCGCATCATCTCCAAGGCAGCGCACAGTTCTCATCCAGTGCTGATTCTGGGTGAGAGCGGCACCGGCAAGGAGTTGGTGGCCCGCTCGATTCACTTCTCCGGTCCCTATCGCGACAAGCCGTTCGTGGCGATCGACTGCGGCTCACTGGTGCCATCGCTGATTGAGAGCGAGTTGTTCGGTTACGTTAAGGGCGCGTTCACCGGCGCGAATAAGAACAAGGATGGACTCCTGCAAGCGGCGGACGGAGGAACCATCTTCTTTGATGAAATTGGCGAACTGCCCATCGATCTACAATCGAAGCTGTTGCGCGCCCTGCAGGAAAGAGAGATTCGTCCAGTGGGCGGCACCAAAGCGATTCCCATTGACGTTCGGGTGCTCGCGGCTACCAACCGCGACCTGGAGCAGGGTGTCGCACAGGGAGTCTTCCGCAAAGATCTCTACTTTCGGCTGAACGTTCTCAGTCTGCGCATTCCGCAACTGCGCCAGCGCAAACAAGACATTCCGTTGCTGGTTGGGCATTTTCTGGAGAGACTAACGCGCTCGACCGGAGTGCAGCGCAACATCAGCGACGATGCTCTGAAGCTGATGCTCAGCTATGACTGGCCGGGCAACATTCGCGAGTTGGAAAACTGCATCGAGCGCGCCTGTGCGCTGACTAGCGGTCCGACGATTCACATTGCCGACCTCCCCACCACCATCCAGAACTGGCGGGAGCAGGTTGAGCCTGCGTCGGAAAGGTCGATGCCGCGGCGGGGCATCCTGCCGATTGCAGAGATGGAAAAACAGGCCATCCTGGGCGCCATCGAGTTACTGCACGGAGACAAACTGGAGGCGGCTCGCCTGCTTGGCATCGGTAAAACCACCCTATATCGCAAACTCAAAGAGTACGGCGCGCTGCAGTAGTCGGGCGGTCACGCATTCAGAGACGTGGATGAAACATTCCCGCCCCCGCCTGTGTGCGCGCGAGGGCCCGTGAGGAAGATCATGATTCTACTAGTGACATCGAGCAATCGCCGCGTAGAGTGCGGCAAGTCTTTGGAGCAGACGGTAGGCGAATCGGTTGAAGTGTGCGAAAACGTGCGCAAGGCAGCCAGCATGCTGCGCAACAACGAGTACTCCACGGTCATTTTGGACGATCCAATGGTGGAAGCCGAAGGGGATGCCCTGGAGTCGCTGCTCAATAACCTGGGGCTGGCCGTTCCGGTGTACGTGAATCTTGCCGTCAGCAACGCTGCGCGCATCACGCGTGAGCTCAGGCTGGCGATGCGGAGGAACCGTGAATCCCGGATGATCGCCATCCGTGCTGCCGAGTCGCAGTTGAGAAGTGAGATCCGCGATGCCGTGACCGGAATACTGCTCTCGACCGAACTGGCGATGCGCACTCCTGAGTTGCCAGCGGAGGCGATCGAGAAGCTGGCTTCGGTTTGTCAGCTCGCGAATGGCATTCGCTCGCGGCTGGAGAGTGTGAACTAACGACAATCCGGAGAATCGCCAGGCTACTCGCGGTGCGGGTATCTCCCTTTGGAGCGCCTGATCCGGGCACGCGCCGCCTTCCCCTTGGCGGCGCGCTTTGCTTTTTTCGGGCGCTTTTCTTCTTTCCGGCCAACTTCACGCGAACTGAATCCTTCTTAGGTTTAGCTGAGGGTGAATCCCCGGGGAGAGGACACTATGCTCTGGACGATTTTCGCGATTCTGATCGTGCTGTGGTTGCTTGGAGTGGGCTTTCATGTTGCGGGCTCGCTGATTCACCTTTTGTTGGTGGTTGCGCTTGCAGTCGCGGTAGTCAGTCTGTTGACAGGACGGCGCACGGTTTGATGAGTGATGGGGTCCTGTCATTCTGCGCATCCGATCGAGGCATCCCGAGTAGAAGCTGACGCCTCTAAGTCTGAAAAGGCAGGATAGGGTCGAATTCCTGATCGCTGCCAGACGAGTGCGATGTCACCATTACAGGGTTTTCCATCCGAAACGGCACCTCCTCCTGATGCGCTCGCGCAGCAGATCTCCGACTTGGGGGACTGGTTCCACAATATTGACCTGCGCGGAATCCAGACTGCTCCCAATCACTTCCTCGGCGATTTTCCAAATGTGAAATGGCGGCATATCTCTCCTGCCATCCCCGAGGATCTGAGCGGAGCCACGGTATTGGATATTGGCTGCAACGGTGGCTTCTACTCCTTGCAGATGAAGCGTCGGGGCGCGAGCCGGGTGCTCGGCATTGACATCTGCGACCGCTACCTGGAGCAGGCGCGTCTGGCATCGCGCACGCTTGGGCTGGAGATCGAGTTGGAGAAGCGCAGCGTGTACGAGGTCGAAGAAATCGCGGGGCAATTCGATTTCGTGATCTTCATGGGCGTGCTCTATCACCTGCGATATCCGCTTTACGCTCTCGACAAAGTGGTGACCAAGGTTGGAGGCAAGTTGCTGTTTCAGACCATGATTCGCGGGTCGGAGGAGGTAAAGCCCTGGGAGAGCGATTACGACTTCTGGCGCAAGGATGTTTTTGCCGATCCAAGCTGGCCACAGATGTACTTTGTTGAGCAGAGCTACTCCAACGACCAGACGAACTGGTGGATTCCCAACCGGGCTGCAGCCGAAGGGATGTTGCGTTCCGCCGGACTTGAAATCAACGCTCACCCGGAGAGCGAAACTTGGATTTGCACGCCAAACGCGCGGTCACGCGAGGGCCGATTTGTACATCACATGGAATTGGATGGAACTCTCTAGCTGCTCCCGGTTCTGGCGCGTATGGGATGCTCAACCGTTTGCGAGGAGTCAGGCCTGATGGTCGAAGCCGTAATGTTGTGGAACGAGCCTAATAATCTTTCCCATTGGGATTTCAACCTCGATCCGGAATGGAAGCAGTTTGCTGCCCTGGTGAAGGCTGGATCAAAGGCAATCCGGGAGGCGAACCCGGATATCAAAATTGTGCTTGGCGGAATTTCTCCGATTGACCCGAGGTTCATAGAGCTGCTCTCAGCCTATGGGGTTCTGGACTCGGTCGACATCGTCGCCGTGCATGGATTTCCTCTCGACTGGAATCACTGGAACATCTCCGAGTGGCCGAAAAAGCTTGAGGAGATTCGGGCGGTGGTGGGGGGCAAATCCATCTGGGTGAGTGAAGCCGGAGCTTCTTCGTTTGGGGCCGAGGAGGTGCAACTGTTCGGGATGAAGAGGACCGCCGAGTTGCTGCTGCCCCTGGTTGAGCGGGTGCATTGGTACAGCCTATTCGACCTGCCTGCTACCTGGACGGCAACCACACGCCACAAGGAAGCCGAGGGCAGCGCCTACTATCGGCATTACTACATGGGACTTTTTCGTGAAGACGGCTCTCCGAAGCTTGCGGCGGGAAATTTTCCGGAGGGACTGGGTGTTTGCCAGTGGTTTCATTTCGAAGATCACCGCCTTGAGTTGGGCGTGGAACGCCTGAGAGAGCTGGGCGTACGCGCGGTGCGAACCGGCATCAGTTGGGCGGACTGGTTCCGGCCTGGCTCAGAGGCGTGGTTTGACCGGCAAATGGCGTCGCTCGATGAGTTCGATACGACCATTACCCTGTGTTTTACACCAGAGCACCTGGGCATTGCTCCTCATTACACGAGTCCAGCCAAGAATCCGGCGGATTTTGCGGAGTTCGCGCGCTGGGCTGTACTGCGCTATGCGCCCCGCGGACGCACTTCGGGAGTAAGCGCTCCGGCTGAGCGCGAGTACGTGGTCGGCATGGAGGAAGCATGAGGCGGAAGATTCTGGTAACCGGAGGCGCAGGATTTGTAGGCTCGCATACGGTTGACGCTCTGCTGCGCGAGGGCCACTCCGTGCGGGTCTTTGATAATCTGAGCGACCAGGTTCATCACGGCAAGTTTCCCGGATATCTGTCACGCGAGGTGGAATTCATCGGCGGCGACGTGCGTGATATTGAGGCGCTGCGCAATGCCATCGCCGGCGTGGACGTGGTCTATCACTTTGCCGCTGCGGTCGGCGTTGGGCAATCCATGTATGAAATTGCGCATTACATGGAGGTCAACACACAAGGCACGGCGAACCTGTTACAGGCATTGCTTGATGCCGGAAATAAAATCGAAAAGTTGATCCTTGCGTCGTCGATGTCCATCTACGGAGAGGGTTGCTACCATTGCCTGCAGCACGGAATGAGCGCGCCTCCGCCGCGTCCCGCCGCGCAGTTGCGAGCCAAGCTTTGGGAAGTTGCGTGCCCGGAGTGCGGGCGTGCGCTGGAGCCGGTCGCTACCGCCGAGAGCAAGCCGTTGCAGTGCAGCTCGATTTATGCGCTGGGGAAAAAAGATCAGGAAGAGATGTGCCTTCTCTTTGGCCGCACCTATGAAGTGCCGGTGGTGGCGCTGCGTTATTTCAATATCTACGGTACCCGGCAGGCACTATCGAATCCGTATACAGGTGTTGCCGCGATCTTTGCTTCACGACTCCTCAACGGCCGCGCGCCGCTCATTTTTGAAGATGGCGAACAACTGCGAGACTTTGTGAGCGTGCATGACGTGGTGCAGGCGAACCTGCTGGCCATGCAGCACAGCGAGGCCGACGGGCTTGCCCTTAACATCGGATCCGGACAACCAGTCACCATCAGCAGAATTGCGGAAACCCTGGCGCGCACGCTTGGGGTGCACGGGGTTTCGGAGATTACTGGTAAGTATCGCGCTGGAGACATCAGGCATTGCTTCGGTGATATTACGCTGGCGAAACGTATGTTGGGTTACAGCCCGCATCATCAGCTGGACACCGCGATAGCGGAGCTGGTGGAGTGGCTGCGATCACAGACCGCGGTGGACGGGGCGGACGAGGCGGCAGGACGTCTGATTGCCTACGGTCTGACCGCTTGAGAGGATTTGCTGCTTCCTGGTGGCGTACCTGCCTCGGGGAGCGGAGGCGCAGGCAAGGAGCGGATTTCGCCCCTGGCTCGCGCCGAGTATGAGCCGTCGCGATGGAAAGAAAAGACCATCGCGACGGTGAATTCCTGGGAGCGGAATGCACATTCTGGTCACAACGGATACGATTGGCGGAGTGTGGACCTACACACGGGAACTGGTCGCTGGCCTGGTGACCCGAGGGATACGCGTGACGCTAGTCAGCTTCGGAGGCGTTCCCGGACGTGAGCAGAGGGCATGGCTGGCGGGGCTCTCCGGCGTCAGATACTATCCCACAGCCTTCCGCCTGGAGTGGATGCAAGACTCCTCCGATGATATCTCTGACTCAATGCAATATCTGCTCCGCGTCATTGGCGAGTGCAAGCCCGACCTGTTGCATTTGAATCAGTACTGTTTCGGTGCGCTCAAGGTTGCATCGCCCAAGATTGTAGTCGCACACAGCGATGTGATGAGCTGGTACCAGGTTGTGCGCGGTGAACAGCCGCGTGATTCGTGGTCAGATTGGTATCGCGATACGGTAGGGAGTGGGTTGGCCGGGGCCAACACTGTGGTGGCTCCCTCGCGCTGGATGCTGGGTTGCTTAGAAGACTGCTACGGCTCGCAGCCGCATACGCGGGTTATCTATAACGGACGAACACCAGCTTTATTCAATCCAAATGCTAAAAAGCAAGACTTTGCCGCCAGCGCCGGACGCTTGTGGGACGAAGGTAAGCAGACGAGCCTGCTTCTTCGACTGAACGCCGCAGCGTTTCCCATCCATATTGCGGGAAGTTCGGTGCTCTCGGATGACTCACCTAGCCAGCGCGCAGACGAGGCCTCGAGTTCGGCAACCGTGGTTCGCAGGGGCCATATCTCTGAAAATGAAATGCGGGAGTTGCTGAGCCACGCGGCTATTTATATTGCGCCATCCAAGTACGAACCGTTCGGACTCTCCCCGTTAGAGGCTGCGCTCTCCAGATGCGCCGTGGTGACGAATGATATCCCCAGCTTCCGCGAAGTCTGGGGCAATGCGGCGTTGTACTTCCGCAGAGATGATGCGGATTCACTCAGGGATGTGTTCATGCAGTTATGCGATGACCCTGCCCTTTGCCTGAGCTATGCCAATCGTGCTTATCAGCGGGCCCTTGAACTCTACACCGCGGAGCAGATGGTGGATGAGTACATGCAGCTTTACTCCGCTCTTCTTGGGCGCCGGGTGTCAGCCGCATGATGCAGGCTCTGAACGTTCGCATCTTCGCGCACTCATGGATTAGCGACTGGAATCATGGGAATGCACACTTTCTTCGCGGGTTGGCGCGCGAACTGGTGCGCATGGGACATCAAGTTCGCTGCTATGAGGAGGTGGGCTCATGGTCGTTGAGCAACCTGATGCATGAGGGTGAAACCGCAACCCGGGCGATTGATGATTTTCACGAGACCTATCCAGAACTTGACGTTCGCTTCTATGACCGTAATCAGAATTTTGAGGCATTTCTCAATCATGAACTTTCTGGTGCGGACCTGGTCCTCATTCACGAATGGAATGATCCGGATGTGGTGAATGAAATTCTGGGACGCAAGAGGCGTATGGGATTCAAAGCACTCTTTCACGACACGCATCATCGTGCGTACAGCAGTGCAGGGCAGATCATGCGCTTCCATCTTCACCTCTTCGATGGAGTGCTTGCCTTCGGCGAGGCGATCCGAAAAATCTACTGCGACGGATTTGGTGTGCGGAGAGTGTGGACCTTTCACGAAGCTGCCGACATCAGCGTCTTTCATCCTATGGAACGCTCCAAACAAAACGATCTGGTTTGGATTGGAAACTGGGGCGACGAGGAGCGCACGCAGGAACTGGAGGAGTTTCTGATTAAGCCGGCCGCCCAATTGACGGCGAATCAGAAAAGCGTGCTGGTGCATGGAGTGCGCTATCCGGAAGATGCACAGCGCACACTGGAGTATGCCGGGATCGACTATGGAGGATACCTTCCGAACCTGTCTGCTCCGGAGGTCTATGCGCTGAGCCGCCTTGCTCTGCATGTACCGCGCCGGCAGTATGCCAACGGACTGAGTGGTGTGCCTACGATTCGTGTGTTTGAGGTGCTTGCTTGCGGAATTCCATTGGTATGCGCTCCGTGGACGGACACCGAAGGGCTTTTTCGCCCAGGTCAGGATTACGTGCTGGCAAGGAATGGCGAGGAAATGAGCGTACTGCTGGCCGAGTTGCTGCAAAGCGAAAGGACTTGCCGGCAAATCGCGAGCAGTGGACTAGAAACCATCAGGCAGCATCATACCTGCAGGCATCGTGCCGAGCAGTTGATCGAAATCTGCGGAGAAATCGCGCAATGAGAATTTTCGTTTTTGGTTCGAGTATCACTTCGAGCTATTGGAACGGGGCTGCAACCTACTACCGCGGCATCTATAAGAACCTTGCCGCGCTGGGACATGAAATCACGTTCGCCGAGCCGGATATCTTCAAACGCCAGCAGCACCGAGATCTCAGCGAGGTAGAGTATGCCCAGGTCATTGTGTACCAGACGCCGCGCGATATCGACGAGTTGATCGGTCTTGCATGCACGTCTGACCTCGTTATCAAGCACAGTGGAGTCGGGGCTGATGACGATCTGCTGGAGCGCCGAATCCTGGATTGCCACTCGTCGCACACACAGGTTGCGTTCTGGGATGTGGATGCGCCCGCCACTTTGCAGCGCGTGGAAGGCAATCCATCTGATCCGTTTCGCCGGTGCATTCCCTTGTACGATTTTGTTTTCACCTACGGTGGCGGCCCGCAGGTTGTGCAGTGCTATCGCAATCTGGGAGCGCGCAACTGTCACCCGATCTATAACGCACTCGATCCTGATACGCATCACCCCGAAGCACCCGATCCAGCGCTGGCCTGCGACCTCGTCTTTGTCGGCAATCGCCTTCCCGACCGTGAAGTACGCGTGGAGCAGTTCTTTTTGCGAGCCGCTGAACTTGCGCCGGAGATGAGTTTTATTCTTGGCGGCGAGGGCTGGGGCGGAAAAGCAATGCCGTCAAACGTGCGATGGATTGGCCACGTGGGGACCAATTCGCACAACCGAGTCAATGCCTCAGCGCGAATGGTACTGAACATCAATCGTGATTCCATGGCGGACGTTGGTTTCTCCCCGCCAACGCGAGTCTTTGAAGCGGCGGGCGCGGGAGCATGTTTAATCACGGACAAATGGCGCGGCATCGAGAAATTCTTTGCGCCCGGACGGGAGATCCTGGTGGCGGAGAATGCCGAGGAAATTGTGGCCTATCTGCGCGAAAAGTCAGCGGCAGATGCTCGGGCAATGGGCGATGCCATGCTGATTCGCGCGCTTGGTGAACATACGTATGCGCAACGTGCCGACGAAGTGGAGAAGATTTTGTGCGCTGCCCGTTCGGACCGTCATCCGAGTGCCGTGGATTCGGCTCTGCAGATTGCGGAACGGCGCGTCTAACTTCGGGAAGGCAAGGGACTGAATTGAAGATTGTCATCTTCGGCCTGTCCATCACGTCTTCATGGGGCAACGGCCATGCCACCACTTTTCGAGCGCTTGCACGCGCACTTCACGGGCGTGGACATCGAGTTGTGTTCTTCGAAAAAGACGTGGAGTGGTACGCATCCAACCGCGACCTTCCCGAACCTGCATTCTGCGACCTGAAGCTCTACACCCGGTGGGCAGATGTTCTTCCGTTGGTGCGGAGAGAGCTTGACTCTGCAGACGTTGCGATGGTTGGCTCGTACTTTCCAGATGGCATTGCCGCCATGGAGGCGATGCTCGATTCGAAAACTGCTGTCCGCACGTTCTATGACATTGACACTCCCATAACGGTTGCCAGCTTGCGTCAAAGCGGTGCAACGGATTACGTGCGTGCCGAGCAACTCCCTGCGTTGGACGTGTATTTCAGTTTCACCGGCGGTCCGATCCTCTCTGAACTTGAGAATCGCTTCGGTGTGCGCCGCGCCGCGCCGCTTTACTGCAGCTTCGATCCTGAGCGCTATCGCACCTATCCGCGCTCCCTGCGCTTCCAGTGTGCAATGAGCTACATGGGAACCTATGCCCCGGACCGGCAGCCAAAACTGGAGCAGTTTCTTTTTGAAGCCGCGAGTTTGCTGCCGGAGGAACGGTTCATTGTTGCTGGGCCGCAATACCCTGAGATCGTTCGCTGGCCGCATAACATTCGCCACATTGTTCACCTGAATCCGCGGTGGCATCCTCACCTGTACTCATCTTCGCGCCTCACGTTAAACGTAACGCGCCGAGATATGGTGATAGCGGGCTACTCGCCATCGGTGCGCCTGTTTGAGGCCGCTGCCTGTGGCGCGGCAATCGTGAGTGACAACTGGCCCGGCCTGGACTCATTCTTTGATCCCGGACGCGAGATTCTTCTTCCGGTCAGCGCCGAAGAAATTGTTGGTTACCTTCGCAACCTCGTCGAGAGCGAACTACGCGCCATTGGTGAAGCCGCGCAATCCAGGGTGATGTCGGCACACACCAGTCAGCAGCGCGCTGCGGAGTTTGAGCGGGAAGTGGAACTTGCGTTGCATGGAGGGCGGCTCACGCTCGCTAATTCCGAAGCTCTTTCTTGATTGTGCTTACCAATCCAAAGCTGATGCGATAACCTGCGAATCTACCCGACGCATCTTAACTGTGATAATGCGATTGTACCGCACCTATGTTATGCAACCACTTTCGTGGGAGTAGCAATGCGCATAGCTTTGATCGCCCCTCCGTTTATCAGTGTGCCGCCCAAGAAGTATGGCGGTACCGAACTATTTATTTCCCAACTTGCCGAGGGGCTTACCCGGCTTGGTATCGAGGTTGTGGTGTACGCGAACGGAGAAAGTAAGGTTCAGGCCGAGCTTCGGTGGCTGTATGCAGGCGATGATTGGCCCATTGATGGAGAGATGTACTCCAGCCTGAAAGATCTCAATCACACTTCCTGGGCGGTGAACGATTGCCTGTCTGACGCAGATATCATTCATCTAAACAACGCTCCGGGGCTTGCGTTTTCACGACTGCGCGGACCGCGCTGGGTGTACACCATCCATCATCCGCACCTTCCTTCGCTGTCTGAGTTTTACAACTGGTACCCAGGCGTAGAGTTTGTGGCGATCAGCGATTGCCAAAGACAAAAAGAAACGATCAAGCATATCCGGACGATTCATCACGGCATCGACCTTAGACAATATCGACTTAAGACGCAGAAAGCTGAGTATCTGAGTTTCCTGGGGCGCATCGCGCCGGTCAAAGGGGTTCACAACGCAATTGAGATTGCCAAGCGTAGCGGCATTCCGCTCAAGATCGCCGGTGAGGTTCAGCCGCTCTTTCGTGAATACTTCGAAACCTGCGTCAAGCCTCATATCGACGGTAAGTTCATCGAGTATGTTGGCGAAGCCGACCTCGCGCTCAAGAATGAACTTCTTGGAAATTCCCTTGCAATGCTCTTTCCCATCGAGTGGGACGAGCCTTTTGGACTCGTGATGGTGGAGTGCATGGCCACGGGCACGCCCGTGCTTGCTTTTCCTGGTGGCTCCGTTTCGGAAATTGTGAGCAATGGCGTGAACGGGTTTGTATGTGAGGGAGTGGAAGAGGTGGCTGCATGCCTGCGTCAGTTGGACGCGATGAAGCCGGCCGCGATTCGCGCGTATGCTCAGCAGCATTTCTCGGTGGAGCGCATGGTGCAGGACTATCTGTCTCTGTATCACGAAATGTCTGACGAAGTTGCGATCTTTGAAGATAGCGGCTTAGGAAGTCAGGCTGCGGTATGAGCGCGTCCGGCATTCTTCACAGTGATCAACTTGTGCCGATGGAGTCTCCGTATATTGAGCCGCGCCTGGCTCACCAGGTGCAGGAGCCTCGCAAGGTCAATAACCTTACGCTGATTGATGGCAAGACGTTTCTGGCCACGAATGTTGCAGGAGACATTGTTCCTCCGGGTGCTTCAGACGTAGGATTTTTTCATGAAGACACGCGTTTTCTCTCACACCTGGAGTTCAAACTGGACGGCCAGCGCTCAGTAGTCCTTTCAAGCAGCACAGAGAAAACGTTTGTCTCGCAGATCGAACTGACGACCGGAAACATCACGCTCCGCGACTCCTTTGATCTTCCGGAAAATACAATCCACATCCGGCGTGAACAGTTGCTGGCGACGGATATTCTCTTTGATCGGTACACCTTCGAAAACTTCAACCGTTGCGCGGTGGAGTTTACGGTTGAGGTTACATTTAACGCGGATTTTGTGGACGTGTTCCAGGTGAGAGGTGTGGCTCGCGCTGTCCATGGGCAATACTTTGAACCACTGATTGACGATGATGGTTTGATCTTCAGCTATTGTGGACTCGATGGCATTCTGCGGCAGACTGCGATTCGCATGAGCCCCACTCCTTCCGCCATTGTGGGTTCCACAGCACGCTGGGAGTTGCGCCTTGAGCCATTGCGCAAGACCGCACTCGAGATAACGGTAACTCCGCGCGTGGAGAATAAGGAGAGTCGCGCTGAGGTCTATGAATACGAAGTTCAACTGCAATCGCGCCGCGCCGCATTTCAAGAGTTTGACTCGGAGTCCACCTCCTTTAGCAGTTCCAATTCGGTGTTTGACAATCTGCTCAGCAACGCCATGGCAGATTTCCATGCGCTGCGCATTCCATTCGGAAGTGAACATGTAATCGCTGCAGGAATTCCTTGGTTTGCCACACTCTTCGGACGTGATTCGATCATTGCGGCTTACCAGACGCTCTCGGTCAATCCTGACCTTGCAAGAGACACTTTGCGCGTTTTGGCGCGATACCAGGCGAGTGAAGTGGATGATTGGCGGGACGCGCAACCAGGAAAGATTCTGCACGAATTGCGCGAAGGCGAGATGACCCGCTGCGATGAGGTTCCGTTTGGTCCTTACTACGGCTCGGTGGATGCTACCCCGCTCTGGCTGATTCTGTTGAGCGAGACTTTCAATTGGACCGCCGATGAAGCGCTCGCACGCGAGATGCTCCCACACGCCATTCGCGCGCTTGATTGGATTGACCACTATGGCGACATCGACGGAGATGGATTCGTCGAGTACATTCGGCGCTCGCCGCGAGGCCTCATCAATCAAGGATGGAAGGATTCGTGGGACGCCAACATTCATCGCGACGGCCGCGTTGCAAGGCCGCCCATTGCGCTCTGCGAGGTGCAGGGCTATGTCTACGATGCCAAGTATCGAATATCGTCGTTGTTGCGAATGTTTGGAGAAAGTGAGCGTGCGGAAAAATGCCGTCGCGAGGCCAACGATCTGGCGCGCCGCTTTGATCGAACTTTCTGGAGTGCCGATCGCGGCTTCTACGCCATGGCCTTGGACGCGGACAAAAAGCCGCTGGAAGTGGTTTCGTCAAATCCCGGCCACCTGCTTTGGAGCCGCATCATTAATCTCGAGCGTGCGCGCACGGTTACGCAGCGCATGATGCAGGACGATATGTTCAGCGGTTGGGGGTGGCGCACCATGTCGCAGCAGGAGCAGGTGTTCAATCCCCTCAGCTATCATCGTGGGTCGGTCTGGCCGCATGACAATTCGCTGATCGCACATGGAATGGCTCTGAATGAATTCCGCGAACCCGCCCTACGCGTTCTCGGCGCGCTCTTCCAGGCCGCGATGGAGTTTCGCGACTATCGTTTGCCGGAGTTGTTCTGCGGCATGCAGCGCCGTCCTTTCGATGAGCCCGTGCATTATCCGGTCTCCTGCTCTCCGCAGGCATGGGCGTCAGGCTCCATCTTTCTCATTCTCTCGTCAGTGTTGGGGATCAGGCCTTCGGCGCACAGGAAAGAACTCAACATCATCAACCCGCAAATGCCAGACTGGCTCGATCACCTGCACATTCGCAATTTAAAGATTGGAAACTCAAGAGTGGGGCTCGACTTTAGCAGGCGCGATCATCGCACCTTTTGCAATGTTGTTGACATCTCGGGGGACAAACTTCTTGTCAACGTCGCGTTCCGTCATTGAACTTCGTGCGAAAATCATATGCAGCCGTGTTTGGAGGAAGAATGTCGAAAGTTAAGATCACAGTTCGTCCCAATGGCCCTTTTCGCGTTGAGGATCCGGAAGGACTGATCGAATTACTCGATCCCACCGGAGCCCCGTACGATCTAACAGGCAAGCCAGTGTTTGCTCTATGCCGCTGCGGAGGGAGCGTCAACAAACCATTCTGCGATGGCGCGCATTCGAAGATCGGCTTCCAGGCCGCGGAAGCTGCGGTGCAAGCCGAAGAGAAAAAGTAATAGACAGCAGTTATAGGAACCGTGCGCTGATCTCTTCAGTGCACGGTTTTTGTTTTGCGGCTCATATAATCCATCAGCAGATATTGGCCGAGCGTGTAGGGCGTGGTGAAGTATGCCTTGCCGCGGCACATCTCCGTGATCTTCTGCACGAACTGCACCAGTCCGCGATCTGACGCAAGCATGAATGTGTTGATCATCACGCCCGCGCGCTTGCACTTTGCCACTTCCTCCAGCGTCTGGCTCACCACCATCGGGTCCAGTCCAAATGCATTCTTGTAAATTCTTCCATCAGGCAGGGTGATTGCGGATGGCTTTCCGTCGGTAATCATGATGATCTGCTTCATGTCCTTGCGCTGCCGCTGCAAGATTCGCTGAGCCAGGCGAAGTCCCTCGCGCGTGTTTGTGTAGTAGGGGCCAACGCGCACTCTTGCGAGTTGCGACAAGGGAAGTTCTTCTGCGGAATCATGAAAGAGCACCAACGAAAGCGTATCTCCGGGATATTGGGTACGAATGAGTTGAGAGAGCGCCATCGCGACTTTCTTCGCGGGCGTAAAACGGTCCTCGCCATAAAGAATCATCGAGTGCGAGCAGTCAAGCATCAGCACGGTGGCGCATGACGATTCGTACTCGCACTGATGAACATGCAGATCGCTGTATTCAATTGCAAGAGGAAGGCCGAGCCCTTCGCGGCGGATCGCTGAAGAGAGCGTTGCATTGATGTCCAAATTCATGGTGTCGCCAAACTCGTAAAGTTTGCTCGATCCGCTGGTCTCCACACCTGTTGCCGTGTCTCGCGTATCATGCCTGCCAAAGCTGGCGCGCCCCAGCGATCCGAGCAGGTCACGCAGAGTGCGGTATCCAAGGAAGTCGAGGCCCTTGTCGGTGACTTCGAACTTCACCGGGCGCTGACGAGACTGATCCTGGCCGACGCTGCCCACTGTGGTCGACAGGCGGGTAGAATCGTGCGGAGCAGTGATGGTTACAAATCCTTCTTGCTCCATCCGTCCGATTACCTCGTCGATCAGTTCCTCCAATTGGCCTTCGCTCTGCATCTGCTGCATCTGCTCGCGCATCTCTTCGTCAAAAAAGTCGGAGTTCAGCAGCGCTTCGCGAATTGCTTCGCGCAGTGCATCGAGTTGGTCATCTCCGTTGCCGGAACGATAATATTGTCCAAATTCACTTTCAAATCCACTCTCGAGCAAAAAGTCAGAGAGCGCTTCCATCAGATCGTTGAGGCTCACCTCATCGGCGAGATTCGGAATGTACTTGCTGTACTTCACTCGCTTCATGCGATACTCCGGATAGCCATCTAGTTAAAAGGGCGCCGATTTTTCTTGCGCTGCTCCCACTCGGCATCAAATTCTTCGCGAGTTTCGTCGCGTTCGCTGCGTTTGGCCTGTCGTTCGCCGGCGGTGAAGACGCGATCCTCAGTCCTTCCAATGCGCTTGTGCGCGTGCAGTCCCTCAAGGATGAATTCCGCCGCAGAGACGATCGACTCTGGTGGCTCGCCCTCGCCAATTCCGACCTTCTCTGTTTTCTCCAGCAGGCCCTGGATGTTCTCCAGACTTTTGAGCCCGTCGTGAGTTTTCGTGTTGTCGGTCAGTGTCACCTGGCCGCCCAATTCAAACCACTGCACGACCTGCTTCAGGTCGTTTGCACCAAAATAGCGATCGAAGGTTCTCGCCACGGAAGCGAGGATCACCTCGCGGGCCACGATGTCGGCACCCTTCATTTCGCCTTCGTATTCCAATTCAAGTTTGCCTGTGATGGAGGGCATTGCCGCATAGATATCAGAGATGCGCGGCACCGCCAGTTTTGATCCTTCGATCACGGCTCGACGCTCCGCGTTGGAAATCACATTTTCCAGAACGCTGATCGGCAGCCGCTGACTTACTCCGCTTCGCCTGTCCACGCGCTTGTCATCGCGCGCGATAAAGGCGATCTGCTCAGCAGTCTCGCGAATGTAGTCTGGAACGATTAACTCCGGTCCACCACGCTCGCACCACGCCTCTTGCGAAGTAATCGCCATCGCTTCCTCGATGGTTGCCGGATAATGGGTGCGGATCTCGCTTCCAATGCGATCCTTGAGTGGAGTGACGATCTTTCCGCGCGCAGTGTAATCCTCGGGGTTGGCGCTGAATACGAGCGCAACGTCCAGCGGAAGGCGAACCGGAAAACCTTTAATCTGAACGTCGCCCTCCTGCATGATGTTGAACAGCCCGACTTGAATCTTGCCCGCGAGATCGGGAAGTTCATTCACGGCGAAGATGCCGCGATTAGCCCGGGGCAGGAGTCCATAGTGGATCACCAGTTCGCTGGCAAGTTCGTGGCCTCCGCGGGCCGCCTTGATGGGATCAATGTCACCGATCAGGTCAGCGATGGTTACGTCGGGCGTCGCGAGTTTCTCCACATAGCGTTCGTCGCGTCCCATCCACGCAATCGGAGTGTTGTCGCCTTCGCGTGCCAGCAGTTCTTTGCAGCGACGGCAGAGTGGCGCATATGGATTATCGCGAATTTCACAACCAGCTACATACGGAGCGTGCTCGTCGAGCAATCCGGTCAAGGCTCGCAAGATGCGGCTCTTTGCCTGACCGCGCAGGCCGAGCAAAATGAAATTGTGACGAGACAATACGGCGTTCACCAGTTGCGGAATTACCGTGTCGTCATAGCCAACGATTCCGGCAAACACCAAGCCCGGCGATTTCAGCTTCGCAAGCAGGTTCTCGCGGAGCTCATCTTTCACTCCGCGATGCAACATTCGTTGCTCGCTGAATTGGCTGTTGCGAAGCTCGCCAAGCGTATGAGGAATGGACATGAGCGCCTCCGTATCCGCTGGTGTGCCGCGCTGGATGCGTACTCCAATAAGTTCACCGCGGCAGGTCAGTCCAAGGATGCCCATTGGACGCTATCCAGGCCCAAGACGTTGCGAGCTAATTTTCGCGGGGATTATGGCTGCTTGACTTTTGCTTTCCGGGACAATAAAAGAGCGGCATGAACATTCCAGGGAAAGTCGTGGTTGTTACCGGAGCATCGATGGGGATCGGTGAAGCCATTGTTCATCGCTTCCTTCGTGAAGGAGCGTCCGTTGTACTTGCCTCACGCGACCTCTCCAGGGTGGAGGCGGCACGGCAACGCGCTGGAGCGCTGGAACGCACGCTCGCTGTGGCATGCGACGTAACAGCGCGTGCGCAAGTGCAGGCGTTGCTCGATGCTGCGATCCGACGCTTCGGACGCGTGGACATCTGGGTCAACAACGCGGGTTTTGGCTTGGTCGATTCCGTCGAGCGTATGGCTATTGAGGCCTGTCGCCGAATGTTCGACACCAACCTGTTCGGCGCTATTGAGTGCATGCAGGTGATCGCACCTGTCCTCAAGCAGCAGCGTTCCGGCGCCATCATCAACATTTCCAGCGTCGCCGGACTTGTGAGCGTGCCTTACATGGCCGCCTATGGCGGCACGAAACATGCACTCAACTGCATTTCATACGCTGCACGTCTTGAGCTTGCGCCTTATGGAGTCCACGTCAACACGGTTTGTCCTGGATACGTGCGGACGGAGTTCAACACGCGAGCGGTGTGGGGTAGCGAGAGCATGCGTATAGCCGGGAGCGCAATGCGCGGGATTACCGCCTCTCGCGTGGCGGATGCAGTCTGGAAAGCATATCGCGGCAATCGACGCCAGGTCGTGGTTCCGTGGAGCAACATCATGCTCGTTGCGTTCTATCGTTTGCTGCCCGGGTTTTTAAACTGGGGAATGTTAAAGATGTTGCGACGGATGAATCGTAAGGCATAGACGTTAAGGCTCAAGTTCTTCGAGCAACGTCTGCATTTCGCTCTGCGCATGGCGATTTCCGACCCGCTCCGCGCACGCGATTCCATCATGCAGCCATTGAATGGCTTCCTCTATTCGTTCGGCTTGCTGTAATGCCTGGGCTCCCATGAAGAAAGCATTGGCGTAATTCGCATCCACCTCTAACAATGTCCGGAACTCACGCAAGGCTGCATCGGTTTGCCTGACGGAGGAGTACTCCATACCCAGTGCATAACGGGCGAACGTGTTCCGAGGATCCTGTTCCAAGATTATTTTCAATGGTTCTAATCGCGCAGACATAATCAGAACATACCATAGCTCATGTGAAGTTTCAGACAACTATCCTTTCGATCCGCATCGGGCGTCTGTGCCATTAGAATAGCTGGTGGAGGAGAGCGCACCGTGGCCTGCCCATATTTCATTCCGACCGTGCCGCACCCGCTCGACCTGTGGCCCCATCGTCGAAGTCTGCCACTTGGCGATGGCTTCGCAGGCCACTGCGGCGCCCGCCCGCGGCAACCAGAGTGCGATGATGAGTCTTTGTGCTTGCATTGCAACATCGGATACTCGGAGTGCGTGCATTTGCCTGCGGATCGCGAACTGGATGCAGTACGCTTTCAATTTCAGACGGAGAGCTCAACGGTCGTGCGTGTCCTGTTCTGCGGTGAGCGTGCGCACCATCCGTTCATTGCGGGAGAGCTGCGTTATGATCGCGCTTCTGCTTGCTGGATGGACCCGCTCGACTCGCGCCTTGTGCCTCTGGCAAATGCGGCAGTCTGCGCCTGGATTGGGAGACACAATCACGACACGGCAGCAAAACCTAATACAATTGCGACCTAACTATCTGTGCTGGAGTCAAATGAGAGTGAGTACGTGACTGGGATGGCTTAATTTTTCCGGCGCACTCTTGCGAGGAACATGGAGCCGACTGAAAACTTGAACCCGCGCCCCGTTGCGGAATCTATTTCCGAGATGGTGGAACTTGTGCTCCCCAATGACGCCAACCCACTTGGCGCGCTTCTTGGCGGCCGCCTTATGCACTGGATCGACATTGCAGGTGCACTTGCCGCCCATCGTCATTCGCGCAGTTACGTCGTCACTGCCTCTACGGACCATCTCGATTTTCTTATTCCCGTGCGGGTTGGCGACCTGGTCATCTTCAAGTCTGCCGTGAACCGGACCTATAACAGTTCGATGGAGGTTGGAATCAAGGTGTGGGTGGAAAGCTACTTCACCGGCGAGCGTCGGCATGTTAGTTCCGCCTATCTCACCTACGTTGCAGTGGATCGCCACGGTCGGAAGCTTCCGGTTGCACCGGTGATTCCAGAGTCGCCTGAAGAACTTCGCCGTTTTGAGGATGCAGCCCGGCGTCGCGACCTTCGTAGGGCGGAAAAGATGCGGAAAGCCGACGCCGCGAACCGAAGCTGACGCGTCCGTAAGCAGCCAAGGCACGGACCATCTGGATCGCGATTTCCGCGATCCAGACATGGGAGGTCCTTAAGCGGCGTCTTTGTCCTTTTTTTGTTTTGCTTCGGTTGAATTATCGCTTTGGGAATTATCGAGCACGTCGCGCCCGGCGTCTTTCATCTTGCCCCAGGCATTCTGGATCTTTCCTTTCGCCTGCTCGGCTGCACCCTCGGATTGTGTCTTTCCGTCTCCGGTCCATTCTCCAACTTGACGCTTGACTCGGCCTTTCAGGTCCTCAATCTTGCCTTCCACGCGATCCTTATCCATGATTATCTCCCTGTGTTCTTGTTCGTCGTCCATTACGGCAATCTCCTGCATCTGGCTAAATAGTCGTTCTACGTCCAGAAACCAACTGAAAAACCAGCGCCACCAGCGCCAGCACTAGCAGGATGTGGATGAAACCGCCCATCGTGTAGCTGCTTACCACTCCCAGCAGCCAAAGCACCAGTAGCACAACAAACAGTGTCCAAAGCATATTGTTTCCTCGTACCCATTTCAGGCGCCGGATAAAGTGCCGGCGACTCAAGTTTGGGTGCGATTCAAGCATCGGAGGTTGGCGGAAATCGGTAGCTCCACAATCCGTACTGGCCCGCTGGAAAACTCGCAGCAACTTTTTAGGCCATCCGCGGAAACCTTCTTGCCTCCCGCTTTTACAAGGAATACAATCCGCCCGCTGGTAGTTATGCCGTTTTCCGAGGCAGGGGGCGATCATCGCCTACCGCGCAGTTTATAACTGGCTCAAAATGGGCCAATACCACTCCCTTTGAGGCATTCTGGCGGAATGGGGTAGCGGTCTCCGTTTACTGGTTCCCGAATCTTTTCGTATGATGTAATCATCAAAGTTGAGTACGTTGCACTCAAGGAGTCAAAAATGGCGAACGAAACGCGCAATCTTGAAAGCAATCCCGTTATAAGAGACGTCCGCTCGGTGCGCGACCTCCCGGTTCTGCCCGTCAGAGACACAGTTCTGTTTCCCCATGCCGTGCTCCCCCTTACCGTGGGTCGCGAGAGCTCGGTACAGCTCATCAATTCGCTTGGTGAGGACAAGACGATTGTCGTGATCGCCCAGCGCGAGGCGCGTGTGGATTCGCCTCAGCCTGTAGATCTTTACCCGATTGGCACCCTGGCCACGGTTCACAAAGTGGTCAAAATGCCAAACCAGAGCCTTTTCGTCTTTGCCGAGGGACTGGAGCGCGTCAACGTGCTGGAGTACACCCAGCTCGCTCCTTATATGAAGGCAACGGTGCAGACCGTGAGCGAGGTTGTTCCCGAACTGAACGCTGAGATCGAGGCGCTACAGCGCAACATCCTCAACCTCTTTCAGCAGATCGTCGCGGGGTCGCCAACGCTTTCCGACGAGCTCTCCACGGTTGCGATGAATATCGAGGAGCCTGGCCGTCTGGTCGACTTCGTTGCCAGCTCGCTGCCCTCGCTCTCCACTCGTGACAAGCAGGATGTGCTGGAGACTTACGATGTCCGCTCGCGTCTGGACAAGATCAATCAGCATCTCGCCAAGGAGCTGGAAGTTCAGCAACTGCGCAATAAAATCCAGAGTGAAGTGCAGGACCGCGTGCAGCAGACGCAGCGCGAATACTATCTGCGCGAACAGCTCAAGGCTATCCAGAAAGAGCTTGGCGAACAGGACGATACCACTCGCGACGTCGAGGAGTTCAAAGAGAAGATCGACCAGAGCGGCATGCCCGAAGACGTGAAGAAAGAAGCGATGAAGGAACTCAACCGCCTTTCGCGCATGTCTCCCATGGCGGCTGATTACTCGGTGACTCGCAACTATTTGGAATGGCTCGTGGTACTGCCATGGGCTAAGTCGAGCGGCTCGGAGGTAGACATTAACAAGGCGAAGGTGATCCTCGATGAAGATCACTACGATCTGCAGAAGGTCAAGGACCGCATTCTTGACTATCTCTCTGTTCGTCGACTGAATCCGAAGATGAAGGGGCCGATCCTATGCTTCTTCGGGCCTCCAGGTGTTGGCAAAACCTCGCTTGGCAAGTCCATCGCCCGCGCCCTGGGACGCAAGTTTGTCCGCATGTCGCTGGGCGGCGTACACGATGAGGCTGAGATTCGTGGCCATCGCCGCACCTACATTGGAGCCATGCCCGGTCAGATCATCCAGGGTATCCGCCGTGCGGAAACGAATGACCCGGTGTACATGCTCGATGAAATCGACAAAGTCGGGCGCGACTATCGTGGCGACCCCACGGCGGCACTGCTTGAGGCGCTCGATCCCGAGCAGAATTCGAGTTACCGTGACAACTATCTTGACGTGACCTTTGACTTGTCCAAGGTGCTGTTCATCACCACGGCCAACCAGCTCGATACCATTCCCGATCCCCTTCGCGACCGCATGGAGATCATTGATCTGCACGGATACACGGAAGAGGACAAGCAACACATTGCGTTCCAATATTTGATACGCCGTCAAACCGAGGAGAACGGGCTCACGCCGGAGCAGATCGAGTTCACTCAGGACTCTGTCAGTTTTCTGATCCGCCATTACACGCGCGAGGCGGGCGTGCGCAGTTTGGAGCGCCAGGTCGGCACCATCTGCCGCAAGCAGGCTCGCCGCATCGTGGAAGGCAAGGTCGAAAAGCTGGTGGTCACCCGCGAAGTTGTGCAGGAGATGCTAGGCGGAATCAAGGTTCGCGTTGACACCGAGATCGCGGCCCGGACCAAGCACGCTGGAGTTGTGGTGGGTCTGGCCTGGACTCCGACCGGAGGTGACATTCTCTTTATCGAAGCAATGAAGATGAAGGGAAAAGGCGAGTTCCGCATCACGGGACAGATTCAGGAAGTCATGCGCGAGTCCATGCAGGCGGCCTTCAGTTGGGTGCGCGCGCACGCCGAGCAGTTGAAGATCGATGACGATTTCTTCACCAAGTACGATCTTCACATCCATGTACCGGCCGGAGCCATCCCCAAGGATGGTCCTTCCGCGGGAGTCACCATCGTGACCGCACTGGTGTCACTTCTGACGGACAAGAAGGTGCGTCCGCAGATGGCGATGACGGGTGAGATCACCCTCAGCGGCAACGTCCTTCCCATCGGCGGAGTCAAGGAGAAGTTCCTGGCCGCCAAGCGCGCCGGGGTCAAAGACATCATCTTCCCTGCTGAAAATCAGCAGAACGTGGAAGAGGATGTGCTTCCGGAGCAGATGGAAGGTGTGAACGTGCATTATGTCGCCAGCATCGAGGAGGTGCTGGAGATTGCCTTGCCGCAGAGCCCGGCTGAAGCCCGCGAAGACGCCGAAACTCGCGAGCAGGTTCTGGCAGACGCGCCAAAATAAAGCTGACCTCGAAGGCGATAACCAAACGGCCAGTCCAAACGGACTGGCCGTTTCAGAGTGCTGACAAAGTCCTCGATTTTTCGAGGGCTTTGTTGTATTCAGAGTTCATGCTGAAAAAAGCAGAGGTGCCGCAGGAAGAGATGGAGTTTGTGACGATCGGGTCTCTGGTTCCCGACG